>Ga0163144_10023526_pt1 | contig 12147 bp, 8 predicted proteins | sample OliLak19BULKMAT1_FD_123175 | JGI IMG/M metagenome (GOLD analysis project Ga0163144, IMG submission 123175) | Freshwater microbial mat bacterial communities from Lake Vanda, McMurdo Dry Valleys, Antarctica - Oligotrophic Lake LV.19.BULKMAT1 | ecosystem: Environmental > Aquatic > Freshwater > Lake...
ACTCCGCCTCCCAAGCCGGCGCCGTCTACGTCTTCACCCGCGTAGCCGCCGCCTGGTCACAGCAGGCCTACATCAAGGCCTCCAACACCAACGCGGTCGACCGGTTCGGCATCTCCCTCGCCCTCTCCGCCGACGGCTCCACACTCGCGGTAGGCGCTTCAGGTGAGTCCTCCAACGCCATCGGCATCGGCGGAAATCAGGCCGACAACTCCGCCTCCCAAGCCGGCGCCGTCTACGTCTTCACTCGCGCAGGCTCTACCTGGTCACAGCAAATCTACATAAAGGCCTCCAATACCTCCATGTGGGACTCCTTTGGCCAATCCGTCGCCCTCTCCGCCGACGGCTCCACACTCGCTGTAGGCGCCATCGGCGAGGCCTCCAACGCCACCGGCATCGGCGGAAATCAGGCTGACAACTCCGCCTTTACAGCCGGCGCCGTCTACGTCTACTAGCCGCGCCCCGCGCCAACTGCGCGCGTGAAGCGCCGCGCACTCCCGCGCGCGTCAATCCACGCGGCCCGACCGCTCCGCGTCCATCGCCGCGCGCCGATCCCTGCGGCACCCACACGCCGCTCACCTCGCCACGCCAATCCCCGCGGCACGCTCACGCCCCGCGCAGTCGCCGCGCCGATGGTGCGCCGCGTCAGGCGCACCTGAGCGCGCTGGCCGGCTGACACGACGATGCTCGTCAACCCGTACGACGATGCTCGTCGGCCCATATGACGAGACGCGTTGACTCCCACCATGATACGCGGCGGTCCGCACGATGACACCCATGGGTCTGCGTGACCGTCTTGGACGGTCCATTCGACCGTCGGTCCAGGTCTGCGCGAAAGGCATATTTTGATAGGAGATCGCACCGCGCGAACCGGTCTTTTTCGTCGCAATTGAAGAAAAATCGCGGATTGCGGCGCTCGAGACAGCGAATTCGGATGCGCAAGCAACGCCGCGAGCTGGTCACTCGAAGCAAGGCCAATATCGCGCGCCTCGAGCTACGGCTCTCCGCGCTTCGCGCGGATCTGCTCGAGATGGACGATGTCGGCGAGGTCTTGAGGACGGCCGGCCGCGCGCTTCGCGACGATGAGATCCTCGAGTGAAAGGACGCGAACGAGGATGTCACCCACCATCACCTCCACGCGCTGCACATGCGCGGTCGCGAAGTCGGGCTGCAGGAAGTCGACGAGGTCTCGCAGTTCGCTCGGCGCGCGCGCGGCGCGCTTCTCCTCGGCGTCAGAGGGCTCGGTCACCGCGATCGCGTGGCACGTCGTCAGGCCGCGTTCATCGCCCGCGCATCGCCTGCACCGCTCTCCCGCGGACGCCCGCCCGCCCGCGCCGTGGTATCTGGTCGCATGCCCGTCGTCCTTCGCTGCGCGCGAGCGCTGTTCGCCTCGCTCTTCGCGGCAGCCACGCTCTCCCGCGCCGCTGCCTGCTGTCTCGCCGCGAGTCTTCTCCTGCCCGCGACGGCGTCCGCGCAGCTGCGCCGCGATACCGGGCCGATCGCGCCGCCGCCGTTTGCGCTCGCAGCGCCCGATGACGCGCTCGCGGTCGACTTCAATCCGGCGGCGCTGTCGTTCTTGCGCACGTGGAGTGTCGTCTATGCGGGCTCGGCGGGGCCGGAGAACGACGCGCTCGATCAGGCAGGGCACGCGATCTACGCGGCGACGCCGCTGCTCTTCGGCGTCTCGATCGGCGCGGGCGCTTTCACGCGCACGCTGAGCGATGGGCGCGGCACGATCGGCGCGGGCAGCCTCGCGCTCGCGTGGTCGCCGGATGCGAACTGGGGCTTCGGCGCGGACGTCCGCTTTCTCACGCAGACGGCGGGCTTCAGCGGCAGTCTCGATGGCGCTGTCGCCGTCGATCTCGCCGCCTCGTGGCGGCCATCTCCGACGCTCGCGGTTTCGTTTCTCGCGCGCGATCTCACCGCGTCGGCGTACTCGGATCCGCTGCGCGGCAACGTCCCGCGCTCGTTCGTGCTGGCCGCTGCGCTGCGCCCGTTCGGCACCAACGCGCTGACGCTCGACGTCGCAGGGGCTGTCGACACGAACCAGCGCGTCGGCATCCGCGGCGCGGCTTCGCTGCGGGTGCCTTCGTTCGGCGACCTGCTCGCGTCGGTCGAGGCGAATGATGTCGGCGCGGGTAACGCAGACGTCGTGGTCAGCGCGGGCCTGCGCGTGCAGTGGGATCAGCTCTCGGTCGCCGGCGGCGTGTTGATTGGGCCGACGGCGAACGGCGGGCCGGGCGCATTCTGGTCGGCGCGTCTCGAGGGTGCGACGCGTCCCGGCCTGCCGCGTGAGCGCTACGTGCTCGACCTGAAGCTGAGCGTCGGCAGCGAGCGGCAGATGGTCGCGATGGTGCTGCAGCTCGATCGCGCGCTGCACGATCCGCGCATCGCGGGCGTGGTGCTGCGCGCCCAAGGCAGCCCGGTGCCGATGGCGTACGCGCAAGAGCTGCGCCTCTTGATCACGTCGCTGCGCGCCGCGGGCAAACACGTCGTCTGTCATCTCGAGGCGGGCACCGGCGGGGAGCTCTATGCGTGCGCCGGCGCCGATCGCACCGTCGTCGATCCCGCGGGCGGCGTGCGCCTGGTCGGCCCATCGAGCGATGTGCTGCTGCTTGGCGATGTGCTGCAGAACGTCGGCGTGCGCGCGGACTTCGTGCGCATCGGCCGCTTCAAGAGCGCGGTGGAGCAGCTGCAGAATCACCGCTCGAGCGACTCGGCGCGGCTCGAGCGCGGCGCGCTACTCGACTCGATCTACACGCGCTTCACCAGTGATCTCGGCCGCGATCTCGGCGTCTCTGCCGAGCGCGCCGCAGCGCTCGTCGACGGCGGCCCGTATCTCGCCGACGAAGCCGTCGCAGCGCACCTGATCGACGCGACCGCGGACACGCACGAGCTCGACGCCATCGTCGCCGACGTGATGGGCGCTTCGTACACGCGCCGCTACGCGCTGCCGGAAAACGCGGAGCGCAGCTGGGGCGTTCAGGGTCGCGTCGGCGTCGTGGTGATCGATGGCGACATCGTCGACGGCGACAACATTGATGTGCCGTTCATCGGCATTCACATGACGGGCGGCGATACGGCGGTGCGCACCATCGACGCGCTCGCCGCCGATCCCACAGTCCGCGCGATCGTCCTGCGTGTCGATTCGCCTGGCGGCTCCGCGCTCGCCAGCGATCGCATGTGGCGCGCTGTCGTGCGCGCGCGGCTGCGCAAGCCGGTGATCTGCTCGATGGGCGCCGTCGCCGCGAGCGGTGGCTATTTCGTCGCTGCCGCCGCCGACGAGATCTGGGCGGACCCGGCGACGATCACCGGCTCCATCGGCATCTTCTTCGGCAAGGTCGACTTCGCGCCGCTCGCCGCGCGCCTTGGCGTCGCGATCGAGTCCTCCGGGCGCGGTCGACACGCGGGCGCCGAGTCGCTCTATCGCGCGTTCACGCCGGAAGAGCGCGCGCTGCTCGCGCAGAAGATCCGCGTGCTCTATCGCCAGTTCTTGTCGCGCGTCTCCGCGGGCCGCACCGCGTCTGGCCACCCGATGACGGCGACGCGCGTCGACGCGCTTGGCCGCGGCCGCGTCTACAGCGGCGACGTCGCGCGCCATGAGGGCTTGGTCGATCACCTGGGCGGTCTCGCCTCGGCGATCGCGCGCGCCCGCACGCTCGGCGGCCTCGGCGACGACAGCGCCGTCGTGGTGCTCCCACGTCGCCCGTCGTCGCTGCTCGAGTACGTGCTCGGCGACACGCTGAGCGGCAGCGGCGCCAGCGCGTCGGCGCTCGAGCCGCTCGACGCAGACACGCTCTCTGCCGAGACCGACGGCGACGCGCAGGCGAACTCCGCCGCGCTGCTCGCGCTGCCCGCCGAGCTTCGCGCGGTGCTCGGCTCCGTCGTCGCGATGCAGCACGTCCGCGCCGGCGGTGCGCTCGCGCGCATGCCGTTCGACGTCGCGATCCATTGAGCGGCGCGGACTGCACGCGAACTGCTGACGGGACTCGCTACTCCGCGATCACTCTGCCGTGCGGTGGACCGGCGAAGTCAGCCTCAGCCTCCGGCCACAGCTTTGGGAATAGAAAGCGCAAGCTCGCATAGGGCACCGCGAGCGCGACTGGCGATTTAGGCCCCGCCGAGGTGAGCAGACCGAAGTCGAGGAGTGACGCCAATACGCGGCGCGCAGTCCGCGCAGACAGGCCGGTCATTGCAAGGAAACGCGCTCGCTCGATCGGACCGCGGACGGCCACGTAGTCGACCGCCTCGAGCGCCTCGAGCTTCACCACGGAGTCCTCGACACCGACACGCCACGGGTTGGCGGCGAGCCAGCTGAGCAGCTCGCGTAGCCCCGCGCGGAAGCGTCGGAGCTCGAGCAGCGAGCGCATGAACATCACCTGATCGAGACAGAGATCGAGGAGCCACGCGGCGAACGCGACGAGCCCTTCTTGGGACAGCGCACCGCGCCCGTCGAGCGCATTGCGCCGCGGGAGGTCGGCGTTGTTCAGGCGCGCGCAATACTCCTCGCGCGCGCGGGCCATGCCGCGCAGCGGCGACCAGAGCGCATGGCGGACACCGAGCCGTTGCAGCGCGAGATGCGTATGCAGGCGCGCGGTGCGCCCGTTGCCGTCGACGAACGGATGGACCCACGAGAGTCGATGGTGCGCGCACACCGCGCCGACGAGCGCGAGATCTCGACCCGGTAGCTCTGCGTAGGCGTGTTGCCATGCGGCGAGCAGCGGCATGACGTTGTCGTGTCGCGGCGGCAGGTGCCGACCGACGGCCACGTCGGTGCTTCGCAGGATGCCGGGCGCGACGACCTCGCCATCATCGGTGACGCGATCCTCGGGCGACAATCGCTCGTAGATCGCGGCGTCCAGCGAGCACACGTATTCCGGCGTGTAGAGCGCGCTCACGCTCGGTGGGAGCGAGAGTTCGAGCGCGCGCTCCGCGTCGATGTGCGCGAGTGCGAGCCGTTGCTTCTTCGCCTTCTGCGCATCCGCGTCGAACACCTGGCGCAGCGCCCGCTCGAGCTCCGCGGGGCGCGTGTGCTGGCCCTCGATCTTGTTCGTGTAGTAGCTGTTCATCGCGCGCAGATGTGGCCCGAGCGCAATGGGCAACACCGGGCCCGCCACCGCGAGTTGCTCGGCCGCGAGAACGAGCGCAGCGGCGCGCTCGAGCAACGGACCACGCTCGCGCTCCACTGGAAGCAGCGGCGTGAAGCTCGCAGGTGTCGATGCTGCTCGGGTGCTCATCGACGCAAGATGGCCAGATCTATGGACAGAAGCCAGCGCGCGTCGAGCGGCTGTCAATTATATTGCGATATCAACATATAACGCGCATTGATGGGCGCGCTATGGCCACGTCATTGGCCAGATTCTCGGCCAGGCTCAGCGGAGCCACAGCGCGAGATCCGCGACGTTCGTGCCGGTCGGCCCAGTCTCGAGCGCGCAGCGCTGCGCTGCACAGAAGCGCGCGCTGTCGTTCGCGACCAGCGCTGCGCGGACGAAGCGCTCGCGCGTCCCGAGCGGGTGCTCGGCTGCGACCAGCGGATCGACGAGCGCGCCCGCCGCGCCGCTCGTGCCGTCTTGCCCGTCGGTCGCGAGCGCGAGCAGCAGCTCGCCCCACGCGCCGACCTCGACCAGTGATGCGAGCGCGAGCTCTTGGTTGCGTCCGCCGCGCCCGCTGCCGTGGACGACGACAGTGGTCTCACCGGTCGCGACGACGCCGTCGAGCGACGCGTCACGCGCGAGCGCGCGCGCCTCCACGACGAAGCGCGGCCCCTCTTCACGCGCTTCGCCGGACAGGCGTCGCGGCAATACGCCGATGCGCAGACCGCGCGCTCGTGCGGCTTCGACGAGCGCGTCGCGCGCCGTCACGTCGTCCGCAGCGAGCATCGTCGACACCTCCGCGCGCACCATTGCCGCCTCACGTGCAGCACCCGCGACGATCGCCGCGATCACGCGCGGGCCGAGCTGCGCTTCGACGCCGAGGTGGCGCAGCACTCTCCCTGCGCCGCCGTTCGCTGCGCCGCCGTTCGCTGCGTCGACACTCGCCGCGCTCGGCCGGACCGTCGGGCCCGAGGCGACGAGCGCGAGCGCGCTTCCAGGCACATCGGCGATCGCGATCGTGACGACGCGAACGCCCGCCGCCGCTTCCGCGAGCAGCCGTCCGCCTTTCACCGTCGACAGCGCCGTACGCACCGCGTTCAGCGCTTCGATCGTCGCGCCGGCGCGCATCAGCACGCGGCTGATCAGCGCGAGGTCGTCGAGCGTGACTCCGCCGATCGGCCGCTCGAGCATTGCCGAGCCACCGCCCGAGACGAGGCACAACACGACGTCACCCGCGCGCGCGCTGCGCATCAGCGCGACCGCCTCGTCGGCGTGGGCGATGGCGTCGCGCGAGGGCAGCGGATGATCAGCGCGCAGCACGCGTAGCGGCGCGAGCGCGTCGTCGTCACCCGCGCTGTGGCTGAGCACCAATCCGCCCGATGGATTGAGCTGCTCACACGCCGCGCGGGCCATCGCGCGCGCCGCCTTGCCAAGCGCGATCACCTGGCATCCGTCGAGCGAAATTCCGCGCTCCGTGCGGAGCTGCGCGATCGCGCGCGCCGTGACGTGCGTCGGCTCGATCGCAGCGAGCGCAGCGTCCGCGAGCAGGAGCGCGTGCTCACGACGCGTACGCCAGGCGCCTTCGGGGAGCGCGTCGATCAGCAGCTCCCGGCGGATCGTCATGCGCGGCGGCGGCGTCTCGGCGCAGTACGCCCAAGCGTTGCGCGCCACGCAGCGAGCGCGAGCGATGCGTCTTCCCGGCGCGTCATCCTCAGCCGGGCGTCTGAAAGACCTGTACGCCGAAGTCGCCGGTGCCTCGATACATCTGCACCTGCACGCGGTACGCGCCGGCCACCGTCGGACAGATCTGCGACTCGACGCCGAGCGCCGGATAGTTGTCCGTCGCGACGTCTTGCTGCAGCTGCACGCCGTTCGGATCGAACAGCTTCAGATCGAGATCCTGCACGCTCATCCCGCCGATGCCGATGATCTTGAAGCACTTGCCCGGCTGTAGAACCGCCTGAAAGTCTTGCGTCGCGCCCTGCGTGAGCGTGCCGCGAAAGATCGGCGTCGCCGTCGTCATGCCGGCCGCGACCATCTGCGCGCGTCGCTGCATCGTCACCGCGATGACGTCGCCGGTCTCGGTCGGCGGCGCCAGCGGATCGACCTTTGGCGCCGTGACCGCGACGGGCACTGCCGGGATCGGCGGCGGCGTCGGCGCGCTGCCCGAGCCACACGCGAGGATTCCAGCGATCACGAGCACGGCGAACGAGACGGAGGCGAGAGTCGAGGCGCGTTGCATCGAGGCGGAGGGTAAGCGAAGCGTGGGGGTAGGTTCAACCGAAGTCGGCGCCGACACGGCAGTCGCGACCGCGGCCCGCCTTGCACGCGCGATCGTGCGCCGTCTACATTGCGCGCCGATGCGCCCCACGAACCTGTCCGCGCGCCTCGCGGCGATCGTCTTCTTCGCGGCTCTCCTATCGGGCGCGCTTCTCGTCGCGTGTAGCGGTCGCGGCAGCCCGGGCGACGCGCCCCGCAATCCGCCGCCCGCCGCGGCGCGCCCGAAGCGGCTCGTCGTGCTCGGCTTCGACGGAGTCGATCCGCGCTGGCTCGAGCGCTGGGCCGGGGAGGGCAAGCTGCCGAACCTCGCCAAGCTGATGAAGGCGAGCGGCGGTCGGCAATATCGACACCTCACGTCGACCAATCCTCCGCAGTCGCCAGTCGCGTGGACGACGTTCGCGACGGGTACACCGCCCGGCGATCACGGCATCTTCGACTTCATTGGCAGGCGCCACAGCAGCGCGCCGACCGGCCTGCCGGTGCTGCCGTTTCAGGGCACCTCGAGCTTCGAAGTGCAGGCCGCGGGTCCGCCCGTCGCGCGCAACCTGCGCAGCGGTGAGCCGTTCTGGAAGACGCTCGCCGACGACGGCGTGCGCACCGTCGCGCTCAACGTCCCGTACAGCTTTCCCCCCGACCCGATGCGCGCCGGCCGCATGATCAGCGGGCTCGGCGTCCCCGATCTGCGCGAGACGAACAGCACGTTCAGCTACGCCGGCACGGACGTCACCGATGGCGAGCGCAACGTCGGCGGCGGCGTGATGACGCGCATCGAGGTCGTCGGCGGCGTCGCGCGCTACGCGCTCGCGGGGCCGACGATTCCCGGCTCCTCCCCACCGACGCGGATGACGTTGCCAGTCGAGATCCGCACTCGCGTCGGCAGCAACGGCGCGCCGGACGCGCTGCTGGTCAAGCTCGACGGCACCGATCATGTGCTGCCGGTGCGCGAAGAGAGCGGCTTCATCGAGGTCGACTTCAAGCACGACGGCACCGAGGTGAAAGGCCTGCTGCGCATGATCGCGCTCGAGGCGCAGCCCGGAGTGCGGCTGTTCTTCACGCCGATCTCGTTTCACCCGGCGCGCCAATATTCGCCGCTCAGCTACCCGCAGGCGTTTGCCGGCGAGCTCGTCACCGACGTTGACGGCTTCTACAAGACGGTCGGCTGGGATCACGACACCAGCGCGCTCAACGAAGAGGTCGTCGACGAAGAGCTGTGGCTGCGCGAGATGGATCAGATCGAACGTCAGCGTCAGCAGATGCTCTACGCGCGGATGGCGAAGAACGACTGGGATATGTTGCTGTGGGTGTCGACGGCGACCGACCGCGCCTCGCACATGTTCTATCGGCTGATCGATCCGCAACACCCACGCTACGACGCCGCGCTCGCGCAGCGTTATGGCGACGCCATCGAGCGGCAATATCGGCGCATGGACGAGACCGTCGGGCGCGCGCTCGCCGCGCTCGGGCCCGACGATACGCTGCTGATCATCTCCGACCACGGCTTTCACAACTACCGCCGTGGGCTGCACGTCAATCAGTGGCTTAGGCAGAATGGCTATCTGACGCTGCGCAACGGCGCTGATGCTTCCCCGCGCGATTTTTTGCTCGACGTCGATTGGTCAGCGACACAGGCCTATGCGCTCGGCACCGGGCAGATCTATCTGAACGTGCGCGGCCGCGAGCGTGACGGCATCGTCAACGCCACCGAGGTCGCGGCGCTGTGCGCGCGCATCAAGGCGGGACTCGAGGCGGTGCGCGACACTGAGCGCGACAATGCCGTGGTCGTACGTCGCGTCTACATCGGCAGCACGGCATTCCGAGGCGGGCGTGCAGCAGAGGCGCCGGACCTACAGCTCGCGTTCGCGGAGAACTACCGGACGAGCTGGGAGTCGATCCTCGGCGGCGTGCCACCAGGTCTATTCGCCGACAATCCCAAGAAGTGGAGCGGCGATCACGCGGCGAGTGATGTCGCAGAGACGCCCGGCATTCTGGTGTCGAACCGCCCGCTGCCGCGCGAGAATCCGGCCATCGTCGATCTGGCGCCGACGGCGCTGCGCTTTTTCGGCAAGACGCCACCGGCGCACTACACGGGGCGATCGGTGCTGTTGCCGTGAAGCGCTGCGCGGAGTGATTGGCGCGCGTGCGTCTGCCGGGCGCGTGTCGGACGGGCGCTGCGCGCTCGCGCGATTGTCAGCGTCAGCCGCGCAGCCGCTCGGATTCGAGCACGACGTTCGCGGAGCTCGCCTCGAACGCATGTCGCACGAGCGATGCGCCGAGCGTCGCCGCGGTGTTCGAGCGATAGCGATCGCGCAGCTTCTTCGCGCCGAGCGCGCCGAGCAGTCCGAGCCCCGCGTCGGCGACGGCCGAGCCAATGCGCTCCATCGGCCGGTCTTCTTCGCGATCCGGGCCGGTGATGAAGCTCGGACGCGCGATGGTGTAGGGCACGCCGCTCTCGCGCAGCTCACGCTCGAAGCGCGCGCGCACCTCGAGATACGCGTTGCCGCTGCCCTCCTTCACGCCCGCGGACGAGAGATAGACGAAGCGTGGGCGCAGTCCCGCCGCGCGCACTGCACGCAGCAGCATCGCGGTGAGACCGTAGTCGACCGCCTCGTAGCCGAGCTTGCTCGGGTCGTCGCCGCGCTTGGACGCTTCGCGCGTGCGCGCCTTGGTCGTGCCGAGCAGCGCAAAGACCACGTCCGGACGGATTCGCGTGAGCGACGCGGTGAGCGCCGGCTCGTCCCAGGGCGTCGTGTCGAGCTGCGCGTCAACCTCACGAAATAGCGGCTCGACCCGCGCGAGCGCCGCCGAACCCGGCCGTACATGCGCGTGGGTCTCGACGCCGCGCTTCCGCAGCGCCCGCACGACCTCGCGACCGGTGTAGCCCGTGGCTCCCGCGACGAATGCTGTTGGCATCGCGGACATGTAGCACTGCGGCGCGGCGGGCGGCGCGGTCGCCTTAAAACGACCGGCCGCATGGCGCGCGCCGTTGCACAGCGCAGCGTCGTCACTGCACGAGCGGATTGACGAAATGCACTGGCAGCGTGACGCGCAGCGAGTCGCGATTGCCGAGCAGCGCATCGGGGACTCGGCTGAACGGAATGGCACGCTGGATGGCGACGAGGGCCGCCTCGTCGAGATCACGAAAGCCGCTCGAGCGCAACAGATGCGGCGGCGACGCGAGCGAGCCATCCCCGCGCACGACGAGGCGATAGACGCTCGTGCCTTGGTCCATCGACAGCTGCCGTGTGCGCGGGAAGACCAGCGCGCGATCGACGCGTGAGACCTGATCGAGGAACCAGCGCTCGTAGCGCGAGCTGCTCGTATCGAGCGCATCGTACGCGCCGCCGCCAGGTCCGTAGGCGCGCGCGCGGCCGCCCTCCGCTGCGCCTCCGCCCGAGCCCGCCGCGCCTCCGCCGCCGACGCCACCGCTGCCCGCGCCGACGGTGCGTCCGCCGTGTTCGCTGGTGTCGGCGAGCGACTGCATCATGCGCGCGGCGAGCAGCTCCGCGTCGTGGTTGTCGCGCACGCGCGCATCGCGCCAGTCGCTGCTCGTCGCGGCTGCGCCTTGATCGATCGGCGGTCGTCCGCTCGCGACGCGCGCCGCTTCGCTCTCTCGCGTGCCCGCGCCGCTCGCGATGCCACGACCGGGAGACGCGCTCTGCGTGCCGAGGTTTGTCTCAGCGCCAGTGGCGCTCGGCGCCGCAGAGTCACCACGCGGCGCGCGCGCGACGTTCTCGCCGGCGACCGACGCGACCGGCGCTTGGCGCGCACCTTCACGCGGATCGCGTCCAGCCACTGGGCGCCGCTCCGGATGCACACCTTCGCCGGACGCGAGAAACGGCACATCGCCCGGATGCGGCGTCGCGCGGCGATCTTCGCGCGTCGCCTGATCACCCGCCGTGCGAATGCGCTGCATCTGCGCGACGCCGACCGCGTTCATGATGCTGTCCTGCTGCGTCAGCTCATCGGCGCGCGGAAACAACATCACCGCCTCGGCGCCGACGCCATCGCCACCCTGACCGCGCTCGAACGCGTCGATGTTCTGCGCCGAGAGCCCGCCACCCGGCCGCAGCCGGGCAGCGTCCGTCGGCCGCACGCCGCTGCCCGAGGTCGGCGGGTGCGCCGGCGTGACGATCGCGAGCGCTATCTCGATGCTCTGCGGCGCGCGAAACGGCGACGGCGGCAGGCGCCACACGACGAGCGCAAAGGTCAGGTGCAGGCACAGCGACAGGACGACGCCGAGAGTCCCCGGAAAGCGCCGCCTCGCTGCGACTCCTTGCGCCATGCCGAGTCAGTGTACGGGAGCGACGCACTCCGTCGAGCGCTCCCGAGCGCGCGTCAGCGTCGAGGCTTCTTGCGCGCCTTGTCGGAGCCGGAGCCGCCCGGCGTCGGCTTCGCCTTGGCGTTCTTCTGCGCGAGCGCCGCTTCGCGCGCCGCTTCCTTCTCCGGAGTCCACTGCGCGTATTCCGGCAGCTCGATTGGTGGGCCCTTGTAGACGCGCCAGAAGAACGCGAGGCCGACCACGAGCAGCGAGAGCGAAGCGTAGTGACCGGGCGTCAGTCCGAAGTAGCGCGGGTCTGCGTGATCGCCGAGCTCTTCGGAGCTCGCGCGCAGGAAGTCGAAGCCGAAACGGACTGGCGCGTACATCGTCGGGACAAAGCCGAGGAAGAAGCCGCGCGGCAGCTTCTTGTATTGCAGCCACCAGAGAATCGGCAACATCCCGAGGCACCAAAAGACCTCGTAGAGCCCGAGATCGTGACGCGGCTGATAGGGCGGATAG
>Ga0163144_10023527_pt1 | contig 12146 bp, 7 predicted proteins | sample OliLak19BULKMAT1_FD_123175 | JGI IMG/M metagenome (GOLD analysis project Ga0163144, IMG submission 123175) | Freshwater microbial mat bacterial communities from Lake Vanda, McMurdo Dry Valleys, Antarctica - Oligotrophic Lake LV.19.BULKMAT1 | ecosystem: Environmental > Aquatic > Freshwater > Lake...
AAATTCTGGTGGCTCCGGTCAATCCATAAGATCAACAGGGGCCCACGAGAATGGAGGCTTTCACTGCTCGCAGTTATTGCTTGCGTTTGTAGTGTCTCGTCTTTTTGCTGCGTGCATTTAGGCCGCTCCCAGAAATGAAATCTTTGACTGTGTCTGGGGTCGGCCCAAAAACAGAGGCAAGCAAGCGGCAAGAAAATAATGGCGGAAACCATGCTCCGGACGTTCAGGGACTCGCCCGTGTCTCTGGTGAGCACGACTCGACCCGAAATGACACAAACAAACACATTTTTCAACTTTTGGGCCGTCGTACAATCTCGAGCACTTTCTGCAGCAGCTCAGGCTTCCTCAGGTTCCGGAACTCCTTGTCCCACATGCCTTCAAGCTTGAGCTTCTTCTCCAGGACCTTGCGCGCGATTAAGACACCAGTATTCCTCATTTTCCCATCATGGCCGAGCTCACGCCAGTCCAAATCAGTGCACCTCATTTGCGGGAACTTTGGCACCGCACCAATGCAGCCATGATCTTCGAAACATTTGTCACCCAAGTACCCTGAGGGGTCGTCCGGACGTGATGGAGCACAGAAATTCTTGTCGCATAGACCACAGTACGCCATTGTCAGACATACCTTCGATGATGAGCATCCGCAGCACATGAGCCCAATGTCTTCTTTCAACCCACACCTTTTCATGTGCATTTTGAGCTTCCGGTCAAATTCAGACAGCAAGAAATCGGCTCCGTCTGAAGTGTCCACGCAACAATGGGCAGCGAGCTTGAACAACACACTGGGTTAGGTTGCTTTCAAGATAAAGACTCATGCTCACCTCAACGAAGGCCGGAGATTGGAGCGAAAGAATATTAAGGCCACGACAAAACGCAACCCCGTGAATAGCTTCTTCGATTAGATCAGATGGCCGCCATGACGCCTCGCCACCATTTCCCACTGTGGATACGATGAGCTCAGGCAATGCCATGTAATGTCCAGGAATGTCGCTCGGAAGTGGCATTGGCAGCGACCCATTGTCAGACAGAACCCACGGTTTTCCCTGCCACAATCCTCCACACAAGCAACAATTGGAATTGTCGCACCGCGAAATTGTGCTATCGACACTTGAGGCCGAACCGTGACGTCCATCTGAAACCAGGTCAAGCAAGTTTCCGATGGTGAAACCAGGTCGCGGACGCGGCCGTCCAAGCTTGTCCACTACTAAAAGAAGCTCTTCTGAAAGCTCTATCACGTGCGTGCGCAGCGCCTTCTGTTCCTGAGCAGTCCCTGCACAATACGCGCGAAGTTGAACTGGCACAAAAGAAACTGAATCAGACGCCCACGCACACACGTTGATCGGTGCACCAGAGTATGTCATACCAGGGTTCGTCACCTTCTCACAAACAGACTGAGCTGCTCCGAACATTCCCTCTTTGCCACCGTCACCGTGTGAAATCGTTCCTCCAAGCGAATGACTGACAATACTGTGACAACGCTCCACAGGATTTAGCTTCGATGTTTCTGGTGAATTTGTGCGACGCACAAGCAAATCGAGACTAAAAAGATGGAGCACAAAAGCAGCCGTGATACGCACCAAGCTGTTTGACGGCTTTGTCGCTGGTCCTCCGTCCGATATTTCAACCAATTTCAACAGTGTTCGCCCCTTTAGGAATGCTTCCAAACGAACCGGATCCAGAGCTGTCTCCGAAAGCATAAAAAGAAAATCATCAAGTTGCTGAGCAGCCGAATCCGGGCAATACTTCCACGGGCGTGCAACGTACGACACGTTCCCCTTTCGGACCATGTCGGTCTCCAAGACGCAGAATGGGTTGATTGAGAAGAAACCATTCAGAATGAGACAGTATTCTTTAAGAGCAAGAAAATCGTGATCTGCAACGGCGTAAAAATGCTTTTTGCTCAACGGCGTCCACGCTTTCACCGGTCTCACAGTTGCACGCACATTGTTTCCGGTTTTGACATGCGCCTTTGAATCGATTGAAAAGCAAAATGTCTCGCCCCGCAAATTGGGAAGCTGAGCAAGCAGGACCATCGCCTTTACGGCGGAGCAGCAATAGTGGGCATTTACGTGCAACTTTGACGTTGCTTTCGTATCAAAAACAGGGCGGATATCGAGCGCAAACTTCGAATGTCGATGCGCAGCGCGTCTTGCCACATTTCGAGGCCGCAAATAAGTCAAAACCGTCGATGGAGACAGAAAGATTCCATAAGTCGACCTCAAGTAAAAAGAATAATGGCGCGCACCCGCATTGGTCCCTTGAGCTTTAAAAGAAACCCCACGAGTTACGCGTGCGTCAGCGACAATGCTGCTCAAACGCTCCACTGTCTCCTCGAGGCAGACCAGGAAGTCGGGATGCTGCGCCAGCAGGCTTGGTCGCCCCACTCCTACTTGGTCGCGCACCAAAAAAGCTTGCACAAACTCGGGGACAGCATCTCGTCGCCCAGCTTCAAACTGCCGGCAGAATGAAAGAAACGCCAGACCGAGCGACCTCGCAAAATCATCTTCGGCGTGGGACACTTCGGCGGTCCCGCGCTCCAGCGCTTGTCCGATTAACACAAAGCGCTTTGCAAGCCACGGACCACAACTGACTTTCTGCGACGCCATACCCAAAACGATACACTGCTGCAAGAACGCTTCCGCTATTTTCGACGGTCGACGAGGGGCGTTGCTCTCTTCCTGAATCATGACCAAGAAATCAAACACTGACGGCACAGAATTTGTCACAAACCAAAGGTGAACTTTCAGCGCCGAGTCCACAAATGCAACAAGGTGGAGCAAATGAGCGCTATAATGGAGAACAGCTGCAACAGCAGAGGTGTTTTGAAACTGCCTCAACGAGTTGCCCTCAAAAGAGGCGACAAAGTCAACAAAATTCAAGCCCCTCTCTGACCAAATCTCCTTCCGACTCAGCCTTTCCATCTCGAAATCGAACCCGTCCACAAAGCGCAGCAATTTGGAGGCGTTCTTTGGCATCACACTCCGTTGTTCCAGATTGCTGACAACAACCCAGCGCCTTTGCCGAACAAAAAGTTCAAACTCTTGTTTTGGAAATGTCTTGAAAAGGATTCTTCACTGCGAGTCAGAAGAAGCAGAGAAACAAGTCTTTACTTACTCGCTTCCCGCGTCGTCCGGCAGCACATTGCTTCGGGTCGTGGAGTATTCAATTTCAAGCAAAGTCATTTTGATCTCGACATCATTAACGAATTTCTTGCGACCGAACGCATCAAATAAGATGTGTTGGTGGTCCGTCAAATTGTCCCCATCCACAGACTTGACCAACACAGGCCTGTCACCATGATCTCCCACCTTGAACCGTCCCACGAGCCACCCCACTTCCAGCTGCGAGCTTAGCACCTCTTCGCTGTCCCGATTGCAGGTGCGCTGAAAAAGCACAAGTGTGCTGGGGTCATAACTATCGGACAGGCGATCCGGGATGTTGTAAAACGCGTCCCAGTCAACTGATAGGGTCTGGGTTTCCTCCTCCAACTCCAGTTCAAATGTCACCTTAGGTGGATCCGTCTCGCCCTTCTCCGCCCGCAGCTCCTGCGTCGGCTCTACTTCAGTCACCTTGACCACAAACAGTCCAAACTTGTCGTTGATAGAAATCTCGCCGTTTTGTCTCTTGGATGCGTAAATGAGAATGTCGCCGACATCAATGTCGTCCGGCTGCTCAAACTCCGCCATTGCGTGCCGAGCGCTTTTCTTTTGAGCCGGGTTTCGAGGAATTGGGTTCCGATTCGCTTCCTCGACCAGCTTCTCCTGCTCCTTTCTGAGCTCCGCTCCGACCCGATCAGTCAGCTGCTTCTTATTGCCCGTCTGCACCAGCTTCCGTCCCGCAAGCCAGGCCTTGACGATACAAAGAATGAGACCAACAAAACAAGCAAAACAATCTGCGTCAACCTTGAGCTGATTGACCGTGAAACCACTTGACGGCTTTCTGTACGGGTTCACGGCCTCTCTCACCAGGTCAACGTCGCCCTGGGAAGAGCTCTCGTCCACTTCGTCGTCGTCGTCGCCCTCATCTTCCTCCTCGCGCAGCGATCGCTTTCTGCCCTGCACTGCTTCGGCAGCCTTTTCCGCAGCACTTGCCTGCGGCACCTCCTCTTCCATGCCGCGTGTCGTCGTCAAGTCCAGCACCTTATTGCTGGCAGCGGGCTTCTCCACCAGCTTGGCAGCAGCGGGCTTCTCCGCTGGCTTGGCAGCGACGGGCTTCAGCTTGGCAGCGGACTTTTTGGCAGTAACAGGCTTTTTCGCCAGCGCTGGCTCGCTGGCCATCGCCGACGGGCCGCGCTTCTTCCCGGATTCTGAGCTCGGCGGGTCCGAGTTATTGTCCCCGCCGTCAGGGTAATACTCGTAATCGCCAAAATCCCCGACTCTCTCAATGTCCATCACCCCGTCCTTTCCCATGACCCCCTGCACTCCAGCAGCGCTGGGCAAACGCTTGAATACATCACTCTCGGCAGCTGCCGGACTTCCCCGTCCCGTCGCCGGGGTTTCTTCCGGATTTTCCTTTGCCTTGCTTTGCGCGATATACACCTCGTAGGACTTTGCCTTCACCATCTTTTCAACATTTTTGTCACTGAAGCTCAATGTTGGGTGATCACGAATGTAGTCTGCGATGAACTTGTTGCGAAAATTCGAAATCGCACTGGTTGAGCTGTGCCCTCCAGACTCTATCGGGGACCACTTTGCTCTTCCCAAAACCTCCAGGTCACCCAATCCCACAAACGACACTGGCTGACCGAAAAGCGCCGGAAGCGACTGCTGCCCCAGACCAGACGACGGACGACCAGCTGCACTCCCAGCCTTCTTCGACGGCTGCATGGGGGCGCCCCATTGGCCCTGCTCCGGCATGATGTTCATCACGTGGATTGTCGGGCCAGTCATTGTGTTGGTGTTTGTGGCCCCACCCTGGTTGACAGTCACGCCGCCAGGAATCTGCGCACTTGCACCACCAGCGCGGTCCTCGGTCAGCCGTTTCGCCATGCGCCAGCACAGAGTGGCAAGCACAGCAGAGCCTTGAGCACGCTGCTCACAAAGATCCACGAACTCAGCCTGCTCGAAGAGCGTCACGTGCTCCACCTTTGTCACTTGCGTAGGCACGTCCAGCTGCCAACCCTGTGTGACAGCTGTGAGACAATGAGCTCGGCTACTCGAGCAGGGCACAAAGAGGACGAACAAAAAGAAGCTTGCTTCGACTCACGTTCGCGCTCAAGAAGTCCGCAATGGGCATCTGGAGGCCGGCCATTGAAGAACACCTCGCAGTCTGGACTTGTTTTGCAGCGATTTCTGGGCGCGTGTGGGTCGCGCGTTCGAGCGCAGCACGGTCGTTTTGGACTTTGCCAAGCATGGTGTAGGTGAAGTGGCGTGCGATGACATGTTGGAGGCACTTGCTTTTGTGGGAACAAGCCTACGTAGCGTGGTGACCTGGAGCTGCGAGCTGGCGGCGCTGTGGTTGCGACGGACGCTCGTCTTGCGCGAGTCACGTATCGCAGCGGCAAGATGAGCATCACGTGCAGCTGCTGACTGGCCGAGACGGAGGCGGACTGGCCGTGGTCGTGCTTTGCACGGCCGGGTCTGGCTTGTTCGGGTCTGGCTCGTTCTGTACAGTACCCCTGAGCGTCGCTGCTGCTGATGGAGGTCGGTGTGTCGCACATGCCACGAAAGAGACAGGACAAGACAGCTGGATTATGGTGCAGTTCTTGTACCAGGGATATGCGTATGGCATGGACATGCCTCTGTTGCACTGCGGCAGCTGTTACATGGCCAAACGAAGAATTCTGTGAGCACTTGGCTTGAATAAGTCGATTTTGAATTCGTACATCATTTTACTGGTGAGAACGCTCCGGTATGCTCGGGTACGCTACGCAGAGCACGCACAGGGGCACTGGGCATGACAGGCAATTTTTTCTTTTTTTCTTGCTCTGACGGGGCCAAAACAGAGGCAAGCAAGACCCCAGACACGGACATTGTTTTCATTTCTGGGAGCGGCCTAATCTCCTTCGCAGACTCAAAAAAAAACGGGAGCAGAGTCTGCCAGGACTCGTAAAAATCACTCTTTGAGGGAGAGCTTTGGCGCGCGCTTTACCAACACTGTTGGCCATCGGTTGACGCAGTCCTGCGATTTTTGGGCCTCCTCCGCAGGTCGTCAAGAAAACCGGTTTTCTTCCCTACAATTGTAGCTTCATTGACCGGTCGCGGCGCCCTTTATCTGTCGCGAGTGAGCCTTGAGGGTCATGCTCCCGTCCCCGCCAACCCTAACGCGCCAGGGTCAAGACGCTGCGCGTGAGCTGCCGCAAGAGCTGAGTGCAGGCGTGGTCCTGTCGAAGCAGGTAACAAGACTGTGGGTCCCTTGAACGATTGGTTATCCTCTGACGCAAAGGCTCTGTAGTATGTCCTCGCTGGTGGTCAAGACTACAAAACGGAGCAGCTGATGGGCATCGACCTACTGCTGAAAGGCGCAAATGTCATCGCGGCCTGTGAGACGGGCTTTGGCAAAAGTGCCATCATTTTTGCGCCTGAAGTTGCGTGCGCGATTGCTGGCTTTTTCTGTGTTTCCGTTGCGATTGTCCCGACCAGAGCACTTCAAGAGAACCTCGCGTCTCGCCTCAAAAAGCCATGTGAGAACCTGGTGATCAGGTTGCTTAACAGCGATGCAGAGGTGATTGAATTCTCGAGAAATGTGCTCCACAAAGCGAACAAGACAGGACAATCAAGCTATTTCGTTCTTTGCGACTTCGAATCCTTTGGTGCTCTGAAGAAGGCGCTGCTGCAATCACAGTGTCGCTTGGGAAGGTTTGTGTTTGACGAGATTCACCAGATGATAGACTGGAAGGAAGATCTACGCGACTGCTCTGCCTTTGAGAACTTTTTGCTTGATTTTCCAGCCGTGAGTTGTTTAATGTGTTCCGCCACTGCAACACGGAGTGTGCGGGAATCCGCTTGCGAGTTTTTGGGACGCCCGCTGCCAATGTTTCGTGAAATTATCAAAATCTCGATTCGGCCGAACATTTACTTCCGAATGATTGGGTTGGAGAGATTTTTTGCAACATTTCCAACAATTCCGCGCCTGCCGCTCCTCGTTATTGTGAACTCGTTTGCCGAAAAGGGTCACGTTCGCAATTTGTTGAAGTACGTAGTTGGTGATGCGGGAATTGAGATTCGTGACTATTCGGGCGGAATGCCTGTTCTGGAGAAAGAGGCAAATCAGCGCTGGTTCGAAGACGCGCATTGTCAGGGAATCTTGATTTCCACAGGAGGGGCCTATGGGACCGGAATCGATAATGTGCATCTTGCTGATGCGTGGATTTGGGGTTGGCCACGGGATTGGAGCGCTCTGTATCAGTACATGGGAAGGGTTGGGCGACGAGGCCAGCCGTCGCGAGTCTGGGTCATTCAACTTCCTCGTGATTTCGTCAAAATGGAGCCGTCGCTGAAAAGTTTGTTGGGGAACGAGTCGAAAAAAGTGCTCGGATTGAAGGAGAAAATTGACGAGGAAGTGAAAGCATCAGCTGACAAGGTGTGGCTCAGCTGCTTTTTTTGCGGGAAAGTAGTGCGCAAACCACGCAAGATTGATGGCAAGTGGCTCAAGATCTTTTCCGCACAGGGGATTGCGACAGGTGCCCCTTTCACGTGTCAATCGGTTGATCTGGTGTGTCCCCGTGTTTGTTTGTGGCGGTTTTGTTTGCCAAGTGCAGTTGTGGCTCTTGCCAATGACAAAAGTCCTGGTGATCCTCTCTTTCGAAATGACGATTGTGTCTGCAATTACTGTCTTCCAGATGATCCCGTCAAAAAAATTGGCGAACGTGACTTTGTCAGGGTCATCTTGCAGAAGAGTGACATGTTTTTTAATGTTGGTGTCATTGAAAAATGCGACAAGGGACAGGCTCGAGCGAAAGTGAATTTCGGTGGTGGAGTGAGAGGCAAGTTTGGACTGGATTCTCTGGTTCCAGCAAGTGCTGTGACCTTATGCCCCGATCCGCCTCTTCCGTTGAACTCTTCGAAGCAAAAAGAGTTGCGGAAGAAACTGAAAGAAGTTGCGAAAATGATTTCCGGTCGGGATTTGATCATCTACTCGATGGTTATGTCGAAGCAGACTCTGAAGGCACTTGTTTTGTACCGGCCGACAACTGTTGCAGCGCTGGTGAATCTCGTTTTGCTTGTGGACATTCGCCCCTCATTGCGCCAAGATTTTGTCTGTGCAATTATTGCTCATCAGGAGAGTACTGAAAAAAAGCCGAATAAGAAAAAAAAAACTGGCCGGGCCGCGCTGGTGAACATTAATGGACCTGCTTCTCCAGCAAAGTCACCGAACCGAGAAAAAGCGCAGCGCACAAGAGCAGTCTCAGAACGGTCAAAGTCACCTTCAAGACGCGCACGTGATTTGGATTTCACGAAATGATAAAATAAACATAAAACAAAAACAAAATACATTTGAGGCTCAAATACACTTTAATCCCTCCGCTCATCATTTTCTATCGCATCAATCTGCTCATCATTGAGGCGGTCATTCTCTTCAATTTCAACTTCGTCATCAGGATCATTGTGCTCAAGATTTGCCAAAAGCTGTGATACTCTTTTAGCAAATTTTACGCCCACACTCAGGTTCTCAAACTCCTTTGCAACAGGATGAAGGACTGTGAGATCCTTCCTTTTTTTCGCGTTTTTTTTGTGAATCTCTTCCGAAACAAAAATATCTGCATTCAGCGTTTGCCGCTTTCCCAATTTGCACAATTCATCTTTGAATGCCAGGACAGTGTGCTTTTGCGAGACTCGCGGTCGTGAAAAGTACTTGTCAACCTCTTCCCGAATGTGCGTCAACAAAACAATTAGATGTGACAAATACTCAATATGCTCTGCCGTTAGTGCCGAGCTTCTTGATCGCATCACCTTTTTCAGCGCCAGATTGTAATGCTCTAGAAACATATCCATTGCAATAAAATGATTTTTTCGCCCTTCCGAATTCACAGTCAAATTGAAGATTGTCAGATCGCGCTCAGCGGGCTCCATTGCCATCACCTGTTTACACCAGCGAATGCAAAGTGGCAGGTACTGGGATGATGCCAACAGCCCTGCCTGGAATGGCAGATACCACCGCATGATCAAAAAAATATCATCTCCCGCATTGGCCCGAACGGCTCGTCTCATTGTCCAGAACATCGCGACCATAACCAAGAAGCGACGCATATCATATCCTTCGGTCATGTTGCTGTCATCTAGAATCCCGTGATAAATCCACGTTGCAAAACGTCGCATTCTCTCAGCTATCGGCAGATGGGGAATATCAAGTGTTTTACACCACGCACTCCATCCTGACTGAGCATACACAGAAAGCACAGCTCCCAACAAATCATTATGGGCTGTCCACACCTTTGTGACTTTTGCAAAACAAACCCCACGAATTTCTGCTGCCACTTCGCGCAGCCGAGAAAACCACAGCCACGTGATTTGCATCGGCACATTCCACATGTAATGAAATAGGCCGAGGTGAGTCACGGTCGGCGTTGCAAACCCTGCTTTCGCGAGCTCCACATTTCGTACATACAAGCCATCGCCAAAAATTATCACTCTTTCTCCGTCCTGTGGTTTCAGAATGCGGACCAAAGACTGCAAGTTTCGCTGGTGGTCGGACGTACTTGCTCCGTTCAGCTTCTGTGCAGGCAGAGGATTCCATCTCGTTTTACTCACAGTACTCAATCGCCTTTCCAATTTCACAGGCTTCTCTTTCACTGCTCCACCTCTGAAAAGAGCATCGTGGAGCGTATCCGCCAAAAGAGCAATCACGCGTTCTGGTTCACCTTTTCTCAACTCGAATGCATGATAGCTCCACTTCACTTCTCGCCATGTCAAATCCTCGCACAAGACGAGACGTTGACGGTCAAATGGCAATGGTGAAAAGTCGCGCACACAGACAATTGTAGTAATGAGATGCAGAAGGCTCTGTTCGCCCTTGTCGGCACTCTTCAAATGCTTCTCCAGATTGTCTTGAATGAAAACCACCTTACCCATCATCCGTCCTTGTAAATCATCCAATATTCCAATCGCCAGCGCTCGATATGCATCCGACTTTATGAAGGCCTTCGCTGTCGCATGGAAGTGCGCTGTGTCGCATGTTAACGTCGGAACCAGGAGCGAGTTGGCAGCTTGTTGCAATCCGTAATAATAGAAATAACCAAAAAAATAAAAGCCGAATAAATTTGCCCTCTGTGACCGCACTTTCAACAGCTGCACCAAAACAAAACCACTCCAAATGTCTGACCACAACCCGTCGCGAGACTTATTTCGTTTTTCCTTCGCTACTTGATTTGTGGCATCAGACAAAAAACGCCAAATTGTCGGGCAATGTTTTCGCGAATATTCAAAAAACGCCGCAATTTCGTCAACCGAGCCAAACATTGCATTCTCCTTCACGCGTTTCGCCTCGTACAACACAAGTAAGTTCAACTCCTCATCGACCGTTTTGTTGAGGATCGGATCTTTCATGCGTCCCTTTTGTACAGCTGCCATTTGACTCAGACTGCGGAAATGTTTTGCCACGACCTCTTTTGGGGCATTGTTTTCTTCCAGAAATTGCAGGATTTGCAATCCTTCAATGTTATATTCACCAAGCCATTCTCTCAATTGGTCAGGGGACTTGATCCCAGACCATATGTGGTCGTCCGAGTTTTTCCAATTCGACAACATGCTCAAGACCACATCGCCGTTCGAAAACGAATCAGTGACAAAACTTTCCACCGCACCATCGTCGCCAAAGCTCATGTCCATAGTTTGCATGCCAAAAGAGTCTGCAGCTGTCTCTTGCATGAAATCCTGGGAGAAGCCATCAATTGCTGACTGCGAAAGGCTGAGATCTGAAACGTTCGTGGAACTTGCACTCTCGTCCAGAGAGCCATCACAACTTGCCTCTGCAACCGTCGCCACGGTTGCTGCAGAAACACTCGCTGCATTCGATCCGGAGGTGCTCAGAGCGGAAGGAGAGTTCGCAGTGCGCCAAGCATTCTCCTCGTCTTGATGAGTCCTACAAACAAGTGCTCCTGTGACAAAGACGGCGGCGCGGTTTGACATCCATCTCTGATACATAATCACCCGCTCGGGCGTCGCCTTGTGACAACTCACGCGGGACCCGCATATGACGCAGCCACGAGTTTTTTTTGACATCGACGCTGAACAAGGTGAGCGCAGGCTCCAGTAAGCTCGCCGTCGAACACGATGTCTGATACAGCCACTATCTCTGCCCCAGTGAAGTGCTGACCTTCCGAACCCGTGCGCCAGGCAGGATGATTCGCCCTGACGGCTCAAAAGAGGTCCGTGTCTGACCCACTCCTGCGGTTCGAGTGAGAAACGGTTGCTCAAGTTGTAGTCTACCTCCTCCGCGTGCAAGCCTAACTCACAACGACGCTTGTGAGTGCAAGACGCGAAAACGAAAAAAAAAGAGGAAAACGTGGAGCGCAGGCCAGCGCAGGCGAAAAAGACAAAGTTTCCTCGCAAGAGTCCTACCTAATATGATCACTCAGCGACTGCGCCTTGCCGCCACCTTCCTAGGTGAGCCCTTCAGGGAGCCACACGGAAAAAAAAATCCTTTTGGCCGAGGAGCCGACTCTTGACACAAAAAGCGACGGCGAACTGGTCGAGGAAGTCGTGGGACATGCAGCGCTGCGAAAACCGGCTGTCCCCCTTAATCCCCTGATTTTATAGCGAATTTTTTACAAGTCCTGGCAGACCCTCGGTACGTTTGGGGCTGCAGAGGAGATTAGTAGTGGAAGAAGTGTTGAACGTCCCAGCAAAGCGCAAGTGCTCAATCAAGGTGGGATGGTTTGTGGTGACGCGAGAAAGTGGCCTCATCGCTCCGTGCAGGCCGTTTTCAGGAAAGAGACGGTTGCAAAGACGTCGTTGCGAGAGGCGAAGGATGCGGTGTGTGAGTTCAAGGACGTCCAGTTCTTTATCCCGTTGCAACGCAAGGACGGCGTTTTCTTCACGGTTGTCTGTGCAGGCGAGGTGGACAGCTTTGTCGCCTCCTTGGACGTTGGCGGACCTGCCATATTTGATTTGAATCGCTCCGTTGCCGTCGTGAGAAAGTTTCCCTTGACAATGCCAGAGGGCTCGACGTTGCAGCCTCTGGTTCTGAAGCTTCGAGTCAGCGCTCAA
>Ga0163144_10023531_pt1 | contig 12145 bp, 11 predicted proteins | sample OliLak19BULKMAT1_FD_123175 | JGI IMG/M metagenome (GOLD analysis project Ga0163144, IMG submission 123175) | Freshwater microbial mat bacterial communities from Lake Vanda, McMurdo Dry Valleys, Antarctica - Oligotrophic Lake LV.19.BULKMAT1 | ecosystem: Environmental > Aquatic > Freshwater >...
GTTGGCAGCCAAGCACGGCAAACAGCGGCGTTGGCACCTGTCCTCCGTCGAACCATTGGGTGTTGCCGACCGCGGCTTCGTTTGGATGGACTGATATAGCCGCTGCGGCAAACCCTCTGCGTTAGACCGCAGAAGCACATGAAGCAATCCGATGGTTGAACGAAAACGATATGATGCGTCGGGAATTCATTTCACGGCCACTTTAAGACTGGAAGCGCTCGCGGAAGTGCCGGAAAAACGGAAGAGACCCCACCAGGAGCGTCATGCGATACGCCATTCTTGCCGCCGTGCTTTTCGCCGCCTTGCCCGCTCCTGCTCAGGAAGTCTGGAAATGGCAAGCCGCCGCACGTGTCGAAGCCTCAGGACTCAAGTCGGTGTCGGAATCCGGGCGTGACTTGGGTGGCCTTGGCGTCTGGTCCATGGAGCAATCTTTGCGTCGACGCGTGCGCGCCTCCGACCAGGTCTTCGTCTTATTCGGTGCATCATTCGAGAATGTGAGCCTGTCGCGTCCAACTTCGACGCCGTTGCCGGAGCGCCTCCAGGGCGTCGCGGCGCGGCTTGGCGCGGAGTGGCTCATCGATGGTAAGTCCTGGCTGTTTGTAGACGCAGCCCCCGGCCTTTATGGCGACGAACACCTTAGCGGCCGCGCCGTCAATGTCCCGGTCGCCGCGCAGTACAACCGCCTCATACGGCCGGGCTTGCGCGTGTTGGGCGGCATATCCTTGGACCCCTTCCGCAAGGCAAAGGTCCTGCCATTCGGCGGCGCCGCGTGGCGCCTGACTCCGCGTTGGAACCTGCGCCTGCTCCTACCAGAGCCACGCGTGGAGTACCGCGCGCTCTGGGACAAACACCAGACCGTGGATGCATTCGTCGGTTTCTCACTGGCGGGAGGGCAATACCGCGTCGCCGAGGACCTTGGGACACGGCGCGGACGGCCCGAGGTGAACGGCCAGACACTCTCATATTCCGCGACACGAATCCTCGGTGGCGCCCGCTGGATGCGGGGAGATTTTGAGGCGGAAATTACCGCTGGCTGGGCGTTGGCGCGGACATTCCGGTACGAGCCATCGGGCGTGGAACTTAAGAGCAACGGGGCACCCTTCGCGGGACTGTCTCTGTCGGCGAGACTTTAGGAGGCACATGAACAAGAAAGCAACATTGGCGACTGCAGCGCTGGCCGCTCTATCTTTGGCGGCCGGTTGTGCGGGAAAATCCGGCACCACCGGGACAGTCGTGAAAGGCGAGTGCAACGGAGTCAACGCCTGCAAAGGGCAGGGTGAATGTGGCGGCACGGGTCACGCCTGCGCAGGTAAAAATGCCTGCAAGGGACAGGGTTGGATCGGCTTAGTCAAGACTGACTGTGAGGGCCGGGGTGGAACTTTCAAGAACTAACTGGACGCGGGCTTCATTTTTCGAACTGTGCCAGTCCTCGGTCTAACCATTCGATTCTGCTGACCGCGGCCTCCGATGGGGATGGATTCCATATAGCCGCGGCAGCAGATCGTCTGCGTTATGCCCACCAAGCAAGCGGAGGACGCTTTGATCCCGAACATTAGCGCGATGGTAAGGCGGCACCCGCACGCGTTTGCGGTCTCGGCGGCATTCATTCTTCTATTCTGGCGGCGCACCGCGTCGTACGCTCAGGGCGAGCTCAGCGGATTGTTGGTCGCTTCTTTCCTCGTCGGCCTTTGGATCGCGTTCTGCCGCGTGCGGAGTCGACGCAATTTCATAAAGGAACTGCCCGCTGCGCTCGGGTGCCTCGGCGTGACGGTGTACTTCTATTCCTGCATGGGCTCAATGATGTCCGGGCGCCCCTCGGAATCGGAGTTCTACGATCTCATCATCGGGTTGCCCGCGGGACTTCCCGGGAACAGTCGCGGCATGCGCGTTCGGCGCATGCAACTTTATATGGGGCTCAATCGTATGGTAGGTGAAGCCGCAGCCCGGATCGCGGCCTCAGGAGACTACCATGTGCGATTCGAATCCTTGGAGCAAGCGCCACCACGCCGTAAACGAGATGGCGATGGCGTGCCGGCACGTCGTGAGCGCGCTGGACACCATGCACCCGACGGCGGTGGGCTTCCATTGGGCCCCGTCGGATAAGAAGCGCTATCCCGACGCCTGGTGCAGCAACTGCGACCGGGCGCTCACCTCGGCCGGAGGGGAATGGACGCCGGCGCTCATCGAGCGCGCCGGGTTCGGGACGCTGTGCCCGAGCCATTACGACTTCCTGAAGCTTTCCACCCAGCCTGGAGTCATCGTGAAGTCGTTCCGACTCAGCTGAATCCCCATCCGGCCGCTGAGCGATCAGGCCGCGACAGTTCGTTTCGCGTAGCCGTTGGCCAGGTACCACGCCACGGCGTCCTTCAGCGCGTCCTTGGCGGGGCGGGGGGCGAAGCCGAGCTCCGTCTTCGCCTTCGCGGACGAGAACCACATGTAGTGCTTCGCCATCTTGATGGCGTCGAGCGGCGCCATCGGCACCGTGCCGCGCAAGACCGCGATCGCGGTGTCCACCGCGCCGAACGCGTACGCGATCGCGTAGGGCGTCTTGAACTTGGGGCCCGGCAGGCCCGACACCTCGGCGAGCAGGTCGAGCACCTGCTTGAGCGTGAGGTTGTCGCCGCCGAGGATGTAGCGCTGGCCGACGCGGCCCTTCTGCGCCGCGAGCCAGTGTCCCATCGCCACGTCTTCCACGTGCACGATGTTAAGGCCCGTGTCGATGTACGACGGGATGCGGCCGTTGAGAAAATCGACGACCATCTTTCCCGTCGGCGTGGGCTTGATATCGTACGGCCCGATCGGCGCGGCGGGATTCACGACGACGACCGGCAGGCCTTCCTTGCCGAGCTTGAGCGCCAGCACGTCCGCCAGGTATTTCGACTTCTTGTAATGGCCGACGATCTCGTCGAGCGAGCCGTACTCGCTCGTCTCGTCGACAGGCATCTTGTCGTCGGGGACCTTCACGGCGGCCACTGAGGAACAGTGCACGATCCGTTCAACGCCGGCCTTGGCGGCGGACCTCAAAACGTTCTCCGTCCCTTCGACGTTCGCCGCGTACATGTCCGCGGGATTCGGGATCCAGATCCGGTAGTCCGCGGCCACATGGAACGCGTAGCGGCAGCCTTTGACGCCCGCCGCGATCGCGTCTTTATCAAGCAGCCCGCCCTCGACGATCTCGACGTCCACGCCTTCGAAGTTGCGCCGGTCGCTGCCCTTCCGCGCGAGCGCCTTGACCTTCAGGCCCTGCTTGACCAGCAGACGGGTGAGGCTCGCGCCGACGAAGCCGGTGCCGCCGGTGAGGAACGCCGAATCCATTAGAGCCTCTCCCGCCGGGACGCATGCCCCGAAAATACATGTCTATAAAAATAGACGCCGCGCGAGGAGGCTGTGCGCGCCGCCGGCCTCATCGCTAGTGCTTCGTCTCGGCCGGCTGCTTGCCTTCGGCCTTCGCGAGGACTTCCTCATAAGAGCCGGTGCGGTCGTAGGAGAGCTGCACCTTCTTCGGCGCCTTGATCGACGCGAAGTCTGCGACCATCTCGAAGAACTTGGAGATGCTCGAGAAGGAGTCGGCCACCGACGTGGGCTCGAAGCCGCAGTGCGTCATGCAGTTCAGGCACTTCGGGTTGCCGGACGCGTGGCCGTACTTGGACCAGTCGGTCGTCTCGAGGAGCTCGTGGTAGGACTTCGCGTAGCCGCCCTCGTTCATCAGGTAGCACGGGCGCTGCCAGCCGAACACGTTGCGCAGCGGGTTGCCCCACGGCGTGCACTCGTAGGTGCGCTTGCCTTCTAAGAAGTCCATGTAAAATGGACTGTGGTTGAACGCCCAGCCCTTCGTGCGCCAGTCCTTGAGCGCTTCTTTAAACCACGATTTAGACTGCTCTTGCTTCAGGAACAGCTGCTGTTCGGGAGCCTTTTCATAGGCATAACCGGGGGAGATCATCATGCCGTCGATGCCCATCGCCATGTTCTCGTCGAAGAACGACCGGAACTCCTCGACGTCCTCGCCCTGGAAGATGGTCGAGTTCGTCATCACGCAGAAGCCGAGCGACTTCGCGAGCTTGATCGCGGAGATCGCGGTCTTGTAGACGCCCTGCTGGCAGACCATGCGGTCGTGGGTCTTCTCGACGCCGTCGAGGTGGATCGAGAAGATGAGGTAGGGTGACGGCTTGAACTTGTGGATGTTCTTCTCGAGCAGGATCGCGTTCGTGCACAGGTAGATCGGGATCTTGCGGGCGATGAAGCCCTCGACGATCTCGCCGATCTCGGGGTGGATCAGGGGCTCGCCGCCCGCGATCGAGACGATGGGCGCGCCGCACTCCTCGACGGAGTCGAAGCACTGCTGCGGGGTCAGGCGCTTGCGCAGGATGTCGGTCGGGTACTGGATCTTGCCGCAGCCGGCGCATTCGAGGTTGCAGGCGAACAGGGGCTCGAGCATCATGACCAGGGGATACTTCTCGACGCCTTTCATCTTCTGGGTCACGAGATACTTGAACACCGAAAGCTGCGCCTGCATGGACATGGCCATTATTTATGTTCTCCTGAGGAAGATCGGATTACGCGCGGCCCTGGGCGAGGGCCTTCCGGTAGACGCCGAGCGCCTGCACCGGGAAGTTGTTGCGGTACATCGTGTACTCGAGGTAGTACACCTTCGGGAAGCCGGTGCCCGTGAACTCGGTCTCGTCCCACGTGCCGTCGGGCCGCTGCGTCGAGATCAAATGCTCGACGCCCCGCTTGACCGCGTCGCTCGAGTAGTCGCCGGCGGCCATCAAGGTCATCAGCGCCCAGGCGGTCTGCGTGGGCGTCGCCGGGCCTTTCCCTTTGAGCGTCGGGTCGGAGTAGGTCTCGCAGGTCTCGCCCCAGCCGCCGTTGGGCAGCTGGACGCTCTTGAGCCACGTCGTCGCGCGCCGGATGTAGGGCTGGTTCATGTCCTCGCCGATCGCGGCGAGGCCGCGCAGCGCCTGCCACGTGCCGTAGATGTAGTTGACGCACCAGCGGCCGTACCAGGAGCCGTCGGCCTCCTGCTCGTTCTTGACGAACTTGATGGCCTTGGCGGCCGCGGGATACGAGCCGTCGTAGCCGCAGTAGCCGAGCAGCTCGAGCACGCGAGCGGTGATGTCGGCCGTCGGAGGATCGATCATCGCGTTGTGGTCGGCGAAAGGGATCTTCTCGAGCACGGCCTTCGTGTTCTCCTTGTCGAACGCCGCGAAGCCGCCGGTGACCGACTGCATGCTCATGAGCCAGTTGAGCCCGCGCACGAAGGACTTCTCGCGGATCTGCGCGTTGGGCTCCTCGAGGTGCACGTGCCGAAGCGCGAGGAGGACCATCGCGGTGTCATCGACGTCGGGGTAGAACGGGTTGTTGAACTGGAAGTGCCAGCCGCCCGTCGGGCCGCCGGGATTAGTGACGGCCCAGTCGCCGCGCGTCTTGATCTCCTTCGAGATCATCCACTGGCACGCCTGCGCGAGCGCGGGGTGCGAGCGGTCGAGGCCGGACTCGGCGAGCGCGATCATCGTGATCGCGGTGTCCCAGACGGGCGAGCGCGAAGGCTGATAGCGCGTCGAGTCCTCGGAGGGGACCTCGAGGCGGTCGAGCTCCTGCAGCAGGGCGACGAGACGCGGATCGGTGTCCGGGTAGCCGAGGCACTTCATCGCCATGATCGCGTTGACGATCGGGGGGAAGATCGCGCCGGGGCCGTCGCTGTCCTGAAGACGCTCGAGGATCCAGTCCTCGGCCAGGCGAAGCGCCCAGACGCGGATCCAGTGGCCGCCGCGGCCTTCCATGCCCTTGAGGAACGAGTCCCAGAGGAGGAAGAAGGTCGACCAGGAGACGAACGCGTGCGGCCCCACGGCGTCGGAGAGCGGGATGTGCCGGCGGGAGTCGGGGAAAAGCTCGTCGACGGTCGCGTGCGCGGGGCACGGGATCGCGGGCTGGAACGCCCAGACGATCGACAGGGGCACGACGATCGGGCGCGTCCACGCGGACATCTCGTAGAGGTTGAAGTAGAACCACTTGGGGAACAGCATGATCTCGGGCGGGATCGACGGGATGCCGCGCCAGTCGTACTGGCCGAACAGGGCGAGATAGAACTTGGTGTACGAGTTGGCCTTATGGACGCCGCCGAGCGCCTTGATGCGCTTGCGCGCGGCCTCGAGGCGGGGCTCGTGCGGGGCGTGGCCCGCGAACTTCAGCGCCCAATAGGCCTTGATCGTGGCCGAGATCTCGGAAGGGCCGTTGTCGTAGATGGGCCAGCCGCCGTCGGCGTTCTGCTTGTTGAGGATGTGGTTCGCGAGGCGGCGGACCTTGACCGAGGTGCCGCGGCCCAGGAAATTCAGGAGCATGATCGTATCGGAATCGATCGTCGTGTCGCCGAAGATCGGGCCGCACCAGTAGCCGTCCTCCTGGTTCTGCATGCGCAGGAGCGCCGCTTGCGACCGGCGGATCGCGTCACTCAGGCGCTCGGGAGCCTCTTTAATAGAGGAAGCGGGATCGAGATCGGGGCGGATGGTGTCCAGAAAGTCGACGGGCTTGCGATCGCGCCCGAGCGTAAGCCAGCCGGCCACCCTGTTTTTAATCATGCCCGGAGATTATAGCACGTCACTTCGCGATCGAGAAGCTCTGGTGGATGCGTCCGCCGTCCCTTTTGATTATCGTGGCGAGATAGACGCCGCTCTCGAGCAGCCGGCCCGAGCCGTCGCGGCAGTCCCAGACGACCGGAGCCGCGGCTCCCTGGGAGGACGCATGGAAGACGCGGCGTCCCTGGACGTCGAAGACCGAGACGTCCCGCGCCTCGGGGCCGAACCTCGCCGCGTCGTTGATTCCGTCGCGGCGCGCGGGGCTGAGCATCTTCTGCGGGGCCAGCGCGTCGGCGTCCGTCGACGCGGCGGGCCCGATCGCGGCGGCCGTCGAGCCCGCCGTCGTGAAGACCGCGTCCTCCGACGCGGCCTGGTTTCCGGCCTGGTCTCGCGCGGTCACGCGGTAATGATAGAGCGTTCCGGGCTTCAAGCCCGCGAGGCCGGCGCCCTGCTCGACTAGGGGGCTCGCGGCCTGCGCCGCGAGGCCGTAGGCCGTGGTCGTGCCGTAGTCGACGCGCGCGGCCGCGCGCTCGCTCGTCTTCCACCGCACGACGGCCGTGGCGGGCCCGAGCGGCGCCGCCGTCACCTCCCGGACCTGCGGCGCCGAGTTGTCGACGGTGAGCGGGATCACCGAGGTGGCCGAGTTCCCGGACGCGTCGGTCGCGACGGCCGCGAGGTTGTGCAGGCCGTCGGCCGCCGTCTTCGTGTCCCAGCTGAAGGTGTAGGGCGCCGTGGCAATCGCGGCCCCGAACGCGGCGCCGTCGAGCAGGAACTGCACGCTCGCGACCCCGGCGTTGTCGGTCGCGTTCACGGACACGGTCATCGTGCTCGAAACGAAGGAGCCCGCGGCGGGCGTCATGAAGACTACGGACGGCGGGACCTTCTCGGACGGCGCGGCCGGGGCGCCGTCCGTCGCCGGAGCCGGGGGCGCCGATGCCGGCGGCGGCGCGGGCGGCCCGTCGCCGGCGGCGGCCGGCGCGGGGGGCGGGCCGGCGGCCGGCGTCGCGAACGTCTGGTCGCCGGACGCGGCGAGCGCGCCGGCGGCGCTCCTGGACTTCACGCGGTAGTGGTAGATCTCGCCCGGGGCGAGCGCGGCGAGCGCCGCCGAGTGCCGGAGCGACGGCACGGGCGCGAGGAAGGTCGAATTGCCGTACGCCGGCGTCGGCCCGTAATCGACCTGCGTATCCGACGGCTGATCCGTCGTCCAGGTGATCACGGCGCTCGAAGCCGAGACCGCGGCGGCGATATCCTTGATTTCCGGCAGCGTCGGGCCGGCCGCGGACGCGCGCGCCGCAACCAGGGCCAGGGCGAAAGCGATCCATCTCATCCCATAATGATAATAAACGGGTGGAACCGCCGCATGAAGGGAGGATGACGATTTCTCGACGCGCGTGTTGGACAACATGGCGCGCAATGAGGCATAATCCCGCCCGTCGCATCGAATCGAGGAGACAAACTGATGATCTTCCGCCGAATCGCCGCCATCGCGGCCGTCGCGCTCGTCGCAGCCTGCGGCCCCAAGGAAAAGACGATCAAGATCGCGGTCGCGGTCCCGCTGACCGGCGACATGGGCACGGAAGGCCAGGGCCTGCGCCGCGCCGTCGAGCTGGCGGTCGAGGAAGCCAACGCCGCGAAGCGCTTCCCTTACAAGCTCGTCGCCGCCCCTTATGACGACCGCGCCGATCCGAAGGAAGCCGTCAACGTCGCGAACCTGATCATCTCCGACCCGAGCGTGGTCGCCGTCGTCGGCCACTACAACTCCGGCTGCGCGACGCCCGCCGCCAAGGTCTACGCGCGCGCGCCCGTCGCGATGGTCTCGCCCGCGGCGACGAACCCCGAGGTCACCGCGCAGCAGAACTCCCCGGACTGGTCCGGGCCGCGCGTCGTGTTCCGCGTCGTTCCCACCGACGACGTCCAGGGCTCCTACGCCGCGACCTTCGCCGCGAAGAAGCTCGGCAAGAAGCGCATGGCGCTGCTCCACGACAAGTCGCCTTACGGACAGGGCCTCGCCGAGGAGTTCAAGAAGGGCTTCCTGGCGCAGGGCGGCAAGATCGTCTCCGAGGACGGCGTCTCGGTCGGCGACAAGGATTTCAAGGCGCTGCTCACGAAGATCAAGAACGACGCGTCCAAGCCCGAGGGCATCTATTTCGGCGGCCTGTACACCGAGGCGGGCCTGCTGCTCAAGCAGATGCGCGAGCTGGGCCTCAACGACCCGTTCGCGTTCATCTCCGGCGACGGCGCGATGACGTTCGGCTTGTTCGACGTCGCCGGCGACTCCGCCGACGGCGCGTATCTCTCGATCGTGGGCGTGCCCGCCGACGAGCTCCCGAGCGCGAAGAAGTTCGTCGACGACTACAAGGCTCGCTTTCCCAACGATGAGCGCAAGCCGTTCGACCACTTCGGCTACGAGGCGGCCAACATCATCCTGGCCGCGATGGAGCGCGCCGGGGGGCCGGACCGCGAGAAGATCATCGCCGAGCTCAAGAAGACGAAGCACGAGGGCGTGCTCGGCACGACCCAGTTCGACGACAAGGGCGACACGACGAGCAAGATCGTGACCATGACGCGCGCGGCCGCCAAGAAGCGAGCGTTCGACACCGTCCGCTAGCGCGTGCTGATCCAGCAGGTCGTCAACGGGCTGACGCTGGGCGCGATCTATTCGCTGATCGCGCTGGGCTACACCCTCGTTTACGGCATCCTCACGATGATCAACTTCGCGCACAGCGAGGTTCTGATGCTCGGCGCGTTCATGGCGCTGGGGCTGGCCGCCCTGCTCCCCGCGGTCTTCGGCACGGGGCTCGTCGGCCTCGTCGGCATGTTCGTCCTGAGCATGGCGGGCGCGGGCCTGATCAACGTGCTGATCGAGCGCTTCGCGTATCGCCCGCTGCGTAACGTCTCGCGCCTCGCCCCGCTGATCTCCGCGATCGGCGTCTCGATCATCCTTCAGAACGGCGTGTTCCTGTGGATCAGCACGCAGTCGCTGCGCTTTCCCGAGCCCGTCGCGATCGGCCAGGTGGAGGTCTTCGGCGCGACCATCAGCTCCCTCCAAATCATCATCCTCGGCTTGGCCCTCGGCCTCATGGCGCTGCTGCACTTCTTCGTCGAGCACACCAAGCTCGGGAAGGCGATGCGCGCGTGCTCCGACGACATCCAGACCGCGGGCCTCATGGGCATCAACCCCAACTACATCATCGCGCTCACGTTCTTCGTCGGCGGCGCTCTCGGCGGCGCGGCGGGCGTCCTCTATGGCATGAATTACGGCTCGATCAAGTACAATCTCGGCTTCCTTCCCGGCGCGAAGGCGTTCACGGCCGCCGTGCTGGGCGGGATCGGGAATATCCGGGGCGCCGTCCTGGGCGGCTTCATCCTGGGCTTTCTCGAGGTGCTGGCCTCCGGGTACATCCCCAACGGCGCGCAGTGGCGCGACGTGATCGCCTTCACCGTCCTGATCATCGTGCTGCTCGTTCGGCCCTCGGGGCTTCTCGGCGAAAAGATCGCCGAGAAGGTTTAACATGAGAAAGATCCTGCGCTGGCGCTGGACGCCCTGGGCCGCCCTCGCGGCCGCCGCGATCTTCCCGTTCATCGCGGGCGCGATCGACGCGCAGTACCTCGTGCGCGTCGGCGGCGTGATCGGCCTGTTCATGCTGCTGGGACTGGGCCTCAACTTCACGCTCGGCTACGCGGGCCTCTTCGACCTCGGCTTCATCGCGTTCTACGCGATAGGCGCTTATACCACCGCGATCGCGATGCGCGCGGGGGTCCCGGCGCCGTTCGCGCTCGTGCTTGCCGTGCTCGTCACGCTCGCGGTCCGCGCGCTGCTCGGGCTGACCATCCTCCGCCTGCGCGGAGATTATCTGGCCGTCGTCACGATGGGCTTCGGCGAGATCGCGCGCTTGACGATCAACAACCTCGATGCCCTGACGAACGGGCCCAAGGGGCTGCAGCTCGCGCCCTGGCGGCCGCTGAGCTTCCTCTCGGCCGACCCGAACATCCAGTATTACCTGATGATCCTGCTCGCGGTCGCCGCGGGCGTGATCGCTTCGAACCGCCTCGAGGACTCGCGCGTCGGACGCGCGTGGATCGCGATCCGCGAGGATGAGATCGCGGCCCGGCTTTCCGGCATCCCGGTCCGCCAGTATAAGCTTCTCGCGTTCACGCTGTCCGCGGCTTACGCGGGCCTCGCGGGCGGCCTGTTCGCGCAGTGGGAGCAGTTCGTCACGCCCGAATCCTTCGTCTTCTGGGAGTCCATCCTGGTCGTCTCGATCGTCGTGCTCGGCGGCATGGGCTCGATCGCGGGAGTGCTCGTGGGCGCGCTGGTCCTCGTCGGCTTCCCGCCGCTCATGCAGTGGAAGCTCTCCGCGGACTGGATCAACTACCGCTACCTTTTCTTCGGGCTGATCCTCGTGCTCGTGACGCTCTTCAGGCCGCAGGGCATCCTGCCGTCGTCGCGCCGCGAGGCGGAGCTCACCTCATGACGGCCAAGACGCCGCCGACCGGACGCGTGCTCCTCGAGGTCAAGGACCTGGCCCAGCACTTCGGCGGCCTCAAGGCCGTCGACCAGGTCAACCTCACGATCCACGAGGGTGAGATCGTCTCCGTCATCGGCCCCAACGGCGCCGGCAAGACCACCTTCTTCAACGTCCTCACGGGCGTCTACCCCGGAACGCGCGGCCAGATCCTCTTCAACGGCCAGGAGCTGCGGGGCATGGCGAGCCACGACGTCGTGGCGCGCGGCGTGGCCCGCACCTTCCAAAATATCCGTTTGTTCGCCCACATGACGGCGCTCGAGAACGTGATGGTGGGGCGGCATACGCGCACCTTCCAGTTCCTTCTCGGCCCGCTGCTGCGCACGAAGGCCTTCAAGAGCGAAGAGGCGGCCGTCGAGACGATGGCGAAGGAGCTGCTCGATTTCGTCGGGCTCAAGTCGCTCGGCAACGAGCTCGCGAAAAACCTTCCTTACGGCGCGCAGCGCAAGCTCGAGATCGCGCGCGCTCTCGCGTCCGAGCCGAAGCTGCTGATCCTCGACGAGCCGACCGCCGGCATGAACCCGACGGAGTCGAAGGACCTCGTCACGCTCGTCCGCAAGGTCCGCGACCGCGGCGTCACCGTCCTCCTGATCGAGCACCAGATGCGCGTCGTGATGGACATCTCCGACCGCGTGTTCGTCTTCGACTACGGCGTGAAGATCGCCGAGGGCAAGCCCAAGGATGTCGTCGCGAACGCCCGCGTGATCGAAGCCTATCTCGGCAAGGAGGGCGCGTCATGAGCATGAAGCCGCCCGCGATGCTCGAGCTCAATGATGTTCATGCCGTTTACGGCAAGAAGATCCGCGCGCTGAAGGGCGTCTCGCTCACGGTCAACGCCGGCGAGGTCGTCGCGCTCATCGGCAACAACGGCGCGGGCAAGACCACGATCATGAAGACCGTCGCGGGCCTGCTGCAGCCGGAGAAGGGCTCGGTGAAGTTCCAGGGCCGCGACCTTCCGGGCATGGCTCCCGATCAGATCATGAGGATGGGGCTCTCGCTCGTCCCCGAGGGCCGACGCATCTTCCCGCGCCTCTCCGTGATGGAAAA
>Ga0163144_10023532_pt1 | contig 12145 bp, 5 predicted proteins | sample OliLak19BULKMAT1_FD_123175 | JGI IMG/M metagenome (GOLD analysis project Ga0163144, IMG submission 123175) | Freshwater microbial mat bacterial communities from Lake Vanda, McMurdo Dry Valleys, Antarctica - Oligotrophic Lake LV.19.BULKMAT1 | ecosystem: Environmental > Aquatic > Freshwater > Lake...
TGAGCGCGAAATTTTCCCGCCCGCGGTCGAGCGACTTCTTTGACAGATCGACGCTCACGGTCTCCGCGCCGGCGAGCGCGGCGGCCACGGAAAAGGAGCAGGTGTAGGCAAAGGTGTTCAGCATCCGGCGCGGGCCGCTGCGCCGGACGAGCGCGCGGTTGGCGCGTTGGTCGATGAAGAGCCCCGCCGAGTATCCGGCCGCGAAATCCAGGCCGAAGCGCATCCCGTTTTCCCGCACCACCGTGGCGAGTGGCGCGGTGGCATCGCCCGCCAGCAGCACCGGCGCGGCGCGGTCTTCATTGTGCCTCGGGAGGTGTTTGCCAAAGACGCGCGCTGGCTTGAAGCCGTGCCCGGCGGACCATTCGCCGAGGCCGGTCAGCGCGACCTCGAGCGCGGCGGCGTCCTTGTGGGAAATCAGCACGTCGGAGCCGAAGCGCTCGACCCAAAAATCGGGCGTCGAGCAGAGCCGGTGCGCGTCCGTTTCCGCCGCGACCAACGCCGCCAGCGGCGCGCCGCCGAGCCACGGTGCGGACGGTTTTTGACGGGATGGAAAAGGCGCGGAACGGCTCACGGAATGGCCGAGAGAACTGATTGCATCGCCTGGTGAGTTCAAGTAGTTTCGGCCCCTTTTCCGCACCCATGCGCCACCTCCTCGTTATTGTCCTCGCCTGCTTTCTGAGCGCGCTGCACCCGGTTCTCGCCCAGTCTGGCAGCGATCCGGGCGATCTTTTTGTGAACGCCTACATGGCGGCTCAGGAGGGGGAAAAGGCGGAGCAGGCCGGCGATCTGCGCGCGGCCCTGAGCAAGTTCCGCTACGCGCTCGATACCCTGGAGAATATCGCCAAAAACAGCCCGAGCTGGCAGCCGCCCATCGTGAACTACCGCAAGCAGCGCACCACCGAGGCGATCGCCCGCGTGCAGGGCAAAGTGGGGAAGGGTGGTTCGAGACCGAGCGGGCTGGTCGAACCGGCGCTCCCGACCGGGAATCCATTGGAAATTCCCGACCCAGACCCGGTTCCGGGGCCCGAGACAGTCGAGCCGCCGAAAAAGGGCAAGCCTCCGGTGCGAACTGAAGAGCCCGATCCCACGTCCGGCCTTGAAAGCGCGATCAACCGGATGAAGAAACTCCAGGCCGATCTGCGCGACGCCAATGCCGCGACCGAGCGGGCCGAGCGCGAGAAAAAGGAACTCGGGCGCAAGTTTGAAGACGCCGTGCAGGCCAAGGCCAAGGCGGACGAGCAGCAGAAGGTTTTGCAGGATCGCGCGGACCGCGCCGAGCAGGCGCTGCTCAAAGCCAAGACGGAAGTGAATGCGGATGCGGAGAAAGTCCGTGCCCTGCAATTGCAGGCCAGCGAGGCGCGCAAAATCGTCCGCGCCGCGAAGATTGACGAAGAGGCCAACGCGGAAATCCGCAAGCAGTATGAAGACCGCCTGAAGGCCGCGCAGTTCAAGATCGCCAGTCTGACCAGCCAGCGCACCGAACTTGAAAAGGTGACGAAGGACGCGCCGACCAAGGTCAAGGAACTCGAACAGCAGCTCGCGAAGGTGCAGGCGGAAAACAAGGGACTGAAGGAAAAACTCGGCAAGACCGAGGACGAGCTGGCGAACTTGAGGGAGTCCGCGAAGAACGTGGACAAGCTGGTTTCCGAGAACGCGACGCTGATGGCCAAGCTCACCGAGGCGCAGAAGCAGATCACCAATTTCAAGGCCGAGGGCGAGGAGAAGGACCAGCAGATCGCAGCGTTGAAAAAGGAAGTCAGCACGGTCAAGGAACAGCTCGCGCAGGCGCGGGCGGAAAGCGTGAATTTTCAGAAACAAATGGGCGACATGCAGGCCAAGCTGGAAGAGCAGGGCCGCGTCCTCGCGCAGGTCAAGGCGGAGAATGTGGCCAGCGGGGCGGAGAAGAAAAAGATGCAGGTCGAGAACGACATCCTGCGCGGCATTGTGCTCCGCCAGCAGAAGCAGGAGGCGCAACGCGCGGCGACGAAGAAGCTGGTGCTCGGCGCACTCGCGAAGGCCGAAGTCCACTCGAAGGCGCTGCTCGATCAGATCGACTTCCTCGGTCAACCGGTGGTCAAGCTCACGACCAAGGAGTTGGCGCTTTTCAAAAACAAGTCGCTGGCGGTCGATGGCGAAGACGTGAGTTTGGGCGTGGCGAAGGGCGGAGCCGAGGGCTCGGAGTTGCCCGTGAGTGACCCGCCCGCTGGCGGCAACCCCAAGGAACCGCCGATGGAGAAACCGCCGGGCTCGGAAATCGCCGTCCCGACGCCACCCGACGTGCCGAAGGGCACCGAAGAGCCGCCAGTCAAGATAGACGATCTCGCCTTCAACAAGCCCGGTGATCCGGTCATTCCCAAGCCCGACCATTTGGACGGTGAAAAGGCCGATACCGGGACGCTCGCCGGCAACACCGGCCAGCCGAACATCCCGGCGGAATTCCTCCCAGCGGCGAAGGATGGCAAGGATCTCTTTGAGAAAGGCGACTACCGCGGGGCGGAAAAGATCTACGAGAAGATTTTGGCGAAGGTGCCGAACAACCTCTACATCCTCTCGAATCTTGGCGTCGTCCGCTTTCGCGCTGGCAAGCTCAAGACCGCCGAGGAAGTGCTGGTCAAGGCCACCAAAATCGCGCCCGAGGACGGCTTCTCCCACTGCACGCTGGGCATCGTCTATTACACCGAGCAGAAATACGACGAAGCCGTGAGTTCGCTCACCAAGGCGCTCGCCATCAACCCAAAGAACGCCACCGCCCACAACTACCTCGGCATCACCGCCGCCAGCAAAGGCTGGCAGGAGCAGGCGCTGAAGGAACTCGAGACCGCCACGCAGATTGATCCCTCTTACGCCGACGCCCACTTCAATCTCGCCGTTGTCTTTGCCACGCAGACGCCGCCCAACAAGGACAAGGCCAAGCAGTATTACGAGCGCGCGGTCAAGCTCGGGGCCGAGCCGGACAGCTCGCTCGAAAACATGGTCAAGTAGCCGCGTCCGCCGGCCGGCCGCGCGCGCGGCAGGCGACGGACCATCCGCGCCCCACCTGCTTCGGATGCGCTCCACTGCTTTTCGCCGACTCTCGCTCGGCGTCGTGCTCGCCGGGGTCCTCCGCCTTTCCGCCCCGGCGGAAAAAGCTCCCGCCGACCTCGCGCACGCCTGGGCGCAATGGCGCGGACCGCTGGCCACCGGCGTGGCCCCGCAGGCACAGCCGCCGGTGGAATGGAGCGAGCAGAAAAACGTCCGCTGGAAAATCCCGCTCCCCGGCCAGGGCCACTCCTCGCCCATCGTCGTCGGCGACCGCGTTTATCTCACCGCCGCCGTGCCCGTCGGCGAAAAGCTCCCGCCCGTCTATGACACCGCACCCGGCGCGCACGATGGCGTGCCCGTCACGCAGCGGCATCAGTTCGTGGTCCTCGCCGTGAACCGCGCCGACGGCCGCATCGCGTGGCAGAAAACGGTGCGTGAGGAAGTGCCCCACGAAGGCGGGCACAACACCGGCAGCCAGGCGTCGAACTCCCCGACCAGCGACGGCCAGCGCCTCTACGCGTTCTTTGGCTCGCGCGGCCTCTACTGCCTCGACCTGAAAGGCGCCGTGCTCTGGCAGAAGGACCTCGGCCGGATGCAGACGCTCCACGCCCACGGCGAAGGCAGCTCGCCCGTGCTGCACGGCGACACCCTCGTCGTCTGCTGGGATCACGAGGGCGCGTCGTTCCTTTACGCCTTTGACAAACGCACCGGCGCGCAGCGCTGGAAAGTCGCCCGCGACGAAAAGACCTCGTGGTCCACCCCGCTCATCGTGGAAAGCGAAGGCCGCGCGCAAGTCGTCGTCAGCGCCACCCAGCGCGTACGCGGCTACGACCTCGCCACCGGCGCGTTGCTTTGGGAATGTGCCGGCCTCACGGACAACGTCGTCTCCTCGCCGGTCTTTGCGGACGGCCTGCTCATTACTGGCAACAGCTACCACCAGCAGGCCATGCTCGCCATCCGTCTCGCTGGCGCGAAAGGCGACCTCACCGGCACCGCCGCCGTCGTCTGGCAACTCCGCCGCATGACGCCCTACGTCTCCTCGCCGCTGCTCTACGGCGACACCCTCTACTTTCTCCGCCACAACCAAAACATCCTCGTGCGCCTCGACCCCGCCACCGGCCAGCCGCGCGGCGAACCGCTCCGGCTCGAAGGCATTCGCGATTTCATCTTCGCCTCACCCGTCGGGGCCGACGGACGCCTCTACGTCACCGCGCGCGACGGCACCACCGTGGTCCTCCGCCACGACCGGGAAAACGCCACGCTCGCCGTCAATCACCTCGACGATTCCTTCAGCGCCTCCCCCGCCCTCGCCGGCCGCGAACTCTACCTCCGCGGCGAACGCTCCCTCTACTGCCTCGCGGAGAAGTAGCCCCGAAATTTTTCGCCGGTCCCGTCCGACACCGCTACCGCTTCGCCGCGCCGATGCAGTAGAGCGCCTGGTCGGTGCGGAGGAAAATCTGGCCGTTGCTGAGCGCGGGCGAGGCGTAGGTCGGTTCGCCGAGGGTGTTGGTGGCGACCACCGCGAATTTGTCCGCCGGTTTCACCACGCGGCAGACGCCGTTGTCGTCGAGGAAGTAAAGCAGGCCGGCAGCACTGACGATGGACGCGTGGGTGCGGGCGAAGCGCTCGTTCCAGACGATCGCGCCGGTCTGCGCGTCAAAGGCGTGGGCGAAGCCGCGGTCGTCGGTGAGCAGGAAAAAGTCGCCCGCGATGATGGGCGACGGCACGTAGGCGACGCCCGCCGCGGCGCGGTGATGCCAGACGACGTGCGAGTCCGTCACGTTGCCGCGGCCATTGGGCCGGATGGCCATGACGTGGTGCTCGGGAAACCCGCCCGTGATGTAGAAAAGCCCGGTCTTTTCGCTGAAGACGGGCGAGGCCACGAACTGATCGGTGGGCCCGTCCACGATCCAGAGTTGCTGGCCGGTGTCGGGATCGTAACTGGCGATGCACTTGCTCCCGCTCAGCACCATCTGGGTGCGCCCGGCGGCTTCGCGAATGAGCGGCGTGCAGTAGCTGCGCGTGCGGTTCGGGCGTTCGATGCGCCACAGTTCGCGCCCGTCGGTGCGCGCGAGGGCGACGATGTAGCCCGCGCCGTCGTGGTCGCAGTTCACGATGACCTTGTCCCTGAAAAGCACCGGCGTGCTGCTGAAGCCGTGGACGCTGGCGAAAACGCCGGGGCGCTTGAGCCAGAGCTGCTTCCCGGCCAGGTCGTAGGCGGCGACCACGACCTCCGTGCCGTCGAGAAACGTGCAAAAGACGCGCTCGCCATCGCACGCCGGCGTGGAGGAAGCGTGGCTGTTTTCGCGATGCAGCCGCTCCATCGGCGCCTTGAGCACGGCCTGCTGCCAGAGGATTTTTCCCGTCGCGCGGTCGAGGCAAAGCAGCAGCCGCTCCTGCGTCTCGGCGTTGGCCGCCACGGTGAAAACCTTGCCGTTGCAAACGACCGGCGAGGCGTGCCCCGCGCCGGGCAGCGGCGTGCGCCAGACGACGTTTTCCGTCTTGCTCCAAGTCGTTGGCAACGCCGTCTCCGTGCTGCGTCCATCGCCACGTGGCCCACGCCACTGCGGCCAGTCCTCCGCGTGGGCGGCGACGGTGAGCGTGGCGAGGAGGAGCAGCAGGCGAAGCGACATGCGGCGGAGGTTAGCGCGGCGCGTCAACCACGACAAGACGCCGCGCCGCCGGGCGGACGCTGGCGCGTGGCGCGGACGCCTCGTCCGCGACGGTCCCGGCGGGCGCCCCGCCCGCAGACGCTTCGACGGACGGGGGCGTCCGTCGGACAAACGCGGACGAGGCGTCCGCGCCACGCTTCGCGGCCGCGCATCTCATCGCCTCGGGCTTGAGCGAGAACGACGGGATCACGCCCGAACTGCACGACTACCTGCCGCGGCTACTTCAGCGTCGCGAGGTATTCGATCAGGTCGCGCAGCTCGGAGCGCGAAAGTACGTCGCCGAGACCGGGCAGCATGGGCGAGGGCGCGGCCAGGCGCTCCTTGATCTGCGCGAGCGGCACGGTCTGAATCTGCACCTTGCCCTGGGCGTCCACGGCTTTGAGTTTCAGGCCCGTGGCGTCCTGTCCGGCGAGCGTGCCAGCGGTCACGTCGCCGTTGGTCAGGGTCAGCACCACGGTCTCGAAGCCTTCGGCGATTTTCTTGTTCGGAAGGACGATGGATTCCAGCAAATACACGCGGTCCTTGGACGCGCCGACGTGCGTTAGTTCGGGGCCGACGATGCTGTCGCCGACCTCGCACTTGTGGCAGCGCAAACATTCGGTCTGTTGTTTCTCGCGGAAAATCTTGCGCCCGCTGTCGGCATTGCCGCCGAGCAGGGCGGTGCGGTATTTCGCGATTTCGTCAGTCGCGGGGAACGCCGCCTCATACTGCGCGAGTTTCGCTTTCAATTCCGGGGTGCTGCGCCTGGCCGCGGCCTCCACGACATCGAGGTGGATTTCGCCGGGCAGTTGCTTCGCGATGAGCTTGTCGAGCAAACCGCCGAGCAGCGCTTCAGCCTCGCCGCCTTTGAGCTGCGCGAGCGCGGCCACGCCGGCCTGTTTTTCCACCACGCTGCCGGTGTCCACGATTTCGCCGATGATCTTCACCGCGGCGGCGGGATCGACCGCGGTCAGCGCCTTGAGCCCCTCGGCCCGGACCTTCGCGTCCTTGTCCACGAGGGCGGCGCGGGCGGCTTTGGCGAGCTGCGGATCCTTGAGCGCGACGAGCGCCTTGATCGCCTCGATGCGCGTGGTCGCGCCGGCTTTGTCATTCGCGGCAAGCAGCGCCAGCGGTTCGCCGGTGCCGGGAATGGAAAGTTGCGCGACGAGCTTCGCGACCATCTCCTGCACGCCAGCCGGTGCGTCTTTGAGCAGCGCGGGCGCGGCTCCGCCGATGGCCGCCACGGCCGCTTCCGCGCCGCGTGCCGGGATGGGCCGCCATTGGTTGAGCAGCCGGTCCTTGGGGCTCGGGTTGGCCCAATTGGCGAGGAGGTTGAGCGCGTCCTTGCGCCCGCCTTCGGGCGTCGTGGCGGAGGCCGCGTAGGCGGCGAGCGCCTTGGCGTTTTCCGCTTTGCCGAGGCGGAAGTTGGCGTTCATCACGCGACTGAGCGTGTGCGGGTTTTTGATCGCGGGATTGGCGATGCTGGCGGCGAGTGCGGGCAACGCCGCGTCAATGGGCGCGTCGTGAATCGCGCGCGCGACTTCCAGCAGCACGCTTTCATCCGCGTCCTGGAGAAAGGCGACGACGGCCGGGCTTTTCAGATGCCGCAAGGCAACGACGGCATCGCCGCGCACCGCCACGGAAGCATGCTTCGCCAGCGCGGCGATCTGCTCCGGCGTGCCGCAGCCTTTCAGCCCCATGACGCCGCCGTGGCGGAGGATCGGATCCTTGTCGTCATTCTCCGCGAGCAGCGCCACGAGCGGCTCGAACGCCGCCTTGTGGCCGAGCTTGCCGAGGCTCATCGCCGCGAAAAAGCGCACGCGGGGTTCCGGGTCTTTGAGCAAGGCCGTGACCTTGTCGCCGGCCGCCGTCGCCTTGCCTTCGCCGAGTACCTTGGCGGCCTGCGCCCGCACTTCGGGATTCGCGTCGGCGAGCAGCGCGGGCAGCGGACTGAGCACGCCCGCGGCTTTGCCCACGAGCTGCCCGAGACCCCAGATCGCGTGCAGCCGGGCGAGCGGATTCGCCGCCTGCGGGTCCGCCGCGACCGCCGCGAAAACCTTGGCCGAAGCCGCGCCGCGGCCCGCCAACTCGAACTGCGCCGCCTGCCGCACGCGCATATCGGCGTGCCCGAGCAGCTTCGCCATCTCCGCCTCCGGCCGCTTCGCCATGCCGTCGCGGATCAGCGTCTCGGTTTCCTTTTGCAGCTCCGCGTTGCCGGCGGGGTCGGTGAATTTATAGATGCGCCCTTTGCCCACACCGCCCCAGCTCGCCACCCAGTCGAGCACGTAGAGCGAGCCGTCGTTGCCAAATTCCACGTCGGTCGTGAGGACGCCGCGCACCCACTCGCGCGAGGTCGCGCTGAAGAACGCGCCCTTCGGCTGCGTGGTGATTTCGTGGACCGCGCTGTTGCCCGCGCCGCCGCGGAAATCGCAGAGGAAAAACTTCCCTTGGTATTTGCCCGAGAGCGCGGTGCCGGGGTTGTAGGTGATGCCGCTCGGGCCGCTGGAGATATTGGCGATGGGCGGGATGATGTAGCGCATGGCCGAGGCCGTCTTCGCATCCCACGGGCGCTCGCGCATCCACGGGCCGCGGTCGCCGAGGTATTGAAACGCCATGCGCCAGCCGCAGTCGCCGCCTTCCACGAGATAGACGAAACGCGCGCCGTCGCCCGCGTCGCAGTTGTTGTCGCCGGTGAAAAGATTGCCGTGCTCGTCAAAGGCCAGTTCCTCGGGATTGCGCACGCCGGTGGCGAAAACCTCGAAGCCCGTGCCGTCGGGATGGCAGCGCATGATCGTGCCGCCCTCGGTCTCGGCGAACTGCACGCCTTCCTTCGATTTCACATTGATGGCGCGGTCGCCGATCGAGAAATACAGCTTTCCATCCGGGCCGAAACGCAGCCCGTGCATGTCGTGCCCGCGCAGCGCGAACTTCACGCCGAAGCCGCTCAGCAGCTTCTCCTTCACGTCGGCCACGCCGTCGTCGTTTTTGTCCGCGAAGCGCCAGAGATGCGGGATGCACGTGTACCAAATCTCGCCGCCGCGCGCGATCAGCCCCGCGCCCGTGCCGTCCGCCGCGTCGCGAAAACCGTCGGCGTAAATCGTCACCTTGTCCGCCACGCCGCTCCCCGTGGTGTCTTCCAGCCGGCGGATGCGCTCCTCATGCTTCTCGAATTTCTCCGCGAACTTCTTCGCATCCGGGAAGTGCTTGCGCATGTAGGCCAGCCGGTCCTCCACGGTCTTCGACGCGATGTCGTCGTCCAGCCAGTGCCCGTGATTGCGGTTGTCCTCGATGCCCTTTTCCTGGCGGAAAGTCTCGCCCACATACCAGCGGCCCTTTTCGTCCTGCGTGAAGCACACCGGATTGCCCAGCAGCGGCTCGGCGGCCCACAGCGTGCATTTCAGGCCCGCATCGAAACGGAATCCCTTGATCGCGTTCTGCCCCTCCGCCGAAGCCCCCGCGACTACCGACGTGGAGGCGCCCGAGCCGTGCCCCTCCTCCGCGGCGAGCAGCGGCGCGGCGAGGTTGGGCAAAAGGGCGAGCGTGGAGAGGAGGCGCGGGAGTTTCATAGTGACAGGGAGTGAAAGGGCGGAAAGGAAAGCAGCGACTCGGCACCGGCGCAAGCCGGGCGAGCGGCCGGGCCGGCAGGAAAAGGAGCGGCGCGCTTCCAGCCGCCGTCGAACCCACCGCGCAGCGCCAACCGCATGCCTCCGCGGCTACTCGCGCAGGCTCACCGCCAGTTCCGTCTTGAGCCGTTCCTTCAGCTTGGTGTGCGCGGCGTTGACCTCCTCGGCCGTGAGCGTGCGCTCGGGGCTGCGGTAGGTCAGCGAGTAGGCGAGCGACTTTTTGTCGGCGGGGATTTTCGCGCCGGTCGGGTCGGTGAAGACATCGAACAGCTCCACGCCTGCGAGCAGCGGCTCATTGGCCTTTTGCAAAACCGCCGCGATCTCCGCATGCGCGAGCGCGAGCGGGGCCACGAGCGCGATGTCCCGCGCGGTCGCGGGAAAGCGCGGGATCTCGCGGTAGCGCCTGGACGCCTGCTCCGCGGGCAGCGCGCCGAGATCGAGTTCGGCGAAGAGCACCGGCGCGGTGGCGTCCAGCTCGCGCGCATCTTTGGGCCAGAGCTGGCCGACGAAGCCGACGGGCTGGCCCGCGACCTGGATGACGAGCGCGAGGCCCAGCGCGGGGTTGGTGTCGGGCGCGAATTCCGTTCCCGCGCCGAGCACTGCGGCGACGAGACCTTTGAGGTGAAAAAGGTCCGCCTCGGGGCCTTCGCCCGCGCGCCACGAGCGCTCGGTGAGCGGTCCGCTGAGCACGAGCGCGAGGTGGGTGGATTCCTCGGGAGCCAGAGCCGAGAAGACGCGGCCGATTTCAAACAGGCGCACCGTTTTCGCCCCGGCGCGGACATTGGCGCGCAGCGCGGCGAGCAGGCCGGGCAGCAGGCCGGGACGCAGGATGGTCTGCTCGTCGTTCATCGGGTTTTTCACGCGGAGCAGGTTTTCCGCGGTGCCGTGCGTGAGCCCGAAGCCAGGCAGTTTGTCGCCGATGAGCGTGAGCGTGCGCGCCTCGGCGAAACCCTGGGCGGCCAGCGCGCGGCGCAGCGTCATCGCGCGGTCGTAGGCGCGATCCGTCGCGCTGGCGGCGGCGAACTCCGCCTGGGTCCGCGCGGGAATGGCGTCGAGCCCGACCACGCGGGCGACTTCCTCGATGAGATCCACTTCGCGTGCGAGGTCCGGGCGGAAGGACGGGATCTCCCAGCCGGCGGCGGTCTTCGCGAGGCCGAAGCCGGCGAGGATGGCGGCGATGCGCGCGGCGGGAATCTCCGCGCCGAGCAGCGCCGCGACGCGCTCCGGGCGCAGCGTCACGGTGTGGGTGAAAACGGTCTCGTCGGTATCGTGCATCGCCTGCGCCGGGTCGAAGCCGAGCGGCGCATCGCCGGCCAGGCCGAGGCCCAGCTCGCCGCGCGTGCCGCCGGCGATTTCGGCGATCAGCGCCGCCGCGCGCTGCGAGGCGCGGAGCACGCCCGCCACGTCCACGCCGCGCTCGAAGCGATAGCTGGAGTCGCTCGCCAGCCCGAGCTGGCGCGAGGTGCGGCGGATGTTGCCGGGCGCAAAGTGCGCGCTTTCCAAAATGATGTGGCGCGTCGTCGCGGTCACGCCCGACGCCGCGCCGCCCATCACGCCCGCCAGCGCCAGCGCACCGTTTTCATCCGCGATGACGAGATGCTGCGGGCCGAGCCGGTAGGTCTTGCCGTCGAGCGCCAGGAACTCCTCGCCCTCCCGCGCCAGCCGCACGCGGATCGCGCCCTGCACTTTGTCCGCATCGAAAGCGTGCAGCGGCTGGCCGAGTTCCAGCATCACGTAATTGGTGATGTCCACGATGTTGTTGATCGCGCGCAGCCCCACCGCTTCGAGCTTGCGCCGCAGCCACTCCGGGCTCGGGCCGACCTGCACGTTGTCGATTTCCAGCGCGGTGTAAAAACGGCACTCGGCAGCCGCCACGTCGATCGCCTCCGACGCGAACCCCGCGCGCACCGCGTCCACCTTGGGCCGCCGCAATTCCTTGCCCGCCAGCACCGCGATCTCCCGCGCGATGCCCGTGTGGCTGAGCAAGTCCGGGCGGTTCGGCGTGATCTCCAGATCGAGCACCGTGTCGCCGGGAAACAGCTCCGCCAAAGGCGCGCCGACCCGCGCGTCCGCCGGCAGGATGAGCAATCCGTCCGCACCTTTCGGCATCCCCAGTTCCTCCGCGCTGCACAGCATCCCCTGGCTCTCCACGCCCCGCAGCTTGCCCACCTTGATCGTAAATTCCGGCCCGAGCACCGCGCCCGGCAGCGCTAGCGGCACCTTGTCGCCCACCGCGTAATTTTTCGCCCCGCACACGATCTGCCGCGCCGCGCCCGAGCCGTCGTCCACCTGGCACACGCTCAGCCGGTCCGCGTTCGGGTGCTGCACGGATTCCTTGATCTGCGCCACGACGACATTCGGGATCGCCACGCCCGTCGTCGCCACGCCCTCCACCTCCACGCCCGCGAGCGTCAGCAGATCGACCAATGCGGGCACAGTCGGCGGCAATTCTACGAGTTCGCGGAGCCAGTTGAGGGAGACTTTCATGTGGAAAAAATGGGGCGCTACCAAAGACCGGCGCGTGGTTTCCGGCAAGCTTTTGGTGACGGCGGGCTGGGCTCAGCGGCGAAGGGATTGAGCATCCGCCGCGCGTTTTCCGCCTTCACGTCTTTCGAATTTGTTGCGGATTTCGCCATGCGGATTTCCGATTTTCCTCTCAACCAAACTGCTCGACTTCACCCTCCCCCCGGCTTTCTCTCCCAGCCCTATGTTTTGGACCGAAGAAATCGCCGCGAAATGCCACGGCCCGCAGATCATCAATGACTCGAAGACCCCCTCGGGCCGCGTGCATGTGGGCGCGCTGCGCGGGGTGCTGATTCACGATGCCATCTTCCGCACGCTACGGGAGAA
>Ga0163144_10023533_pt1 | contig 12144 bp, 10 predicted proteins | sample OliLak19BULKMAT1_FD_123175 | JGI IMG/M metagenome (GOLD analysis project Ga0163144, IMG submission 123175) | Freshwater microbial mat bacterial communities from Lake Vanda, McMurdo Dry Valleys, Antarctica - Oligotrophic Lake LV.19.BULKMAT1 | ecosystem: Environmental > Aquatic > Freshwater >...
CTCAAAAAAACCTTCGTCGCGCCCTCTCCTGCTACTACAGCGGCAACTTCACCACCGGCTTCCGCCATGGCTACGTCGACCGCGTCGTGAGCGCATCCGGAACAGTCGGTACTGGCGTGAGAGCTCCTGTTCGTCAAGCAGCCAGCGGGAGTCAACCACCTTCGTTTCGTCTGTGCACTCTTCGAGTCTGCGGTGACGAGGAAAGTCTTTGATCGGGTTGAGCGCGGTGAAGCCCTCTGCCGGATTCAAACTGCGAAGGCCACGCAACAGGTTCGACTTGCCGCTTTCGTTCCGGCCCAAGATTGCGGTGATCTGCGAAACGTCCACCCATCCGCTGTCGATGATCGAGCGGAAGTGGGTGACCTTGAAAGACTCCAATCGCATGCACGTGCCCCCCGATTTCTTGTGGGCAGATGGTAAGGCAATGTAGTGGGCGGAGTACCCACCTTCGAGGTGCCAAAGCGCTGCGTAACCTACGCGGGGTTGATACGGGCGGCGGCCGGCCGTCCTTCTGGCTAGGTGGTCGGCAACGCCAGCCCACGGGCCGGCACGTTGACTTCAAGCTGCCGGCCGCGAGCGGCAGCTCCTGGCCGAGAGTCGACTTTCTATGGGTCACGACCCGCCGCAGCGCGCGGTAAGGAAGCGGTCATTGTCGGCGCGCAAGTACGCTGCCGAAGCTCCCACGAGATTGCCTTTGTCTCGTCGCAGCGCTCAGGGTATTGCGGTCGTTGGACCGCCGACGGTGTCGGCGCGCAGCTTGTCGAGATAGGCTGCCCAAACCTGCATTAGCTTCGTGCGCTCGGGAAGATGCGTCGCATGGTTGTAGCTCGCGCTAACGGCATTGCGCTCTATGTGCGCCAGTTGCAGTTCGATCAACTCGTGACGGTGCCCGAGCTCGTGCAGAACCGTCGACGCGACGCCCCGAAAGCCGTGGCCAGTCATGCGTGAGTGATAGCCCATTCGGTAGAGCGCGAACAGGATCGTGTTGTTACTCATCGGCTTCTCGTGGTCGCGCTCGCCGGGGAAAACAAGCGGTGACAGGTTTCGCAGCTTTTTCAGTTCGCCGAGAACTGCAATCGCTTGGCGCGACAGCGGCACGATATGTTGCGTCTTCATCTTCATGCGCTTAGCCGGAATGCGCCACACCTTGCCCTCGTGGTCGAACTCTTCCCAACGCGCGCCAATCAGCTCGGCGGTGCGAACGAAGGTCAGCGACATAAGCTGCAGCGCGTAGCGCGTGAGGGGCGAGCCATCGTATGCGTCGATTCGATGGAGCAGTTCGGGAAGATCCTTCGCATCGATCCGCGCGTGATTGGACTTTTTCATCGGCCGCAGCACGTCTGATGGCTTGATGTCAGCGGCAGCGTTCCGTACGGCGATGCCGCGGGCGACGGCGAAGCGGCCGATTTGCGCCGCGGTCTGTAGACAGCGCTTGGCGTACTCGGGGGCGCCACGCTCTTCGATGCGAAGCGCGCAGGCGACCAGATGTTGAGCCGTCACGCTCTCGAACGGCAGCGAGCCAACGCTCGGGAGGACGTCAGCTTCGAGGCGGCTCAGAACGCCAGCGCAGTGCTTCGCGTTCTTGTTGTGACCCCAGTGCTCGTGCCAAGCCCGCGCGACCGCTTCGTACGTGCCGCCAGCAGCCGTGCGCTGCGCTAGCTTCGCCAGCTTCCGAAGCTCTGCCGGATCCTGGCCGTTGTAGAGCTTCTCCCGCGCCAAGTCGCGCTGGCGTCGAGCGTCCTTGAGCGAGAGCTCGTCGTAGGCGCCAAGGGCGAGCAGTTTCTCTTTGCCGCCGAATCGGTATTTCAGCCGCCAGAGCTTTCCACCGGTCGGCTGCACAAGCAGGAAGAGTCCGGTGCCGTCGAACTTCTTGTATGCCTTCTCCTCGGGCTTGAGGTTCCGCACGATCACGTCGGTCAGCGGCATCGGGGGTACTCCGTGGCGACCACTGGGGTAGGCGGCTGAAATGTACCCCCACTCATTCGCCGCTGTCAACGGATGTTCTCGGACGCTCGCGCACAAAAAAAAGCCCGGCGTACCGGGCTTAATGTTTTACTTCGCGGTCTCTAGCGGACCTTGGCGAATCGATACTTGGCGGAGTGGACGGGGCTCGAACCCGCGACCCCCGGCGTGACAGGCCGGTATTCTAACCAACTGAACTACCACTCCTGGTACTTCTGAACTCGCCGCTGTGGCGTCCCCTAGGGGATTCGAACCCCTGTAATCACCGTGAAAGGGTGGTGTCCTAGGCCTCTAGACGAAGGGGACTCACGTTGAACTCTTGGTGGAGGTAAGCGGGATCGAACCGCTGACCTCTTGCATGCCATGCAAGCGCTCTCCCAGCTGAGCTATACCCCCTAAGGATTCATCGGGAAACCGAAGATTATAGCGAGGCTTCGGCGGCCGTCCGCAGCCGCTCCTGGACGGTCGCGCGGGGGAACAGGGCGAGCACCGCGTCGAGCGACGGCGTCTGCGCCCGGCCGCAGACGACGACCCGCACCGCGGGCGCCAGCTGCCCCATCTTCAACCCGTGCGCCGCGAGTACCCCCTTGACCGCGGCGCCGATGCCGGCGGCGTCCCATGCCGCAGTCTCGAGCCTTTCGGCCAGGGTCGCGAAGGCGGGTCGAACGGCAGCGGTGAGGTGCCGGTCGCGCTCCCCGGCGTCGGCCGCCACCGGTACGAACAGCATGGCGAGCCACGAGGCCAGCTCGGCACCGGTACTGCAACGGTCCTTGAAGAGGGTGCAGGCGCGCAGGAGCAGCGCATCGTCGACGCCGGCATGGGCGATGCCGCGGCGCCCGAGCTGGCGTCGCGCCAGCTCCAGCAGCGCATCATCGCCCAGCGTCTTCAGGTAGTGGGCGTTGACCCAGGCGAGCTTGGCCGCGTCCCACTGGGCCGGATGCTTCGCCAGGTGGCTGCCGTCGAACCAGCCGATCATCTGCGCCCGGCTGAACAGCTCCTCGTCGCCGTGGCTCCAGCCGAGGCGCGCGAGGTAGTTGACCATCGCCTCGGGCAGGAAGCCCTCCTCCTCGTACGCCGTGACGCTGACCGCGCCCTTGCGCTTGGACAGCTTCTGCCCGTCGTCGCCGAGGATCACGGGAACGTGGGCGAACACCGGCAGCGGCGCGCCGAGGGCGTTGAACAGGTTGATCTGCCAGGGCGTGTTGTTGACGTGCTCGTCGCCGCGGAACACATGGCTGATCTTCATGTCCCGATCGTCGACGACGACCGCGAAGTTGTAGGTCGGCACGCCGTCGGCGCGGATGATGACGAGGTCGTCGATCTCGTGGTTCGAGATCGTGATCGGGCCCTTGACCAGGTCGTCCCAGGTCACCGCGCCGTCGCTCGGGTTGCGAAAGCGGATGACCGGCGGCACGCCGGCCGGCACCGCCGGCAGCGCCTTGCCCGGCTCGGGCCGCCAGCGGCCGTCGTACAGGGTCTTCTCGCCACGGGCGCGCTGCGCCTCGCGCATCGCCTCGAGCTCCTCGGGTGTGGCGTAGCAGCGGTAGGCGCTGCCCTCGGCCAGCATGCGCTCGACCACCTCCCGGTAGCGCTCGAGCCGCTGCATCTGGTAGACCGGACCCTCGTCGTGGTCGATGCCGAGCCAGCGCATCGAATCGAGAATCTGCTGCACCGAGTCCTGGGTCGAGCGGGCGACGTCGGTGTCTTCGATGCGCAGCACGAACGTGCCGCCGTGATGACGAGCGAACGCCCACGAGAACAGCGCCGTGCGGGCGGTGCCCAGGTGCAGGAAGCCGGTCGGCGACGGCGCGATGCGGGTGCGCACCGGGCCGGTGACCACCGGCGCGTGGGAGGTCACGCTCACGGCAGGACGCCGGTCTGCCCCAGGCCGGGCCGAGCTCCCGCGGGGGGCAGCAAACGAGGTGAGCGTGGGGGCATCACAACCCGCAAAGACCGCGCGACAGGTCGGCCTTGATGTCCTCGACGTCGTCGAGGCCCACGGCCACCCGGACCATGCCCTGGACGATGCCGGCCGCCTGGCGCTGGTCTTCGCTCAGCCGGCCGTGCGACGTGCTCGCAGGGTGCGTGATCGTCGTCTTCGTGTCGCCGAGGTTGGCGGTGATCGACAGGACCTCGGTCGAGTCGATCAGGTGGAAGGCGTTCCTGCGCGCCGCTGCCGGATCGCCGGCGAGCGCGGCGACGACGAACGACACCACCGCCCCGCCCGAGCCGCGCTGCTGCGCCATCGCCAGCGCGTGCTGCGGATGCGACTCCAGCCCGGGGTAGTAGACCCGCTCGACCGCCGCCTGCGTCTCCAGCCAGCGCGCCAGCGCCAGGGCGCGCTCGCTCTGCGCCTGCATCCGGATCGACAGCGTCTCCAGCCCCTTCAGCACCACCCAGGCGTTGAACGGCGAGAGCGACATCCCGGCGCTGCGCATCACCGGCACGAACTTCTCGTTGACGATCGCCTCGCTGCCGCAGAGCGCGCCGGCGATGACCCGTCCCTGGCCGTCGAGGTACTTCGTGCCCGAGTGGACGATCAGGTCGGCGCCGTACTCGACCGGGCGCTGCAGCGCCGGCGTGCAGAAGCAGTTGTCGACCGCCAGCAAGGCACCGGCATCGCGCGCGATCGCCGATAGCGCCCGGATGTCGCAGACCTCGGTCAGCGGGTTGGTCGGCGACTCGGCGAACAGCAGCTTGGTGTTCGGCCTGACCGCCGCCTGCCAGCCGGCGACATCGGTCTGGGAGACGAACGTCGTCTCGACGCCGAACTTCGCGAACTCGCGGCCGAACAGCATCACCGTCGCGCCGAACACGCTCTGCGAGCAGACGACATGGTCGCCGGCCTTCAGCAGCCCCATGCCGAGCAGCAGGATCGCACTCATGCCCGACGACGTCGCGATGCAGGCCTCGGTGCCTTCGAGCGCGGCCAGGCGGCGCTCGAACATCGTCACCGTCGGGTTGGTGAAGCGCGAATAGATGAACGCCTCTTCCTCGTTGGCGAAGCGGGCGGCCGCGGTGGCGGCGTCGGGCTGGACGAAGCTGCTGGTAAGGAAGAGCGCTTCCGAGTTCTCGCCCCAGGCGCTCGGCGGCAGGCCCTCGCGCACGGCGAGAGTGTCGAGCCGGGTGCCCGCGGGCAGCGAGACGCGGGGAATCTTTCCTTCAGCCATCAGGCCAGCTCGGCGGTGCTCTGCAGCGCCAGCCGTGAGCGCGGATCGTTCGCGTCTTCTTCCTCGCCCTGCGCACCGCGCTGCGCCGCCATCGCCGCGAACTCGTCGGCGCTGACGTCGCCGGTGATGTAGTGGCCGTCGAAGCACGAGGCCTCGAAGCCGTCGAGCTTGGGGTTGAGCGCGGCGACGACGCGCTTCATCGCCGCGACCTCCTGGTAGATCAGGGCATCGGCGCCGATGAACTGGCGGATCTCCTCGATCGTGCGGCCGTGCGCCACCAGCTCGTCCTTGGTCGGCATGTCGATGCCGTAGACGTTCGGAAAGCGCACCGGCGGTGCCGCCGAGGCGAGATAGACCTTCTTCGCGCCGGCGTCCCGGGCCATCTGCACGATCTCCTTCGAGGTCGTGCCGCGGACGATCGAGTCGTCCACGAGCAGCACGTTGCGGCCCTTGAACTCGACCTCGATCGCGTTCAGCTTCTGCCGCACGGACTTCTTGCGCACGCCCTGCCCCGGCATGATGAAGGTCCGGCCGACGTAGCGGTTCTTGACGAAGCCCTCGCGGTAGGGCTTGCCGATCTTCTGCGCCAGCTGCATCGCCGAGGGCCGGCTCGACTCGGGAATCGGGATGACGACGTCGATCTCGTTCGGCGGCATGGTCGAGATCAGGCGCTGGGCCAGGGTCTCGCCGAGATTGAGGCGGGCCTGGTACACCGACACGCCGTCCATGATCGAGTCGGGCCGGGCCAGGTAGACGTACTCGAACATGCAGGGATTCAGGCTCGGGTTCTCGGCGCACTGCTTCGTGTGGATCCGCCCCTCCAGGTCGATGAAGATCGCCTCGCCCGGAGCGACGTCGCGGGTCAGGGTGTGGCCGGTGCCGACGATGGCGACCGATTCGCTGGCGACCACCACCTCGGGGCCATCGGCGCCCTCGCCTTCGCCGAACGACAGCGGCCGGATGCCGTAGGGATCGCGAAAGGCCAGCAGCCCCTGGCCGGCGATCAGCGCCACCACCGCGTACGAGCCCTTGATCCGGCGGTGCACCGCGCTCACCGCGGCGAAGATCTCGTCGGGCGTGAGCTGCCATTCGCGCGCTGCGCCCTCGAGTTCGTGCGCCAGCACGTTGATCAGCACCTCGGTGTCGCTGCCGGTGTTGATGTGCCGCCGGTCGACGTCGAACAGCTCCTGCTTCAGCGCCTGCGCGTTGGTCAGGTTGCCGTTGTGGACGAGGACGATGCCGTAGGGCGCGTTGACGTAGAACGGCTGCGCCTCCTCCTCGCTCCAGGCGTTGCCCGCGGTCGGATAGCGCACCTGGCCGAGGCCGACGTTGCCGGGCAGCGCCCGCATGTTGCGGGTGCGGAAGACATCGCGGACCATGCCGCGCGCCTTCTGCATGAAGCACTTGGTCCCCTGCATGGTGACGATCCCGGCCGCGTCCTGGCCGCGATGCTGCAGCAGCAGCAGCGCGTCGTAGATCAGCTGGTTTACCGGCGCCTTCGAGATCACTCCGACGATTCCGCACATGGCTCGTATCCTCGACTTCAGTCTCTCATGCGACGCGGCCCTTGGGCAGCACCGAACCCGCGGGCAACAACGGCAGCAGGGCCTGCAACGCCGCCTTCAGCATCGCTGCCCCGGCCGACTCGCGCCAGGCCTCGGCCCGCGCCGCCGGCGTGTAGCCGATCAGCGTGGCGAACACCAGCAGCACCAGCACCGCCCGCAGCAAGCCGAAGGCGGCGCCGAACAGGCGGTCGAGCGGGCTGAGCGGCGTCTTCTTGACCAGCGCCGCGATGCCGCGCGCCAGCAGGCTCCAGACGATCAGCACCACGAGGAAGACACATGCGAACGCCGCGCCGTGGTTCAAGAGCGAGCCGGGCGCGCCGATCGGCAATTGCGGCGCCGCCCACGGCTGCAGCCAGCGGGCGGCGAAGTAGGCGAAGAACCAGCCGGCGAGCGACAGCAGCTCGAAGGTGAAGCCGCGCAGCAGCCCGATCAGCGCCGAGAGCGCGACCACGCCGAGCATCGCGAGGTCGACCCAGCCGAGCGCAGGCCATTCCACGGCCCGTCAGAGGGTCAGGACCACGGCCGTCAGACCGGCGGCCGCGGCCTTGGCGTGCGCCGCTTCGGCGTCGGCGCGGGAAGCGAACGGGCCGATCCGGACCCGGATCCGGCTGCCTGAGGGCGTCTGCGCGACCTGGGTGTAGGTCTTCAGACCGAGCTTCTCGGCCTTCTGCCGGGTGTCGCGAGCGGCGTCGGCGTCGGCGAAGGCGCCGACCTGGACGACGAAGCGCTGGCCCTCGGCCGGCGCCGCCGCCACCGGCCGACCCTCGAGCAGGGCGCGCGCCCGGTCGCCGTCGCCGGCCGCACCTGGCGCCGGCCTGGCAGGGGCCGTCGCAGCCGAGGCGGCGGCCGCCACCCGGCGCGGCTCGGACCCCGCGGGGCTGCTGGCCGCGGCGCGCGCCGGCGTCGACGCGGCCGCGACACGCGGCGCGGCCGAAGCGGCGGCCCTCGGCGGAGTCACGTCCCGCCCCGCCTCGGCGCGCGACTCGGTCAGGATCTCGGGCTCGGGCTTGGCTGCCGCAGGCACGGCCGCGGCGGCCGTCCGCGGCCGCGATGCCTGCGCCGTTGCGACCGCGGGCGCGCTCGTCCCGGTGACCGGCGGCGCCGCCAGTGGCGGCAGCGCATCGCGCCGAGGGATCTCGATCGGAATGTCGAGCGGAATCGGTCGCGGCTGGTTCTCGAAGACCAGCGGAAAGCCGATGATGCCGATCGCCAGCAGGACGGTCGCGCCGATCAGCCGTTGCCGGGCGCGGGTTCGCGCCTGTTGCACCGGATCGGTCGGTGCTTGGGCGGGGGATGCGCTTTCGCTCTTCTGCTTGAACACTTGGGACCTGTTGGGCGCTACCGCGTCGGGTCCACGCCCGGCGCTAGCCGGTGTGGCGGCTGCCCTGGCGCGGCAGGCCCCGGGCGAGCACTCCGCCCACGGTGTAGAAGGAGCCGAAGATGACGATTCTATCAACCGGGTCGGCCGCGGCCACGGCTGCGGCAAGGGCTTCGGCCGGGCCGGCGTGCTGCGCGACGGTGACGTCGTGCTTCGCTTCGGGCAACGTTGCCAGGCTGGCGGCGAGCTCGGCGGCGCTCGCCGCCCGCGCCGTCGGCAGGTCGGTGAAGTGCCAGGCATCGACCAGCGGCGCCATCTTCGCCAGGATCGTGGCCACGTCCTTGTCGCGCATCGCCCCGAACACCGCATGGGTGCGCGGAAAGAAGCCCATCTGGTCGAGGTTCTGCGCCAGCGCAGCGACCGAGTGCGGGTTATGGGCGACGTCGAGGACGAAGGTCGGCTCGCCGGCCACGACCTGGAAGCGCCCCGGCAGCTCGACCCGCGCGAAGCCGCTGCGCACCGCCTGGGCGCTGACCGGCAGCCGCTGGCGCAGCGTCTCGAGCACCGCCAGGACGCCGCCAGCATTGAGCAGCTGGTTGGCGCCGCGCAGGGCCGGATAGGCCAGGCCGCTGAAGCGCGTCTCCCTCCCCTCCCAGCTCCACTGCTGGCGGTCGCCGCTGGTGCGGAAATCGACTCCGGCGCGGCGCAGGTCGGCGCCGACGGCCCGGGCCTCGTCGATCACGCTCTTCGGCGGCAGCGGGTCGCTGACGACGGCGGGCCTGGCGCGGCGCAGGATACCGGCCTTCTCGCGGCCGATGGTCTCGCGATCGCTGCCGAGGAATTCGGCATGGTCGACGTCGATGCTGGTCAGCACCGCGCAATCGGAGTCGAACACGTTGACCGCGTCGAGGCGCCCGCCGAGCCCGACCTCGAGGATGACGAGATCGAGCGGCGTCGCTGCGAGCAGCCGCGCGATCGCCAGGAAGGTGAACTCGAAGTAGGTGAGCGTGATGTCGCCGCGCGCCGCCTCGACCGCGGCGAAATGCGGAACCAGCGCGTCGGCCGGAGCGTTCTCGCCGTCGATCCGGCAGCGCTCCTCGAAGCGCACCAGGTGCGGCTTGGAGAACAGGCCGACGCGGTAGCCGGCCGCCAGGGCGATCGCCTCGAGCATGGCGCAGGTCGAGCCCTTGCCGTTGGTGCCGGCGACGATCACGACCGGCGTCGCCGGATCGAAGCGCAGGCCGAGACGATCCTTGACCGCGCGGACGCGGTCGAGCGTCATCTCGATCGTCTTCGGATGCAGCCGCTCGCAGTGCGCGAGCCACTCGTCGAGGGTCACGCCGGGCGGGCCCGCGGCGGGCGCTTCAGGCGACCGCGTCCGACGGCAGCCGCTGCAGCATCGCGATCTGGCGCGCGATCACCGGCCGCAGCTCGCGCCGGTCGACGATCATGTCGATGGCGCCGGTCTGGAGCAGGAACTCCGAGCGCTGGAAGCCCTCGGGCAGCTTCTCGCGCACCGTGTTCTCGATCACCCGCGGCCCGGCGAAGCCGATCAGCGCCTTCGGCTCGGCGATGACGACGTCGCCGACGAAGGCGAAGCTGGCCGACACGCCGCCCATGGTCGGGTCGGTGAGGACGCTGATGTACGGCAGCCCGGCCTTGGCGAGGCGGGTCAGGGAGGCATTCGTCTTGGCCATCTGCATCAGGCTCAGCAGCCCTTCCTGCATCCGCGCGCCGCCGGTGGCGGTGAAGCTGACGAAGGCGGTCTTCTGCTCGATCGCGGTGTGCACGCCGCGGACGAAGCGCTCGCCGACCACCGATCCCATCGAGCCGCCCATGAAGTCGAACTCGAAGCAGACGGCGACCACCGGCAGGGTCATCAGCGCGCCGCCCATGACGATCAAGGCGTCGGTCTCGCCGGTGTTCTCGAGGGCGTCCTTCAGCCGCTCGGGATACTTCTTGCTGTCCTTGAACTTCAGCGCGTCGACCGGGATGACCTCCTGGCCGATCTCGTAGCGGCCCTCGGCATCGAGGAAGGCGTCGAGACGGGCGCGGGCGCCGATCCGGTGGTGGTGGCTGCACTTCGGGCAGACGTACTGGTTCTTCTCGAGATCGGTCTTGTAGAGCACCGTCTCGCACGCCGGGCACTTGATCCACAGGCCCTCGGGCACCGTCCGGCGCTCGTTCGGGTCGGTCGGCTGAATCTTGGGCGGAAGCAGTTTTTCGAGCCAGCTCATCGGATTCGTTCCTTCGTGACTTCAGGCGTCGAGGGCGGCGCGGATCTCGGCGATGAATTGCCCGGCCATTGTCGCCGCTTCGGCCCGCCCTGCCCCTTCGAGGTGCTGGATCAGGGCGCTGCCGATGACGACCGCGTCGGCGACCTCGGCCACGGCCCGCGCCGTCTTTGCGTCGCGGATGCCGAAGCCGACGCCGATGGGCAGCTTCATGTGCGCCCTGATGCGCGGGATCATCGCCGCGACGGCGGTGATGTCGAAGTGGCCGGCGCCGGTCACGCCTTTCAGCGACACATGGTAGACGTAGCCGCTGGCCACGCGGCCGACGCCGGCGATGCGCTCGTCGGTGGACGTGGGCGCGATCAGGAAGATCGGATCGAGGGCCCGCGCCTTCAGCAGCGCAGCGAAGTCCTCGCACTCCTCGGGCGGGTAGTCGACGACGAGCACGCCGTCGACGCCGGCATCGCGTGCGGCGTCGGCAAAACGCTCGATCCCGTAGCGCTCGATCGGGTTGGCGTAGCCCATCAGGACGATCGGCGTCTTCGCGTCGTCCTTCCGGAAGGCGACCACGGCGGCCAGCACCTCGGCCATGCCGATGCCGCGCGCCAGCGCCCGCTCGCTCGCCTTCTGGACCACCGGCCCGTCGGCCATGGGGTCGCTGAACGGGATGCCGAGCTCGATGATGTCGGCGCCGGCCCGGGCCATCGCCAGCATGATCTCGGCGCTGCCGTCGGCGTGCGGATCGCCGACCGTGACGTACGGAATGAGGGCGGTGGCCTTGCGGTCGCGCAACCGCGCGAAGGTCGCATCGATGCGGCTCATTTCGCCGCCCGCTTCGCGTCGAGCTCGGCGACGGTGGCGATGTCCTTGTCGCCGCGGCCGGAGAGGTTGACGAGCAGGTGCTGGTCGGGGCGCATCGTCGCCGCGAGCTGCATCGCATAGGCCACCGCGTGGCTCGACTCGAGCGCCGGAATGATGCCCTCGATGCGGCAGAGGCGATGGAACGCGGCGAGCGCGTCGTCGTCGCCGACCGCCACGTACTCGGCGCGGCCGATGTCGTGCAGGTAGGCGTGTTCGGGGCCGACGCCGGGATAGTCGAGCCCGGCCGAGATCGAGTGCGTCTCGGCGATCTGGCCGTCGGCGTTCTGCAGCAGATAGGTGCGGTTGCCGTGCAGCACGCCCGGGCTGCCGGCGGAGATCGACGCCGCGTGCCGGCCGGTGGCGAGCCCCTCGCCCGCGGCCTCGACGCCGATCAGCCGCGTGCCTGCGTGGCCGATGTAGGGATAGAAGATCCCCATCGCGTTGCTGCCACCGCCGACGCAGGCGATCACCGCGTCGGGCTGCCGGCCGATCATCTCCGGCATTTGCGTCAGGCACTCGTCGCCGATCACGCGCTGGAAGTCGCGCACCATCGTCGGGTAGGGATGCGGGCCGGCGACGGTGCCGATGATGTAGAAGGTGTTCTCGACGTTCGTGACCCAGTCGCGCAAGGCCTCGTTGAGCGCGTCCTTCAACGTCTTCGAGCCGCTCTCGACCGGCACCACCGAGGCGCCGAGCAGGTTCATGCGATAGACGTTCGGCGCCTGCCGCTTCACGTCCTCCGAGCCCATGTAGACCACGCACTCGAGGCCGTAGCGGGCGCAGATCGTCGCCGTGGCGACGCCGTGCTGGCCGGCGCCGGTCTCGGCGATGACGCGCGGCTTGCCCATGCGCCGGGCGAGCATCGCCTGGCCGATGGTGTTGTTGATCTTGTGCGCGCCGGTGTGGTTGAGGTCCTCGCGCTTGAGGTGGATCTGCGCCCCACCGACCTCGCGCGAGAGGCGGGCGGCGTGGTAGATCGGGCTCGGCCGGCCGACGTAGTGGGCGAGCTCGTAACGGAACTCGGCGTCGAACGC
>Ga0163144_10023534_pt1 | contig 12144 bp, 14 predicted proteins | sample OliLak19BULKMAT1_FD_123175 | JGI IMG/M metagenome (GOLD analysis project Ga0163144, IMG submission 123175) | Freshwater microbial mat bacterial communities from Lake Vanda, McMurdo Dry Valleys, Antarctica - Oligotrophic Lake LV.19.BULKMAT1 | ecosystem: Environmental > Aquatic > Freshwater >...
GCAGACGAACGCGACCGTGCCGGTGGTGGTGGCCAAGTTCGCCCAGGATTACGAGATCCAGCATGGGCAGATGGCGGCCGCGTCCATCCTGGCTACCATTCCCGCACTCGTGCTGATGGTCTTTGGCCAACGGTTTATCGTGCAGGGGCTGACGATGGGCTCCGTGAAGTAGACCGTCAGCCTTGCCACCAGGAGTGTGTGCTTGAGCAATCTGCGATTCCCTGGCCCCCGCCGCTTCGACATCGCCTGCGTCGGCCTGGCCTTCGACAGCACGCGCTCGCTCGGCAGCACGCTCGTGACCTGGCCGCGTGAACAGGTGGTGAAGCGCTTGGTCAGCTACCACCCCGACGACGAGGCCGGCCTGCGCGTGGCCCAAGAAGAGCGCCTGCTCGAGTTGTGGGAAGCCACGCGCACGAGTGGCCATGAACTGCTGCTCGACGCGCTCGTGCAGGGCTTCGCGCAGGCCACGCACCCGATCGTCAAGGGCTTCATGGTCGGCCGCACGATCTGGGGCGATGCCAGCCGCGTACGAGGACAGCTGCAATGAGCGAGACCCTCCGCCTGACGATGGCCCAGGCCCTGGTGGCCCACCTGGCCGCGCTGCGCACCGAACTCGACGACGGCAGCGTGGTGCCGTACTGCGCCGGTGTGTGGGCCATCTTCGGCCACGGCAACGTGGCGGGCCTGGGCGAAGCGCTGGCCGCGCAACGCGACGCGCTGCCGCCTTTGCCGACCTACCGCGCGCACAACGAGCAGGCCATGGCGCATGCGGCCATCGCCTACGCGAAGGCGGACTTCCGCCAACGCATCATGGCCGTGACCACGTCCATCGGCCCCGGCGCCACCAACCTGCTGACGGCCGCCGCACTGGCGCATGTGAACCGCTTGCCGGTGCTGCTGCTGCCGGGCGACGTGTTCGCCTCGCGTGCGCCCGATCCGGTGTTGCAGCAGGTGCAAGATTTCCAGGCCGGCGACATCAGCGCGAACGACGCGTTCCGCCCGCTCGTGCGCTACTTCGACCGCATCACCCGGCCTGAACAGATCCTGACTGCGCTGCCGCGCGCGGTGCAGGTGATGACGGACCCGGCTGCCTGCGGCCCGGTCTGCCTGGCCCTGCCGCAAGACGTGCAGACGATGGCCTTCGACTGCCCGGCGGCGTTCCTCGAACCTGCGCTGGTGCACATCCGCCGCCCCGCGCCCGATGCGCGCGAGCTGGCCGCCGCCAACGCGTTGCTGTGCGCCGCGCGCCGGCCGCTGGTGGTGGCCGGGGGCGGCGTGTTGTACAGCCGCGCCGGCGCCACGCTCGCCGCGTGGGCCACGGCGCACGGCGTGCCGGTGGCGGAGACGCAGGCCGGCAAGGGCAGCCTGGCCTGGAACCATGCGCTCAACGTCGGCGCGGTCGGCGTCACCGGCTCGCCTGCCGCCAACGCGCTGGCCGCCGAAGCCGACCTGATCATCGCCATCGGCACTCGGCTGCAAGATTTCACCAGCGGCTCGAACGCGCTCTTCGCGCCCGATGCGAAGTGCCTCGCGCTCAATGTGCAGGCGCTCGACGCTGGCAAGCGCGGCAGTGTCGCGCTGGTGGCCGACGCGCGCGTGGCGCTGGCCGCTTTGCGCCCCGGCAGCTGGCGCTCCGATCCGGCGTGGACGTCGCGCGCGCAGACGCTGGCCGCTGCGTGGAACGAACGCGTGACCGCCCTCACGCTCGCGGCGCCGCCCGCGGGCGAGCTGCCCTGCGATGCCGAGGTCATCGGCGCGGTGCGCGACTCGGTGGTGGCAGGCAACGGCAAGGAAAGCCCCGCCGACGACATCGTCGTCTGTGCCGCCGGCACGCTGCCGGCCGAGCTGCACAAGCTGTGGCGCAGCGCGCAGCCGGGCAACTACCACGTCGAGTACGGCTACTCCTGCATGGGCTACGAGATCGCCGGCGGCCTGGGCGTGAAGCTCGCGCGGCCCGAACGCGAAGTCATCGTGATGGTCGGCGACGGCTCCTACCTGATGCTCAATGCCGAGATCGCCACCTCGGTGATGCTGGGGCAGAAGCTCATCGTCGTGGTGCTCGACAACCGCGGCTTCGGCTGCATCCAGCGCCTGCAACTCGCCAGCGGCAGCCCGCGCTTCAACAACCTGCTCGAAGACAGCGTGGGCGAGGAGGGCAGCGACGTGCACATCGACTTTGCCGCGCATGCGCGCAGCCTCGGTGCCGAGGCCGTTCACGTCGGCAACGTGGCGGCGTTGAAGACGGCGATGCAACAGGCCCGCGCGGCCCGGCGCACGCAGGTTGTCGTCATCGACACGTCCCCCTGGCGCACCACGCCCGACGGCGGCGCGTGGTGGGAAGTGGCCATTCCCGAAGTGTCGGAGCGCGCCGAGGTGCGGGCCGCACGCCAAGAGTACGAACAGGGCAAGCGCAAGCAGCACCTTTGACAGGAGAGATGGAATGAGTTGGAACGTGCGCATCGGCGTCAATCCACTGTCGTGGATGAACGACGACCTGCCATCGCTGGGGGGCGACACACCGCTCGAAACGGCGCTGGCCGAAGGCAAGGAAATCGGCTACGAAGGCTTCGAGCTGGGCAACAAGTTCCCGCAGGACGGGCCGGCCCTGAAGGCCAAGCTCGACGCGTTCGGCCTGGCTTGCGTGTCGGGCTGGTACTCGGGCCACCTGGCCGCGGGCACGCTGGAAGAGGAAATCGCGCGCTGCCCGGCCCACATGGAAAAGCTTCGCTTCAACGGCGTGAAGGTCGTCGTGTACGGCGAGGTGGCTGGCTCCGTGCAAGGCCAGATCGACACGCCGGTGTCGCAGCGCCCGCGCTTCGCCGATGACGCCGCCTGGCGCGCCTATGCCCAGCGGCTCGACGCTTTCGGCGCGCACCTGATGGCAATTTACGGCCTCACGCTGGCCTACCACCACCACATGGGCGCGTACGTCGAATCGCCCGATGATGTCGACCGGCTGATGGCCCTCACCGACCCGGCGAAGGTGGGCTTGCTGTTCGACACCGGCCATGCCTATTTCGGCGGCGCGGCCGACCCGGTGGCAGTGTTGAAGCGCCATGTGGCGCGTGTCGTTCATGTGCATTGCAAGGACGTGCGCCCCGCGCTCATCGAGCAGTCGCGCAACGAAGGCTGGAGCTTCCTGAACGGTGTGCTGGCTGGCACGTTCACAGTGCCCGGCGACGGCGTGATCGACTACGACGCGGTGCTCGGCACGCTGCACGCGGCGGGCTACGAAGGCTGGCTTGTCGTCGAGGCCGAGCAGGACCCGGCACTGGCGCCGAGCTATGCCTACGCGAAGAAGGGCTACCAAACGCTGCGCCGCATCGTCGACCGGCTGGACGGCAAGGCATGACGAGCCCGCTGTTGGCCAAGGCGCGGCGTGCAGGCCGCGAGATCGTCGCCGTCACGCCGCAGAGCGCCGGCTGGACCCATGTCGGCTTTCGTGCGCTGCGGCTGCAAGCGGGCGAAACCGAGCGCCTGGCGACCGGTGCGCGGGAGCTGTGCATCGTGGTGTTGGCCGGCAGCGTCGACGTGCAGGTGGGCAGCGAGCGCTTCGACGAACTCGGCCACCGAGACAGCGTGTTCGACGACCGCGCGCCCGCGGCGCTCTACGTGCCGGCACAGCAGTCGGTGGTGATCGAAGCCGAGGGCGCGGCCGAAGTGGCGTTGTGCACCGCGCCGGCCGACGGCCAGCCGCGCAGCGTGAAACGGCTGGACCCGGAAGCGATGCGCCGCAGCGTGCGCGGGCAAGGCAGCAACACCCGCTACGTGTGCGACATCCTGCCGCACGACGACCCGACCGCCGCCCACCTCTTGGTGGTGGAGGTGCGCACGCCCGCTGGTCATTCGTCGAGCTACCCGCCGCACAAGCACGACAACGAGGCCCCGCCGGCCGAGACCCAGCTCGAAGAGACCTACTACCACCGCCTCGATCCGCCGCAGGGTTTCGCGTTCCAGCGCGTGTACACCGACGACCGCAGCCTCGACGAAGCCATGGCCGTCGAGAACCACGATGTGGTGATGGTGCCGCGCGGCTACCACCCGGTCGTCGTGCCGCACGGCTACGAGTCGTATTACCTGAACGTGATGGCCGGCCCGAACCGGCTCTGGGTCTTCCGCAACGACCCGGCGCACGAATGGATGCTGGCGCGCTGAGCCAGGCTGAGTTCCGTGCTCGCCTCAGGCCTGCCACACCCCGTACCCCGCTTCGCGCAGCCCGATCGCCAGCTCCACCTCCATCTCGCGCGCGGCCTCGTAGGGCATCGGGTTGTAGACCTCGTACAGCGCCGGCACCAAGCGCAAACCGTAGGTGAAGACGTAGCGGTTGGCCTGGATGCCGGCCTTGTGGCGGTCAAAACGCAGGTCCGGGTCCAGGCCGGTCATGCCGACGTAGACGAAGGGCTTGCCCAGGCGGTAGTCGGGGTTGGCCTTGCGAAACCCGGCCTCGTTCCAGACGGGGTCGGCCAGTTCGACGACATACACATGGTGGTGGTGCCGGCGGCCGCGCATCGCGGCATTCTGCGTCCGACGTAGCATGGGCCCCCGAGTCGCTTTACCGATCAGTGCATGACAGCCAAGACAGCCGCCGAGTTGCGCAGCGCGCGCTGGTTCGCGCCAGACGATTTCCGTTCCTTCGGCCACCGCTCGCGGGTGCTGCAGATGGGCTACGCGCCACAAGACTGGCGCGACAAGCCGGTGATCGCGATCGTGAACACCTGGAGCGATGCGAACCAGTGCCACGCGCACTTCAAGCAGCGTGTGGACGACGTCAAGCGCGGCGTGCTGCAGGCGGGCGGCTTCCCGCTCGAGCTGCCGGCCATCAGCCTGTCGGAATCGCTGGTCAAGCCCACGACCATGCTCTACCGCAATTTCCTCGCGATGGAAACCGAGGAGCTGCTGCGCTCGCACCCGGTCGACGGCGCGGTGCTGATGGGCGGCTGCGACAAGACCACGCCGGGCCTGACGATGGGCGCGCTGTCGATGGGCCTGCCGTTCATCTACCTGCCGGCCGGCCCGATGCTGCGCGGCAACTGGCGCGGCCAGGTGCTGGGCTCTGGCTCGGACGCCTTCAAGTACTGGGATGAACGCCGCGCCGGGCGCCTCTCGGACGAAGCCTGGCGCGAGATGGAAGCCGGCATCGCGCGCAGCCACGGCACCTGCATGACGATGGGCACGGCCGCCTCGATGATGGGCATCGCCGAAGCGGTGGGGTTTGCACTGCCCGGCGCTTCGAGCATCCCGGCCGCCGACGCGAACCACATCCGCATGAGCGCCGAGTGCGGCCGCCGCATCGTGCAGATGGTCTGGGACGACCTGACGCCGGCCCGCATGCTGACGCGCGACCACTTCCACAACGGCATTGCCTGCGCGATGGCGATGGGCTGTTCGACCAACGCGATCATTCACCTGATCGCGATGTCGCGCCGCGCCGGGCACCCGGTGACGCTCGACGACTTCGATGCCGCCAGCCGCAGCATCCCGGTGCTGGCCAACATCCGGCCCAGCGGCGACGCGTACCTGATGGAAGACTTCTACTACGCCGGCGGCCTGCGCGCGCTGCTCGAGCGCATCGAGCCGCACCTGCACCTGGGCGCGATGACGGTCAACGGCCGCACGCTCGGCGAGAACATTGCGCAGGCCGAGGTCTACAACGACGACGTGATCCGGCCGCTGGCGGATCCGATCTACGCCGAGGGCGCCCTGGCGGTGCTGCGCGGCAACCTGGCGCCCGACGGCGTGGTCATCAAGCCGAGCGCCTGCGCGCCGCACCTGCTGCAACACCGCGGCCGCGCCGTGGTGTTCGACGACTATCCGGCCCTGAAGCGCGCGGTCGACGACCCCGACTTCGACGTCACGGCCGACGACATCATGGTGCTGCGCAACGCCGGCCCGAAGGGCGCCGGCATGCCGGAGTGGGGCATGCTGCCGATCCCCACCAAACTGCTCGAGGCCGGCGTGAAAGACATGCTGCGCCTGTCGGACGCGCGCATGAGCGGCACCAGCTATGGCGGCTGCCTGCTGCACTGCGCGCCCGAGGCCTTCGTCGGCGGGCCGCTGGCCCTGGTCAAGAGCGGCGACTTCATCCGCGTCGACGTGCCGGCCCGCAGCATCCATCTCGAAGTCGACGACGACGAACTCGCGCGCCGCAAGGCCGCATGGCGTGCACCGCCGCCGCGTTACGAGCGCGGCTACGGCTGGCTGTTCGGCCGGCACATCCTGCAGGCCAATGAAGGTTGCGATTTCGATTTTCTGGAGACGAGCTTTGGTGCGGCTGTTCCCGAGCCGGTGATTTATTGATGCTCTTTCCTTGCGAGCCCAGCCGGCCGGGTGCCCTACCGGCCCGGGGGACATGAGCGGAGCAGAGTGCGCCGCCGCTCCGATCCTTCGAAAGAACAGTTAGAAAGGACAAAAAAATGAACGCACAAACAAGACAACAACTGCTGACCGTCAGCACCGCCACCCTCTGCACGGCGCTTTTCAAACGCGGGCTGCACCATCAATTCATCCAGGACGTGCGCCCGCTCAACCCGAACCTGCCGAACATGGTCGGCGAGGCCTACACGCTGCGCTACATGCCGGCGCGCGAGGACCTGAACACGATCGAGGTGTTCAAGAACCGCGAGCATCCGCAGAGGAAGGCGGTCGAGGAATGCCCGCCCGGGGCCGTGTTCGTGATCGACAGCCGCAAGGACGCGCGCGCCGCCTCGGCCGGGGGCATCCTGGTGTCGCGCTTGATGCAGCGCGGCGTGGCCGGCATCGTCACCGATGGCGGGTTCCGTGACAGCCCCGAGATCGCGAAGATGCCGTTCCCCGTCTACCACCAGCGGCCCGCGGCACCGACCAACCTCACGGTGCACCAGGCCATCGACATCAACGTGCCCATCGGCTGCGGCGATGCGCCGGTGTTCCCGGGTGACGTGATCGTCGGCGATGCGGAAGGCGTGGTCGTCATCCCCGCGCACCTGGCCGACGAAGTGGCCGCGGAAGCCGTCGAGATGACGGTGTTCGAAGACTTCGTGCAGGAAAAGGTGATGGAAGGCCGCTCGATCCTCGGCCTCTACCCGCCGACGGACGAGCAGAGCCGGGTCGACTTCGCGGCCTGGCGCAAGGCTCAGGGACGCTGAGCGCCGACCAAGCTTAGGCGCCGTGAGCGGCCCTGCGGCCCGATGAAATCGTGTCGGCGGGCGCGAGCACGGTCTTGCCCCACGCCGCGGCGTCCACCTGGCCCACGCCCTGGAACACGGGGCGGCCGAACAGGTAGCCCTGCATCAGGTGAATGCCGGTGTCCGACAGGAAGTCGCGCTCGGCGGCCGTTTCGATGCCCTCGGCAATGACCTCGACCCCGAGGTCGTCGCAGATCCGCACGAGACCCCGCACGATCGCCTGCCGGGAACTGCTGCGGTCGACGTTGCGCACGAGCGCCATGTCGATCTTGATCAAGTCCGGCTGAAATCCTGCGAGCAGCGTCAACCCCGCGTACCCCGCACCAAAGTCGTCGATCGCCGTCCGCAGGCCACAGCGTTTGTATTCGCTGAGAATCTTGGCCAGCCAGGGTCCGTCTTCGACGCGCTCGCCCTCGGTGACCTCGAAGATGATCCGCTCCAGCGGGAACCCGTGCGCGCGCGCTGCCTCGAGCGTCGTGCGGATGCAGACCTCGGGCTTGTAGATGGCATTGGGCAGGAAGTTGATCGATATCCGTTCCTGAATGCCGAGTTGGGCGGCGGTCTTGATCGCCTTGACCCGGCAGGCCTGGTCGAAGCGGTACCGGTTGCTCTCATTGACCTGTGAAAGCACGCTCAGGGCGCCCTCGCCGTTGGGGCCCCGAACCAGTGCCTCGTGGCCGTAGACGGTGCGAGTTGCCACATCGACGATGGGCTGGTAGGCGTAGTCGAACAGGAAGCCGAGCCGTTCTCCGGAACCGCAGCCGCCGCAGGCCCTGTCGGACTCGTCCAGCGCCGCGAACTCGAATGCGGCCAATCTCAACTCGATCACTTGCTCTTCCTCTGGCGGGATCTTCAATGCACCGCCGCCGCGCCAATCGGCGGGCGACCCCTGTCTTTGAGTACGGCAACGAATCGCCGAAGAATGGCTGCAGCTCGATCGTTTCGCGCATCGATATTTCGCTCGGCGAACAGGACCTCGTGGGGGAACACCGAATGAGGCGAGCCCTCGATGTACCCCATCGCCCATTTTTCGAACAGCCTTTCAGCGACCAGAGAAATGCTCAGCAACGTCGAATCGCCATGGCGTGGGTCCTTCATGATTCGCAGATACAGACTCATCACTCGGCGCACGGAGCCCTCCAGGACCTGCAAGTAGTGACCACGGCCAGCACAGAGCACCCCAGTGATGCCATCGCTTGCGTTTCGCGCACTGGAATCGGCCAGGATCGCTTGCAGCACCTCTTGATCGATTGCCGAGGTCGCCTTGCTGACATAGACCAGACGCAAAAAATCCTCTGACATCTCTCCTCGATTCCTGTTGCCCCAGAGGACCACACGTCCACCCGCAAATGATGCACCCGGGCAGGCGGGGTCGATGCATCGAAAAGCGCCTGCACCATCCCGTTGTTCTTCCCTGAAAATCGCTCCGACCAAGGAGTGCCTGTACATGAAGACCTACACCATCGCCACCATCCCCGGAGACGGCATCGGCAAGGAAGTGATTCCGGCCGGCCAGCAGGTGTTGCAGGCTCTGGCCGACCAGAACGGCGGCTTTGACTTCGCCTTCGAGAACTTCGGCTGGGGCGGCGACTGGTACCGTGCGCACGGTGTGATGATGCCGGCCGATGGCCTGGACGCGCTGCGCGGCAAGGACGCGATCCTGTTCGGCTCGGCCGGCGATCCGGACATCGCTGACCACATCACGCTGTGGGGCCTGCGCCTGAAAATCTGCCAGGGTTTCGACCAGTACGCCAACGTGCGGCCGACGCGCATCCTGCCCGGCATCGACGCACCGCTCAAGCGCTGCAAGGCCGAAGACCTGGACTGGATCATCGTTCGCGAGAACTCGGAGGGCGAGTACGCCGGGGTCGGCGGGCGCGCGCACCAGGGGCACCCGATCGAGGTCGCAACCGACGTGTCGATGATGACCCGCGCGGGCGTCGAACGCATCATGCGTTTTGCCTTCAGGCTGGCCCGGTCGCGGCCGCGCAAGCTGCTGACGGTGGTGACCAAGAGCAACGCGCAGCGCCATGCGATGGTGATGTGGGACGAGATCGCGGCCGAGGTGGCGCGCGACTTCCCCGACGTGCGCTGGGACAAGGAGCTGGTCGATGCGATGACCGCGCGCATGGTCAACCGGCCGGCGTCGATCGACACCGTGGTGGCGACCAACCTGCATGCCGACATCCTGTCCGATCTGGCCGCCGCACTGGCCGGCAGTCTGGGCATCGCGCCAACCGCCAACCTGGATCCGGAGCGTCGCTATCCGAGCATGTTCGAGCCGATCCACGGCTCGGCCTTCGACATCATGGGGCAGGGCCTGGCCAACCCGATCGGCACCTTCTGGTCGTGCGTGATGCTGCTCGAGCATCTGGGGGAAACAGCTGCGGCTGCACGCTTGATGCAGGCCATTGAACAGGTCACCGCCGACCCGGCGCTGCACACGCGCGATCTCGGTGGCACGGCGACCACCGCGCAAGTGACCGCCGCGGTAGGTTCACTGCTGGCCATCCCGATGGCGCCGCGTGCCGGTTGAGGCCATCGTCTGCCGATCCGCAGTCAGGCCCGGTCAGAACGTCGGCGGTCGCTCTTCGGGCGGGGCATCGAGCTCTCCCGCCTTCATGGCCGGCGTCGGCCACTGCGAGGTGGACTCGATGGGTGGCCGCGCCCTGCCTTATCACCCCCTTTCAGGGCGCGAACATGGCCTGCAAGGTCCGCAGCGTTGTCGCCAACGTGGCTGGGCGCAGCGCACCCATCCGCTTGACCAAGCGCGCACGATCGAGCGTGCGGATCTGGTCCAGCACGATCAGGCCCTGCCTGCCCTGGAATGTGAGCGGGATGCGAAAGTGCGCTGGCTGCGAGCCCGTGGTCATGGGCGCCACGATGACGGTGCGCAAGTGAGCGTTCATCTCGCCGGGTGAGATCACAACACAAGGACGGGTCTTCTGAATCTCGCTGCCCACCGTCGGGTCGAGTTGGGCCAACCAAATGTCGCCGGTCTTCATCACCAGACCCAATCTTGGTCGCCCTCATTGGCGAACTCAGGCCACACCAGCGAATCTCCAGCCTGCTGCGCCAGGCGCTTGGCGTCCTCAGCCCACCCTTCACGTGGATTGCGGCGGATGGGACGGATCTCGATCACGCCGTCCCGCACCTGCAGGTCGGCCGAGCCCTCCAGCCCGACCTGCGCGAGGATGGGCTTCGGAATCAGCACGCCCTGCGAGTTGCCCATCTTGCGGATCGCGACTTCCATGCTTTGCTCCAGTCTTGCAACGTAAGCACAATGGTAGCACCGTGGAAAGAGCCGCACTGGGCCGCGTCGATGCCGAAAGACTGCATGTACCTCATCCACGAAGGCGAGCTGCGCGCGTTGTTGGCCGGCGATGGCGGGCGCGTGATCGAGCTCAGTGCGCTGACCGCGGGTGAGTTGTTCGGCGAGCTGATGCTGCGCCTGGTGCAGCGCGTGCGCACCCTCACGCGCACGGTGGGACGCCTGGCGTCGGTGGACGTCTACGGGCGGCTCGTGGGGCTCTTCGACGCCTTGGCGGTCGACGGCAAAGGCCAGCGCGTCGTGCCTGGGCCGCTCAGCCCAACAGCGCATCGCCGAGCGCGTGGGTGCCTCGAAGGCGATGGTCAACCGGTTGCTGGCCGATCTGGCCAAGGGTGGCTACATTGAGGTTTCGCGTGAGCGCATCGTGCTGCTCAGGAAGCTGCCGCCGCGCTGGTGACGTCAGCGGGGGCGGCCCAGGACGCTCAGCTGCAGTCGGCGGTCGCCACGGGCATCGGCTACTGCCAGCGCCCCGGCGAAGCTTGTGCGAACTACTGGGCAACCCGATGGCGCCGCGCGCGGCTTGAAGCGATCATGGGCAACGAATCCTTTTGCCTGGAGATCTCATGAAACGCCTTCTTGTCGCCACCCTCGCGCTCGCGGCCACGGCCGCCGCCGCGCAAACCGCGCCCGCGCCGGCCTGCCTCGACAAAAACCTCAACTACTGGCAGGCCTTCCCGCCCGGCGGCGAATCCGATATTTCGGCGCGCCACCAGCAGGTGGTGCTGAAGAAGAAGTGTCCCGCCATCGACACCATCGTTCAGTACAAGGCCGGTGGCGGCGGTGCCATTCTGTGGAGTTCCGCCAACACCTTGCCGGCCGATGGTGCTACCGTCTTCGGCGTCAACCTGCCGCACATGGTGTTGCAGCCGATGGAGGGCCAGGTCCAGTACAAGACCGACGATGTGACGCCGGTCTTCTGGTACCACTACACGCCCGACGCGCTGGTCGTGCCCGAAGCCAGCCCGTTCAAGAGCTTTGCCGATTTTCTGAAGGCCGCGCAAGCCACGCCTGACAAATTCAACCTCGGCGGCTCGGCGCTCAACTCGGCCAACCACGCCGCGCACGAGCGAATGAACACCGCGTTCAAGATCAAGACCACCTACGTACCGTATAAGGGCACCGGTGACCTGACCAATGCCGTGCTCGGCGCCCAGATCGATGGCGCAATGACCTACACCGCGTTCGCCATCAACAACAAGACCCGCGTTCGCGCGCTCGCCGTCGCGATGGACAAGCGCCACCCGCTGCTGCCCGACGTGCCGACCTTCAAGGAACTCGGCGTCGATTGGGTCGACGGCGCGTATCGCGGTGTCGGCGTGCCGAAGGGCACGTCGCCCGAAGCGAAGAAGCGTTTGTCGGAACTGTTCGCCGCCTTGAACGCCGACCCCGAAATGAAAGAGCTGGCCGCCAAGAGCGGCTTCGAGCTGATCAATGTCGGCCTCGATGGCATGGACACGTTCATGAAAGAGCGCACGAAGGTCTACACCGAGGTCGGCAACAAGATGGGACTGGGCAAAAAATGACAGACCGCAGGCCAGCGCCGGGCCGCTCCCAAGCGGCCTGCGCTCCCCTCGGGGGGCGCGAGCGCAGCGAGCTTGGGGCCGTCATCCGCAGGCCAGCGCCGGGCCGCTCCCAAGCGGCCTGCGCTCC
>Ga0163144_10023535_pt1 | contig 12144 bp, 13 predicted proteins | sample OliLak19BULKMAT1_FD_123175 | JGI IMG/M metagenome (GOLD analysis project Ga0163144, IMG submission 123175) | Freshwater microbial mat bacterial communities from Lake Vanda, McMurdo Dry Valleys, Antarctica - Oligotrophic Lake LV.19.BULKMAT1 | ecosystem: Environmental > Aquatic > Freshwater >...
CCGCGAGGTCGGGGAGCTTGCGCTTGGCCCGCTCGCGCTCGAGCGCGCGGGCGAGCGAGCGGCGCTGGCGATCTCGCGCCTCGATCGACGCGTTGTCGTCCTCGGTGATCGGCTTGGCCCCGATCGTGACCGCGGCGAGCGGCGCGTCGTCGAGAGCGGCGTGGCAGGCGTGGCGCTTGTCCTCGCCGAACCGTCGCAGGATCACCGACCACGCGGGCGTGATCCCGTACATCTCGACCAGCCGCTCCTCGTCGGCGAGCTCGCCGCCCTCGGGGTCGCGCTCGGCGGCGAGGGCGAGGTACGTGTCGCGGAACCGGGGCGGCGGCAGGTTGTCGCCGCCGGAGAACGGCCGGGGCGCCCACCGCTCGGACAGGTCCACGAGCGTCAGGCCGCGCGCCGCCGCGGCCTCGGGGCAGAGCCACCCGAGCTCGAGGCCGGCCTCGACGTGCAGCGCGGGCTCCGGGCACGGCGCCAGGTCGCGCGTCGCGACGTGCGGGTCCAGCGCCGCCACCGCGGCGGGCGCGCCGACAGCCGGCGTGTCCTCGGCCGGCGTGATCGCGGGCGGATCGATCCCAGCGCCGCGCTCTCCGTGATCCGGACAGGCGGCCAACCCGATGATGGCGATCGTGATCGCGAGCCGCCGACTACCCATGGGCGCCTCCCTCTGCTCTGGTATGACGCACGGACGCGCCAAGTGCACCTCCCGGTCGCCTTACGCACGACCACTGCACACCCGGGTGACCTGGCTGTCCGGATCCAGGTCGCAGCCGCGCCGCAACTCCGCGCGATCCCACGTGGCATGCGCCGTGCTGAAGCCCCGGTCATGCGGAACTTCCATATCCTCTTCGGTATCCTTTTCACCGGCTCCCTCGCGGCGTGCGCCACCGAGGGCGGCGACGACGCCGACACCTCGACGCGCGTCTCGGGCATCGGCCAGTACCGCGACGCCGAGACCGACCACGACGGCGACGCGCAGCAAGCGGCGGCGCCCGCGCCGCAAGACGCGATGATCGAGGTCGTGGTGCGCGGGCAGGGCGAGCTCCCCGAGCTCGAGCCGCAGTGCACCCTCGAGGCCTCCGGCGAGTTCCAGGCGCGCTACAGCGGCGTCGCCACGGTCGACGAGGACGGCGTGTACCTCGCGAGCCTCACCGCGGCCGACGGCCGGGTCGAGACGCTGGGCGGCTGCGAGCTGCCCGACCTGACGGTCGCGCTGATCTCCGACGTCGTGATCCGTGTCGAGCTCGACGCCACCGTCGAGAACTGCCAGACGTACTGCGCCTCGAGCGCGCGCGCGGACGCCGAGGCCGCGTGCGGCGCCGACGCCGAGGACGCCGCGTGCCGCGGGGACGCCGAGGCCGAGGCCGAGGCCGCGTGCACGACGACGTGCACCACCGACGACGTCGCGATCGCGGCGGAGAGCTCGCTCGGCGCGAGCGCGGTCGGCAGCCTCGACGCAGACGCGCTCCACGCCGCGGCGCTCGGCGAGCTGACCGCGAACCTCACGTTCGATCGCCTCGACTGAGGCGAGATCCCCAGGCCGGCTGCTATTGTTCCCCCCGGACACCACGTCCGGGGGGAACGATGACGGCGACGAACAAGCTCGCGGCGGAGGCCATTGGCACCGCCTGGTTGGTGATCGGCGGATGCGGCAGCGTGTTGATGATGCAAGGCATGGGCGGCGCGGCCGGTGGCGGCGAAGAGATGCTGTCGATGTGGTGGCCCGGCCTGGTCGGCATCTCGCTCGCGTTCGGCCTCACCGTCGTGACGATGGCCTACGCGATCGGCCACATCTCCGGCTGTCACCTGAACCCGGCCGTCACGGTCGGGCTCACCGTCGCCGGTCGGTTCGACAAGAAGGACGCCGGCCCGTACATCGCGGCGCAGATCGTCGGCGGCGTCGCCGGCGCGGCGATCCTCTACCTCGTCCTCGTCACCGGGCACGAAGGCTTCAAGCTCGGGGACCACTTCGCCGACAACGGCTACGGCGATCGCAGCCCGGGCGGCTACACGATGGTCGCCGCGCTCATCACCGAGGTCGTGATGACGTTCTTCTTCCTGTTCATCATCCTCGGCGCGACCTCGAAGAAGGCGCCGCCCGGGTTCGCGCCGATCGCGATCGGCCTGGGCCTGACGCTGATCCACCTCATCAGCATCCCGGTCACCGGCACGTCGGTGAACCCGGCGCGGTCGATCGCGGCCGCGATCTTCGCCGGCAGCGACTCGCTCGCGCAGTGCTGGCTGTTCATCGTCGGGCCCGTGGTCGGCGGCGGGCTCGCCGGCGCGACCTACGGGTTCATCGAAGGTCGCGACGAGGCCTGAGGTCAGATCGTCAGGTCGACGGTGAACACGCCGTCGCCGGACGTCGCGGTGCCCGTGACCGTGGTCGATCCGGCGACGCGCCCGACCTCGCCGTTGCCGAGGTCCTCGATCAGGCCGTCGACCGCGAGGTCGAGCGTGACGGTGCCCTCGAGATCTCCGGTCAACAGGTAGTCCCCGGTCAGCGTGCCCTCGAGCGTGCCGTCGGGGATGTCCTTGAGCTGGAGGTCGAGGTACGGCTGGTCGTCCTCGACCTCGCTGGTGTCGTACGTGAGATCGACCGTGACCTCGTCCTCGCCGTCGATCACGACGGTGAACACGCCGTCGGAGTATTCGACCATGCCGACGTGAAGCCGGAAGTTCTTGTTGGCAGAGTTGCCCTGATCGACCTGGCCCGTGATCGTGAGCGTGCCGGTCGCGTCCCCGACGCCCTCCTGCGGATCGATGTTCGCGCTCGACGCGGCGTTGAAGCCGTCGAACCCGAGCTGGATCGACTTCGGGATCGACGGATCGAGGCCGAGGTAGGCGCGGCGCGCTTGCTCGTTCGAGTCGATCGCGTCGTCGTCACCGCACGCGGCGAGGAGCAGGCAGGCCAGGGCAAGGCGAGTGGTGCGCATGTCCTGTCAGTGGGCTCCGCGCACCCGGAGGTGGCAGCTACTGTGGCAGGTCGACATAGGGAATCCTGCCGCTCGCGAGCTCACCGTCGCCGTTCGGGACGTACGCCATGTTCACGGCGGTGTTCTCGCCGGTGTAGCGGAAGATCAGCTGATCGCCGGGCGCGAAGTCGATCGCGATCGCCTCGCCGGTGAGCTGACACGGCTGCGCGTCGAAGTTGCCGCCGCCGAGGGGATCGAAGTGCTCGTTCCACGTGACCAGCTCGGTGTCGTCACCCTCGGCGGTGCGCCAGATCAGCTCGAACGTGACGTCGACCGGATCGATGATGATCCCGTCGCACACGAGGGTCCATTCGCCGGCGGGGACGTCCGCGACGAGGTTGTAGAACGCTTCTTCGGAGCTCCCGGCCCCGACTCCAGGTGCTCAGAACGGGATCGGTTCTTCGGGGACGAGGCGGACCATCGTCTCCGTACCGTTGAGCGCGAGGTACAGACGCGGCGGGTTCTCGTCCGACGGGTCCGGACCCGGACACGCAGCGAGGAGCAGCGGCGAGAGGAGGAGGAGGGGACGGCGCATCACTTCGACTCCGGCGAGAACACGGCCACGTATTGACCGGGGATGTCCATCGTCTCACGGATCAGGTGAAGGCCCGCGGCTTCCGCTGCGGCGAGGCCCCGCGCGCGGTGGTGCACGCGATTGGTCAGCGCGATCTTGCCGCCCGGCGTGAGCGAGGGCACGGCCGCGCGCAGCCAGGTCGCGGCGTCGTCGAAGTAGTGATCGACCTGCGCGAGCAGGATCACGTCGTAGGTGGCCGCCTCGAGGCCGGGCGCGTTCGGCGCGACCACGCGATGCTGCACGTTCGTGAGCCCGGCGTCGTCCATCCGCGCCTCGAGCAGGTCGAGCACGGTGGCGTCGACGTCGGTGGCGACGACGCGGCCATCTGGCGCGACCGCGCGCGCGACGTGGACCGTCAGCAGCCCGGTCCCGGCGCCGACGTCCGCGACGACGTCGCCGGGCGCGAGGCCGAGCGTCGCGATCACGACGTCGGGTCGGCGCTCGCGGTCGAACTGCGCCTCCTCGTCGCGATGCTCGATCGCCTTGCCCTTGTCGCGCGGCGCGCTCGATCCCTCGCGGTCACACGCCGCGAGGAGCAAAAAAAACAGGGCGGGGCGAACCACGCCCTCACCCTAGCAGAAAGGCTTCCGGCCTCAGCGGCCTGGGTTCACAGCTCCTGCGGGATCGTGATGCCCTTGATGTCGACGCCGCGCGCGAAGTCGCCGACCCGGCGGTCGTCGCCGCGGGCGATCGCGTAGGCCACGGCGGCGGCCGCCGCGCCCGCGGTCTGCGCCGACGTGTTGTTGTTCTCGGTGCCGGTCGCCGGGTCGAACCCGGTGGTCGAGCCGTTCGTGTTGACGCCACCGTACCAGCCGGTCCGGAGGTAGCCGTTGCCGAGGACGTAGATCCAGTTCGAGTTGTTCGGCGTGCCGTCCGGCCAGCCACCACGATCGAGCGGGTTCTTCGGCGTGTCGCCGTGGATCGTGATCACGACGTTGTCGGCGAGCGACTTGCCGGCGCACGAGTCGTCGGGGGTCGCCTCGAGCTCGTTCCAGAACCCGTCGAGCACCTTGCCGAGGTCGGTGACCGTGGAGTTCAGCGAGTTCATGTCGTTGAACGCGCCGTGCGGATCGTCGCGCATCGCGGGCAGGATGACCGAGCTGGTCAGGCCGAGCTTGAACGCGCGCGCCGTCACCATCAGCGTGTCCGCGATGTCGACCACCGCGCTGCGCGTCCCGGCGGTGAGGCCGTACGCGTTGCGGGTCGCCTGGTCGGGCGTCAGCACGGTCGCCAGGTTGGTGCCCAGGAGGCCCGCGGCCCGCTGCGCGGTCTCGTACGACTTGAGCTGCGTCGACCGACCCGCGGCGCGGTTGAGCCCGATCAGCGCCTGGTAGTGCGCGGAGTAGAGCTCCGCGTCCTCGGGGTTGGTCAGCAGGCCGCCCGCGCGCGACGCCGCGCTGTTGAACAGGCCGATGATGTCCTCGCCCGAGCCGACCCGCGCGACGCGCGGCGCGCCCGGCGCGTTGCCGAACGGCGCGTCGCCGACCGCGATCGTCGGGACGACGCTCGGGTTGGTGACCTGCAGCGCCGCGGCGATTGCGGTGATCGAGTTGTTCATCACCGTCGCCGCCGAGGACGGCGTGTTGGTGTGGGTCTCGTTGTTGCCGGCCATGAACGCCGACACCTGGCGGCGGCCGGGCAGGTTCTTCCACGGCGCCTGCGGGCCGTGGGTCAGCGGGCGGTCCGTGCCGGCGGCGAGCGTCTGCATGCCCGGCGCGTGGAACGCGAACTGGTTGTTGCCGGCGGCGGCGACCGCGTTGTGCGGCCACAGCAGCTGGAACCAGGCGAACCCGCCGTTGCCGGCGACGATGTGCACCGAGCGCATCGTCGGGTGGCAGGCCGCGTCGGCGGCGAGCGCGGTGCCCGCGGAGTCCTCGAGGACCTCGAAGATCTTCCACCGCGGCACGGCGAGCGCCGCGCCGGCGGCGAGGCCCCACTTGATCAGCCCGCGCCGGGACACCGCACGTCGATCGTCACGCTCGGATTGCTTTGACTTCGCCATGGTGGTTCTCCGTTACTCGCAGGTGTGAGCGGCGGCGGCGATCACGGCGACCGCCATGTTCTTGCCGAGCTCGGGGTCCGAGGCGCGCTGCACGGTGAGGTTGCAGAGCTCGATGTGGCTGGCCGTCGCCGGCACGCCGGTGAGGCACGAGATGCCGTCCGCGGTGCACGCGCCCGAGGTGTCGAACATCTCGGTGCCGATGCCGCCGATCATGCACTCGGTGCGGAGCGGCATCTGCGTGATGATCTCCGGCGCCGCGGCGACGAAGATGTCGAACAGCCGCGACGCGCCGGCCGTGGTCAGATCCACCGACTCGCGGGCGCGGGCCCCGTAGTTCGGCGCGCCGAGGGCCTGGTCGCCGGTGGCGTACAGGCCGCCGGCGGTGACGCCGGCGCCGCCGAGGTTGACGCCGCGGGACGCGAGGATCCGGCCGATCGTGCCGTAGCGGATCTTCGCGCAGGAGTGGACCCGCGACGTGTAGCGCGGCGGACCCTCCTCGGAGAGCCGGTCGAGCAGCTCCCAGACGTCGATCTGGGTCTCGGGGTGATCGAAGGTGTTGCCCTCGCCGCCGGTGGCGTTGCCGGTGGGCAGGTCCTCCGCCGGAGGGGCCTCCTCCTCGGCGCACGCGCCGAGCAGGGCCAGTCCGAGGATCGGGATGAGCGTGGTGAGCTTGGTGGTCATCGGGGGCTCCTCAGAACTTCACGAAGTCGTCGGCGGTGAACACCGCGAAGATCGCGTCCTTGAGGACGTGGTTGCCGGCCTGGAAGTCCGCCACCTGCGCGGTGATGACCTCGCTCGGGACCGTGGAGAGCGTGTCGACGATGTCGCCCTTGCCCATCGCCCAGTTCCACACGCGGGCGACCGCGCATTCGCTGATCATCGGGTCGGTGGCCATCGCCGCGCCGAGCGTCGGCAGGTCGGGGGTCGCGACGCCGAGGCGCCACGCCGGGCCCTCGCCGACCGGCAGCCAGTCGAGCATCGACGCGGTGGGCGTGCCCGGGGTCGGCGACAGCACCGCGATCGCCGGCCCGTACTGGCCGTCCTCGTCGAAGTTCGCGAACAGCGGGGCCATGTGGTTCATCGTGGCGTGGCAGTTCGCGCACGCCACCGCGGACAGGTCGCGGAAGTCGACCAGGCCGCCGTTCGCGGTGCCCGAGATGCTCTCGAACGGCCACGGCGCGGTGTAGAGCGCGTTGCCGCCGAGGTCCTGCGCGTCGGCGATCTCCGCAGGGAACGCGGTGCACGCGAACGTCTCCTGGACCCACCGGGTGCGGCGGAACGCCAGGTTGCCGTAGTACTGCCGCATCGCGCCGGGGTGCGAGAGCAGGCCGGCGTGGGTCGTGACGCCGTTGGCGCAGTCGGCCGCGGCGAACGTGCCGAGGCCCTCGTCGAACGTCGCGCACGTGCCGGTCGCGGCGGTGAGCAGCTCGGTGTACGGGCGCTCCTCGACGGTGACCTGGGCGGCGAACGCCGCGGCGGTGTCGAACTCGGGGTCGTCGCCGAGCTTGAGCGTGTCTTGCCAGAACCGGAACATCTGGCCGGCGAACCGCGGGTCATCGAGGTACCCGCGGACGATCGACTCGTAGACGGACCGCTTCTCGACGGCGAGCGCGTCGCCGAGCGCCTTGACCTCGACGAGCGAGGGCAGGTCGCCGGTCAAGCGGAGCGACGCGATCCGCAGGGCGGCGGAGTAGTCGATCTCGCGCTCGCCGAGGCGATCGTCCCACTCGTCGGCAGAGCCGACGCCGGCGTCCTCGTCGCCGGTGACGTCGTCGTCACCGCCGGCGGGGTCGTCGCTGTTACCGCAGGCGGTTGCACCGCCCGCGATCGCGGCTGCGAACAACAGCTGCTGGATCCTGCGCTTCATGGGGCTCACTCCTGGTTGATCCAGTTGACGACCGAGGTACGGAAGGCCTGGAACGCTGCTGGGGTCGGGAACTTGAACGGATGGGCCGTGCCCGAGCCCGGGTCGGGCGCGAGGAACAGGCCGCTGTTGACGGGATCGAGCTGGTTGGTGCGCGTCTTGATCTGCGCGCACGCGGCGGCCTGGCCGTCGGCGGTGAGGTTGTTGATCTCGGTCATGTCGGTCGCGCTGATCGCGTTCGCCATGCCGCCTGCCCCGTGGCAGCTCGCGCAGTTCGCCGCCAGCGGGGGCTGCGCCACGCTGGTGAAGGCCGCGACGTTGTTGCAGCCGCCACCGACCACGCCGCCGTCGCCGCCGTCGCCGCCATCGCCGCCGTCTGCGGTGGTGAGCGTGCGGAACTCGACGCTGATGTCCGAGCCGGGCAGGACGTCGACGAACACCGCGGTGCCGCCGCCGACGAAGCTGGTGGTGCCCTCGAGCACCGTGAGGTCGATGTTGCCGAACCGGTTGATCGGATCCGGGTTCGGCGCCTCGTTCTCCCAGATCACGAACAGCGGGTTGATCGCGTGGACGCCGCCGGTGCCGCCGACGATCTGGATGTCCGACAGGTACATGCCGGTCGCGAGCGGCTCGTAGAGGAAGGTCAGGCTCGAGCCGGTGAGGCCGGCCGAGGTGAGGTCGATCGTGTTGACGCCCTGGATCGGGGTGACGCGGTCCGACTCGACGGTCTCGGCGGGCTCGCCGCCGGACGCGACCACCTCGAGCTCGATCCACTCCAGCACCACCGACGATTGATCCGGCGTGAACGAGGGGCCGGTGTGCGCGCCCTGGGTGAGCACGGAGCTCGACGTGGGCGCGGCGAGATCCACCAGCGTCGGCCACCCCAGCATCGCGGTGCGGATGTCCGGGTTCGGGCGCATGAAGTCGATGTTCGGCATGCCGGTGTGGCAGGCCCCGCAGAAGCCATCGAGGATCGGCATGACCTCGTCCTCGAACGCGGTCCGGGCCGCGATCGTGGCGGCGTCCTCGTCGTCGTCACCACCAGGCGTGGTGATCTCGCCGACGCAGCCGACCAGGGTCAGGCCGAGCGCGAAGGCCAGCGAAACCCGGAGCCGGACCATCGGTAGATGGCGGTACAGGGTGGCGAGCATAGCTCGGCGTTCATATGGTCCCGCGCTCATGCGGAGGACTACAGCAACCACCGTGCCGGCGCTGTGCAGAGATCGTACGGCCGTCGTCGCGACCTAAGTTGTCGAGAATGCATGGCCAAGTCTGCGGACCCACGCCGTGGGGAGGGGTTGCACTGGGGGGCCGACCCCCGGTGGGTGACAGGGTCAGCTGTCCCCAGCTCCGATGTGGGCTGAGGTGCAACCCCGCTCCATCACGGGAGTTTTGCGCGCATCTGCGCGGCGGTGAGCGTCGAGCCATCGTGGCTCCAGCCCGGCGGCGCGAGCACGTACTTCGCCTTGGCGGCAAGCGTCGGCGCGCGCGCGACGTCCTTGGCGATCGCGCCGAACGCCTGGAACGCGATCTTGTCCGGGCGGTAGGTATCGATGTTGCTCGTCAGGCCGTACACCACCTTCGCGCGCTCGGGCTCGAAGGTCCCGAACAGGCGGTCCCAGATGATGAACACGCCGGCGTGGTTGCGATCGAGGTACTCGGTGTTGGCGCCGTGGTGCACGCGGTGGTGCGACGGCGTGTTCATGAACCACTCGAGCGGGCCGAGCTTGCCGATCGACTCGGTGTGGATCCAGAACTGATAGAGCAGGCTCCACGCCTGCGCGGTCAGCACCATCCACGGCGGGAACCCGAGCAAGCCGAGCGGCATCCAGAACCACGGGCCGGTGAACGGCGTCGCCCACGGCTGACGTAGCGCGGTCCCGAGGTTGAAGTACGTGCTCGAGTGGTGGCTCTCGTGCGACGCCCACAGGAACCGGATCTGGTGGTGCGTGCGGTGGAACCAGTAGTAGCAAAAGTCCTCGGCGAACAGCAGCAGGACCCACGCCAGCGGCTCGTTGCCGAACTCGAAGACGCGGTGCTCGTACGCGAACATGTAGAGGAACAGCACGCCCACCTTGGTGAACGCGTTGATCACGAGGTTGCCGAGGCCGAGCGAGAGGCTGGCGAGCGTGTCCTTCGTCGCGTAGCCGCGGACCTGCGCGTCGTGACGGTTGCGGCGCCACCACACCAGCTCGAGGGCGATCATCACGACGAAGGCCGGGATGCTGAGGATGACGATGATGCTCATCGCTTGCCCTCGAGCTCGCGGTGCGCGAGCCGCTCGAGGAACGCGAGGTGCACGACCTCGTCGTCGGCGTCGGGGGAGAACAGGCCGAGCGCGGCGCCCTGCATCGCGTAGACGATCGCGTCGATCGCGCCCTCGAAGTCGCGGTGGCGCTTCGCCGCGGCGGGGAACAGCTCGCGCGCTTGCTGGAGGATCGTCGCGCGGTGGCGCTCGAGGATCGGCGCGAGCCGCCGCGCGAGCGCGGGATCGGTGCGCGCGGCGACGTAGATCTCGAAGATCCCGCGCATCTCCGCGCGGCGGAAGATCCGCCACAGCACCGTGCACGCGGTGTGGACCGGATCGGTGCCCGGCTTCGCGAGCCCGGCGCGGAACGCGGTCACGAACCGCAGCAGCTGATCCTCCACCGTCGCGGCGAGCATGTCCGTCTTCGTCGGGAAGTGCCGGAACAGCGCGCCGTGCGAGATCTCCGCGCGCCCGGCGATCGCCGCCGTCGTCGTGCCCGCCAGCCCGACCTCCGCCAGCGACGCCGCCACCGCCTCCACGAGCTTGAGCCTCGTCAGATGCGCACGCATCTGCACCGGTGGCTTCATCGCGACTGCCATGCTCGGACCCTATCCGAAAGAATGTGAGCAGTCACTCTCAAACGGTGGCACCTACCGTCTGCGAGTGGGCGCTCACATTTGGGGTGCGCTAGGATGGCGCGATGCGCTGGGCGGCGATCGTCGTGATGGCGGCCTGCGGGGGGGCGGAGCGGGCGCCGCGCGTGGTGGCGCCGGTGGAGGTGGAGCGGCCGAAGCTGCCGCCGGAGCCGGCGCCGGACCTGCGGCAGGACACGCTGGATCTGGCGTTCGCCGGGGACGTGATGTTCGGGCGGTTCGTGAAGTCGGGGTTCGCGGCGATCAAGGCGGAGGACCACGACGTGTTCGCGGAGGTCGCGGGGATCCTCGACAGCGACTTTACGATGGTGAACCTCGAGACGCCGGTGATGCGGGCGCCTCCGACGAAGTCGCCGTACGGGACGCGGATGCGGTTCGTCGCCACGCCCGAGCGGGTCGCGCGGCTGGTGGGCGCGAACGTCGATGCCGTGACGTGCGCGAACAACCACGCGTGGGACATGCACGAGGAGGGGCTCGAGGAGACCCCGCAGATCCTCGACGAGCTCGGGCTCCGCCACGTCGGGACGCGTCGCGCGGAGGCGCCGATCGTGCGCGTCGAGACCGTCGAGGCGGTGGGCTGGCGGATCGGCTACGTCGCCGTCACCGCGGTGGCGAACTGGGGCCCCAACGGCGGCGCCGGCGTGCCCTACGTGCGTCCCGAGCAGCTCGAGGCGGCGGTCGTCCCGGTCATCGAGGCCGGGCGCGACGATCACGACCTCGTGATCGTGGTGATCCATTGGGGCACCGAGTACGTGGACACGCCGTCGACGTGGCAGATCAAGGCCGCGCGCGCGTTCGTCGACGCCGGCGCCGCCGCGGTGATCGGCCACCACCCGCACGTGATCCAGGGGATCGAGCGCTACGGAGACGGCGTGATCGCGTACTCGCTCGGCAACTTTCTGTTCGACAACCTGCACGACACCAAGCGGCTCCACGGCGTGCTCCACCTCGAGTTCCGCAAGGCCGGCACCTGCCTCGACGGCGCGACCTACTTCCCGACGGTGGGCTCGCGCCCGCACTACGCGCCGGTGCCCGCGCGCAAGAGCAACTTCCGCAAGGTCGCCGGGCGGATGCGCAAGCTGTCGAAGGCGGCGCCGCTCGAGCGCACCGAGTGGGAGCTCGGCAAGGATCGGCTCACGGTGTCAGGGGCGTGCGACGGGCACTGAGCGGTCGCGACGCCGAGCAGCGAATCACAACAATGACGGCTCGCGCGCCGCCGGCGGGGGCGCGACGCCGAGCAGCGCGGCGAGCGTGGGCGCGACCTGGAGCGCGGACACCGTCGTCGCGGTGTCGCCGGCCTCGACCCCCGGCGCGTACACGATCAGCGGGACGTCGCGATCGTCGTCGTGGAGCGAGCTGTGCGAGATGGCGTCGACCCAGTCGTTCTTGTTGAGCGTCGTGCCGGGCGCCGGCGCGTAGAAGATCTCGCCGGACCGTTCTGGATCGAGCGACCAGCAGATCGCGCGCGAGGCGTCGTCGGGCCGCGCGGCGCAGTCGCCGACGAAGTCGGCGGCGCGATCCGCGCGCTCGAGCCCGTCGAACCCGGCGACCGCGGCGACCACCGCGTCGATCAGCGCGTCGCGATCGGGGCGCGCGTTCGCGGCGTCGGTCAGGTACAGCGTGGGATACCGCGCGGCCGCGATCCAGTCGCCTTCGCCGGCCACCGTCACCGCGGCGGCCTCCGCGACCCGCTCGATCTCCTCGTAGGTGAAGCGGTGACCGGGCAGTCCGCGCGCGATCCGCCGCTCCGGCAGCTCGGGGCCGCCGTGGTCCGCGGTGACGACCATCGCCCAGCGCCCGTCGCCGACCCTCGCGTCGAGCGCGCGCGTGA
>Ga0163144_10023536_pt1 | contig 12144 bp, 13 predicted proteins | sample OliLak19BULKMAT1_FD_123175 | JGI IMG/M metagenome (GOLD analysis project Ga0163144, IMG submission 123175) | Freshwater microbial mat bacterial communities from Lake Vanda, McMurdo Dry Valleys, Antarctica - Oligotrophic Lake LV.19.BULKMAT1 | ecosystem: Environmental > Aquatic > Freshwater >...
CTCGGCTCCAACCCGCTGGCCCCCGCACCGGCCGCCGTACAGGTGGCGCCGTGGCCGAAACTGCTGGAGCGCGCGCTGGTCAACCCCCGGCGGCTGCGCACGCCCGGCCGCCAGCGCGCCGCCTTCCTGCGCCAGCTCGAACGCTGCACCTCGGTGGTCGAGGCGGCGGCCCGGGCCGGCATCAACCGCGCCGCCCTCTATCGCTGGAAGGCCGACCTCCCCGCCTTCGCCGAGAAATGGGCGCGTGCGATCCGACGTCAGGCCGAGGACGTCAACGACAACATCGTGCTGCGCGCCAGCCGCGGCGAGATCCGCCCGGCATTCCATCGCGGCAAGCGGGTCGGGGAGCACCAGCGCTTCAACGACCGGCTACAAATCCATCTTCAGAACCGGCTCGATTCCGATCGCCGCCGGGCCGAGGACCGCGCCGACCGCCGGGCGACGGCCGAAATGAACGCCCGCCCGATCGACGAGGCGGCGCTGGCCGAACGGCTGATAGAGCTGATGGAAAAGCGCAACGGCGCGACGAGACAGCCGGCGTCTCGCGACGAGCCGCCGAGTGAGACTTGATAACGGCGGCGTTTCAAAGGCTTGGCCGGCATCGCCTGTCTCACGCGGTGACACAACAAGGTGACGCCGAGGCAGCGCTATCGCGGCGCTCAGACCCCGACGGCGCGCTCGATCTCCTGCCGCGGCAGGCCGGGGAAGGTGGCAGCCGCCAAGGCGACGACGGCGGCGCGATCCAGGGCGTCGGGCACGACACCGAGGCAGACGGCATAGACGCCGAGATTGCCGACGGCGGCCCTGAGCCGCGTCTCGACCGGTCGGTCGCGGTCAGCCGGCGGCATGTGGAGGTTCGCGAGCTTGATCTGCTCGGCATGCTCGGCCGCCAGTTCGGCGTCGGCCACGCGGCGGCGCACGGCATCGACGGTCTCGGGCAGCGCGCCCGGCCACGGCTGGTCCTTCAGCAGCCGCCGCACCCCGCGCAGCGGGCGGACGACCTCGGCCTGCCAGGCGTCGCTCACCTTCAGGAGCGCGCGCAGCCGGTCGGCCGTCAGGGTCGGCCGCCCCGAGGCGCCCAGCCAGCAACAGAACAGCAATATGTTCACGTCGCAGCCACGGCGCTCCTGGAGGTCGAGGCAGGCCTCGGCCACACCCTCGCCGCTGTAGATTTCGAGCGAGAAATTCCAGAACGGATGGGGGAGGAAATCGGACATCGCGGCGGGCTGTTGATCGTCCCCAGGGAGCTTCCCTTTGGGCGGGCGAAGGGGTACACGGCGCAGAGCGACGTGACCAGCCCGCCGGAGACGAGTGCGCCGAGTATGAACGACACAACGTCGGATCCGCTGGACGCCGAGGCGATCAAGGCCAAGCTCGAAACCTTGAAGATCGAGCATCGCGACCTCGACGAGGTCATCGACCGGCTGATCGAAAAACCGCCCTTCGACCAGCTCCAGCTCCAGCGCCTGAAGAAGCGCAAGCTCGGGCTCAAGGACCAGATCCTCAAGCTGGAAAGCCAGCTCATTCCCGATATCATCGCCTGAGAAGAAGCCCCCGAGAATTTGATGGCTAAGAAAACCGCCAAACGCCGCCCGTCGCCCATGGTCGGCCTCATCATGGGCAGCCAGTCCGACTGGGCCACCATGCGCCACACGGCCGAGACGCTGGAGGCGCTAGGCGTGCCGTTCGAAGCCCGCATCATTTCCGCCCACCGGACTCCCAAGCGCATGATGGCCTACGCCTCGGCCGCCAAGGGCCGCGGCCTCAAGGTCATCATCGCTGGCGCCGGCGGCGCTGCCCATTTGCCGGGCATGACCGCTTCCATGACACCGCTGCCGGTGCTGGGTGTGCCGGTCGAAAGCGCCGCCCTCAAGGGTCAGGATAGTCTGCTGTCCATCGTCCAGATGCCGGCCGGCATCCCCGTCGGCACGCTGGCCATCGGGCGTGCCGGAGCGGTCAATGCTGCACTTCTGGCTGCATCCATCGTCGGTCTTGGCGATGTCAAGATAATGGCCGCTCTGGAGCGCTGGCGAGGCCGCCAGACTTCAGCCGTTGCCAAGATGCCGTCCGACGACACAAAGCCTCACCGCTGATGCCTTCGTCGCTGATGGGTTCGTCCAAGTCTCTGCCGCCGGGATCGACCATCGGCATCCTGGGCAGCGGCCAGTTGGGCCGCATGACCGCACTGGCAGCCGCCCGGCTGGGCTACCGCTGCATCGTCTACGCCCCAGACGCCGAGGGCTCGATCGCGGCCCAGGTCTCCGCCGGCCACGTCCAGGGCGCCTACGACGACACCGCGGCCCTGGCCCGGTTCGCGGCCCAGGTCGACGTCATCACCTATGAGTTCGAGAACGTGCCCGAGGCCGCCGTCACGGAGTGCCTGCGCCACAGGCCGGTTCGGCCGGGCGTGAAGCCAATCCACGTCGCCCAGCACCGGCTGCGCGAAAAGGAGTTCTTCCATGGCCTCGGCATCGGCACCGCCGACTACCAGGCCATCGCCAGCGACGCCGACGTCGCCGCGGCAACGGCGCTCCCCGGTATCCTGAAGACCTGCACCGAGGGCTACGACGGCAAGGGCCAGGCCCGCATCGCGACCCGCACCGAGCTGGCCGCCGCCTGGGAGAAGCTCGGGCGGCGCGAGTGCGTGCTGGAAGCGCTGGTCGACTTCCAGGGTGAGATTTCGGCCATCGTGGCGCGCGGCCTCGACAGCACGACGCGCTGCTTCCCGATCGGCCTCAACCATCATCAGGGCGGCATCCTGCGTACCACGACGGTGCCCTCGAACCTGCCGGCCGGCATCCTGGCGACGGCCGAGCGCTTCGGCGTCGAGCTGGCCAACGGTCTCGAGCTGGTGGGCCTGGTCGCGCTGGAGATGTTCGTGACCCGGGACGGCCGCGTGCTCGCCAACGAGATGGCCCCCAGACCGCACAATTCAGGTCACTGGACGATCGACGCGTGCGCCACCAGCCAGTTCGAGCAGCTCGTGCGGGCGGTCTGCGGCCTGCCGTTGGGCTCGGTCGACGTACTGGCCGCCTCGCGCATGGAGAACCTGATCGGCGACGAGGCGGCCGATTGGCAGCGCTACCTCATCGACCCGACGGCGCGGCTGCACCTCTATGGCAAGGGCGATGCGCGACCCGGCCGCAAGATGGGCCATGTCACTTTCGTGACGCCGACGTGGTCCGCTTAGACATGGGCCGCCCCTCGGTCCATGACCTGACCTGCGCCTTGAGCTTCTCGATCTTCATCACGTCGTCGATGCGCCGGTCGAGGAACGACCATGTCGCCTCGGCCCCCGCGGAACGGTCGTTCAGCCAGTAGAGCAAGGTCGAGGAATAGACGCCGGCCAGGGTGGCGCGCTTGGTGTAAAAGTTGAAATCGGTGCTGGTGTCGCCGGCCGCGTACCACATGGCATCGACGGTCTTGTAGAGAAGTTTTAGGGCCAGCCCGGCATTGAAGGGCAGCGACAGGAGGGCAAGCGCCCGCCGCACCGCCTCGCGCTCGCCGGCATGCCGTTCCAGCCGGATGCGGACGGCGCCTTTTATGCGGTCGCGAATCTTGAGCGCGCCCACGCCTTCCTTCTCCATGTCCTCGACCGTGCGGAGATCGGCGCGCTGGCTGAGATGGGTCAGGAGCTGGACCGGGCCGCCGGGAAACAGCCGGTCGGCCTCGCCGGGAGGCAGTTCGAGCCGCCGTGCGCCGGAGGCCAGCGCCGTCCGGGTCCAGCCGTCGAATGAGGCCTCGGCCGCCATGGCGTCGGCCAGCCGGTCGCGCAGGCCGGCGTCAGGGTCTATTGGCGGAGATTCTGGGCTATTTGAGTCATCCATAGGGGTAAATATAGGCCCGCAGCGAGGGCTTCCCAAGGGTCCACCCCTGTGATACCAACCGCGCCTCTCATTCGGCCCTGGAACGCTTTCCCGGGCCCCTTACCGTTTGGAAGGAAGCGATCGAAGTGCAGGTTCTCGTTCGTGAAAACAATGTCGATCAGGCGCTGCGCGTCCTGAAGAAGAAAATGCAGCGCGAAGGCATCTTCCGCGAGATGAAGCTCCGCCGCAATTACGAGAAGCCCTCCGAGCGTCGCGCCCGCGAGCGCGCCGAAGCGATCCGCCGGACGCGCAAGCTGATGCGCAAGCGCATGGAGCGCAAGGGCTACTAGCCCTCCGCCCCTGTGGATCGCCCCTTAAAAGGGCAGGCGACGACCCCCGGCATCCCCGGGGGTTTTTGTTTGACCTCAGCGCAGGTGCCGGAAGAGCCCGCCTTTGGTGAAACCTTCGAACATTTCGTCCGGCCCCTCGGGATCCAGCACCTCGTTGTCGGCCAGCCACCTCTCGACATCGCCCAGGTCTGGAACTTCATAAGGCCGCAGCGAGCGGCCCTCGCCGCGCATCGCCTCGATGGTCGCGACAATCGAGCCGCTGGCCTCGATCCGAAGCGTGACCTCCGCAGGATCGGCCCCCAGATGCTCGGCGATCAGCCCGTCGCGGATGGTCCGAATGACGGCGCCAGCGCCGCCGTTGCCGGGACGGCCAGCATCGATCGTGACGTCGCATTCGGTATCCAGGCGGAGCGACCGGTTGTTCATGTTCGAGGAGCCAAGATGCAAGACGCGATCGTCGACGATCAAGATCTTGGCATGGACATATATCGGTTCCCCGCCATCCGTATAGGGATGGTAAAGGCGCAGCCGGTGGTGACGATCAAGCCGGCGCAACGCTTCGTATAAACGCGCGCGCGCCGTATCCATGGCGATCGGTTCCAGCCAACCATTCGAAGTGAAGGGGTTTATCACGACGATTTCGGGGCCGTCAGACTCCGCCAGGCGGCGCCCGATCGCTTCGGCGATGCGACGTGACGCGAAATACTGGCTTTCTGCGTAGATATGTCTACGGGCACCGGCGATGAGACCGAGAAACATTTCCTCGACTTCCCGCACCGTTGGCACGTCGGGCATCGACGGGTTCGACCGCGAAATGGCGACATCCACGTCGGTAAAATGGCAAGGCAACTTCACCGGCCAACAATCCGTCGCACCTTCGACCGGCTTCAGCTTTCCTCCACCGGCGCGCCGCCAGCGCTCTCGCGTCAACTCACCCAGAGCCGACGCAATCGGGCCTTCGAGCGCGGTGATGGCGTCGTGCCATGGACCGTAAGGCTTACTGTTGGGCTTCTTCCGGCGGACATCGTCGTGCCGGTGTTCGCGGCTGTCCCAGCGATCGCCGGTCATGTCGATGCCACCGCAGAAAGCGAGGCAGTCGTCGATGACGACGATTTTCTGATGATGCGAGGAGCCCAACGGATGGGCGCTGTCGAGCAAAGTATGGATCCGCTTGTGCGCCATCCATTTGAGCAGGGTAAAGATGGTCGTTCCGCGAAACAGCGTCCGCAGAGCACCGATATCCCAGCGCAGCAAGTAGATATCGAGGCCGGGCTGGCGCTCGACCAGCCAGGAAATGAAGTCGCCGAGCTTCTCGGGTCCCTCCTGCCCGCCCTCGCTGCCAAGGCGGATGCGCGCGTCGAAGTCCCAACCGATCAGCATGATGCGATGCTTGGCGCCGAGCATCGCCGCGCGCGCGGCATTGAAATAGTCCTCGGCATCGACGATGACCGCAGCCTTTGTCGCTTGCTCGACGCGCCAGCAATTCTTGCCCGGGCGCACGATGACGGACTGTGCGTCGTCCGCTTTTTCGTCGGAGACCGGGTAAGGGAGATCCTTCATCGTTGAGCGATGAACGCGGCGGCGTGATTGTGGTTCCGTCGGGAGCTGAAATCTGCAGTGCCCGCAGGACCATCACCGGCCGAGCAGCGCGGTGATCGCCGCTTCAAGCTCGGGCACGTCGGTCACCACGGCGTCGGGCGTCTCGGCCTCCGAGCGCGGGCGCTGCCGGCGATAGCGGCCGCTGCGGAACTGGATGGTCGCCATGCCGGCCGCCTTCGCCGGTGCAATGTCCTTGTCGAGGCGGTCGCCCACCAGGATGCAGGCCTGTGTCGGCAGGTCGAGGCTCACAGTGAACAGGTGCGCGATGCCCGCCCGCGCCAATCGTTCCTCCGGACATCCCAGCGCGCCCAGCAGCAGGCCCCGCGCCGTGAGGCGTTTCAGGAGATCGTCGATACCGGGACGCAGTTGGAAGACGTCGAGATTGCCGGTCATCGCCGCGACCCGACGCAGGACACGCGCCACCGTCGCCGGCTCAGCCCCGCACAGCGTCTCGATCATGTGGCGTTGAAGGTCCGGGGCGAAGGCCGCGACCGCATTGTCCGAGGCGTCCTCGACCATCGCCTGGTCGACTCGCACGCCTTCCAGCCCGCAGGCCGAGGCGATGGCGCCATCGAGCGCCATCTCGCGCGCGAATTCGAGGTCGACCGCGCCGCCGATGTCGAAGACGACGGCGCGATATTGGCTCAGTGCGACGAGCCTTCCAGCGCCTTGACGATGTTCTCGCACATCACCTTGGCATCGGCGAAGAGCATCATGGTGTTGTCGCGGAAGAACAGCTCGTTGTCGACACCGGCATAGCCCGAGGCCATGCCGCGCTTCACGAACAACACGGTCTGCGCCTTCTCGACGTCGAGGATCGGCATGCCGTAGATCGCGCTCGTGGGATCGGTTTTGGCCGCCGGATTGGTGACGTCGTTGGCGCCGATCACGAAAGCCACGTCGGTCGAGGCGAAGTCGCGATTGATGTCGTCGAGCTCAAAGACCTCGTCATAGGGCACGTTAGCCTCGGCCAGCAGCACGTTCATGTGGCCCGGCATGCGGCCTGCCACCGGATGGATGGCATATTTCACCGTGACGCCGTTCTTCTTCAGGATGTCGGCCATCTCGCGCAGCGCATGCTGCGCCTGCGCCACGGCCATGCCGTAGCCCGGCACGATGATGACCGAGCCCGCGTTCTTCATCAGGAAGGCCGCATCCTCGGCCGAACCCGCCTTGACCGGCTTGTCGTTCTTGGCGTGGGCAGCGCCCGCCGCCGAACTGTCGGTACCGAAGCCGCCCAGGATCACGTTGAAGATCGAGCGGTTCATGCCCTTGCACATGATATAGCTCAGGATCGCACCGGAAGAGCCGACCAGTGCGCCGGTCACGATCAAGGCGGTGTTGCCGAGCGTAAAACCGATGCCGGCCGCCGCCCAACCCGAATAGGAGTTGAGCATCGACACCACGACCGGCATGTCGGCGCCGCCGATCGGCAGAATGAGCAGGAAGCCGAGGGTCAGCGACAGCACGACTAGCAGGATGAAGACCATGGGATGGCCGCCCTTCAAGGCGAACCAACCCAGAAGGCCGACGATGGCGATGCCGAGCAGCGCGTTCAGCGGATGCTGGCCGCGGAAGATCAGCGGCGCGCCCGTGACCAGGCCCTGCAGCTTGGCGAAGGCCACAACCGAGCCGGTGAAGGTGATAGCGCCGATCACGGTGCCGAGGCCCATCTCGATCAGGCTGTGCACCTTGATCTTGCCTGGCGAGCCGATGCCGAAGGCGTCGGGCGAGACGAAGGCCGCCGCCGCCACGAACACCGCCGCTAGGCCGACCAGCGAATGGAAGGCGGCCACGAGCTGCGGCAGCGCCGTCATCTGGATGCGCCAGGCGACGAAGGCACCAACCGCGCCGCCGACGACCAGGCCGCCCACGATCAGCCACGGCGATACGACCCCCGGGGTCGCCACCGTGACGCCGATCGCCACCACCATGCCGACGATGCCAAAGAGGTTGCCTTGCCGCGACGTCACCGGCGAGGAAAGTCCACGCAGTGCCATGATGAAGCAGATGGCCGAGATCAGATAGCCGTAGGCGGCGATTTCCTGGGTGATCATCCCTCTGTCCCCTGCCTACTTCTTGACCGGCTGTTTCTTCTTGAACATCGACAGCATGCGGTGCGTGACGATGAACCCGCCGAAGATGTTCACGGCGGCCAGCGCCACGGCAATGGCGCCGAACAGCTGTGCGGCGCCGAGGCCTTTCAGGCCGGCGGCCAGCAGCGCGCCAACGATGATCACCGACGACACGGCGTTGGTGACGGCCATCAGCGGCGAATGCAGCGCCGGCGTCACCCGCCACACCACGTAGTAGCCGACGAAGCAGGCCAGCGCGAAGATGGTGAGCAGTGCCACGAACGGCATGTGGCCGTCGGGCAGCGCCAGCGTGTTCTGCGCCGCCATGTCGGTGATCTGCTGGGCCATGCCCTTGAGGTTGCCGGCGAGTTCCCCCGCCTGGGTGGCGAGCTTGGCCGCCTCGCCTGCAAGTTTGTCGTCCATGGCCGGCTCCTAAGTCTGGCTGAGCGGAGGGGTCTGGCTGAGCGCGGGGTGCACGATCTGGCCGCCCTGCGTCACCAGGGTCCCCTTCACCACTTCGTCGTTGAGGTCGATCTTCAACGCCTTGGTCTCCTTGTCGACCATGGGCGTGATGAAGTTCAGCAGATTGCGCGAGAACAATGCCGAGGTGTCCGTCGCCAGTTCGCCTGGCAGATTGGCCGGACCCACGATCTTCACGCCGTACTTCTCGACCACCTTGCCGAATTCCGACAGCGGGCAGTTGCCGCCCTGTTCGACCGCCATGTCGACGATCACCGAACCCGGCTTCATGGTCTTCACCATGTCTTCCGTGACCAGCACCGGCGCCTTGCGGCCGGGGATCAGCGCCGTGGTGATCACGATGTCCTGCTTGGCGATGTGCTCGGCCACCAGCGCCGCCTGCTTGGCGCGATACTCGGCGCTCATCTCCTTGGCATAGCCGCCTGAGGTTTCCGCCGCCTTGAATTCCTCGTCCTCGACGGCCACGAACTTGCCGCCCAGCGACTGGACCTGCTCCTTGGTCGCAGGCCTGACGTCGGTCGCCGTCACGATGGCACCCAGACGGCGCGCCGTGGCGATGGCCTGCAGGCCGGCCACGCCCACGCCCATGATGAAGGCCCGCGCCGGCGCCAAGGTGCCGCCGGGAGTCATCATCTGCGGGAAGATGCGGCCGAAATTGTTGGCCGCCAGCAGGACCGCCTTGTAGCCGGCGAGATTGGCCTGCGAGGAGAGGATATCCATCGACTGGGCGCGCGTGATGCGCGGGATCAGTTCTAGCGCAAACGACGTCACGCCCTTGGAGGCGAGTACTGAGACCAGTTCCTTGTTGTTGAGGGCGCCGAGCGGCGACATCAGGGTCTGGCCGCTCCGCAGCAGGGCCAGTTCGTCGAGGCCTTCGGCCGCCGACATCGGTCGCTGGATCTTGAAGATGATATCGGCCGCGGCCATCGCGGAAGCGGCATCCGGCACGATATTTGCGCCGGCCTCGGCATAGGCCTCGTCGGTGTAGGCAGCGGCAAGGCCCGCGCCCGCCTCGATCACGATCTCTTCCGCACCCAGCGCCTTCAGCTTCTTGACGGTCTCGGGGGTCGCGGCCACGCGGGTCTCATGCGGCCGGCGTTCTTTGAGAATGGCGATTTTCATGGAGCGCTTTTTTGGTCGGTTGGAGACGCGGAGAAGTCAGCAGTGCGCCGCACCATGCACAGCGTTCCATTCTTTGCCAAGCCGGTTTTTCGCCGCGTGGTAAAGCTCCATTTACGCGGCTAGCAGGCCCGTGATAGGCGAGAGCATGGCCCAGCGTCCCGTCATTCTCACCGGTTTCCACTTCACCAAGACCACCCTGGCCGCGTTCTCCGAAAATTACGAGATCGCCGGCCACATGGATAAGCCCGACCCGGCCCTGGTGCCGCGCGCCGCGGCCGGCGACGTGCAGGCCATCGTCAGCACCGGCAGCGTCGGCCTGTCCGATGCCTTGATGGCAGCACTACCCCGCCTCTCGCTGTTCTGCTGCTATGGCACCGGCTACGAGCGGGTCGATCTCGCGGCCGCCCGCAGACGCAACATCATGATCACCCATGGCGCCGACGCCAATGCGCCCGACGTGGCGGAGATGGCCTTCGGCGTGCTGCTCGCCTCGACGCGACGCATCGTGCGTGCCGACAAGATGATCCGCCGCGGCGACTGGACCAAGCGCATCCCCAACCGCTTCGGCGCCATCGCCGGCATGACCGGCGGCAAGCTCGGGATCCTGGGGTTGGGCGCCATCGGCATGGAGCTGGTCAAGCGCGCCAAAGGCTTCGATGTCGAGATCGGCTACTGCAACCGCAACAAGCGCGACGACATCGACTTCACCTATTTTCCCAACGTCATGGCGCTCGCGACCTGGGCCGACTACCTGGTCGTCTGCCTGCGCTCGGATGCCTCCAACAAGCACATCATCAACGCCGAGGTGCTGAAGGCGCTGGGGCCGCGCGGCCATCTGGTCAACATCAGCCGCGGCTGGGCGGTCGACGAGGCAGCGCTTGCCGACGCGCTCCGCCACAACGTGATCGAGGGTGCAGCTCTCGACGTCTTCGACGAGGAACCCTACGAGGGCACCGAACTCCTGGCCCTCGACAATTTGGTGATGACGCCGCATTTCGGCGGCGGCACCGAGCATGCCCAGCGCCGCATGACCTCGCTGGTACGCCAGAACCTCGATGCGCACTTCGCCGGCAAGCCCGTGGTCTCACCGGTGCCTGAGCTGCGCGACATGGCGGCTATTCCGGCGGGTCGACTCCGATCGTAACCGGCTTGCCGGGTTCACCCGGGAACGTGTTCATCCAGACGTCCCAGTAAGCGCGGAGCGCCGAGGGATAGCGGCGCAGTTCCGTGAAGATGCTGTAGGGCGTATCGACATCGCAGGCCTCGAAGCCCCAGGCGTCTATGCCCTCGTGGCGCGCCAGGAACAGCGCACGGCTCAAATGAAAGCGTTGCGAGACGATGACGAGCCGCGTCTGACCGTAGATCCGTCGCGCCCGCACGATCGAATCGAGTGTGCGGTCGCCGTCGAAGTCACGGTAAATCGCGTCGGCCGGAACGCCACGCTCGATCAGGCCTGTCCGCATCGCCGTCGGCTCGTCGTAGCGTCCATCGCGGGTACCGCTCACGATGAAGTATTTCGCCTTGCCGGCCTTGTAGAGCGCCGCCGCCGCGTCGAGGCGATAGACGAAGTAGCGGTTGGGGCCGCCCTCCGGTCCGATCGGCGCCGTGCCGAGGACCAGCACCACGTCGACTGCCGGCACCTTGCCGACGTCGGAAAAGGACTTCGCCTCGGCGGCGCGATCGAGTCGGCGTTCGGCGAACCAGGCGAGCAACCCCGCCATCAGCGCGACCGCGAGGATGCACAGAAGGATGGCCAGGATCAGCCGCATGCTCGTGCCTGCCTTGATCGCCTGCCGTGCGGTCTATAGATCATCGCCATGCCACGTCTCAGTGCCGCCGAAGCCACGGTCGAAACCCTCCTGCAACACGGCCTCGACACGGTCTATGCCCTGCCCGGCCTGCACAACGACCCCTTGTTCGACGCCTTCTACCACGCAGCCGACCGATTGCGGGTGATCCACCCGCGCCACGAGCAGACCGCGGCCTACATGGCGCTGGGCGCCGCGCTGGTCACCGGGAAGCCGCAGGCCTTCGCCGTTGTGCCCGGCCCCGGCATGCTGAACGCGGGCGCGGCACTGCTCACCGCCTACGGCATGAATGCGCCGGTGATTGGCCTGATCGGCCAGATCCCGCAGGCCGACATCGACCGCGGCCACGGCCATCTGCATGAGATCCACGATCAGCTCGGCATGATGCGCCACATCACCAAGTGGGCCGAGCGCATCAGGAGTCCGCAGGAAGCGCCGACATTGGTCAGCCAGGCGATCTGGCAGGCGACCTCGGGCCGACCGCGTCCTGTTGCACTCGAATGCGCGCTCGACACCTGGGCCAAGCGCGCCGATGTCACCCTGCCCGCCTCGCCCCTCGCTTTGCCGATAGAGGCGATCGACGACGAGGCCATCACCGCGGCGGCAAAAATCCTGGGTGCTGCCGAGCGTCCGATCATCGTGGTCGGTGGTGGTGCCCTCGATGCCAGCGCCGAAGTCATCGCCATCGCCGAGTTGCTCGAGGCGCCGGTCAGCTCTTACAGGCGCGGCCGTGGAGTCGTGCCGAGTTCGCATCGCCTGGCCGTCGACATGCCAGTCGGCCATCGCCTGTGGAAGGACGCCGACGCCGTTCTGGCGATCGGCACGCGCTTCTTCATCCAGAACGGCAGCTGGGGCATCGACAAGGATCTGAAAGTCGTGCGCCTCGACATCGATCCCGACGAGC
>Ga0163144_10023537_pt1 | contig 12143 bp, 10 predicted proteins | sample OliLak19BULKMAT1_FD_123175 | JGI IMG/M metagenome (GOLD analysis project Ga0163144, IMG submission 123175) | Freshwater microbial mat bacterial communities from Lake Vanda, McMurdo Dry Valleys, Antarctica - Oligotrophic Lake LV.19.BULKMAT1 | ecosystem: Environmental > Aquatic > Freshwater >...
ATCGTTGCCTGCATATGATCCGAAATACGGCCTCTCGTTGGTGCAAACCAGTGGGAGGTCGTATTGTTGTATTGGAGCGGCGCACCAGTATATCCGCAGATGACGCAGATGACGCAGATTTCCCCTCACCCCAACCCTCTCCCATCGGGAGAGGGAGCACGATGCGCAAGGACGGGCGGTTCAGGATGCGCAAGGATGGGCGGTTCAGGATGCGCAAGGATGGGCGGTTCAGGATGCGCAACGACGGGCGGTTCAGGATGCGCAACGACGGGCGGTTCACGAACCGCCCCTACTGCACCATACCACGCGCCGCAATTGGCCAGGTTGCGATGATCTGGCTATTCCGATGAACCTGATAGAGATTATGCAGATTCACGGTTGTGTCGATATGGCTGGGAATCAGGACGACTTGATCGCCAAGGGCCAGATGAACAGGCGTTTCTGTGTTCCATTCCAGGATGCCATACTCATCACCGCCTGGCCGATAGCTCACCCCCACGAGATCGCGTGGTTGTGGGTTGCCCATATCGTTTGAGAGCGATTTGAGGCCAGCATCAACAACTGCGCGCTGTGCTGTTGGCCGGCTGATCACGGTTGATAGAACCACTAGCGCATTGGCATACTGGGATGCTGGGCCGAGCGCATTGCGATAGGCCACATCCAGGAAGACGAACGAGCCTGGCTGGATTTCGGTAATACCAGGGTACTTGGCACAGATCGCACATGTTCCCGTTCCGCCAGTTGTGACGGTTTGGATACTGAATCCAGCATGACGCAGCACATCGGCGGTTGCGGTGAGTTGCTGCATGGATTCCTGGACACGCCGTATCTTTTCGGCTGGATCGGCCACATGCTGTAAATGGCCCTCATAGCCCTGCAATCCAATTAGGCGTAGATATGGCAGCCTGGCGATATCGCGGGCGAGTGCTAAGGCCGGTTCGCCTGGCAATACACCACAGCGATGCTGGCCGACATCAAGCTCGATCAGCACCTCCAATGGATGATCATGGCCGGTGCATGCATGGTTGAGCGCAAGCGCACCTTCACTGCTATCGACAACAACACGGATCTGGGGATAGCGCTGGTGCAGCGCTGCCAGCCGCGCCAACTTTGGCATTCCAGCTACCTCACTGGTAATCAGCAGATTATCGATGCCAGCTGCTGCCATGATTTCGGCCTCGCTCAGTTTGGCAACACACACGCCAATCGCGCCAGCCGCCAGGAGCAGGCGTGCGATCTCCGGGCTTTTGGCTGTCTTCAGGTGTGGCCGAGCCGTTACACTCGTGCCACGCAATTGCTGCATGAGTAGCGCAATATTCGCTTCAACAAGATCGAGATCCACGGCGAGTGTTGGCGTATCCAATTCATGTAGGTGCATGATCTGCTCCATAATGCTTGATTGTCTGATTGTAGATTACCATGTTCAATGTTCTAATTAGTAAGATGTAGGAGCGGTTCGTGAACCGCCTATTATGATAGCATTGCGGGCGGTTCGCGAACCGCCTCTACGATCCTTGTGAACATTGGCCTGAAAGCTGATGGCTAGCTATGTGGTACCATAAATGGCATGTGCCGTTGGTCCACGATGACCCACATTGTTTCAGGCCGATTGGGCCTGCAAGGAGCCAATCTGTGGAGGCAATTGTTCGAGAGTTGCTGGATCTGCTGGTGCGCTGGACGCATGTGATTGCTGGAATAATGTGGATCGGTAATTCGTTGCTGTTCAACTGGCTGGATCGGAATCTGAAGCCAGAAGATCCGCCCAAAGATTTGTCGTTTGGCAAGATCTGGCTGCTGCATAGTGGCGCATTCTATGAGGTGGAAAAGAAGCTGCTGGCACCAAACCAGATGCCATCTCAAAAAGTTCACTGGTTCATGTTCCAGAATTTGACAACATGGCTGAGTGGTATTGGCCTGTTGATTCTGGTGTACTACATGGGCGATGCGGCCTATATGATCGATCCAGCAGTGGCACAACTCAGCCCGATGGCAGCAATCGCAATTGGCATTGGCGTTCTGGTTGGCGGCTGGCTTGTCTATGATCTGATCTGGCGTTCGCCACTTGCCAAGAATACCCCACTTGCGTTTGCGTTTTCGCTGGTACTGTTGTTTGGCCTAACCTATGCACTCACACGGGTGCTCAGTGGCCGTGGAGCCTATATTCATATTGGCGCGATGCTTGGAACCCTGATGACTGCGAACGTCTGGTTCTATGTCGTGCCATCGCAGCGCGGGCTAGTTGCGGCAACGCTGGCTGGTTTGCCGCAGGATCCGGCGCTTTCGTACCGGGCCAAGCAGCGCTCGATCCATAATAATTACATGACCTTCCCGGTGCTGTTTGTGATGATCAGCAGCCACTACCCCAGCACCTATGGGCATCAACTCAACTGGCTGATCCTGGCACTCCTCATGGTCGGCAGCGCAGCCGTTCGCCATTTTATGAACATTCGCTTCACCTATGCCAACTGGCTGCGTGGAGCCGTGGCGGCTGGCCTTCTGGCAATCGCGGTTGTCTTCGGATTATTAGTGCAGGCGCGTGGGGCCATTGGTTCATCGGGTACACCAGTTGCATTTGCCGAAGCGCGTGGCATTATCGAACGGCGCTGCGTCTTCTGCCATTCGGCCAAACCGCTTGATCAACGCTTTCCCGCCCCTCCTGCAGGATTGATGCTCACCACCCCCGAACAGATTGTCAGCCGATTGGACAAAATGCGCCTCCAGGTCAGCACGAATGTGATGCCATTGGCCAACAAAACCAACATGACCACCGAGGAACGGGCGCTTCTGATCCGCTGGATCGATGAAGGTGCCCATACGGATAGATAATAGCCGATCAACCGATAGCCGATAGCCAAAAACCAAGAACCAAAAACTCGATGCGAGGATACTTTTCATACACCAGGGTAGTGACGATCCGCCGGAGCGTCTAGAACAGTGTATAGAATGAGTACTATGACTGATTTAACCACACCGCCAATTGTTTCGGAGCGCCTTGAGCTGATTGCGATGACAGCGGCGTTTCTGGAAGCTATGTTACATAATGATCTGGCGGCTGCTGAACAGAACATTGGTTTCGCCGTCCCACCAGCGTGGCTCGAACTGCATGGCCTGTATACAATGCGGTTGAATCAAATGCGCAGCGATACAAGCCTGCAACAATGGCTGTTGCGGGCGGTTATCGAGCGGAACACGCGCATCATTATTGGGTACGTTGGCTTTCACACAGCCCCCGATCCAGAATATCTGCGCGATAGCGTGCCTGGTGGAGTCGAGATCGGCTATACGATTGAACCACCCTTTCGCCGCCAGGGCTATGCGAGCGCAGCCGTTCAGGCACTCATGGATTGGGCCACTCGTGTACATGGCGTTCAGCGGTTTGTGTTGTCGATCCGCCCTGATAATACGCCATCGCTGCGGATTGCCGAACGGCTTGGCTTCCGCAAGATCGGCTCACATATTGATGAAGAAGATGGCCCTGAGGATGTCTTTTTGCTTGAGGTGTAGTTGTTCTATGGCAGCTCAACAATTCGTGAGCATATTCGCTTGGTCAGTGGTGCATCGTGGCTGATCATCAGCACACCAAGCGCATGACGGCTGGCATGATCAAGGACGGCATGCCAGATCTGGGCCTGGGTATTAGCATCGAGCATGGCGGTCATCTCATCGGCAATGAGATAGCGGGTTTGTGGACCGAGTGCGCGTGCAACGGCGATCCGTTGTAATTCGCCACCACTGAGTTCGTGCGGGTAGCGGTTCAGCCATGATTGATCGATCTGAAGTGCGTGTAGGGCCATTGCATCTGGTGTGTACGCCTCGTTGAGCACCCGATCAATTCGCCAACGTGGGTTGACGGCCAGTTCTGGGTGTTGAAACATAAGCTGGACGGGATTGTATATGGTTGTTGGGAGTGGTGCGCTATTCACCTGTACCTGCCCTTCCGTTGGGCGCAGATAGCCAGCCAATACTTTCGCAAGAGTGGTTTTGCCGCGCCCACTCGGCCCGAAGAGCCCGACAACCTCGCCTGGTGCGATGATCAGATCCAGGCTACGAAACAGCCATGGCTGGCGTGTTCCATAGCGAAATGATAGCCCTTCACCCTTCAGCATGAATACACCTCACAAGGCCACCACGAAGACTGCGCGATTCCGGGCGTGCAACACGGCAGGCTGCTGTCACCAACGGGCAGCGATCCGCAAACAGGCAGCCATCCGGGAGTGCATCCGGGTTGGGTTGTGTGCCAGCCAGCGCGATAAACTCGTTCTGGGGCAGCGCTCGCCACAAGGCCTTGGTATAGGGATGACGCAGCGCCGTAGCACCATGGGCAAAGTCGCTGGCAAGGGCCATTTCGACGGTGGTGCCAGCATAAAATACCGCTACACGATCCGCGATCTGCAGGGCGGCCTCAATGTCGTGGGTGATCAACAAAACGCCACAGCCTTCATCGGCTAGTTCGCGGAGATGACCCAGCGTTTCTGCCACGATCTGTGGATGCAGCCCTGGTGTTGGTTCATCGGCAATCACTAACTTGGCCGATCCAACCACCGCTGTCGAGACCAGGACGCGACGGGCCATGCCACCCGAGAGCTGGAACGGGTAGCGCTGGCGGGTTGTCTCCGGCAGGCTATAGCGGCGAAAGGCCTGATCGACGGCCTGATCGGCTGCACGGCTACGCTGGCCACTCAACTGTGCGGCCCGCTGTACCTGTGCGCCAACTCGCATCAGTGGATCGAGTGACGCAACCGATTGTGGGACAAGAACAATCTGCTTTCCACGTAGCGCTTCCTTGCGCGCAGGAGTGAGCGCTTCGCCTTCAAACGTCATGGTTCCGCCAAGGTCCGCATTATGCGGCAGAATGCCCAGAATGGCGTGGGCCAACAGACTCTTGCCTGAGCCGCTCGCACCAACAATTGCAACAACCTCGCCAGCCTGGACTTCCACATCGAGATCGGTGATCACCGTCAGTCGTTTCTGGGCTAGCCCACGCTCGTAGACGGTAAAGGCGACCGTCAGGTTCTGCACATGTAGCATTGTGTGGCTCATCTAACTCTGGCGCGTTTTCGGATCGATTAAGGCACGAACATGTTCGCCAAGCACATCAAACAGCTTGACGGCGATCAGCAGTGCGGCACCGGGCATAGCCGCCAGCCACCAATATCCAGTTGCCAGATAGCGCATCGATTCAGCCAGGATAATGCCGATTGCTGGTAGGTGTGGCGAAAGCCCAATACCAATGAACGTCAGGCCAGCCTCGTGCAGAATGGCGTGCGGAAAGAGCAAGATCAAGCCAACCAGAAACTGCGGCACAAGATGCGGCAACATATGCTCACATGCAATCCAGGTGGGTGAGCGGCCAAACTGGGCGGCAAGCTGGACATATGGAGCGCTGCGCAGCTGCAGCACTTCTGCGCGAATAATACGCGCTAAACCGGTCCAGTGGGTGCATGCAACGGCAATGATGACTCCGGTAGTGCCGCCGCCAACCGCAAACGCAATCATGATCAGCAACACCAGATGCGGCAAACTGAAGAACACATCAATGCACCATGTGAGCAGGGTATCGACCCACCCACCGATTGTTGCGGCAATCGTACCAAGTGCCGCACCAATAACTGCACTGAATGTTGCAGCCAGTAGTCCAACCCACAGGCTTAGGCTCAGGCCATGCAGCGTGCGCGTGAGCATGTCGCGGCCCAACCAATCGGTGCCAAACGGATGCGCCAGTGATGGTGCCTGATTGCGGCTTGGCAGATTTGTGCTCAATCCGGCATCACCAATGATGCGGCCACCCAAGAGTGCCAAGGCGAAAAATCCGAGGCACAGACCAATAGTAAGGACTGTCTTCTGGCGTCGGTTCATCTGCCAGGGGTAGATTCGGGCAACCTTGCCCGATGATGAGAGTGTTGTTGTTGCTGGTGTTGTCGATGATTGGCTCATTGCGCGCCTCCACCAATCCGAATCCGTGGGTCAATCACCTGGTAGGCCAGATCGGCGAGGGTGTTACCAACAAACACAAAGATGGCGCTAAAGAACACGATTCCCAGCAAGAGTGGTACATCGCTGCGAATAGCCGCCTGAACCGTGGCCTGGCCAAGGCCAGGATAGGAAAAGACCTGTTCGGCCAGCACGGCTCCACCAAATAATTCGCTCAATGCCGCACCCTGTAGCGTAATGGCGGGCAGTGCGACATTGCGTATTCCATGGTTCTGCACCAGCCCCCATATGCTTTCACCCTGAGCACGGGCAAATAGTGCATACTCACTCTGCAGCACCTCAATCAGTTTCTGGCGGGTATGTAAGGCCATGTTCGCGACCCCCACAATGCTGAGGGTGATCGCTGGCAGAATCAGATGCTGCAGCCGTTGTGTAATAGTGACCTGATCCGGTAACAACCCTGGCGGCGATGCACAACAGAATGGTGCCCACTTCAGCGATACCGAAAAGATGATCAGCAACAAGAGCGCAACCCAAAATGTTGGACTGGATGCTAGTGTGTAGGCATATAAGCGGATGGCCCGATCAATCAGCGAACCTTCGCGCATACCAGCCAGAATGCCAAGAACGAAGCCAATCGCGCCAGAAAGAATCCAGGCGGTGGCCATGAGTGCCAGTGATGTGCTGAAGCGATCCGCAATCACCGTAGCAACGGGCTGGTTGAAGATGATCGACACCCCCAGATTGCCCTGAAGGATCTGCTCCGCCCAGCGTGCGAACCGCACCGTCATTGGCTGATCCAAGCCCCAACGCGTGGCAATCAACGCGCGCTGCTCTGGGCTGATCAGCAGCATATCCGCGCCAATATAGGCATTTACTGGATCAATCGGCGAAAGGTTGATTAGCACGAAACTGAAGACTGCCACCGCTCCCAGCAAGATCAACAGTCGCAGCAGCTTGCGTGCGGTAAATCGCAGGATGCTGCTTGCTATTTGCACGTCCACTTCCAGTTCACGATACCAGCGGTAATCGGCCAGCCATGCCCATGCGGTTCGATCTGCGGTGTGCCAATATCAAGGCATTGATCCACAAAATAGGTATGATCGAGATTAACAAGCCACGCCCAGGCGGCATCGCCCTTGGTGGTAAAGCCGTTCGTCCCATCCCATTGGGCTTTTTGCCAGAAGGCGATAGCTTCCTGCTCCGATGGCGCACCCAACGCCAGATCCAGGGTGCTGTCAATCGACTGATTGGCATAATAGCCAGTGTTGTAGAAACCCTGGCCTGCCGCTGAGCTATGGTACAGATTGTACATCTCGGTCTGGTCGTGGCTGCCCCAGCCGAATAGAATGGCATTGCTATGCATCAGTTTCTCGATATCGTCCCAGCCTTTGCCTTCGACATTGATCGTGATCCCAAGTGGCCTGACCATATCGGCTGCCGAGAGTGCCAAGGCCTGGCGTGTGGCATCACTGGCGGGATAGATCAGCGTAAACGCTGCTTTCAGCCCATCTTTCACCAGCACGCCATCGCTGCCCGCCTGCCAACCACCATCAGCCAGTAGTTGCTTGGCCGTAGCGAGGTTGGTATCCTCAATGGTTGCTTGCGGCTGTTCCCAGGCCAAACCACTGACAGGCCCATAGGCAGGTGAGCCATAGCCCTCAAGTACACCCTGAACGAGTGCCTTGCGGTCAATCACATAATTGATCGCCTGGCGAATCGCTCGGTCGGCCGTCACATTATTGCCAATTGGGTAGCCAGTCGGCGTTTTCTTGCCCTCATCGGCAACATATGGGAACATAATCCCGCGATTATCGACACTCTTCACATCCACGAGGCGCATGTTGGGAATCTGCTGAACGGCCAATGATGGGGGCACACTGGCAACCTGAACCTGCCCAGCTTTGGCTGCAATGAATGCCCCATCGCCCTCGCTATCGACAAACAAAAACACCAGACGTTTGATCTGTGGTTGTGTGCCATAGTAGAGTGGGTTCGCCTCAACAATCAACTGCTTGCCCTTCTCCCAACTGACCAGCGTATATGGGCCGGAGCCAATTGGCTTCTGGGCATAATCCGGGCCATGAGCATGCTTTGGCACAATTCCCAGCGTGGCAAGGCGCTGAACGAAGGTGATCTGTGGTTGCTTGAGGTGCAGTTCAACCTGATACGGGCCAGTCACAACAGCTTTGTCGAGGGTGGTCACATCGGTCTTGCCACCGCTCTCCTGTGCTTTGGTGAAGGTATAGGCAACATCCTCGGAGGTAACGGGTTTTCCATCCGAGAATTTGGCATCCTGGCGAATGTTGATCGTCCAGACGAGCTTATCGGCACTGATCGTGTAGTCGGTCGCGAGATCATTGACCAACTGGAGTTGCTCATTGCGTTGCAGCAGTGTGCTCTGGAATAGCGGTGAACCATAGCGGCCCCAGCCTAATGTTGGATCGTAGCCATCTTCACTTTCGCCGCCAATCGCCAAAATCAATTGCTGTGGCGCACTTCTGGTGGTAGCTGGCGCTACTGGAGCCGTTGTTGGTTGGCTGGCCGTCGTGGTGGTTTGGGTTGGTGCTGGTGCCGTTGGCGTACCACACGCGCTGAGCCATAGCAGGCCAATGATCAGCCCAAGAAGTAAGGTTCGCATCCGTCGCATCATCTGTCGCTCCTCTTGATACCAATTCGAGATTAGGAAGAATCGTGGACACCAACGACCATCCCCATCTGGCCAATAAGCCAATGGGATACCGACACAATCAGTGAGTGGGACGAATGCTGCGGCGCTATTAGCGAGCCTCACTCTAGCACTACATGCGAATTGTTGCAAGTGTTAATAGTCGCATGTAGAAATACGAGAAGATCTCTGAGTGTGGATGTATGAAACGAAATCTGCAAGAGATTAGGCAGTTTGTGGGCAGGCCAGAAAAACTGTGGGCTGCTTAGGAAGGTAAGGGAGCTAAAAGAGGGAACGGGTTGGAGCGGGTTGGAGCGGGAGAGGCCGCCACTGTGGGCGCGTATGGCTATACGCGCCCACAGTGGCTCCTACTCCTCCACAATCCCAACACGATCAGCCATGTTGGCCGGGGGAGCCAAGGGCAGGCGCAGGGTGTGCGCCGCTGAGTCGGGTATATTCGCAGGCAGCGTAACCGTCAGGTGCAGTGCATCCTGGCTCCATTCCAGGTTGCCATTGTGGCCAAGCAGTTCCACAGTTCCGCCATCCTGAATATGAATTCCCTCAATTGTGATCTGCTGGCTTTGCGGCGTGCCAAGCAGCATGGCATACAGCGTATCGCGCTTGCGTGTATAGCGCACAGGAGTGCCATCGTTGGTGCTGCCCTCTGCATGGGTAAAGGGCCGCGAATTATAGATCGCCTCGCCATTTGTTTCCAGCCAATGGCCCAATGCCAACAATCGATCCGCTTGTTCGGAGGGGATCGTTCCATCACCAGTCGGGCCGACATTGATCAACAGATTGCCATTCTTGCTAACAATATCGGCGAACGAATGGATCAGTGCATCGGCAGAAAGCATGCTCGTAACTGTTTCATTGCGATTATAGCCAAACGAAAACCCTAACCCACGGCACGCTTCCCATTTGTCGGGGCGGATATCATTGAACACCGCATATTCTGGTGTGCGGAAATCGAAGTGCCGCAGCACAGGCCGCGGCCCATCTGGCGTCATCTCGCCCTGTGTGAAGCGATCATTGATAATCCCCTCCGGCACACGATTATAATATTCGGCAAACAGCCTCGGAATATCGGCCTGCGATGGGTAGCCAATATCATTCCATAACACACTCGGCGCATAGCGCTCGATCAGTTCGCGCCAGTGGGCATCGGAATAGGCGGTGTATTCGGCACTCTGCGGCACAGCCATGAACAGATCGCTAATATCGGCAATCACCCGATCATTAAACGTCCAATCCAGCCCACCCGAATAATACAGGCCCATATTCAGGCCACGCGAACGCACCGCCGTCGTCAGTTCGCCAACCAGATCACGCTCGGTGTGATACTGTGCCAGAAACGGGTTGGGTTGTGTACTCGGCCACAGCAGAAACCCATCGTGATGCTTGGTTGTCAGCACCACATAGCGTGCGCCGGCAGCCTTGAACAGATCCGCCCATGGATCTGGGTTCCAATTGCGGATCTGCTCATTAAACATGGCCGCGAACCGCTCATATGGGAAATCCGCGCCATACTGTTCGGCATGGTACTGGGCAGTGGCACTATCCGCGATACGCAGCGAGTTCATATACCATTCGGCATAGGGATTATTGCGAAACCATCCCGACCAACCCTGGCTTGCGATTACCTCTGGCAGCGGGCCGGTGGTCGGTGCCCAACCAGGGATCGAATACAGCCCCCAATGCACGAAGATACCCAGCTTGGAATCATTAAACCAATTGGGTATCGTGTGAGTCTTGATTGAGTCAATGGTCGGATCGAAGGGCATATATTGTGCTCCTGTATGCTGAATAATCGATAGTTGTAGGAGCGGTTCGCGAACCGTCCATCTTGACAGTCAGTGATGGGCAATGTGGACGGTTCGCGAACCGCCCCTACTTTTGCATCTTAACGATTGAAAGAGCGTTGGCGGCTACTACAACTCCCTTTTGCCAATCCAAACATCGTGCAATTGCGCTGCCTGCGGATGGAAGAACATCCATGATTCTCCCCGATTATTTCCTCAAAATTCTTAGCCCAACGGCGGCAATTGTTTCTTTGTTCGTTTGCTCTTTTGTTCCTTTGTTCCTTTGTTCTTATGAGATTTCCATGCCGCGCCATTTGGATACGTATATTCTACCAGCGATTCAGCCTTCATTTCGATACTATACCCCGGCAGCTTGGGCGGCATATAATAGCCATCGCGCATAATCACGGGATCGATAAAATGCTCGTGCAGATGATCAACATACTCAAGCACCCGGTTTTCAAGCGATGCACTCACACTTACATAATCCCAGATCGAGAGATGCTGCACATATTCACACAATCCCACTCCGCCGGCATGTGGGCAGACGGGCACGCCAAATTTGGCTGCCATCAGAATGACGGCCAATACTTCATTAACACCACCAAGGCGGCAGGCATCGATCTGGCAGAAGCGAATCGCATTGGCCTGCAACAGTTGCTTGAAGATGATCCGATTCTGTACATGCTCGCCGGTTGCAACGCCAATTGGCGCAACTGCCCGCGCAATCGTCGCATGGCCCAGAATATCATCAGGGCTGGTTGGCTCCTCAATCCACAGCGGCTTGAATGTGCCAAGTTGCTCCATACTACCAATGGCCGTGCCAACATCCCAGACCTGATTGGCATCCATCATGAGTGTGCCATCCGACCCGAGTTCCTCGCGAATGATCCTGGCTCGGCGCACATCGGCCTCAACATCTAGCCCGACCTTCATCTTAATATGGGTGAAGCCAGCAGCCACTGCCTGGCGCGCAAGATCACGGACTTTCTCGTCGGAATAGCCAAGCCAGCCAGCCGAGGTCGTATAGGCCGGGTAGCCATTCGCCAGCATCTCGGCTTCACGGGCGGCTTTTTCGGGCAGTGCGCGCTCCAGAATCGCCCGTGCCTCGGCAGGTGTCAGCGCATCGGTAATATAGCGAAAATCGATGCAGCGCACAAGTTCATCCGGCGAAAGATCGGCAAGCAACTTCCATAATGGCTTCCCCTCCGTTTTGGCCCACAGATCCCAGACAGCATTCACAAGTGCGGCAGTCGCCAGATGAATCACGCCCTTTTCTGGCCCAATCCAGCGCAACTGGCTGTCGCCAGTGATCATATGCCAGAAGGCACCCATATCATCGGTGAATGATTCGAGGGTTTTGCCAACAACAAGTGGCGCGAGCGCATTGATTGCCGCAACACAGATCTCATTGCCACGCCCAATTGTGAACGTCAGGCCATGGCCCTGCAGCCCGTTTGGATGATCGGTATGCAGAATAACATAGGCCGCCGAATAATCGGGGTCACGGTTCATCGCATCAGAACCAGCCAGCGTACGTGAGGTCGGAAAACGAATATCGTGGGCAGTGATATTCGTGATTGTCACAGGCATGATCGTTTCCTCCTGGTATGAAGTAGGGGCGGTTCGTGAACCGCCCCCGCCACAGACAATGTGGGCGGTTCGTGAACCGCCCCCGCCACAGACAATGTGGGCGGTTCGTGAACCGCCCCCGCCACAGACAATGTGGGCGGTTCGTGAAC
>Ga0163144_10023538_pt1 | contig 12143 bp, 10 predicted proteins | sample OliLak19BULKMAT1_FD_123175 | JGI IMG/M metagenome (GOLD analysis project Ga0163144, IMG submission 123175) | Freshwater microbial mat bacterial communities from Lake Vanda, McMurdo Dry Valleys, Antarctica - Oligotrophic Lake LV.19.BULKMAT1 | ecosystem: Environmental > Aquatic > Freshwater >...
GATCAGGCTCGCGGGGGGAGCGCGCAACGGAGAGGTTGTCTACACCACAAACGACTGGGCACACCCCGACATCGTGAACTACGCTACGCCCATCGTCTTGCGCCGGGGCGAGGGGTTGACCTCGGAGATCACGTACAACAACACGACCGACCGCACGGTTCGCTTCGGGCTGACGAGCCTGGACGAGATGGGAATCATTTTCGGGTACTACTACCTGCGATAGTCGCGCGGTGCGGTACGTTAGGCAATCATCACTTGTTTTTCGGCGGCGGGCCCGATCCGCCCTTCACCTTCCGGAAGTCGCGCAGAATCCGTATCGAGCCAACGCCGCGTCCGCCGCCGGGGGCGGTAGCCGTCACCATCAGGGTATGCGGGCCAGCCGGAATGTCCGTGATGTCGAGCAGCCCCACCCAGAGTGGAACGACTCCTCTGGCAGTGGTATAACCGAACTGCAGGGTCGTTCGCAACGAGCCCACCGTCGCCACCACGCTGGCCGGCTTCTCTGCCGCCTTCACGCCTACGAACACCCGAAGCGTGTCACCGACCGACCATGTGACGGTGCGCCCAATGAGGGTACGTCCCGCGATGTCGGTAAGCGTTGCAATCAACTGCGCGGTGCCCCCTACCGTCAGGCTGCCAACGGTTGGGCTGAGCGACACCCTCGCGACCGCGTCCGCGACGTCGGTTATGGTCACCACGGCCGAGGCACTGACCCCTTCACCCGTCGCGACAATCGTGGTGACACCGGGCAGAACGGCGGTTACCAAACCAGCCGACGTCACCGTTGCCGTGCTGGCGTCGGCACTGGTCCAGGCTACCGTGCGGCCGGGAAGCGCGTGTCCGCTGAAGCTGAGCGCGGTCGCCGTCAGCTGCATCGTCTTGCCCTGCACCATGCGTACGGACACCGGGGAAATCGACACGCGGGCGATCGGGACCAGCACGACGGTCAGGGGCGCTTGGCCCTGCACACCATTTATCGAGGCGATCACCATGGTCTGGCCAGGCGCGACGGCGCTCACCACGCCACTCGAGCTCACCGTCGCGACGGTGCCCGAGGTCGTGCTCCAGACCGGCGTCGCGATGCTGACTGCCTCGCCCTTCCGGCCCAAACCAGCGGCGCGGACCGTGGAACTCTGGCCCACCGGAATTGAGTCGGCTTCCAGCAACACCCGTACTACTGCCAGTACCGACGCCGCGCCGGGCGGCCCCGCCCCTCCGTCCGACGCGCCGCCGCCGCCGCCGCAACTAACGACTACGCAGGCGCTCACGCCGACTGCGGCGCTTACCTGGAGACTGGTGCGTCGCCATCCAACCTCTGGCCGGGGCGCGCGGCGGTCCATCGGAGACCACACCTCGAGTCGATCTGCTTATTGTCCGAATCTACTGTCGCAGTGACCGGGACGCCATATCCATCCGACTCAGACCGCCACCGCCTCTCTCGAACGAGACATACACCGTGCACGACCTTACGCAGGGCTCTGTTAGCAAACACATCATCCGGCTGGCCGCGCCCATGGCCGCCGGTATGGTGTTCCAGACCCTCTACTTCTTCGTGGATCTCTACTTCGTCGCCAAACTGGGCGACTCGGCCATCGCCGGTGTAAGTGCCGCCGGCAACCTGCAGTTTATCGTCATGGCGCTCACGCAGATTCTGGGCGTCGGCACCATGGTGCTCATCTCCCACGCATCTGGTCGCAAGGATCGCGCGGACGCGAACGTCGTTTTCAACCAGAGTCTCCTCCTGGCGGCGGCGTGCGGCGTGGCGACACTCGCGGCGGGATACGCTCTCGCCGGCCCGTACATGAATGCCGTTGGTGCGAGCGCTGCGACGAGCGAAGCGGGTACAGCGTACCTGCACTGGTATCTTCCGGCCCTCGCTCTGCAGTTCGCGATGGTGACCATGGGCTCCGCCTTGCGTGGCACCGGAATCGCCAAGCCGATGATGGTCGTGCAGGTGCTCACCGTCGCACTCAACGCGCTGCTTGCGCCGGTGCTCATTGCCGGCTGGATCACCCATCGACCCATGGGCGTCGCGGGCGCGGGACTCGCCAGTTCCATTGCCGTGGCGGTGGGCGTGGTCATGCTGTGGGCGTACTTCAAGCGACTCGAGAAGTTCGTCGCCTTCGATGTATCACAGATGCGCGCGCACTACGCGACGTGGCTGCGCATCCTCCGCATCGGATTGCCCGCTGGCGGCGAGTTCGCGCTGATGTTCGTCTTTGTTGGGGTGATCTACTTCATCATCCGCGACTTCGGGGCATCGGCGCAGGCGGGCTACGGACTTGGCTCGCGCATCATGCAGGGCATCTTCCTGCCGGCCATGGCGGTGGCGTTCGCGGCCGCACCCATCGCCGGACAAAACGTCGGCGCCGGGAATGCGGCGCGCACGCGCGCCACCTTTCGCTCGGCCGCTTTCATCGGCAGCGCCGTCATGCTCGCCGTGACCCTGCTCTGCCAGTGGCGCGCCGATTGGCTGCTCCACGTGTTCACGAGCGATGAGGCCGTGATCGCCGTCGGCGCGCAGTTCCTGCATGTGATCTCGTGGAACTTCGTGGCCCAGGGACTCATCTTTACCTGCTCCGGCATGTTCCAGGCGCTCGGCAACACCGTGCCATCAATGATTAGCAGCGCCACTCGGGTGATCACCTTCATCGGGCCGGCGGTGTGGATGTCGCGGCAGCCGGGGTTTGGACTTCGGCAACTCTGGATACTGTCGGTGGTGACGGTGACCGTACAGATGGTGATGAGCCTGCTGTTGCTGCGGCGCGAGTTGCGGCAGAAGTTGCGCGGGTTGTCGGAGGGGGCGGCAGTTGGTGTGCCGCTGGTGGCGTAGAGCAGGCATCGGCCACCACTCGTAGTTAGGCGGGCACAGAATCCGCAGCGGCCCCTCAGGTGGCTCGTCATTGGGTATCTCCATGTCGGAGACCCACGACGTCAGGTTGACAGAGCATCGCCGTCGTACGCTTACTCGACGACGACAATGGTAAAGTCCGAAATGACAATGGCACCGGTCGCGTTCCGGCAGATCACCTCGTACGTCCCGGTAGCCGGTGCTAACGACCCGAAGCCGCACGAGACCCACTCGGTTACCACACCGCCGATGTCGGTGTTGGAGGTCGGAGTGATAAGGATACCGCGCTTGCTTCCCGCCGTAACCGCCGCCATCCGAACATCGCGCCCCCCGTTGGCGTTCGGCGCACCAAAGGCGATGGCGGCCCCGCTCGATTGTTTCTGGAAGTGGCTGAAGTTGAAGGTGGTGTCCTCGGCGAAGTAGCCAAACCCCCATGACTTCCCCGCCCGTCCACCCGAGAAGACGAGGAGCGTGTACTGGGCGTCCGCGTGCGCGTCGTTCGTACCGCGGCAATCTTGGTAGACCAGGCCACTGGCTGCGTCGACATCTGCGCCTTCGCTCTCGCAGTGCACAGTTGTTCCGCCCGCTGCCACGGTCGAGACCAGCGGCACCTCAGGCTGTCCGCCGAACCCACCCGGCCGAGGAAAGACGCCGAGTCGCGACTCGTACGTGCCCGGCGCGGTACGCAGGAGGGAGATTGCCGAGCCAGCCGATGTGTACGCGTTGGATGCCGACGGAGCATAGTTGTTGCCCGTAGGTTGGTTGGCCCAGACGAACGCCGATCGGGCCTGGAACACCGTGTTCCCGACCAGCATCACGCTGAAGCTGGTGGCGCTGGTCGGTGCGAAGCCGGGAATGGCAAAGCACCGGACCTCGACGTTCATGTCCACGCCGCTCGGCGCCCAGTTGTCGATGACACAGTGGGCATTCGCAGCCGGCGTTACCAGCGCCACGTCGGACTGTCCCGCGGCTCGCCCCAGACGCTGGAACCCCACGCGCCAATGGCCGACGCCAAGCGACGTCACCGTGACCGCGCCGCCCGATACGTTATCCGTGAACGCCGCGTTGGTTGTCGCCGTTGCGCCATCCACCAGCGCGTAGCCCAAACGGTTCGCTGCAGTGACTGCAGCCGGTGTGACGGTAATAGTCGTTGAGCCAGACGTCCCTTCGGAGCTCGCGGTAATGGTCGCAGTTCCGGTGGCGAGCGCCGCGATGAGTCCAGTAGCGTTCACGGCGGCAACCGCGACACTTCCTGATGTCCACACAATACTGCGGCCGGTGAGCACATTGCCCTGCGCGTCGCGCAAGGTGGCGGTGGCCTGCGTCGACTGCCCCACAGAGATGGTCGTGCTGCCGGCAACCACCACCACCGAGACCACGGGCTCGAGCGTCACGGTAATCACCGCGCTACCACTCACGCCATCGGCGGTGGCCCGAATGCTTACCGGCCCCCCGACCGCAACGCCCGCTACAACACCGGCCGCTGTCACGGTGGCAATCGCCGGGCTCGACGTTGTCCATGTAATCGTACGATCCGTAATAGCGATGCCCGCCGCGTTCCTCACCGTCGCGACCAGCCCGAGTGTCCTGCCTACCACAACGCCGCCGTTGGCGGGGCTCACGACGACCGTGGCCACCACCCCGCGCACGGTGACGGTAATCGAACCGCTCACGGTCGGATTGGCCGGATCGCCGGCCGAGATGGTAGCGCCACCTGCACTCACTCCTGTCACACGCCCGTTCGTATCGACTACTGCAACTGCTGCGTTCGACGTCGACCATGTGAGCGTCCGACCGCTCAGGGAGTTGCCACGGGAATCACGCATGGTTGCGGTCACCTGCGCGCTCTGCCCCTCGTCGAGCACCGCATTCGCGATGGTGAGTCCAATGCTAACGATGGTTTGTGGGATGACCACGATACCGGCGGCGCTCGATACCGTACCGGCCCGGGCAACAACCTGTACCGGTCCCCCGACCGTCACCCCTGTCACCGTACCCGCCGCTGAAACCGACGCCACTGCGGGATTGTTGGACTCCCACGCAACGGTGAGGTTGGTGCAGTTGGTTTGGGTGAGAGTTGCATTGAGCCGCAGCGTGTCACCCACGGCCACGTTTGCCGCGTTAGGCGCGACCACTACGGAGGTGACGGCGCACGTCGGGGCAGCGGCTTGGCCGCCACATGCGGCTAGAACAGCGGTGGTCGCCACGATCGTCGCGATGCGTGCGACAATTCGGCGACACGCTGCATTTGTGCGAGTGCGCAACCGATCGAAAGCCAAGCGTGAGCGACTCGCGCCGGTAGTCATGGTACACTCTTGGTCAGTTGATGCCGCTCGGCGCCGTTCTTTTTCGAAGATGCGGCCTGCCCAACCATTGGGCAGTAGTACTTGTATTCGTTTGCGTTGGCCTCGATACCGCTCCAGTCCTCGGTCTGGACACAACCGGCCAGCGGGCCGACGCCTACCTGGACGGTAACGTTGGTGGCGATCACCTTCCCCCAGTCCTCGGCCTCGCCTTTGAAGTACTCCTGTCGGTAACTCTCACCCACGTGCGCGGCCGGATCGGCCCACATGATGATGCCGGGCAACGCGCCCCTTACCCCCCATTGCCACGAACCCCGTGAGCTCACCAACCGGCCGTTCTCGAAGTCCTTCGCGTCCTCGCCCAGGTACCAGACGTTGCCGGCCGCGTCTTGGGCGTACCAGTCGAACGTGTCTTCGATAAGGCTTCCATTGAGCGATACGCGATCTCGCACGACGACCGCTGTCACTCCCTGGATGACCTTGGTCTCCGGGAGGACCTCGACGACCGTCTGCTCCTCCCCGCCAGCCACCGTACCGGCGAAGGTGAAGGACGCCCCCGGGACGAGCGGGAAGAACCGATTGTTAACCATCGGGGCCCAAACGGTTGGGAGCGTCGGCGTATACGGCTCGTCGGCCGCTGACCCACCGCCGCACGCGATGACAAACGTTAGGCACGAGATGGCGAACGCTACGCGTAGCTGTGTCATGGTCACTGGAGTTGATCGGACTCGTTTCCTTGCCCCCACGCCCAAGGAGCAGACCACGCGCGGAAGTGTGACAAGTCGTGCGGGGCGCGCTGCGGGCGGGCGCTCCGGTGCGGGCACAGCCGCTCGCGCAGGGAGCAATCACTTCGGCGCGATGAATGGCCTATGTGACTACAGCCTTTCGTCGGAGCAGATGGCAGTGCATCATTCCGCCCTGCAAATCGACACCCTGTGGGTGTGGTTCGCCGAGTCTTCCGACCTGCAGCGGCAAGCGCTCGACAGGTACGACATGCGAACGAGGATGTATCCGTATCATGGCGACACCAACTCACAGTCTATTTCGACGCCGCGTGTCCCGACTCGACCGTCCGGGAAGAAATCCTTGGAATTCGCCGCAACTCGCTCGACGTGCAGTTCGCGGAGTTGTACGATTTGCACCGCCAAGAGCGACCCTCGACGCCGTCGTCGAATCGTTAAACAAGTCGTGAAACGAGTCTGCGAACGTGTTGCGGCCGCGTACGTTAGCGCCCATTGTTGTGGCGCGGACCTCCGATCCCGCCCCCCCTACCCTGCAACCCACGCCTCCCCGTCGACGATCCGTCGTAAACCATTCCACTGAACGCTGCGACTATTCGCTCGTCGGGCCCAGCTCACCGGTGCGAGCGTGCGCGAACCCCAAGCGCAGCGCACCGGGACCAACTCCACCCTCGCGCGTGGGGCCGTCAGCGCGTGTGCGAGGCGGCCGGGGTTGACGGCGTCGATCGTGCCGCGCCCCGGGTCGCCGGTGCCTAGGTCGAGGGGGGACTCCGCGCGCCGCCGGGCGCCCCCCGCGCATAGATGCCGTGCGCGACGTTGATGCAGGGGACTCCGCGCGCCGCCGGGCGGCCCGCTGGTGGCGCGGGTGCGGAGGTGCGTCAGGATCTGATCGATCACTGACGTCTGGAGGATGAACGCGATGATCCGCATGGGCCTGCGGCAGCCGCTCTTCATGCTGAACAACCTCGACACGATCGGTCGCCCGGTTCGTACCGCCAGTGGGGAAGCGATGCCGGCGATCCGTGTGCGGGACTTTCACTTCACGTCGTTGTCGGACGCGGTGTAGGGCGCGGTGAAGTTCAAGCGTTCAAGGATTCCGATCAAGGGGTCAGAGTCCTTGTTCCTAAGAACTGAAGAACCAAGGATCCTGCTCCTGAATGGCGTCCAGCAGTCTATGCTGCACGCCGCGCCGTCGACGGACGGGAAGCATGACGCTGTCCTGCGCTCCCGTCGACAGACTGGTGACATGCAGCGCATCGCTCACCTCGAAAGCAGTGAAGAGCGAATCTCCGGAGAGAAACGCTTCCATCTGACCGAAGATCGCGGCGGTGGCTGGCACTCGCTGAAATAGGGCGGGGATTGGCCCGGCCGCGAATTCCTCCGCGCCCCTGACCGAAACGCCTCGCACGCTCCCGCTCGTGGAGAACCCAATGCCTCCGTACAGCACGTCAGCAGAGCTTCCTAGGCTCCAGAAGCGAACAGGCAGCTTCACGAAATCTCGGAACGCTCCATCCGGAACCGAGAACATGGCCACACGACTGGCAGCAAAATCGAGAACCGCCAGGACGGAATCTCCGAACATGGTCAGCGATGCAGGAAAGTTCAGCTCGCCCGGGCCGCTCCCCTTACGGCCGATGCTTCCAATCGTCCTCCCAGTCCGGTCGATGACATGAACCAAGCCGCGCGAGGCGTCGCTCACGTAGAAGGAACCGTTCCTTGAGGCGAGCAAACCGTTCGCACGTCCGATGTACGTGTTCGAGTCTTCGACCAATACAATGTCCTTCACATGGGTCACGCTGCTGACTTCCCCGTGCTGCACGCCCTCGCCGCATCCAGTAAGAGAACTCAAGGTCAGCAACGCGGACAGCAATTGACGTTTCGGAGTTGCCGTAGCTCTCACGTATGTGGTCGTTGATGGTGACGATTGCGACCATGCCCCAGGGGAATCGCCCTGGGGCCCGATCTGTGGTTCATGGAGGAGGCACACAGGTGCAGGTCTTGATCCACGCCTCTCCACATCCGATGACCGTCTGAAAACAGTCGAACGCTTGCCCCTCGGCCCTGTCTGGCCTGAGAAGCGACCCAGCTGCAATCAGCCCAGCCAATACCATGAGCAGCTTCATCCAGCGCTTGCGCATCTGACCTCCTACCGATGCCGGGAGTGACTCTTCTGCGGTTGCCTCATCAAGGCTCCGCGCTTTCCCGTCGTCGCTCGGCCGCGGCGACCGTGTTTGCTACAGTAGGCACGGATGGTTGCGGCAAACAGGTCGAATTGAGACTCGTGGTCGCAGGAGACTCGACGGGGTGTACTCCCTCGAATGACGTCGCTTTAGACGCTACTCGCACAGCCCCTGAATTTCGGAGCTGCGCGATCGTGCTACCCAGCGCATGACGGACAAAGCGCTCCAACGCGCGCGCGTCCGTGAACTCATGCTCGAACGCGATTCTCTCAGTGGTCGATTGCGAGTCGTCGAGGGCGAGCGCGACGTGCATAACGCGCGCATGGCGCACTGCATGTCCGCAGGCCATTTCTTACGCGCCGTAGCAATCATCATCGAGGGCACGTCGCAGTACCAGGCAAGCATGACCGCAGAAGCTGCAGCTGCCCGTCGTCCACAGACTTCTCTAGAACGAGCACTTGCTCGCCACGAGCGTCCATCACATCCATGGTTCCAGGGAGTGTCAAGCGCAATATTGGACGTAGCTCCCCGTCTAGCTGGAGCCACGTGGCGGTGGTGTCGACATCGGACGACGCAAGGCGAATCCAGATCTGCCCACCAGTACCCCCCACCGCTTGCTCTGCACATGGCGGTGTGTCGCCAGATCGAGTGCGCTCCATCGCCAGTCTCACCTTCCGCCGCGTAACTGAATCCGTCATCTCGTCCACAATGCGTGCGCGCGCGCGCGCTTGATCGATCGGACGCGCTAGCACATGCCGCACCACGCGTCGCTTCAAGGGAGACTCGCCGGTGCGGAGGCGCGTGACGCGGCACGAGGTGGCGTCAACGACATAGAGGTTATCATCGCTCCCGGCACTGAGCGCGCGCTGCCCTAATGGCAGAGGAAAGAACACCTGCAATCGTGTGTCAAACACCATCTGTGTAATCGACCACGCCCCGAGCCGCGCAACGTTGCCGTCGGACGAACGGACGGAATACGCGACCTGATTCACCGTGTACACGCCATCGCCGGGCACTTCCGGCGGATCGTTCACGAACAACAACGTCCGATCACGCGCGCAAGCGATGAGCTCGCCCCCAAGCACGCGCGGTGGCACCGCTTGAATGGCGCGCACCTCCAGCTTCGGAGACACGAAGGTGACGCGCCCGTTCGCAAAGTCCTGCGCCACGACTTCGTCCGCGCTGCAACGTCGAACGCGATGAAGGGCTCGAAATTCTCCCGGTCCATCACCAAGCCTCCCAAGATGGCGCACGCTTCGAGAGTCGGCGTCAATCGCAACTAGCGAACCTGTAGTGTAGGAACCCGTCACGATCGTATTCTCGCCCACAAGAACGGCCCCGACAGCGAGTGCCGCGTCACCACCTCCGGACTCGGCTGCAACGCTGTTGCGCCAAGTCACGAACCAGCGGCCTTCGGGCACCTCGCTGAGCACGCTTGACGACTCGTCCTCGGTCACGTCGCTGTCGCGGCATGCGATCGCCAGAGCGCACAGCATGACATGACGCCATCGGCGGAGTCTGACTCGACGCGGAGCGCAAGAAAGTTGCGGTCTCGTCAAGCGTCATTCCTACTGGAATGCTCGCCGATGCGTGCCGCCTCCACAGATCTGATTCGCCGCGAAGATGCAGCGCCCATCGGCGCAGGCGTGGTTGGCGCGAATTGCCGGCGCACCGTCCGCGGATCGCGCCAGTCGTATCGGCAGAAGCAGCCCGATGGCGAGTCCCGCGATGAAGAGATGTTTGCGCATGTAGTGTGTCCTCCGTGCGGCTTAGGGTTCACGTCAATCATGTCCCTACTTATGGCCCGAGTAACGATACCGCAAACAAACCCGAGCATGCAGCAGCGGCAGGGCGCCTGCGAGGAGCGCGACGCGCTCAAGGTTATTCCGCTGCTACTCTGTTGCCGATATTCCCGGCTTCTCACGGCGGCCGTCTAACTGGCGCTGCGGCAACTACACCCCGAAGCCAAGAACTAGATAATCCTGTTTAATTCTGTTACAGGTCCTTATTAATAGCGTGCATTGTAGTAGCGCGCACCTCCGATCCCGCACCCCGCACGCTGCACCCCCCACGCTGCACTCATCCCTCCCCGTCGACGCTCGTCGTAAACCATTCCACTGAACGCTGCGACTAATCGCTCGTCGGGCCCAACTCACCGGTGCGCGCGTGCGCGAACCCCAAGCGCAGCGCACCGGGACCAACTCCACCCTCGCGCGAGAGTCCGTCCCATGCTCCGTCGTCGTGCATACTCGTTCGTCCTCGCGCTGGGAGGCCTCCTTCCCTCCCTGTCACTCGCCCAAACCGTCCGCACCCTCTCCAAACCCGACGCCGAGTTCCCCGAGCCCTTCACCAACGTGGGCGGCGTTCGCGAACTCAAGGACGGGCGACTCGTCGTCATCGACGCCCGCGACAAAATCGTGCAGCTGGTGGACTTCAAGACGGGCACCGGCACTAAGGTGGGGCGCGAAGGGAGCGGCCCGGGCGAGTACGCACTCCCCATGCGGCTGGTCCCTCTTCCCGGCGATTCGTCGGGCGTCTACGACATGCTCAACTCGCGGCTCCTGGTCGTATTGCCTAACGGGAAGCCGGGCAACTTCATCGTCACCGAATCGGCGGGGTCGCCCGGTGGGCCCGGCGGGGGCACCATGCGCATCGGCGGCAGCGCCCCACGCTTTGCCGACGCGCAGGGGCGGCTTTACTGGACCGGCCAGCCCTTCAGCGGCGGCCCTCGTGACGACGGTCCGCCCAAGTCGGCCGACTCGGTCCCCGTCATCCGCTACAACCGCGCCACCAAGCAGCTCGATAGCCTGGGCTTCGTACGACTCGCCAAGAGCAACGTGCAAACGAGTGGTAGTCAGGGGAACATGCAGGTCAGGATCGGCGTGGCCAATCCCTTCTCGCCGCGTGACGAGTGGACGGTCACCCCCGACGGACGGGTGGCGATTCTGCGTTCTCCCGAATACCGAGTCGATTGGTATGGGCCCAACGGCAAGTCCTCGGCGGCCCCCATTCCGTACGACAAGATCAGGGTGAACGAGAAGCACAAAGCGCGTTGGCGTGAATCGCGCAAGGCGCAGGTGTCGGTGATGGTGTCCATGGACAATGGCCAGCGATCAGTTCGCAGCGGACCGCCACCGGCCGACGCCCCTGATCCCGGCAACTGGCCCGACGTACTTCCCCCCTTCCTCGAGAGCGCGGTGCTTCCCGCGCCTAACGGGATGATCTGGGTGGCGCGCACGCGCGACGCCAATGATGACACACCGACCTACGACGTGATCGACGCCACGGGAAAGGTTGCCATGCGCGTGGAATTGCCGGTCAAGACTCGGCTTGTTGGCGTGGGCAACGGAGTGATCTACACCGTGCGCACCGACGACGACGACCTGCAATACCTACAACGCTATCGCATTCAGTAGAATGCCGTAGCTTACCGTAGCGTATCGTACGCCTACCGCAGGTTGGTTATCCCGCCCAGTTACGTCGTACCGTACCCAACGGCCGAATGAATCTCCTCGAATCGAGCGGTCGCCACACCCTGACGCTCGTCGCTCTTTCGGCGCTGCTGGCGACGGGCTGTGACAAACTGCGCGGCGCCGCCACCGCCGACAGCTCCGCCGCGTTGGCCGCCGCCGACAGCTCGGCCACCTCCCAGACTCCGCTCTCCCTTCCCGTCTCGGTGTCCGAGGCCCGCGACGGCGACCTGATCCTCTCCGTCACAACGACAGGACAGGTCCGCTCCGACGGTGAAGCCACCCTCAAGGCCGAAGTCGCCGGCACCGTGGCCAAGGTGCTCGTGCGGCCCGGCGATCGGGTGCGACGCGGCGCCGCGCTTGTCACCCTCGACCCGCGCTCCTTCGACCTCTCGGTCGAAGAGGCCGAGGCCTCGGTGGCCGAAGCCGAAGTGCGCTACCAGGACGCCGTCGCCCCCGACTCGATCGTGCTCGGCCGCCCCCCCTCTCCCGAACAACGCCGCATCGCCCTCACCCGCTCGGGCCTGCAGAGCGCCCGCGTTAGGCTCGAGCGCGCCAAACTCGACCGCGAGCGCGCCACCATCACCGCGCCCTACGAC
>Ga0163144_10023542_pt1 | contig 12143 bp, 7 predicted proteins | sample OliLak19BULKMAT1_FD_123175 | JGI IMG/M metagenome (GOLD analysis project Ga0163144, IMG submission 123175) | Freshwater microbial mat bacterial communities from Lake Vanda, McMurdo Dry Valleys, Antarctica - Oligotrophic Lake LV.19.BULKMAT1 | ecosystem: Environmental > Aquatic > Freshwater > Lake...
GCCTACTCTCGCCTATGACCGGACCAAGCATCCGCTTTCGCCGGCCGGCGAGGCGGTGTTGTCCCAGATAGACCGGAATGGAATCGGCGTGACAACGGCGCAAGAATTGCTGGGAACGAATTCCTTGTACGACCAGCTTCAGGCCGCGGTGGACCGGATCGAAGCGGAGCGGGCCGAAGAGTTGGGCAAACTTCGCGAGGCGGCCAACGATGCGTCAAATCCGGGAGCCAAGACCTTTCTCTGTCAATTGCTGGGAAAGATGCCCTGCCTGGACGTGGATAGCATTTGGGCGAAATTCGTATTGCAGGAAAGGATTCTCAATATAGCGAATGCCTACTTTGGAATGTATTGCCGGCTCCGCGACTACAACGTGTGGCACACTTTTACAACGTCCGTCGCCGCGCGCGAAAGCCAGTTGTGGCATCGCGACCGTGAGGATCTGCTGATTTTGAAGGTCTTCGTCTATTTGAACGATGTCGATGAGGGAGCCGGTCCATTTACCTACGCACCCGGCACGCACCGCAAAGGCCGCATCCAGACCCAGCCCGAATTCCACATGGAGAATGGCGTCAAGCGGAGCGTCGATGAACAGATGGTAAAGGTCGTGCCAGCCGGCGACTGGATTAAGGCCATTGGCAAGAAAGGGACAATCATCTTCACCGACACGCACGGCTACCATAAGGGCGGCCATGCCTGGCGGAGCGACCGGCTCATGTATACGTCGATGTTTACTTCGCCCGCTTCCGAGTCGCGGGAGATGATGGAGCGCCCGCAAAAGCTCCCGGGCGCGCCCACGATGCAACTGAAGGTGGCGCTGGCGCCGCGGCGTCCCGGCCCGTGGATCAAACTTCCCAACTAAGAAGCGGAGTGCCGGGCGCGGCCCCCAACCAACGACGAACTCTCGCCCCACCGGCGACGGAGTCCGTTTTGCGCGGGGTTCTTCAAAGAGCGGACGAGGACTAGCTGCGCGTGCGTGAGAATGGGAAGACAACGTCATGAACCGATCGATCATTTTCGTATCCACTAACTATTTGACCGACCGGATACTTCTGCATACGAATTTGCTTGCGCGGCTCAGCCAGCGGTTCCGGCCCGTGGTTTGGAGCCCGGCCTCCCAGGATGAGGTATTCCCCAGGCAGCTTGCCGCCGCCCGGTATTTTGAACGCGGTCAGCATTTGGACGCGGCGCCGTATTGGCTGACGATGGCGCGGCACTTTAACGATTTTGCCTGGGATCATACCGGGATGTCGGTCAGCCGGGAGAGCTATTGGCATCACCGCAGGCGGCATGAGGCGGGAATGGATAGGCCATACCTGCGATGGCTGGCCAAAATACCAGCGGCGTTTAAGCTGCAGCCGGTCCTGGAGAAATGGTTGGAGCGGCGGATGCTGCGTTATGGCCGGCAGGCGAAGGTAACGGCTTGGCTTCGTCAGAATACTCCGGCGGCGGTGGTTACGATGTACCCGTTCAATCCCCGCCAGATGGAAATGATGGCGGCGGCGAAGTCAGTGGGCATCCCCATCGTCGCCTTCGTCACGTCGTTCGACAATCTCACCACAAAGACTAGGTTACTGCTGGATTATGACGGCTATATCGTCTGGTCGGAAAACATGCGGCGGGAATTGCATATGCTCTATCCGCAAAGCCGCGACAGGCCCGTAATAGTTACCGGCGCGCCGCAGTTCGATATTCTGCGGAACGAAAGCCTTTATCAAACCCGGGAGGAATTCCTAGGGCAGTATGGTCTCGATCCGGCTAGGAAGACGGTGGTCTACTGTTTGGGATCGCCCCGTTTCATCAACGAAGATTACGGAGCCCTGCAACTGCTGGAACGGGTGACGGGTAAAAGCGAGTTCGAACGAACCCAGATCATTATCCGGCCGCATCCGCAGTTTCCCGAGCACCTTCACAAAGTAATGGGGTCCATCCGGGAGCGCTTTCCCCATGCGGCGATCCAGGGGCCGAAGGAAAATACGCCCGGCGCTCCTTGTCCAACGGATGAGGGCATTGTGGAGTGGGTGAATACCATGCGGCATGCCGATATCATCGTCAACCTCTGCTCTTCCATTGTGCTGGACGGCGCCGTTTTCGATAAACCCGTTATCAATGTGACCTTCGACCCGGAACCCGGCGTGCCGAACGGCGATCTGGTGCGGGATATTAACTACAAGTGGGATCACTACAAGCCGATCACGGAGAGCGGCGGGACTTGGCTGGCAAAAGATACGGACGAAATACTGGAAGCGATACAGGCTTATTCGCGCACTCCGGAGTTGCAAAGCGCGCAAAGGAAAGAGATGCTGCGGTTTATTTGCGGAGAGGTGGATGGCCATGCGGCGGAACGAATGGCCGACGGGGTGATGCAAATTGCGGGTTTGTTCCAGACTGGAAATATGTCATCGCGGGAATCTCCGGCCGCCGAATCGCAAAGGCCGGTCGCGGCCCCCAACCAACGATGAACTCTCGCCCGACCCCACCCGCGGCCGAGTCCGTTTTGCGCGAGTTGCTCAAAAGCGCAAAGGCCGGTCGCGGCCCCCAACAAACGATGAACTCTTGCCTGACCCCACCCGCGACCGAGTCCGTTTTGCGCGAGTTTCTGGAGAGATCCGGCCACGGGCGCACCCGCCGGCGGGCGCGGTCCGGAAATTATGGCCGATCGCAGCCGGTGAACGGAAACCTGAAAGCGTGGAGTACAAGGCGCGGACAAATCCAGCGGCGAGAGGCGGGGTTCCATTTACGCCGCAGCGGCAAGAATAGCCGGACGAGGCCATGAGTACAGTTAGCCAGGAAAGCCGCAACCCGTCACCGGCGACAGCCGGCGGATACGCCCGTCGGACTCCGCCGCTGGACACGCCGCATGTGGTGGCCGTGCTCCCTCGCGGGGAAGCGATCCGGAACTTTATATATAGCGGCGCGCTGGATGAAGTGGCGGCCCACGCGAAAGTAACGGTTCTTTCGGTTGTTCCGGATGAGGAATTTCAAAAGCTGATCGCCGATCGCTATCAGGGATTCCACCGCCTTACGGATCGTCCTGAGGCGTGGATTGTCGGGTTTACGCGGGAAATGCTCGACATTGCGCATGGGCGGGCGTTGTGGTCGGCGGCGGCTCAGGATCGATGGCGCATCCGGGATGCGGAAGCCATTACGGGCGGCGCACGGTTGAAGCGAGGGCTGAAGAAACTCGTCTGCGCTCCCTTCTCCAACCAGCCAGGTCTGGAACTCCTTTCCGGTTGGGAAAGAAAGCTCAGTTGGCGGTTCCGGAACTCTGACGAGTTCGTTCGGTTGTTTCAGAGCCTGAAGCCGACCCTGGTATTCAATGGGTCGCATGTGCATGGCCGAGCGGCCGTGCAGGCAGTAGATGCCGCGCAATGGCTGGGCATACCCACCGCCGCGTTTCTCTTCTCCTGGGATAACCTGACTTCGCAGGGGCGCATCGTACCTCCTTACGATCATTATCTGGTTTGGAATGAATCGATCAAGCGTGATTTGCGGCGGATTTACCCAGCGATCCGACCGGAGCGGATCGCCGTCGTCGGAACCCCGCAGTTCGACTTCCATTTCCGGCCGGAGAATCACTGGAGCCGGGAGGAGTTTTGCCGGCGGGTTGGCGCCGATCCCGGCCGGCCTGTGCTTCTTTACAGCACCGGGATGGCTAACCACATGCCGGGTGAGCCGGGAGTAGTGGAAGAGATCGCGAACATGCTGGGGCGCATGAAGCAATTCGGACCGCCGCAACTGCTGGTTCGCGTATATCCGAAGGACCGGACGGGACGTTTTGAGGAGCTCAAAAAAAGGCGCACGGATATTTTATTCCCCGCTATTCCCTGGGAAGCGGCGTGGCTGACGCCGAAGATGGATGACCTGCCATTATTGACGAACATGCTGCGGCATTGCGCGGCCGGGATTAACATCGCCTCGACTGTGTCGCTGGAACTGTGCATGTTCGATAAGCCGGTCGTGAATATTGGCTACGATCCGCCGGGAGTGGATCTCAAGGAAGATTCGACCGCGCGCTACTACGAGTTCGATCACTACAAGCCGGTTGTTGCGAGCGGCGCCGTGGAAGTCGCCTACTCGGCGGGGGAGATGGAGCGGCTATTGAGTAAGGCGCTCGAAAGCCCCGGTGAACGGAGCGGCGAACGCAGCCGGTTATTAGAGACAATGTTCGGACACACCCTGGATGGCCGCTCCAGCGGCAGAGTAGCCGCTACACTATTACAACTGGCAGGGAGCGGCGCGGGATGACATCGACCTCCAATTCAGAATGGCCGCCGCTTCGCCTGGTCCCGGACGCCACATCGTTGTGGGCGCGTTGGGTTCCCCGCTTGCTGATCCTTTCGGCCGCACTCGTAATCCTTGCGCGGGTCGCCGCTCCGTTCCAGGTTGGCAAGGACCAGGGCGCCCAACTGGAGGGTTCTCTCCGGCTGTTGGCGGGCCAGGGTCTTACCGATACATACTATGCCCGGACAGCGGGCCTCGATATTACGACAGATCCGGTTCCGGGACCGACAACGCAGTGGCCGCCTGGTTTTTCGCTGGCGATCGCGGCACTTCTCGGCTGCGGGATTTCGCTTATTACATCGCTGAAGTTACTCTATAGTGTCTCGACCGCGCTCGGATGGTGCGGCTGGGCCTCCATCTGCGGGAAGCTGTTTAGCGAGTTGCCGGTAACCGGACACTCTCGTATTCTTTGCGCTGTCCCCCTGATTGCCTCCATACTGATACCCATCTTCTACACCCCGCTGTGGAACGGGACCGACGTATTGTTGTGGGCGGGCGTTCCTTGGCTGGTGCTACTGACGAACCGGCCGGTCGATGCGCCAAGCGGTCTGCGCGCGGCGGCGGCGGCCGGGTTTCTCATTGGTGTATTGTTCGCGTTCCGTTATGCCAGCGGCTTTCTTGGCATCGCGGGCGGCATCATCATGCTGCGGGCCGTAATGCCGAATTGGAAGGAGCTATTGAAGCGGTATGCCGCCTTCGGCCTGAGTTCGGTGCTGTTAGCTATTCCTGTTGTGCTGTTCATGGGGACCGGAAACACACCCCTTTCAGATATGTACGATCTCACTGGTGTCGCGAGCGTCGCCGGTCTCGCCGATGCCGGCGACGCCGGCGATGCCTCCGGTGTGGAGAGTTCGTCTGTACTCTCCGCGGCCATGCTAAGTCATCGCGCGGGACGACTGATATTCGCGAGTCCGTTGTTGGATCTGTTGCTGGCGCGTGTTCATTGGCCGCTATTGGTGTCGGCGGCCGGTATACTTACGGTGCTGATCGTTATCCTTGCCCCCGTTCTGTGCTGGAACGTCAGCCGGCATCGAAAACCGGACTTCACTTTGCCGCTGCTGATTATGCCGGCGGCGCTGGTGGTATTTCTAATCGGTGGAAGCGAAGGCTTTTATCTGGGAATTCCGCGCTACTATGAGCCTGTGTTGCTGTGCTGGGTACTGGCCTGCGTGACCATTTCCGGCAACCGCGGGATGGTTCTGGCTTGGGGTGCACGAGGGGTATTGGCGATATTCCTGGCCTATCTATGCGGCGCGATGCCGCTGATGGCCGTCATGGAATCCCGCCGGCCGAGTGTCGTCCGGACGGTGCTGGGGTACAGTCCTAGCAGGGCGGCGATTTTGAATAGCACATCCGCGCCTGTTTCCTTTCCCAGCTACGGGCGATTATTTTCGAACAAGGAGGACACACGGAACAAGACGGTCGAATTGTTCCGGCAGTATCCGGAGGCTTTATTCCTGGTCCAGAATTACCAGATGTTTGTCTTTGACGGCCTGCCCGGCGGACCGAAGCCGGGCAGTCAGATACGGCAATTTCCTGTGGAGAGCTATATGTCGTCGGCGTTTTCCAGCATCAATCGAAAGGTGTTCGTGGTGCTGGACGCCAATCTTGCGAGCCTGCCGCTGCGGAAGTGGGTTCGAAAGGTTGTGTATCGAAACCCATGGGAGAAGACAGTGATTGGCGAAATTGACGTTCAGGCCGGGCAACGCATTCTGGATGCCGCTCTGGCGATGCCTGGCGAGGGGGAATAAGGTGCCCGCTATTTCGGTCGTTACTCCTACGCTGAGGCGGCCCGCGGAGGTTGCGGCGATGCTCGAGAACCTGACGCGGCAGACGGTGGTTCCCTTGGAAGTTGTACTCGTAGACGGCGCGCCGGAAGGGGAAGACGACACGCAAACCGTCGTCCAGTCGATTCTGCCCACTCTCAATTACCGCCTCGTTTATGTCCGGCGGGGAGGCGGAACCGCGATTCAGCGCAATATTGGCATTGACCGCGCGCAAGGAGCCTATATTGCCTTCATTGATGACGATGTCCGGCTCAATCCGGATTATTTCGAGCGGATGCTTGAAGTCTATGAGAAGGATACGGAGCGACGCATCGGGGGCATGGCGGGTTATATCACCAACCAGTTTCTAGATCCGGAGAAGTCTCCCCGGTGGCGCTGGTACCGCCGGGTGCGCTTATTTACGACCTATGAACCGGGCCGTTACGACTTCCAATCCGGCTATCCGATCAACCGCTATTTACACCCTCCGCACGACGGCGTGCGCGAGATTGATTTCATGGGCTCCAACTGCGCGCTTTGGCGCCGCGAAGTGATCGACAGCGGTCTGCGGTTTGACGAATTCTTCCGCGACTACGGAACGCTGGAGGACGCCCACTTCGCCCTTCGGGCAAAGCGAAAATGGACACTGGTAGAGAACGGACGTGCGTGCTGCCAGCATCTGCACGCCCCTGGCGGACGCCAGAATGCGCGCCGTATCAGTTATAAGACGGCGGTCAACTATCGCTTCGTATTCATGGATATCGTACCGGAAAGGACGTGGGTGCAGGAGTGGCGGTTCTGGCGTGTCCAGGTGTTCGATTTATTCCGAATGCTGGCGTTCGCCGTTCGTTCGCGGGCGGGCAAGGATTGGCAGGGCGTCCTCGGGAAGGCCACCGGTATCGCCGCGGCGTGGCGGATGAAGCCAAAGGGCGCATGAAATCGCTGCGGGACGCCCGCCTGGTCGTGTTCTCTCACAAGCTATGCTGGCGTAGCGGCTTGTCGCCCACCGGCTTTGCCACCGATGGCGGCTTTCCGATCCAGATGGGAGCGCTGGCCGAGGCGTTTGGTGAAACCCGGATAGTGGTCCCGGTAGCGGAAAGCGGCAACACAATCAGCGAAGCCCCGCTAGCCGGTCCTGGTCTCCGGGTAATTCCCTTGACACCCGTGCGGGGCCGGGCCATTTGGGGCAAACTGGCGATAGTATTGTGGTTCTTCCGGAATCTGCCGGTCCTCATCGGCGAGACTGTGCGCGCGGATGCCGTGCACGCTCCGGTGCCGGGAGATGTCGGCACCATCGGGATGCTCCTGGGTTTTGCACTAGGCAAACCGCTGCTTGTCCGGCATTGCGGCAACTGGGCAAATGAGCGGACAACGGCGGAACGCTTCTGGAAATGGTTCATGGAACGATTTGCGGGGGGGCGGAACGTCATGCTGGCCACGGGCGGCGCTTCCCATCCGCCTTCGGCCAGGAACCCGAACGTCTCCTGGATCTTCTCGACATCCCTGCGCGATGCGGACCTCAAGAAGAATAGGGCCGCCTGTGAACGGACCGAACCCGCTCCGCGGCTGATTATTGTCTGCCGGCAGGAGCATGCCAAGGGGACTGGAGTCGTGATTGAAGCCTTACCGATACTGGCGGCCAGTATGCCTGGAATTCACTTCGATGTGGTTGGCGGCGGCGGCGCGCTGCCGGCTTTTAAGGCGCTGGCGGCCCGGACCGGCGTCTCCGATAGAGTCACTTTTCATGGCGCGGTGGGACATCAACGAGTTCTCGAACTTCTCCGTCAGGCCGGATTGTTCTGTTTTCCGACGGCATCGTCGGAAGGATTTCCCAAAGCGGTTCTGGAAGCAATGTCGTGCGGTCTGCCCATCGTAACGACCCCAGTATCCGTCCTGCCAGCGCTACTGGCGGCCGGCGGCGGCCTGCTCATTGAAAAGGCATCGCCCGATTGCGTGGCGGGCGCTGTGCGGCATTGCCTTTCCGATGCCGGACGGTACAGGGAGATGTCCCGCCAAGCCTTGCTGACCGCGGCCGGCTACTCCTTAGAGCGCTGGCGGGACACAATTGCCGCCATGCTGGTGCGGCACTGGAAATCGGATGCGCGCCCGATCTGACCGCGGGGAGCCGTTAGCCGGGCTTCACGTTTGCTTTCTAGCGGGGACGCTGGGGCAGGGAGGAGCGGAGCGCCAGTTGTTCTGCATGCTGGAGCAGCTTCAGCGGGCCGGACTGCGGGTGACTCTTTTATGCCTGACGCGGGGAGAGTTCTGGGAGCGTCCGATAAGAGAACTTGGCGTGCGCTGCGTCTGGGTCGGGCAAAAGCAAAGCCGCCTGTGGCGTCTGGTTCAGATCTGCAAGGAAATTCGCCGGGCCCGGCCCGACATCGTCCAAAGCCAGCATTTTTATACGAACCTGTACGCGGCGTTCGCGGGTAGAGCATTGGGCCTTCCCGCCATCGGCGCCATTCGCAATAACGTATTCGGGGAAATTCGCGCGAATGGAAGCGTGTTAGGGCGCCTTTGCCTGCACCTTCCGCGCCACCTGGCCGCTAACTCTTCCACGGGGATACAAAACGCTGTCTTCTTGGGAGTTCCACGCGAAAAATTGTGGCTGGTCCCCAATGCTGTCGATATCGACCGGTTCCGTCCGGAAACCGTCAAATCCTCCGGCCCGTTTCAGATCCTGGGCGTAGGCCGAATGCATCCGCAGAAAAGGTTCGACCGGGTGCTGCGGGTACTGGCGCAATTACGGTCGAGAACAAGCGCCCCGATTCGGGCCGTACTCGTGGGCGACGGACCATTGCGCGCATCGCTGGAGAAACAAGCTGCGGATTTGAACCTGCTTGATTGCGTGGAATTCCGCAGCGCTGTGGCCGATATCGCTCCGCTGTACCGGGAATCCGATGCGCTGATTCTGGCGTCCGATCATGAGGGTACGCCAAATGTCATCCTGGAGGCGATGGCAAGCGAACTGGCGGTTGTGGCTACCGCCGTTGACGGCGTTCCCGCTTTGATTACCTCCGGACAAACCGGATTTCTTACGGCATCCGGTGACGAGGAAGGCTTAGCAAATGCCCTGCTGCGCCTGATGGAAGAGCCCGCGCTACGACGTCACTTGGGCGCCCAGGCACGAACGTTTGTTGCAACCAATCATGCTCCCTCCAATGTGCTTAAGTCATTAGAGGGGTTATACAATGCCGCGTTGGGCCTTGGACGTGTATGACGCCAAGGCGGTTGTTATACCGATGAACCTGGACCGCCTCCACATACCCCGCCGTTGCTCGGCGCCTTCGCGGTCTTCACCCGGGGAGCCGGCACGGGAATCATACTGTCGTCCACCGGTACCTGTGAGCGGAGCGGCGACCGCCTCCGGGCGGAAAGGCCGTTAGAGCGTTTTCGGAATTACAGTGATGGCAGAAAAACGCTTGTTAACGCGCGGTGCTCACTTCCGGGCCTCGGGCACTTTACGAAAAACCTGAAAATGCTCTAACGTGGTGATTTTGCAAATGACTTCGTCCATAATAGGCCCCGCACGTACCGTTCTGATGGTGATGGGAATGGCCGTTCTCCTCTGGGGGCTGGCCGCATCTCCTTTTCGAAACCCGGAAGGAGCGTTACTTGGATCCGTATCTCTGCCGCTAGCCTTCGGCATATCTTTGATGATTTTGGGCTTTTCCGGATGGAGGCCTTGGTGGAAGGCGGCGTGCTGGCTGACGCTGATGCTGATCGGGCAAGCCGCAACGCTGCAGTGGATCGATGCGGGGAGTGCGGTCCACTACCAGCACTACAAATCGCCGGCCGCGATCCTGTCCGGGCATTGGGCCACGGCGGTTTTCTTCCTGCTGCAGGCGCTGCTGGTTACCATCGGTATCTGGCGGCGGCGCCAGACATTGGGGATTTGGCTCGGAAACTGCCCGGCGGCATGGCGGGTTGCGGCCGCGCTCGCGGTAGTCCTCGGAACCGGCGCGGCAGTCTCGCGCGATGTTTCGTTCTTCGCAATAGAACTCGCTATGGCGGCCGTGATTCAGACTATCCACCTGGCAACCATCGTCTTAGCCGCACTCGCCATTCCGGATGGAGTTTGCCTGGAAATTGCGCACTTCTGCGACCGGTTTCTGGGAGCACCCGGGGACGAACCGGAACCAGGCGGGTTGGACCGTTTCGCGTGGGCAGCGGCCTTGGGCGTCACTCTGCTGACCGCCGGCCTCAGCGCTATAGTCTATGAGCGGCACCCTCATCTTGCCGATGAGGTGAGTTATTTATACCAAGCCCGCTATTTTGCCGAGGGCCGCATCGCGGCGGCTCCGCCGCCGGCCTCGGAGGCCTTCAGCGTGGATCTGATGACCTACGAAAAAGATCGCTGGTACAGTCCTTTCCCGCCGGGGTGGCCCATGGTGCTGGCCGCGGGAGTCTTGGCGGGCGCGCCTTGGATAGTGAACCCGGTTCTGGGCGGAGTTAGCATACTACTGGCCTACCTGCTCCTGCGGGAACTCCTTTCGCGGCGTGCTGCCCGCCTGGGAGTTCTATTGCTGTGCGCCTCTCCCTGGCAACTGTTTATGGCCATGAGTTTTATGAGCCATACGCTGACATTGGTCTGCGGCCTGCTCGCGGCACTGGGCGTGGCCCGTTCCCGAGGAAGCGGCAGCATTGCATGGCCATTCGTTGCCGGTATTGCGGTGGGGGAGATTAGCCTGATCCGCCCGCTGGACGGCGTAATTCTGGGCGCCGCATTGGGCCTCTGGTCCATTGGGTTGGGCGGAAAGCGATTGCGGATTCCAGCAATCGCCGCATTCGTAATCGGCGCGGCCGGCATGGGGGCGGTTGCGTTTCCATACAACAAAGCGCTAACGGGCAGCGCCTCGCTCGCTCCGGTGATGGATTACTTCAATCGCTATTACGGAAAGGGCGTTAACGATCTAGGATTCGGCCCAAACCGCGGTGTCGGGTGGGCACTGGATCCCTACCCGGGACATACGCCGGTCGAATCTCTTATTAACGCAAATCTCAACGGGTACTCGGTCAATGTGGAGTTATTCGGCTGGCCTACGGGGTCGTTACTTCTTGTGGCTTGCGTGTGGTGCTTTGCTAAGCGTCGGCGAATCGACTATTTGATGTTCAGCGCGATTGCTCTGACCGCTGCGGCGCTCAGCCTGTATTGGTTCAGCGGCGGCCCGGATTTTGGAGCCCGGTATTGGTACATGATGTTACTTCCCTGTGTGGTGCTGACTGTGCGGGGGGCGTGCGGCATCGACCGGATTCTAGGACGGCGCGGTCCGCGAGCCACGGCGGCGGTTCTCTGTATGTGCGCTGGAGCGTTATTTATCTACGTCCCATGGCGCGCGGCGGACAAATACCATTATTATCTGAATATGCGCCCCGGCATCCGGGCGATGGCCGCGGAGGGAATGTTTGGAAAGAGCCTCGTTCTAATTCGCGGAAGACGGCATCCCGACTACGCATCGGCCGCCATATACAATTCGCTGGATATGCGTTCCGATGACACGGTGTATGCGTGGGACAAGAGCCCGGAGGCTCGTCAACAGGCGCGTCTGGCGTTTCCGGACAGACAAGTGTGGATCGTGGATGGCCCGTCAATTACCCGGGCGGGCTACCGTGTGGCGGCGGGCCCTTTGGAGCCGGCATCCGCTCTTCTCGATCGGTATGTCCCATCCGGCGAAGGCCGTTATACAGCCGCAGACAAATAACTGGACTTAGTAACTATCAGGAGAGATGCCCGCAAAAGAAAGACTGGCTATGCGTCCCCGGATAGGGCCATTGCAGGCAGAGATTCTATATACCGCGGTTAAAACCAAGAGCCCGGCTTTCGCGGTCCGGCGGATAAGTAGCGGTGCATAATTCGCGCCTGTTACGGGCACATTACGTGATACAATCCTAGTGTCGGAAAAAAGCATAAAGGCCGATGGAAACTGAATTGAAATGCCAATTGAACTTGACTACGAAATAGCACCTTGTCTTAGAGAAAGCGCGATCTCGAGTAGCGCGCGCGAGTTCGTGGAAGCGGCTCGCGCACTTGGATCGGGGAAGGTCGCCTCGTTCACGCGAAGTTGGTGCGTGGCCCATCTGTTTCAGCGTTCCGAA
>Ga0163144_10023544_pt1 | contig 12141 bp, 6 predicted proteins | sample OliLak19BULKMAT1_FD_123175 | JGI IMG/M metagenome (GOLD analysis project Ga0163144, IMG submission 123175) | Freshwater microbial mat bacterial communities from Lake Vanda, McMurdo Dry Valleys, Antarctica - Oligotrophic Lake LV.19.BULKMAT1 | ecosystem: Environmental > Aquatic > Freshwater > Lake...
CGAGCCCTGCGTCAACCCGTGAGTAGTTGGCCGCGCTTGCGCAAGAATACCTACCAAAACGGACCCATCGAATACTCCGTTGGAGAAATTTATGCCTGAATTCCTAAACGGCATTGATCCTAGGGTCCCAATGGCAAGTTCGCTGGCCTCATGACGCACATTTTTGCGCTCTGATTTTCCTGACGTCGGCTGCTACGAGGGTTGATCCGGGATGGCGTTCGGCGGCAAGCCGGTTGGCTGGCTGGTTTGCGTCCTTCGCTTTCGCCTGCGCCGGCTTTCCGCGAAGGCGTGAATGTCCTTTTCCCCGGAACGAAGGAAATCCAGAAAGTCCACGCCCATGTATTTGCAGGTTTGGCAGAGGCGCAAAAGGTTCAGGTATTCCTCAATTCCTACATTGCTGGCTCGTGCTTGCCTTTGTGTGCGCCAAGCGGGCTTTCGTCGCGGAGCGGTTCGCGCGGGTCAAGCGCAGCCTTCGATGGCCCGCAATGGCGGGGATGGCCCCGACAAGCCTGCTAACGCGCCCCAAAATCTGCAAAACGGCACTTGCCATCCGGCGAACACAGGCAGAAGTTCGACGGCAACGATCCTGATGGAAAAGCAATTCTCGCTGAACCGCACAGCTTCAAAAGAGCAATTTCCCATCAGTCGCCGTATCGCCGGAGAAAGCCCGACCGGAAGTAGCCAATATCAAGAACCCCTTTATGACCCCATTACCTTTATTACGCGGATTGTCCTGAAGAACCTCCCGCATGGGTCACGGGTCATTTGCGTAAACGGTAGAAGCGTGCTGGGGCAGCGGTGGAATTGGTCACGGCGTTATTCGTGCCGCTGACCACGGGTTGGGCTGATACGTCGTTCCAGACATTGGAGTTCAAATTGGTGCTGGCTTCGAGCGTGTAGCCGGTGAAGTTCGTCGACCACGACAGCACGATGTTCGTGCCCGCGGTGCGTTGGATGGTCAAGAAGGGTTGGGGCAACGCCACATTCCGCACGGATTCCGTGATGCTCTCCGAGTAGGCATTGTAACCGCTCCGGTTGAAGTAACCGCGAGCGCGGACGTATATGTTAAGTCCCGTGGGCAGGCTTAAACCTGTCATGCTCCAAGTGCTGCCGCTGTCCAAGCCGTCGCCCAGAATGGTGTAATTCACTTTGTCGGTCGAATATGCAAAGGTCGCACGCCTTAGTTGCGGGCTCGAGCCGCCGCGTGTCCAGGTTATGCTCGTCTGCGTGACCGCCAGGTCTTGCAGCGCGGCGGTGTCATCCGAGAGGCGTGCGAAATAGTTGCGTGATTGTCCGCCGATGGCCGTGAAATCGCCGGCTGCAACAATCTTGCCGTCCGGTTGCAGGCCGACTGAATAAACGCTGCCGGTGGGGTTTGGATCGAACGAATCAGCCACGCCAGTATTGGGAGCGAGCCGAGCGACGTGATTGCGAAGCGCTCCGCCGATGGTGGTGAATGAGCCGATCACCAGTTTTTTTCCGTCCGCCTGGATGGCGATGGAACTGACGATACCGTCCGCGTTCGGGTCAAACGAATCAGCCAAGCCGGTAACCGGATCGAGTCGCGCGATGCGGTTGCGCAGTTGTCCGCCTATGCTCGTGAAAGAACCGCCCACGACTACCTTGCCGTCTGTCTGCACCGCCATGGTGGAGAGGCCAGTGTTCGGGTTTGGGTCCCACGCATCAGCCGCTCCCGTGCCGGGATTAAGGCGGGCGATGTTGTTGCGCGACTGCCCACCTATATATTCGAAATTTCCGGAAACCAGTATCTTGCCAGACACCGTCTCCACGATTCCGTCAACATATTGCGAGGCATTTACCTGAGTAGGAACGTTCGGATCAAACGAATCAGCCAACCCGGTGATGGGATCGAGCCGGGCCATGCGGTTGCGGAACTCCCCGCCAATGCTCGGCGTTCCGTGAGTCGCAAATGCGCCGCCGACCAGAATCTTGCCGTCCGCCTGCACGCTGATGGCATAGACCTCATCATTCGCATCCGGGTTGAAGAAATCAGCCAGTCCGGTGGTGGCATCAAGCCGGCCTATGTAATTGCGCGTTTGCCCGCCGATGCCAGTGAAAGCGCCGCCGACCAGAATTTTGCCGTCCGCCTGGACTGCAATGGAATAAACAGGGCCATTGGCGCTCGGGTTGAAAGCGGTGTCGAGCGTGCCATCCGTATTCAAGCGGGCAATGCGGTTGCGCGTCCCGCCGAGAACGCTGGTGAAGATACCGCCGATGAGAGTCTTGCCGTCTGGTTGCACGGCAGTTACGTAAACAACGCTGCCGACGATGCTGAGGTTGAGTGTCTGGTCGAGCCGGCCGTCGGTTTCCAAACGGGCGATTTGGTTGCGCGTCACCGGCGCCGCTCCGCTTGGTGCAAGCGTGGTGAACACGCCGCCGGCCAGGATTTTGCCGTCCGGCTGCTGGGCGATGGTGCGGACCGTGTCGTTCGCTTTCGGATCGAACGAATCAGCCAGGCCCGTCGCCGGATCGAGCCGCGCGATGCGGTTGCGCGTTTGGCCGCCGATGCTGTTTGCTCCGGTGAAATCGCCACCCGCCAGAATTTTACCGTCGGTCTGCAAGGTGATGACCAGAACGTCACCGTTGGCGTTCGGGTTGAACGAATCAGCCGCTCCGGTGGTGGGATCGAGCCGGGCAATGCGGTTGCGCGTTTGCCCGCCAATGCTGCTTGCTCCGGTGAACACCCCGCCCGCTAAAATTTTGCCGTCCGCCTGCACCGCGATGGCCCGGACAACCTCGTTCGCATTCGGGTTGAACGAATCAGCCACTCCGCCCGTATCGAGCCGGGCGATGTAATTGCGCGTCTTCCCGCCGATGCTGTTCGCTCCAAGGAACTGTCCGCCCACTAAAATTTTCCCGTCCGGCTGCAACGTGATCACGCGGACGACATCGTTCGCATCCGGGTCGAACGACACGTCAGCCGCTCCGAATACGGCATTGAGCCGCGCGATATGATTTCGCGTCTGCCCGCCAATTGTGGTGAACACGCCGCCGGCTAGAATCTTGCCATCCGATTGCAACGCGATGGTGCGGACAACACCGTTCGCGTTCGGATCGAAGGAATCAGCATCCCCGGTCGTGGCGTCGAGCCGGGCGATATAATTGCGCGTCTGTCCGCCGATGCTGGTCGCTCCGTTGAACTGTCCGCCCACTAAGATCTTGCCGTCCGGCTGGACCACGATGGCATCCACAGCACCGTTCGCGTTCGGCCGGAAGCCGGGGTCGAGCGTGCCGTCCGCGTTTAGCCGGGCAATGCGGTTGCGCCCGACTGTAGCTCCGCCATTCGGCGAAAGCGTTGTGAACTCGCCGCCGAGGAGAATTTTGCCATCCGGTTGGACAACGACAACGCGAACCACGCCGTTTGCCTTCGGATCGAAACCGTCGAGCGCGGACTGTCCGCGCACCGTCGTCGAGCCGTTGATGAGCAGCAAGGCAACGGAAAACAACAGGAGTCCGGCCTTCTTGAGATGTGTGCGGGGGACGAAAAAGGCAGAGAGATACGTCGAATAAAAAAGATATATTAATTTCATTACTCGTTGGGCCTCGATTGAAACAACCACACAAGTCGCGGGAATTGGCTATTAACCAATGAACTAAAAACGCCGACGACTTATTGAACTTTAGAGTGCTCGGTTGGCAAAGCAACTCATTCTCGGCATACAGGCGTTCGGTTACGGATTAATCACACCCCTGTGATCTTCCACTTCCCCATCGTTCGCACCTCCGGTGGGTGGCAAGGCAGCGTCCACGCCGAAACGGAAACGCGCGAAGGTCGCACCGGTGGCGGCGTTGGCGGGAACCAAAAAAGTGATCTGATTTGGATTTCCGCCGGTAATTAAATATCTGCTCGTGGCGATTTGTTCACCGGCATCGTTCCAATCGCCGTCGCCATTGAAATCAATCCACGCATTCAAAAAACCGCCGCCGGTCACATTGACGTGCGCGATTCCCATCGCGCCTCGCTTCAATGCGTTGAAGGCTACACCATCTTCGTCGTCGCCATTATTGTCGTCGCCGAGGGCGTTGACTTGCGGTTGGCCGTTGGGTTCGGCGTCCACGCCTCCGCCGAGGCGAATGCCATCATTGATTTTATGGGACGCACCATTTTCCACGGCCAACGTTTGGTATGGAGCCGGAGCATCGCCCCAATCAAAGTTTCCAAAACCGACGTTCGTATTTCCGCCGCTGCCGGGGTTGGCCGCCATTGTGGTCGCATAATCTTCCACTTCGCCGTTTGCCGCAAAACCACCGGGCGCAAGGCCACCGACAGAACTGAGACGGAAACGCCAGTAGGTTTTCCCAGTCGTGCCGGTCGGAACAGCGGATGGATCCACGAGCACGCTGACGTGATTGCTTCCTGACGTGACAGGAAAGCTGGCTAAAATTTGTTCGTTGCCATTTGTCCAGGTGCCGTCGCGATTGTAATCAACCCACGCATCCACGAAACCATTTCCAGAGGAGAAAATTGCCAGCCCGACAAATTGCCCGGCTTGAGGCGCGTTGAGAAACTGCACGCCATTTTCGTCATCCGTGTTGTTGTTGTCATCACCGTCGGCGTTCACCGATGGAAAGCCGTTCTGTTCCGCGTCCACCGAAGCGCCGAGCCGCAATGCGCTGATGGAATGTCGCGCGCCATTGTTTGCCAAAAGTGTGGGATACGTCGTGGGAGCGTCGCCGTAATCCAACGGCGACAAAACCCGGATGGTGATATTGGTGTTAAATGCGCCCGGCCCGCCACATTGGAGGTTCACCGCACTGACGATGTCGAAAAATTCCTGGCCCGGAGCGAAGGTCACATTGGCGATCCCGGTGACATTCAAAGTGAGCGAACTGTTGGCCGGAATACGAGCAAAGTCCCAGAGCAGATCGCCGTTATTATTAGTAACAACCGTGCTGCCGGCCGGCGTGTTCCAAGTAAGAAATTTCAGAATATTCAAATTGGGATTAGACCACTCCAAGGTGCAGCAAGGAATGATCGCCGGGCCGGGATTCTGCAAAGTGATTTGCGCCTGGAAGGTGGAGTTGTTTTGAATCGGCGACGTCACGTTGATTTGCTGCAAACCCGTCCACGCCGGCGCGACGTAATTTGTTCGCGCATGTTGGAGGAAGAAGGCGATCACTCCGGCATTCGCGTCAAAACCGATGTTGTCATTGAGGTCCGGCCAGGTATGACCACCGTCCGTCAGAGTAATAAAATTGACGCTCTTGGCGTTGCCGCAACTGGTGAAACGCGCCAGCACCGCAGTATTTGTCACGAGCGAACTCTGGTTTGTCACGGGCGGGGGGTAACAATCTGTTTCAAAGCGAAAGACCTGATTGTAATTCGTCACCAGATTGGTCACGAAATAAGCGATGGGATTGGTGGTGCAACCATTATTCGTCACCCAGTAATTCGCGGCGGCCAGCGCGGGCGATTGCTGTGAGCCTTCACTGTTGGTTCCACCGAAATACGGGCGCACGCAATCGTTCGTGGCGTTGACAATGAGGATCGGATACGGCTCCAACGAAGGTCCCGGGAGAACAATTGGGTTCGTGCCTTGCGAGGCTGCAATCGTCGAACCGATGCTGGCGAGCGCGGCGAAGACGTTCGTCGTGGTGATGCCAAGTTGATGCGCCATTTGTCCTCCATTGGAAAAGCCGCCCGCATACACGCGCAAATTGTCGATCACCAGTGCGCACTTCAACACGTTGACGAGATCGAGAATGAATTGCGTATCGCCAACCTCGGCTTCGTAAGGACGCGGTACATTGAACATCCAACTCGTGGTGTCATCCCGTCGTGTGGAATCGGGCAGCACCAGGATCATGTTGTTTGAATTGGCATTGTTGAAAAGATCCGGGTGCTGCGCGGCGAATTGATCCGCCGTTTGGCCGCCACCGTGCAAGATGACCGCGAGCGGCGACGGGACGAGATTGGTCGGATTATAATTCTGCGGAATGAATAGCCGATAACTCCGCGTCAGCCCGCCGGAAACCAACTGCAATCCCGGATACATTCCGGGCGCGATGGGAACCGGTGTGTTGGTGAGTATGGAAAAATGCAGCCGAAAGAACTCCTGGCGCAGCGCGGTTTGCAAAACGTTTGTAATCGTGCTGTTGGTGACTTGCGACGGGTAAGGACGCATCACAATTTGCCAGTTCAACAAATTGAATGAGTGCTCAAGCTCCTGTGAGAAATTGGAACTCGATTGCCAAGTGAGTTGAACCTGATTCGTTGCAAGCCGCTGAGCTTGCAACAAGGCCGCGTCAACTTTTGGCGCGAGCCATGCGAACGCGCAAATAACAACTGATAGGAATTTGCAAGTGATAGGAATTTGCTTTTTCGAGGCTGCGCGGTTCAGGGAGAATTGCTTTTGCGTCGGATTCATTTCTTGCGATCTTCCGCCTTTTTCCGGCGGCGTCAAGCTCTGCTTTGTCGCTTTTTGCCGGCTATTTGGTGCTTTGGCCAGCCCGCTCGTGTTCTGACGCCAAGACGTAAAGGTGTCACCCATTGGCGTGAGCGGTTCTTGATATTGATACGTGAGGCGGCGGAGATGAATTGCGTGGCTTTGCCCGGGCGTTCGGATGGCAGGTGCTCGATGGCGTGGCAGCGAGTCTCGGCAATCCAGTCGGGCCGCGTCATTTCGTTCGTAGCAGCCGAGGTATGGAGGTTCTGATCAATTCCGGTCGGAGAAGTTTGAGCCTCGTGACCTCGGCTGCTACGAAGCTCGAAACGCACCGGCACGTCAACCGCGAGCCGCCGAGTCCGCGAGTTTCGTCAACGTCCGTCCCAGACTCGCGGACATGGCTGTCCGCGCTCCGAGGGGCGGTCGGGCTGGCGAGCAACGCGGCGATTTTCTCGAGGCGCTTCCGCACCTCGCCAAGGAGGCATTTTGATGCCGCAGAGGTTCGCGCGGACTCGGTGGCCCTCGCTCCGAGTTTCACCTTGAGAGTGGCGTGGGCGTCGCCGTGGACGATTTTGCCAAGGCTGACTTCGCGCCCGAGTGCCTGGGATAACACGAACGCGTCGAAGGCCAGCAGGAGTTTGTCGTCCCTGGTGAGCTTGTTCCGGTAGATGAAACGGACGGGTATGAACTGCGCGGCCTGGCCCCGGCCTGCGGAGGGGATGCGCTCCACGGCATGGAGGTTGGACTCGATGGAGCAGGAATTCACCTGCGCTTGAATCCTCACATTCGTGGCCAACTGCCACTGGGCAGACTTCAGGTTTTCCGCCTCCGGCGAGACTGCGACTTCGCCGTTCGACCTGCCCTCAACCAATCGCGCCAATTCGTTTGCGCGATAGGATTCGTCCTGCGATTTCACCCACTCGGCGTATGGGTTCCCGCTGGAAACTTCGCCAATGGCGCGCAGCCAGCATTTCGTCGGGCATTTCAAGTGAGCATGGAAAATCTCCGGGGAAATCTTCATACGAAACCAAGCTATCATCTTTTCGAGCCTGAGATAGCGGCTGTCTTTCCGGCGACACCGTAGCGTCAGGCAGCCTCCCGGACGTCGAGCCGTGGCTTCCAGTCCGGCGGAAAGAATCTCCCGCAATTTCGAGCGCGCGGGAAACCTCGTGAGTCGCCTTCCTTCCCGCGTTCTTTCCGGGCGGCAGGATGCACGCCCTCTACGGCAGCCAGGATGGCCGCCGCTACAATCGTCGAGCCTCGCCCACCGAGCCGGCGGCAAATGCGTGAAATTATTTCGCTGTTATCAGGAACTCGACGAGATCGCGCAGGTCACGCTTTGAGAGAATTTCCCCAAGCCCTTCCGGCATGCCGGAGCTTCCGCGATCGCGTGTTTCGATGTTTTTCTTGGCGATTTTGATAATGCCATCCTCAGGCGAATTGATGACGAGTTCTGTTTCGGTCTCGTCCTTGTAGATCCCGGCGTAGCTTTGGCCGTTCTTCATCACGATCAGGATCGTTTCAAATCCTGCGGCAATCTCGGCGTTGGGCAGGACCACGCCCTCGAGCAAATACTGGCGGGTCCAATGAACAGCGGTGCTGTTCATGGAAGGGCCAACGTCGCCCCCTTCGTTGTTTATCTTGTGACAGCGAACGCAGGATGCCTCGGGTCGCTCGAAGAATATTTTCCTGCCCAACTCCGCGCTTCCACCGTAAAGCGATTGTTGAAATTTCCCGAACGCGTCGCTGTTGTTGGCTTCGTAGGTTTTAATTTTCTCTTTCAGTTCGGGAGCGGGATGCTTTTCGACCGCCTCCAACAGCTCCAACTCAAGCTCTCGAGGAAGCGTTTCCGAAATCAATTTGTCCAGCAATCCGGACAGAACGGGAATCGCCTCGGGGCCGGGAATTGTGGCCAGCGACATAACCGCCCCCTGCTGTTCCGGAATGGATCCTTTTTCGAGGGTGGAACGAATCTGCACCACGGCGATTTCCGGATTTAGTTTGGCGGCGATGCGGTTGCCTTCCTTGCGGATCAGCGCGCTTTCGTCTGCCTGGGCGAGTTTTACGGCTTCGGCGAGACTCGCGGCATTGAATTCTCCGAGCGCATGCAACGCCTGCAGGCGCACCTTTTCAGAGTTCTTTTGCGCGGCAAAAAGTTGCTGAAGCGGTTCCGCCGCATCGACGAGTTGCAAGCGCTGGATCGCGTCGATCGCCGCGAGCTTTACCGGGTCCGTCATTGCCGAGGAAAGAATTTTTCCGGCGACGCCTTGCAAGGCGCGGGCCGCCACCTGACGGTCCCGTTGTCCAACGAACGGCCGATAAACACCGACAACGCGATCTCGCGTCCCGGGGTCAGACCAGCTCCCGAGGGCGGTCAATGCCTCTGTAGCGGCGGCCGCTGGGACTCCTTCGCGAGTTGCATAGGCGGCCAGCGCTTGGGCGCTCTCGGGCGAGCCAGCCCGCGAATTGGCGTTAACCACTCGCAATTGCAGCGCTTGATACTGCTCGCTGTGTTTTTCTGAAAAGGGTTGGTTGCTGGAAATGAGTGCGGCCAGCTTCGGCATGGCGGCATTGATGGGAACATCGTTGATGGCGCGGGCCGCTTCGACGACGAGCAATTCGTCGCGGTCGGCCAGGAATTCGGAAATCTCGGGGCTTTCCATCCGGCGCAGGGCGAGCAGGACCGCCATCCGCACGGCGGCAGAATCATCTTTCCCGGCGGCGACCAACTGCGGGACACCCGCGCAGCTACTCAGTGCCACCGCGCCGGCGTGACGCAAATAGACATCGCCATTTTTGTTTTCGCGCAGCATGGCAATGAGGGGCTCGACGGCCGCGCCTTGTTTGAGTTTGCCCAGACTTTGCGCGGCGAAGAACCGGACGCGAAGGCTCGTGTCCGTCAACAACCGCACCAACCCTTCGAATGCCGCCGGGGAACGTTCGTCACCCAAAACTTTCGCGGTTTGCGCGCGAATTTCCGCATCCGGATCTTTGAGCAACGGTAGAAGTTCCTTCAACGTCGCATGATCCCGGCGCCCAATCTGGCCCAGGGCCCAGATGGCATGGCGCCGTGCCACTGGGGCGGCTGAACTGGAGGCCGCGAGCTTTGCGATCTCTGCCACGCCTTGTTGTCCGCGGTCGGCCAACGTGTATTGCGCTTCGAGTCGAACGCGCATGTTTGGGTGCGCCAGACAGGCGAGCAACTCGCCCTGGGGCGTCTTCTCGAAACCGTCAGCCAAAAGCTTTTTTGTCTGGGCGACGATCGGCGACTTGATGGAATTGGTTTCCGCGACCGCGTAGATGCGCCCTTTGCGGTTGCGCTCCCAGCCTTCGCCCCAGTCGGAAAGGTAGAGTTGGCTGTCGGGGCCGAAATCGACATCGGTCGCCTCGACGTTCCAGAGGAACTGTTCGGAATTGATCAGCTCAAAACTGGCGCCGCGGGGCTCGACCGAAAAACTTCGGATACCGCTGCGCGTAACGGCTCCTTTGAATTGGCAGAGGAAAAAATGACCGTCGTATTTGGCGGGCAATCCCGTGCCCGGATAGTAAACGAGTCCGGACGGGCCGTCGTCCAGATTCGCGATGGGCGGCACGATGTAAGCGGCCTGTCCCGCAAAATGCGGAACCCAAAGTTTTTCCAGCATCCACGGCACACTGTCGTAGCCAAGCGGCGGATGTTGATAACCGACGCGCCACCCGCTGTCGCCCCCCTCCACCACGTAAACCCAGCGCTCGTGATCGCCATGATCGAAGTCGTTATCACCCGTGAACAAATTGCCGAACTCGTCGAACGCCAGTTCCTGGGGATTGCGCAAGCCGCGGTGGACCACCTCGAGACCGGAGCCATCCTGGTTGCAGCGAAAGACCGCTCCTTCGTCGGGAAACGCGAGCGTCCTGCGCTCTTTCGTTTCCACGTTCGCGCCACGATCGCCAAAGCTGAAATAGAGCTTTCCGTCCGGACCGAGGATCAGCCCGTGCAGATCGTGACCGGTGTAACTGAAGCGCACGCCGTAGCCGTAGCTCAAAACTTTGCGCGACGTTGCTCCGCCGTTTTCGTTCATCCCTGCCAGTTCGTAAACTGCGGGAATGTTGGCGAACCAGACCTTGCCGCGATGGGCCAGGACGCCGGATGCGATCCCGTCCAGTTGGTTGTTGAATCCATCCGCGTAAACGGAAGAAAAATCGGCGCGACCATCCCCGTCGCGATCTTCCAGAAAACGGATCACCTCGGTTTCCTGGCCCAACTCCTTCGCGGCGGCGCCAAAAAACTTTTCCGTCATTTTCACCCGGTCCTCCACCGTCCGGCAGGCCAGGTCGGCATCGAGCATGGCCATGTAGCGCCGGATATCGAGAACGCTGGTGTTGAATCGATGCGTTTCGGAAACGAAGACCCGGCCGCGTTCATCGAGGCAAAACGCGACGGGATTGGCCAGCATCGGCTCGGCGGCAAAGACGCTCGCGCGAAAGCCGGGAGGCAGGCTGAAATTCTTCAACGCCCTTTGCGCGTCGTCGGATGCGGGTTTAATTGGCTCAATGGCCAGGCGCGGGCTTGCCTCCAACTTGAGCGGGAGTTTCGTATTGCCGGAACTCGCATCCAATTCAACAGCGCGCGCGGCCAGCCCGAAAAAGGTGACGCCAACGATCAGATTCAAAAAGCACATGGATCGCGAATAAAACATGATTTGGAAGGTAAAGCGTTACTTATCGGAATCAAAACTTTTCCGGCGGCCGGTCCCAATGCCATCCCTCTGATCGAGTCAGACGCCAGTCAATGGGAGCGTTATTCAATTCCCTGTCCGATGATTTTTCCGGATCGATGAAAGAACGGTTCACGGCTGGCGCGGAAAATCCATCGAGTGCCAAGTCGATTAAACCGGGCTGTTCGAACTCATTTCATTTTGATGGATGCGCTGGATTCAAGATGGTGATAGAGTATGACTCGAATAAGCGGAGCTGTTTCGCGTCAAACCATGCATATGAAAAGAATTTTATTTTTAGCCTTCGTCGTTTTCACCGGCGTTCAGGCGCGGGCAGAACTTTTTAGCCCGACCTCAATAACGGGGGCGGCCTTGGGCGGAGTGGCAGGCGCCATCATCGGCCACAACAGCGGGCGGCACGCCGGGGAAGGCGCCGCGATCGGCGCGGGTGTGGGTCTGCTGGCGGGCGCGTTAATCGATGACAATCGAGGGCGTCGCGGCCATTCCTCGGGAGGATATTATTCGGGCGGTGGCTACCACTCGCCGGGGCGCTCCCATGTCAGTTTTGGCTATTCTTCGGGGCACCACCCGCGTTATCGGCACGGATACGGCGGACATGGTTACCGCGGCTACGGTCATGGCGGCGCTGGTTTGTCCTTTGGATATAGCTATGGCCCGTCCTATTATTCGCGTCCTTATTATGCGCCGGTTATCTCAACACCTGTTTATGCGGAACCTTACTACGTTCAGCAACCGGTGGTTCAGCAGGCGCCTGCGCCTGCGCCAAGCTCGGGTCAGCAAATCACCATCATCAACAACAATTACTACAACTCCTCTTCGGGAAACATGAGCAGCGCCAACGCGATGTTCGGCCGCTGATTCGTGGCGTCATTGGTCGGCTTTTTAATCACAGTTATGAAACTTAAAAGTTATTTATTGCCGTTTTCGCTGGTTTTGATTGGCGGATTCGTCGTCGGTTGCGCGAGCACCGGCGTGCGAAATCCATCCGGGGTTCCGGTCACGGAAATGCGCGCCGA
>Ga0163144_10023546_pt1 | contig 12141 bp, 8 predicted proteins | sample OliLak19BULKMAT1_FD_123175 | JGI IMG/M metagenome (GOLD analysis project Ga0163144, IMG submission 123175) | Freshwater microbial mat bacterial communities from Lake Vanda, McMurdo Dry Valleys, Antarctica - Oligotrophic Lake LV.19.BULKMAT1 | ecosystem: Environmental > Aquatic > Freshwater > Lake...
AAGGCTTGGCGCCGCCGCTCTCGGCCGGCGGCGTCGTCGCCCGGCTCCCCCCGACGAGCGTCGCTGCGCCGTTGCGCTTCGCGCCGCTCGGCTCCGCGCGCGCCGGCGCGACCGCGGCCGTCGCCGCCTGCCCGCCGCTCGGCGCCGTCGGCTTTGCCGGCGCGGCCTCCGCGGCTGCGAGCGCCGGGGCCCCGCCGGCCGGAGGCCCCTCGTCGAGCTCCCACGACGGACGAAATTGCTCCGCGAGTCGCTCGGCTTCTTCGGGCGAGAGGGCGGTCCCGTGTTCCGATGCTGACATACTTGGTTCGTCGACCGTAGCACCGGGGCGCCCGCCCCAGCAAACAGCGCGCGGGCCCGATCACCGCCCGCGATCAGCCGCCCCAGTCACGAATCAGGACGTCGTCCCAGGTGTCCGCGACCTCGCCGACCGTGGTCAGGATGTCCTCGAACTCCTCGTAATCGAGCCCGGAGAGCCGCCGCAGGTTGCGCACGACGACCTCGTCCTGATCGACGTTGATCGCGAACGCCGCGTCCGAGGTCTGCACGAATGACAGCTCGAGCAACTTTCGGTAGAAGGCCTCGCGACCGGCCATCGGGACCGGCATGATCGGCGAGAACACCATCAAGACCCCGTGCTTTTCCAGCACGTTCACGCCGATGGTGGCGCTGCCGCGCTGGACCTGGGCGTACCCTGAATCGTCGAGCTCCGGCACCAGCGCCGCGGCGTCTTCTGCGGCGAGGGCCGCGCGGCTGGCGAAGCGCGCCAGATACGCGTTGATCATGCTCGTCGCATCGAGGAAGTTCTCACCCGTCTCGCGGTCGGCGTAGATGGGCGCAGGAGCAGGCGTGGCTTGCGATTCAGACACCGGTAGCCTCCAGGACAGCGCGGCGCCGTGCCAACCGGGCACGGGCTCGCCACATCCTACCCGCGGACGCCTCGCGCGTGCGATGAGGTTGTCTTCGTTCGGCGTTCTCGCCGTTCTCGCGACCGCTGTCCCGGCGTGCGATCCCCCGGGCAGCTCCAGCCCATCGGCCGCCGCGGCCACCGCGCCGCTCACCGATCGCGGGCTCGCCGAGAGCTTGCTCCGCCCGGAGAACCCGCTGCCGACGCGCGCCGAGACCGTGGCGCTCGCCGACAGGGTGGCCGTCGCCTCCGCCAAGAGCGGAGCGTCCCCCGACGGTGCGGCGCTGGCCCTCCTCGCGGCCGACCTGCGCGCGCGGCTCTGGCGCATCGACCGCAGCACCGCCGATGCACACGAGGCCGTCGAGCTCTACAAGGCGGCCTCCGCCGCCTACGGTCCCACCGTCGACGGTTGTCGCGCCGCCTTTCGCAGCGCTCTCTTCGTGGGCGAGCTCGCCCAGGACGCCGCGGCCAGCTACCGCGCCCTCTTCGTCGCCGAGCGTCTCGAGACCGCGCGCGGCGCGCCGCAGCCATGCCTCGACACCTTCCGCATGGCGCGCGCCGCGGCCGTCGCGTTTCGCCCCGACGCCGAAAAGCTCGCCGCCCTCGAGAAGGAAGCGGACGCCGCCGTGGCCGCCGCCCGCGCCGCCGCGCCCGTAGCCGCGTCTGGCGCTCCCGTCGCCTCGGTTTCTGCGGCGGACACACCTGCGCAGCCAGGCCCAGTCGTCGGCGGCGACCGCGACAACCTCATCGTGTCGCCGCCCGAGAGCACGCTCGCCAAGGGCCCCTCCAAGATCACCTCCATCGAGCGCTACGGCTCCGAGGACAGCGCGCGCGTCGTGCTCCACGCCTCCGCCCCCATCGGCTTCGAGGTCGGCGCGCTCCCCTCCGACGAGAAGGCCGGCAAGGACGCTCGCATCTACCTCGACCTGAAGAACGCCACCGCCAGGGGCGTCGCGAAGGAGATCGAAGTGGGCGGCGCGCTCAAGCGCATTCGCCTCGGCGCGCAGAAGACCGCCACGCGCGTCGTGTTCGATCTCAAGGGCCCCCTCTACCGCCGCATCTTCTACCTGCCCCAGCCCTTCCGCATCGTCGTCGACCTCTCGACGCGGCCGCCCCCGCGCGAAGAAAAGGTCGTCGCCGGCGCCTCGGGGGCGCGCGAGATCCGCCGCGTCGCCATCGATCCCGGCCACGGCGGCACCGATGCAGGGGCCGTCGGACCGACCGGGCTGCGAGAGAAGGACGTGACGCTCGACATCGCCCACCGCGTCGCGCCGCTCCTCGCGCACGAGCTGAAGATAGAGACGCTGCTCACCCGCGACACCGACGCCTATGTCGCGCTCGACCTGCGCACCGCCCGCGCCAATGCCTTCCACGCCGACCTGTTCCTCTCGATTCATTGCAATGCCTCCGAGACGGGCACCGCGCGGGGCGTGCAGACCTTCTATCTCGACGCCTCGCGCGAGCGCGACTCGTCGGCCGACCACGTCGCGGCGCGCGAGAACGCCTCCGTCAGGGGCAAACACCCGGACGGAGGTGGCTCGGACAGCCTGGAGCTCTCGGCCATCATCAGCAACCTCGACGTCGGCAAGATGGCCGCGCGGTCGCGCCACTTCGCCGATCTGATGCACCGCTCGGCGCTGGCCTCGCTCGCCGCCCGCTACGCCGATACCCGCGATCAAGGGGTCAAGTCGGCGGGTTTTTATGTGCTCGTCGGCGCCGACATGCCGGCGGTGCTCTTCGAGACGTCGTTCATCTCCAACTCCGACGACGAGGGCCGCCTGGCCACGGCCGATTACCGGCAAAAGATGGCTGACGCCATTGCGAATGCCATCAAGGCGTACAAGGAGGGCAAGTAGAGGGCAGGGGAGAGCGACTGAGAGGGCGACGTGGCAGCTTCACCCAGCTTCACGGTGATTGCGCGAGCCATTGCGAAGGCCATTGATGATGATGAAGCGCGCCGGCGAACCGGCGCCGCAGGACAGCCGTGCGTGCGCCGAGAACGGGGCCCGGTCGGACTCGGCAATTTTTTCCGTCGACTTCAAAAGGGTTGAAACCCTGCGTGATATTTGCGTCCCTAGCAGCCTCCAAAGTGAAACCCACCGACGTCCGCAACCCCAGTTATTTCCACAAAGTCGTGGACTGCCAGTGGGCTTGTCCGGCCCACACCAACGTGCCGGAGTACATCCGGCTGATCGCGGAAGGGCGTTATTCCGACGCGTACATGCTCAACCGCGAGTCGAATGTCTTCCCGGGCATTCTCGGGCGCACGTGCGACAGGCCGTGCGAGCCGGCGTGCCGGCGCACCCGCGTCGAGGAGAAGCCGGTCGCCATCTGCCGCCTCAAGCGCGTCGCGGCCGATCACCGGGACGACATCTCCGAGCGGTTGCCCAGGGCCCCGGTCGAGAAGAACGGCAAGCGGATCGCGTGCGTCGGCGCCGGGCCGGCCTCGCTGACGGTCGCCAACGATCTCGCGCCGCTCGGCTACCAGATCACCGTCTTCGAGAAGCTCGGTGTGCCGGGCGGGCTCATGCGCTCGAACATCCCTTCGTTCCGCCTCCCCGAGAAGGTGCTCACCGAAGAGATCGACATGATCCTGGGGATGGGCATCGACGTTCGCTACAACTCGCCCGTCGAGAGCTTCCGCGCGCTGTTGGCCGAGGGGTACGACGCCGTGTTCGTGGGCAGCGGCGCGCCCAAGGGCAAGAACCTGGAGATCCCGGGCCGCTACGACAGCGATCGCATCCACATCGGCATCGACTGGCTCGAGGCCGTCGCGTTCGAGCACATCAAGACCATCGGCGAGCGCGTGCTGATCATCGGCGTCGGCAACACGGCGATGGACTGCTGCCGCACCGCGCGGCGGCTCGGCGGCGTCGACATCAAGGTCATGGCGCGGCGCCCGCGCCCGTACTTCAAGGCCTCGCCGTGGGAGCTGGAGGACGCGGAAGAAGAGCAGGTCGAGATCGTCATCAACCACGCGCCGAGCTCGTTCGTCGTCGAGGACGGCAAGCTCCGCGGCATGATGTTCGACAAGCTCGAGTGGCGGATCGACGACAAGGGCCAGCAGAAGTCGACGGTCCTCGAGACGGTGTTCTTCCCGGCCGACGACGTCATCCTGGCGATCGGTCAGGAGGGCGCGTTCCCCTGGATCGAGCGCGACCTCGGCATCGAGCTCGACAAGTGGGACATGCCCGTCGTCGACAAGACGACCTTCCAGTGCTCGCTCCCCGGCGTGTTCTTCGGCGGCGACGCCGCGTGGGGACCCGAGAACATCATCTGGGCCGTCGAGCACGGCCACCAGGCCGCCATCTCGATCCACAACCTCTGCCAGGGCGTCCCGCTGACCGAGCGGCTGCCCCAGGGCATGCACCTCACGAGCACCAAGATGGGGCTCCACGAGTGGAGCTACAGCAACGACTACACCCCGTCGAAGCGCGAGAAGATGAAGCACGTCGACCTGGTGGAGCGCTTCAAGAAGCTCGACATCGAGGTCGAGATGGGCTTCACGGTCGAGCAGACCGTGCGCGAGGTGGAGCGCTGTCTCAACTGCGACGTCCAGACGGTGTTCACCGACAAGCTCTGCATCGAGTGCGACGCGTGCATCGACATCTGTCCGGTGGTCTGCCTCACCATCGCGCCCGACGGCGACGAGGCCGACGTGCGCAAGCGCCTCAATGCCCCGTCGACGAACCTGAAACAGGACATCTTCGCCTCGGGGCCGCTGCCCCAGACAAAGCGCGTGATGATGAAAGACGAAGACCTCTGCGTTCACTGCGGCCTGTGCGCCGAGCGCTGCCCCACGGCGGCGTGGGACATGCAGAAGTTCCAGCTCTCGATCCCTTACGCAGGAAAGCCAGCGTGCAACAGCAAACGTTAATGACCAGGGTCAACGACTTCGCGTTCAAGCTCGCGAACGTCAATGGAACGGGCTCGGCGAGCGCCAATGGCCTGCTGATGCAGGCCATCTTCCGGATGGGGATCCCCGTCTCGGGAAAGAACCTCTTCCCGTCCAACATCCAGGGATTGCCGACCTGGTACGAGATCCGCGTCAACAAGCGCGGATACACGGCGCGCACCAGCGACTACGACCTCATGGTCGCAATGAACGCCGAGACCTACGCGCGCGACGTGCAAGAGGTCAGGTCGGGCGGCTACCTGATCTACGACTCGTCGTGGCCTCTCGACAGGGGGCTCACGCGGTCCGACGTGACGTTCCTCGGCGTGCCCTATGCGCGGCTCTGCACGGAGACGTTCGCCGAGTCGCGCGAGCGCACGCTGATGAAGAACATCGCGTACGTGGGCACTCTGGCGGCGCTGCTCGACATCGACATGGGCATCATCGCCGGCATGCTCAAGGAGAAGTTCGGCAAGAAGCCGGCGCTCATGGAGTCGAACCGCAAGGCGATCCAGCTCGGCTACGACTACGCGAAGGAGCACTTCGAGCACCCGCTGCCCATCCGCCTCGAAAAGATGGACGCCACGAAGGACTCCATCCTCATCGACGGCAACACCGCCACCGCGCTCGGCTGCGTCTATGCCGGCGCGACGGTCGCAGCGTGGTACCCGATCACGCCGTCGACGAGCGTGCTCGACGCGTTCAAGACGCTCTGCGAGAAGTTCCGCACCGACAAGGAGACCGGCAAGCGGCGCTACGCCATCTTGCAGGCCGAGGACGAGCTCGCGGCCATCGGCATGGTGATCGGCGCGAGCTGGGCCGGCGCGCGCTCGTTCACCTCGACCGCGGGCCCCGGCATCTCGCTCATGAACGAGCTCATCGGCCTGGCGTATTACGCCGAGATCCCCGCGGTGATCGTCGACGTGCAGCGCGTCGGTCCCTCCACCGGCATGCCCACGCGGACGCAGCAGGGCGACATCTTGCTCTGCGCCTACGCCTCGCACGGCGACACCAAGCACATCGTGCTCTTCCCGGCCAACCCCGGCGAGTGCTTCGATTTCGCGGTGAAGTCGTTCGATCTCGCGGAGCGCTTCCAGACCCCGGTGTTCCTCCTCAGCGATCTCGACATCGGCATGAACGACTGGGTGATCCCGCGTCTCAAGTGGGACGACAACCACCGCCCCAACCGCGGCCACGTGCTCTCGCGCGAGGATCTCGAAGCCCTGCCCAAGTTCTACCGCTACTCCCCGGAGGACGAGCTCGGGGTCGCGGCGCGCACGTTGCCCGGCGTGCATCCCAAGGGCGCGTTCTTCACGCGCGGCTCGGGGCACAACCGGCTCGGCGGCTACACCGAGATCCCGGCCGAGTACCAGGACGTCATGGATCGCCTGGCGCGCAAGCACCGGGCGGCCCGCAACTGCGTCCCCGAGGCCGTGATCGAGCGCCGCTCCAAGGCGACGTTCGGGGTCATCACCGTCGGCGGCTGCGACCTCGCGGTGCGCGAGGCGCTCGACAAGCTGGAGGCCCGCGGCCTCGTCGCCGACTACTGCCGGGTTCGCGGCTTCCCGTTCGGCGACGAGATTGAGGAGTTCATGCACGGGCACAACCCCGTGTTCGTGGTCGAGCAGAACCGCGACGCCCAGCTCCGCTCGCTGCTCACGCTCGAGACCAACGTGCCCAAGGACAAGCTGCGCTCGGTGCTGGCGTACGGCGGCTTCCCGCTGCAAGCCGCGCAGGTGGTCGACGGCGTCGTCGCGGAGCTCGAAGAAGAACAGGCCCACTCCCGCTCGTCCGACTGAGCGCAGGTCGGGCTTCGGGACGCGAACGGCGCGCCCGTGCCCCGGACCCCGTCGCGGCAATCCAGGAAGAAACAGCTCATGAGCTACATCAAGAAACCCGTCGCGAAGCACCCGTCGCTCAAGCCGAACAAGCTGGGGCTCACCGTTCGTGACTACGAAGGGTCGATGTCGACGCTGTGCGCCGGCTGCGGCCACGACTCGGTGACCGCCGCCATCGTGCGCGCGTTCCACGAGCTCGACACGCCGCCGCACATGGTGGCCAAGGTCTCGGGCATCGGCTGCTCGTCCAAGACGCCCACGTATTTCGTCTCCGGCGCGCACGGCTTCAACTCCGCGCACGGCCGCATGCCGGCCATCGTGACCGGGGCGAACGCCGCCAACAAGGAGCTGCTGTGCATCGGTGTGAGCGGCGACGGCGACTCGATGTCCATCGGGCTCGGGCAGCTCTGTCACGCCATCCGGCGCAACGTGAACATGCTCTACATCATCGAGAACAACGGCGTGTACGGCCTCACCAAGGGCCAGTTCTCGGCGTCGTCGGACCTCGGCTCGAAGTCGAAGAAGGGCGAGCCGAACACCCAGCCGCCCATCGATCCGGTGCGCCTCGCGCTCTCGATCGGCGCGACGTTCGTGGCGCGCAGCTTCTCGGGCGACAAGGACCAGCTCGTCCCGATCCTCAAGGCGGGCCTGCGCCACAAGGGCCTCGCGCTCGTCGACGTCATCTCGCCGTGCGTGACGTTCAACGACCACGAGGGCTCGACCAAGAGCTACGTGTACACGCGCAAGCACCAGCTCCCGATCGCCGTGACCGACTTCGTGCCGATGGCCGAGGAGATCACCGCCACCATCGAAGAGGGCGAGAGCAAGAGCGTGACGCTGCACGACGGCAGCGTCGTGCGCTTCCGCAAGGTCGCGGCCGACTACGATCCGACCAACCGCGGCGCCGTCATGGCCTATCTCGAAGAGCGTCAGGCGTCCGGCGAGGTGCCGGTCGGTCTGCTGTTCCTCGACAAGAACGGTGTCGAGATGCACGACGACGCCAGGACCGTGGACGTCCCGCTGACCCGCCTCCCGTTCGAGCAGCTCTGCCCCGGCAGCGCCGCCCTCGACCGCCTTCAAGACATGTATCGGTAGCGCCCGCGGCATGGACGCGGCGCAGAGGCTCTACCAGCGCCTGGGATTCAAGCGCATCGAGGAGCCGATGGGCGCGACAGGGCACCACGGTTGCAATCGCTTTCATTCGCTCTCGTCATGAGACAAGGCGCCTCGGACGTGGCGCCTTCGGCGCCGTCCCCTAATTGGCGGACCCAATTCATGCGCTCTGGTCGTGAGCCGGCGCTTTGAATGCCGCGCCTTGAGCGCAGTCTCGTGATTGACGCACCAGGCGCCGGCGCGTGCGGAACAGATAACGCACTTGTTATGGCAGCGCCGTAGTACGGTGGGTTCATGGGGGTTGAAAAACAACGCATGGCGACAAGGGATTTGTCTGCTCTGTTTCGGAACGAGCTGGGGGGCGCGGTGCTCGCACCGCGGCGCCGCGCGTGAACCGGGTGGAACGCGCGTTGCGGCACATCGCTGCGGACCTGGACGCAGCGGAGCGCGTGTGGTGCCTGATCGACGGCCTGGCGGTGAGCGCACGGGCGCAGCCGCGCGCGGCGCGCGACGTCCACGTCGTGGTGTCCGTGGTCGATGACGCCGACGCGGAGAGCGTGATCGAGTGGTTGCAGGGGGCGGGCTACCGCGTGGTGCACGTCACCGAGCAGACAGCGAGCTGCAGGCTCGCGACCGTTCGGCTTCTGCCGCCCGACGATCACGAGCACGGCGCCTCGGTGGATGTGGTGTTTGCGTCGTCCGGCATCGAGGCCGAGGTGGCGGAGGCCGCCGATCGGGTGAGCGTCTTGCCCATGCTGACGGTGCCGATCGCTCGCGTCGGTCACCTGCTGGCGCTCAAGCTGCTCGCCCACGACACCCGCCGGAGACGCCACGACGAGGACGACCTGGACGCGCTCCGGCGCGAGGCGAGCGACGCGGAGCTCGAGCTGGCCCGCCAGGCGCTGCGCCTCATCGAGTCGCGCGGTGGCCATCCCGGCAAACCGCTGCTCGCCGACTTCGAGCACCTCCTGGCGGCCCACGCCATGGCCTCTTGAGCCCGCGGCGCTACGGATCCTCGCTCACGAAGCGAGCATCGCGGAGCACGAAGCGGGTCTTGCCCGCGACGCGCCGTTCGCGCACGTCGTGCGACGGATCGCCGGGCAACGCGAGGTACGGCGCGGTGTCGTCGGCGACGAATTTGGGGCACACGGCGAGCAGCGATTGCTCGCCCGCCAGGGCCACGGCGCTCGCCACCGTCGGGCACGCCGCGAGCAGCTCGAGCGAGCGACAGGTCGGCGGGGCGAGGAAAATTCCCCCGCTCATGAAGCGCCGGAGGACCTCCTCCGGCCGCGCCCAGAAGCTCATCGTCGTCTCGCGATCGTCGTGCGCGCCGCTCTGGTTGTCGGGCCGCACGAGCAAGAAGAAGCGCGCATCGAAGCGCCGCGCCTCGGCCTCGGGCGTCACCCAGCGCGCCCACGGGATCAGGCCATCGAGCGCGAGCCGCGCGCCGCGCGCCCGCAGCAGCTCGGCCAGCGGGTTGCCACCTTCGAGCTGGGCGCGCATGTCCAGCACCTCGCCGTCCGCGAGCGCCCGGTCGAGCGGCACGATCGCCGCCTCCTCGAGGCTCTCGCGGCACGCGGCGACCGCGAGGGCGAGCGCGCCGGCGTCGGCCGTCGCCATCTCGCTCGCGCGCGCGTGCGGCTCCGTGGTGAGCGCGGCCCACGAGCCGTCGCCATCGCCGGCGTCGACCTTGCCGCCCGGGAAGACCACCGCTCCGCCGAGGAAGCTCGACTGCTTGTGGCGGTGCACGCAGAACACCTCGGGGCCTGCCGGCGAGGGACGCAGCACGATGACGGTCGCAGCGGCACGAGGTGACGGGGCAGAGCGCGAGGGATCGAAGTCGAGCACGGGGCATGCTCTTTCACGATCGCGGTCGGCCGTCACGCCCCGCGGTCACCACGCGCGAGCCGACCGAGCGCGGCCATCGTCCAATTGTCTTGACGAAGGCGGGGATAACTCCTACCGTTCTGCGCCCTTTTTGATAGGGCCATCCGTTCAGGGGTCGAAGGACTTGTGCGCTCCCTGAGCGCGCTCTCGGGCGGTTTGCGCGGAGAAAAACATGAACAAGGCGCAGCTCAAAAAATTCAAGACGATGCTCGAAGAGAAGCGCGACGAGATCGTCAAGAAAGCGAAGCAAACGCTCTCTGAAGACATGATGCTCGACGCGAACGACCTTCCCGACGAGATGGATCTGGCTTCCAGCGAGTATCTTCAATCCTTCACGTTCCGCTTGCGCGGCCGGGAGAAATCGTTCCTCGACAAGATCGAGAAGGCACTGGCGAAAATCGAGGACGGCTCGTTCGGCAACTGCGAAGAGTGCGGTGAAGAGATCACCCTGAAGCGCCTCGAGGCGCGGCCCGAAACGACGCTTTGCATCCGCTGCAAGGAAGACCAGGAGCGCGCCGAGAAAGACTACGGCTGAGCCCCACGCGTCGGCCCCATGCCGCGATGGCTCTTGGCTGTCGCGCTCGCATGGGGCCACGCGGCCGCGCGACCGCAGCCATGGCGGACACGCCCACACCGACGCGCGTCTTCCAAAGCGAGGCTGCGAAGGGTGGGACGGCCGCCCTTGCGATGGAACGGCGCGCGCGCCGCTTCGAGCGTTTCGGATTCGCGGCGCCGCTTCGGTCGTGACGAGCGTGCAGCTCGTGCGGTGACCACGCTCTCCCCGTGACGACGCTGGCCCGTGTCCGCGCCGCTACTTCTTCGGGCGCGGCGACTTGCCCTGCGGGCCCTTCTTGTTCAGCGCGGCCAGCACCGGCGTGAGGTAGTGGCCGGTGTGCGAGCGGGCGTTCGCCGTGAGGTCCTCGGGCGTACCGACGCCGACGATGTCGCCGCCGTGCTCGCCGCCCTCGGGGCCCAGGTCGACCACCCAGTCGCAGCACGCCACGACGTCCAGGTTGTGCTCGATGACGACGACCGTGTTGCCCGCGTCGCGGAGCCCGACCAGGCCCGCCGTCAAGATCTCGATGTCCGAGAAATGAAGGCCCGTCGTCGGCTCGTCGAGGACGTAAAGGGTGCGTCCCGTGGCCTTGCGCGCGAGCTCGCGGGCGAGCTTCACGCGCTGCGCTTCGCCGCCCGAGAGCGTTGTCGCGGGCTGGCCCAGCGTGATGTAGTCGAGCCCCACGCGGCGCAGCGCGATGAGCCGCTCGCGGATCTTCGGGATGGTCTCGAACTGCTCGATCGCCTGCTCGACGTTGAGGTCGAGGGCGTCGGCGATGGATAGGCCGCGGTAAAGCACCTCGAGGGTCTCGCGGTTGTAGCGCTTGCCGCCGCAGGTCTCGCACGTGACGAAGATGTCGGGCAGGAAGTGCATCTCGACGCGGAGCACGCCGTCGCCCTGGCAGGCCTCGCAGCGCCCGCCCTTCACGTTGAACGAGAAGCGGCCCGCCTTGTAGCCGCGCGCGCGGGCCTCGGGCAGGCCGGTGTAGAGCTCGCGGAGCAGGCTGAAGACGCCGGTGTACGTCGCGGGGTTCGAGCGCGGGGTGCGGCCGATGGGGGCCTGGTCGATCGAGACGACCTTGTCGATGTGCGAGAGGCCCTCGATCGCGTCGTGCTCGCCGACCGGCGCGGCGCTGCGGTAGAGGGCGTTCTTCGCCGCGGGGAGCAGCGTGTCGACGATGAGGCTGCTCTTGCCGGAGCCGGAGACGCCGGTGATCGCGACGAGCAGGCCGACCGGGATCTCGGCGGAGACGTTGCGCAGGTTGTGGGCGCGCGCGCCGACGAGGCGGATGGATTTGCCCGAGGGCTTGCGCCTGCCGAAGAGCTGCGCGACCTGCCGCTCGCCCGAGAGGTACGGGCCGGTGACCGACGCGGGGTTCTTGCAGATCTCCTCGGCCGTCCCCTCGGCGACGATCTGGCCGCCGTGGATGCCGGCGCCGGGACCCATGTCCACGACGTGATCGGCCGCCATGATCGCGTCTCGATCGTGCTCGACGACGAGCACCGTGTTGCCCAGGTTCACGAGGCGCCGGAGCGCGTCGAGCAGGCGGGCGTTGTCGCGGGCGTGCAGGCCGACCGAAGGCTCGTCGAGGACGTAGAGCACACCGACGAGCGCGGAGCCGATCTGGGTCGCCAGGCGGATGCGCTGACCCTCGCCGCCCGAGAGCGTCTGGGCCGAGCGATCGAGCGTGAGGTAGTCGAGACCGACGTCGATGAGGAAGCCGAGGCGCGCGATCACCGCGCGCAGCAAGGGCTCCGCGATCGCGAGATCGCGGCCGTGCAGCTCGGTGCTCAGCGTCCCGCTCTCGCGCACGATGGGGGGGCGGCCGTTGCGGGCGCTCTGCGGCGCCTCGGGGGCGAGCGAGGCCAGGAACGTGCGCAGGGTGCGCAGCGGCATCTGGCCGACCTCGGCCATGTTGCGTTTGCCGAGGATGACGGCGAGCGCCTCT
>Ga0163144_10023547_pt1 | contig 12141 bp, 9 predicted proteins | sample OliLak19BULKMAT1_FD_123175 | JGI IMG/M metagenome (GOLD analysis project Ga0163144, IMG submission 123175) | Freshwater microbial mat bacterial communities from Lake Vanda, McMurdo Dry Valleys, Antarctica - Oligotrophic Lake LV.19.BULKMAT1 | ecosystem: Environmental > Aquatic > Freshwater > Lake...
AGTCTCGTGGTGGTTCGCATGGCGCGCTGACGCGCGTGCATGCCGATAGATTTCAGGCCCGAAGGGGCGACAAGACAATCGGCACCGTCGTACTTCGCACCGGCGACGGCCGACTTCGTCACCGTTGTGTCGCAGGCCGCATTGCAGGGGGTTTCGGCGCCAGATCGCGTTGCCACCGGCGGCAGTATGCCGGATATTCCCGCGTGCCGATGTCGACTGGATCGCGCGCGTTGTTCCTGCCCACGACCGAGCACGCTCTATTGCGCGACATGGTGTCCGAGTTCGCGCGTCGCGAAGTCGACCCACAAGCGGCGGAGTTCGATCGTCGAGGCGAGCTGAACACGGCGCTGTTCCGCAAGCTCGGTGACCTCGGTCTGCTCGGCGTCACGGTGCCGGACGACGCCGGTGGTGCGGGCATGGACGCCGTCGCAGCTGTGATCGTCCACGCAGAGCTCGCGAAGTACGACCCGGGCTTCACGCTCGCGTACCTCGCCCACTCGATGCTGTTCGTGAACAACTTCTACAACGGCTCCAGCGCGGAGCAGCGCGCGCGCTGGCTGCCGAGGGTGCTGTCGGGCGAGTGGATCGCCGGCATGGGCATGACCGAGCCGGGCGCCGGCACCGACGTGCTCGGCATGTCGACCACCGCGGTGCGCGAGGGCGATCACTACATCGTCCGCGGCACCAAGACGTACATCACCAACGCGTGCGATGGCTTCTGCTTCCTCGTGTACGCGAAGGTCGGCGGACGCGTGACGGCGTTCGTGATCGATCGCGACTGTCCCGGCTTCTCGACGACGCCGCACATCGACAAGCTCGGCATGCGCGCCTCGACGATGGCCGAGCTCGTGTTCGAGGACTGCCGTGTCCCGGTCGCGAACCTGCTCGGCCGTGAGGGCGACGGCGTCACGCACATGATGCGGAACCTCGAGATCGAGCGGGTCACGCTCGCGGCGATCAGCGTCGGCATCGCCGAGCGCTGCGTCGAGATCATGGTGCGGTTCGCGAACGAGCGCCGCGCGTTCGGGCGACCGATCGCGGACTTCGGCCAGATCCAACGCTACATCGCCGAGGGCTACGCGATGACCCAGGCCGCGAAGTCGCTCGTGTTCAACGTCGCGCGCGACATCGGCCCTGATGTTCGCAACCGTGTCGGCTCCGACGCGGCGAAGTTGTTCGCGGGTCCGGTCGGCAAGACGGTCGCCGACTATGCGATGCAGGTGATGGGCGGCGCGGGGTACTGCAAGGAGTACCCAGTCGAGCGTTTGTGGCGTGATGCGAAGCTGATCGAGATCGGCGGCGGCACCCTCGAGGCGCACCAGAAGAACCTCGCGAAGGATCTTTCGCTGCTCTTCCACGGCTGAACGCGCCCCTCCGACGCAGCAGGCCCGTGCGCGCCATGACATCGCTGTCGCGGGGCGAGCGTGGCGCGCGGACCCTCGGTCGTTTGGCGTGAGGTGGCGCGCGATCGTATCGGTGGACGGCGCGCGACGAGTCCGGTCAAGATTCGGATCGAGACCATGCGCACCACCAACCTTCATTGGATTTCCGCCCTGTCCATCGTCGCCGCGCTGACGGCCTGCCCCGCCGAGGAGAACGCGGATGGGACCGGTGACGGAGCGTCCACCGGCGGCACTGACGATCAGTCGGCGTCGTCGACGATGAGCGCGAGCGAGACCTCGGCGACGATGAGCGCATCGACGACGACCGCGACGACCGCGACGACCGAGGACACCGAGTCCGAGTCGGAGACCGAGCCCGGCACGATCTCGGTGACGATGACGTCGCCGACCGGCGAGGATCCGCTGCCCAACGGCGCGATGTGCGAAGAGAACGAGCAATGCGAGTCGATGATGTGCTTCGTCGTCGGTCCGCTCGGCGGCATCTGTGGCGACTGTCTCAGCGACGCCGACTGTGCCGATACGACCGGCGGCGGCTGTAGCATCCCGAACCCGCTGTCGACGCCGCCCCAGGGCGCCGAGTGCAACATGGGCCAGCAGGGCGAGGGCTGCATGTCCGACGCCGTCTGTGTCGAAGGGGGCTTGTGCGCCGTGATTCTCGACGTGCCCGGCATCCTCACCGCGAGCACCTGTGGCGAGTGCCTCACCGACGCGGAGTGCACCGACGGTGCCCTGTGCTCGCCGAGCTACGACGTCGCGGAGCTGTCCGGCGTGAAGGCCTGCGTCGCGCCGGGCTCGGTGCCGGACGGCGAAGGCTGCGATCTCTTGTCGGGGACCGGCAACGACGCGTGCATGTCGGGCTTTTGCCAGCCCGCCGATGTGCTCGGCGTGATCGAGCTCGGTGTGTGCAGCGGCTGTGCGACCGACGACGATTGCACCGAGCCGGAGGTCTGCCTGCCGCCGGAGGTCGTTGTGGCGACCGGTCTCGTCGCGGGTGGCTGCGGCATGATGCCGTGACGCGCGGCCGCGATTCGCGGCCGAGCTCGCAAAGGGCGATCGGGGAGTCCCGGTCGCCCTTTCGCGTTTGAGCGTGCCGGGAATATCCGCCTTCGGCGCAGGTCGCGGGTTAGTCCCGATCGAGCTGCGCTTCTCCAGCGGGTGGGAGTCCCGTTCCGGTAAGCGTCGGAGCGCCGGGTAGCAGGTTTCAGGCGCGGGGAGAGATCCCCGGGTCCCGAGCGGGGCGTCGAGAGCCCGTCAGGCGACGAGAGTCGTGCAGCGGGGAGCAAGTACGCGGGCCGCAACATGAGGTGAAGTCTGCAGCCTCGACAGAGGAACAATCCGAAGGCCGAGCCGCTCATGTCAAGGCGAAGGCAACACGCGACGCGGGAGATCCGAAACACGCGTCGCGCTTCGGCGGGGTATGGGACGCAGCACGCGTATGGTCGCGCGACTTCTTCCACAACCTCGGGCTGCATCCGCCTGCGTGGCACCGTCCGCTACCCGGAGATCGTGAACTACCGCGACACCGAGAGACCATCGGTAAGCCGTGTGCGGGAGATTCGCACGCACGGTTTGAACGGGGGCCCTACCGGAATTCACTCGAAGAGAGAAGGAAGGTAGGGTCTACCAATGACGAGATATGCCGCGAACGTGCTGAGCCTGGCTGGCCTTGGGTTATGCTAGGTCCCGGCTCCCTTGTCGGTCCTGCGCACGCTCGTCAATTCCTCTCGAGCACTCATCACCGGCGCTCGCGAGGTCGCACGCTTCCGCGAGATCTCGACGGTGTTCGTGACGCACGGCTTCGGCTGGGCGCTCGCGCAGCTCAAGCTGCGCCGCGAGCTGCAGGTCGAGTTCGAGGGCGCCGACCTCACGCGCAAGGCGCTGTCCGATCCCGACACTGGCAAGCGCCTCGTCGCTGCGCTCACGAAGCTCGGCCCGACGTTCGTCAAGCTCGGGCAGATCCTCTCGACGCGCGCCGATGTCCTGCCGCTCACGCTCATCCACGAGCTCGAGACGCTGCAGGACAACGTCGAGTCGCTGCCGTTCTCGGCGATCGATGCCCAGCTCGTGCGCAACCTCGGCGCCGACTATCGCAGCCACTTCTCCGAGCTCGACGAGACGCCGCTCGCGTCGGCGAGCATCGCCCAGGTCCACCGCGCGACGCTGGTCGACGGCACGAAGGTCGCGCTCAAGGTCCAACGCCCCGCGGTGCGCTCGAAGATCGAGAGCGACCTCAGCATCCTGCTCGTGCTCGCGGGCTGGCTCGAGGAAGCGATCGACGAGGCCCGCGCGATGGACCTTCAGGGCATCATCACCGGCTTCACGAAGTCGATCTCCGCCGAGCTCGACTTTCGCATCGAAGCCCGCAACCTCGAGCGGTTCCGCCGCAACTTTGCCGAGAAGCAAGAAGTCGTGTTCCCGAAGGTGTGGGGCGAGCTCTCGACCACCGAGATCCTGTGCATGGAGTTCCTCGACGGGCGCAAGTTCAGCGAGGTGCTCGAGGCCGGCGAGGACACCAAGCCGCTGGTGTCGATCTACTTCGACACCGCATACAAGATGCTGTTCTTCGACGGCTTCTTCCACGGCGACCTGCACCCCGGCAACGTGCTGGTGCTGCCGGGAGGCAAGGTCGGTGTCCTGGATTGCGGCATGGTCGGACGGCTGTCGCCGGCCGCGAAGGATCGCATCGTCGACATCCTGTGGGCGATCCTCAACGAGGACCTCGAGGCGGTCGCGCGCACGTTCTACGATCTGTCGATCCGCACGGGCCCCGTCGACTACGAGAAGTTCTCCGCCGACGTGATCGAGATCGCCGAGCGTTATCTCGTCGGCATCCCGCTGTCGGAGATCCAGATCGGCACGCTGTTCGGCGAGATCGTCGCCGGCGCGACGCGCCACGCCGTGCGCATGCCGACCGATTTCACGATGATGTTCAAGGCCATCATCACGACCGAAGGCATGGCGAAGTCGATCGCACCCGACATCGATCCGCTCGATCTCGCGCGACCGTTCATCACGCAGATGGTGAGCGATCGATACAACCCCGACCGCCTCAAGCAGATCCTGCTCGCCGACTTCAACAACGTGTCGCGGATGATCCGCTCGCTGCCGCGCACGCTGCCGGCGATGATCGACGACCTGCGCGCCGGGAAGATCGCGCTCGGCATCTCGCCCGACGCGCTCGCCGAGCAGCATCGGCTCGCCGAATCAAGGCAGAAACGCACGGTTCGGCTCGCGATCACAGTCGCATTTCTCGTGTGCGGCACGTATTCGCTCGGCCTCGGCCTCGGCGTGTGGCCGCTCGTCGGTATCCCGGCCCTGTCGGCATTCCTGCTCTTCGGGGCCGGCGTCGGGCTGTTCAGCCTGTGGTGGAAATGAAGTCGTAGCAGCGGTATCAACGCGGCCATGGCGAATCCCACAGCGACCTGCGAGACCTCGCTCGGCAACTTCGAAGTCGAGCTGTTCGTCGACAAGATGCCGATCACGGCCGGCAACTTCATCAAGCTGGCGAAAAGCGGCTTCTACGACGGGCTCCACTTCCACCGCGTCATCTCCAACTTCATGATCCAGTTCGGCTGTCCGCACAGCCGCGATCCGAACAGCAGCAAGGCCGGCACCGGCAACGGTCCAGACGGATGCATCAAGGACGAGCACCCGGACAACGCGAAGATCTCGAACGCGCCCGGCACGCTGTCGATGGCGAACACCGGCAGCCCCAACTCGGGTAGCTGCCAGTTCTTCATCAACACCGTCGACAACAACCGCCTCGACTGGTTCACGCCCGGCACGTCGCGTCACCCGGTGTTCGCCAAGGTCACGTCGGGCATGGACGTCGTGAAGAAGATCGAGACGACGCCGACCGGCCAGGGCGATCGCCCGCGCACGCCGGTGACGATGACCAAGATCACCATCCACGGGATGTGATCGGCGGGGTACCATCCGTACCCCGCATGAGCGACGACACGGGCCCCTCGAATTTCATCCGCGAACTGCTCGCCGCCGACGTGGCGGCGGGCAAGCACGAAGGGCGCGTGATGACGCGCTTTCCCCCGGAGCCGAACGGCTACCTGCACATCGGCCATGCCAAGGCGCTGTGGGTCGACTTCGGCATGGCGCAGGAGTTCGGCGGCGTCTGCAACCTGCGCTTCGACGACACCAATCCGGTCACCGAGGACACCGAGTACGTCGACGGGATTCAGAACGACATCCGTTGGCTCGGCTGGGACTGGGGCGAGCGCAAGTACTACGCGTCGGACTACTTCGAGCAGCTCTACACGTGGGCGGTGGCGCTCATCGGCAAGGGGCTGGCGTACGTCGACAGCGAGAGCGTCGATGAGATCCGCGCCCGTCGCGGCAACTTCTACAAGCCGGGCACGAACAGCCGGTTTCGTGATCGCAGCACGGACGAGAACCTCGACCTGCTCGCGCGCATGCGCAAGCGCGAGTTCTCCGACGGCGCCCATGTCGTGCGCGCGAAGATCGACATGGCGCACGGCAACCTCAACATGCGCGATCCGTTGATGTACCGGATCAAGCACGCGCATCACCACCGCACCGGCAACGACTGGTGCATCTACCCGACCTACGACTACGCGCACGGGCTATCCGACGCGATCGAAGGCGTGACGCACTCGATCTGCACGCTCGAGTTCGAGGATCATCGGCCGCTGTACGACTGGTTCCTCGAGGCGCTCGAGCTGCCGCACCGGCCGCAGCAGATCGAGTTCGCGCGGCTGAACCTCAGCTACCTCGTGATGAGCAAGCGCAAGCTGTTGCAGCTCGTGCAGGAGAAGCTCGTCGACGGCTGGGACGATCCGCGGATGCCGACGCTCGCGGGCCTGCGCCGGCGCGGCTACACGCCCGAGGCGATCCGGGCGCTGTGCGAGCACACCGGCGTGTCGAAGCGGCCGGGCATCGCCGACGTCACGATGCTCGAACACGAGGTGCGCGAGCACCTCAACGCGACGTCGCACCGGCGCATGGCGGTGCTGCGGCCGCTGAAGATCGTCATCGAGAACATGGCGCAGGGCGAGGTCCACTGGTTCGATGCACCGAATAATCCCGAGGATCCGAGCGCGGGCTCGCGCAAGATCGGGTTTTGTCGCGAGGTGTTCATCGAGCACGACGACTTCCGCGAGGTCGCACCGAAGAAGTGGTACCGCTTTACGCCCGGTCAGGAGGTGCGGCTGCGCTACGCGGCGCTCGTGCGCTGCACCGGCGTGGTGAAGAACGACGCGGGCGAGGTGATCGAGCTGCGCTGCACGTGGGATCCGGCGTCGGGCGGTGGCAACTCGCCCGACGGTCGCAAGGTGAGGGGCACCTCGCATTGGGTGTCGGCGCAGCACGGCGTGCGCGCGACGGTGCGGCTCTACGATCGCTTGTTCACGGTCGAGGATCCGCTCGGGGTCGAGGGCAAGGACTTCAAGGAGTTCCTCAATCCCGCATCGCTCGAGGTGGTCGATGGCGCGATCGTCGAGCCCGAGCTCGCAGCGACGGCACCCGGTAGCCGGTTCCAGTTCGAGCGCATCGGATACTTTTGCACCGATCTCGGCAGCACCAGGGCGCAGCCGGTGTTCAACCGGACGATCGGGCTCAAGGACAGTTGGGCGAAGCTCGAGGCGAAGCAGGGCGGCTGAGCGTCAGCGCTGAGATCCAGCCGCTACCAGCGAGGCCCGGCACCCTCGGTGGGACGTGATACGCTGAAGGACGTGCTCGAGGAGGGCCACCTCGCGCGTCTCGAGAAGACGGACTTCGAGGCCCCGGCCCGGATGACACTGCGGATGGGTGGCATGACATCGACGTGGTCGTTCGCGCTCAGTGCAAGCACGAGGTCCACTTCGCGCTTCTCCCGGACGGCGCACGCGCCGAGGCCCCGAGCAAGCGATGGTTCGACTGCAAGACGGGCACGAACTGGCGCAAGAATCACGCCGCGAACCCGGCGTATCCTCCACTCGTCACATGGGCTCTCCCTACTACACCGACGAGCACGAGCAGCTCCGCGAGCAGGTCCGTCGCTTCGTGCAGCGCGAGATCATGCCGAACATCGAGGCGTGGGAAGAGGCGGCGGAGTTCCCCCGCGCGCTGTACGGCAAGGCGGCCGAGCTCGGCCTGCTCGGCCTCGGCTATCCCGAAGAGCTCGGCGGCACGCCCTGTGATCCGTTCCATCGCATCGTCGTGACCGACGAGCTCGCAAAGGCAGGCTCCGGTGGAATCGTCGCGGGGCTCATGAGCCACGGGATCGCGCTGCCGCCGATCATCGCGCTCGGCTCCGACGAGCTCAAGGCCCGCGTCGTCGCGCCGGTGCTGCGCGGCGAGAAGATCGCCGCTCTCGCGATCAGCGAGCCCGACGGCGGCTCCGACGTCGCGAGCATCCGCACCACCGCGCGACGCGACGGCGATCACTACGTGGTCAACGGCAGCAAGACGTTCATCACCTCGGGCATGCGCGCCGATTTCTGCACCGTCGCGGTGCGCACCGGCGGTCCGGGCATGGCCGGCATCTCGCTGTTGGTGATCGACGGCGACACGCCCGGCTTCACGCGCACGTCCTTGTCGAAGATGGGCTGGTGGTGCTCCGACACCGCGACGCTGTACTTCGAGGATTGCCGCGTACCGGCCCGGAACCTCATCGGCGACGAGAATTCCGGCTTTCGCGGCATCATGCAGAACTTCAACGGCGAGCGCATTGCGATCGCGTCGATGGCCGTCGCGTTCGCGCAGGTGTGCTTCGACGAGGCGGTGCAGTGGTCGCGCGATCGCGTCACGTTCGGCAAGCCGCTGCTGCATCGTCAGGTCATTCGCCACAAGCTGGTCGACATGATGCAGCGCATCGGGTGCACGCGCGCGTGGCTCGAGCAGCTCGCGTGGCGCGTACAGCAGGGCCAGTGGCCGATCGCCGAGGTGTGCATGCTGAAGAACGCCGCGACGCAGTGCATGGAATTCTGCGCGAAGGAAGCGGTGCAGATCTTCGGCGGCGCGGGCTTCATGCGCGGGCAGAAGGTCGAGCGCATCTATCGCGAGACCAAGGTGCTGTCGATCGGTGGCGGCGCCGAGGAGATCATGAAAGAGCTCGCCGCGAAGCAGATGGGGCTGTGATGGAGGCGCGACTCGGCTCGCGCGCGCTCTTCCCTGGGCTGACGACGAGCGTCTACGCCAACCACGCGGGCATGTCGCCGCTGTCGCTGCCCGTCGCGACCGCGATCCACGGCGCAGTGGACTCGATCGCGCGGCTCGGCGCGGCGGCGGGATGGGAGCTGCTCGGCGCGCGTGAGGCCGTGCGCCCGCGGCTCGCCGCGCTCGTGAACGCGCAGCCGCACGAGGTCGGCTTCGTGCCGAACACGACGACCGGTCTGCGTGCGGCGGCGTTCGGTCTGCCGTGGCACACCGGCGATCGCGTCGTGTGCTTCACCGGCGAGTTCCCGGCGAACGTCACCCCGTGGCAGCGCGCCGCGGCGGCGCACGGTGGCGAGATCGTGATGCTCGACGTGGATGACTACGCCACCGACGAATCGCGTGCGCTCGAGCGACTCGAGCGCACGCTCACGGCGGGTCGCGTGCGCGCGGTCGCGGTGTCGGCGGTGCAGTTCCAGACCGGCTTGCGCATGCCGATCGCCGCGATGAGCGAGCGTTGTCGGGCGCACGGCGCATGGCTCGTCGTCGATGCGATCCAGGCGTGCGGCGTCGTGCCGATCGACGTCGTCGAGCTCGGCATCGACGTGCTCGCGTGCGGTGGCCACAAGTGGCTCGGCGGCGCGATGGGCCTCGGCTTCGTCGTGATCCGCGAGCACGTCGCCGCCCAGCTGCGCCCGAGCCTCGCGGGCTGGACCAGCCATGTCGACGCGGCAGACTTCCTGCTGCGCGGGCCGGGTCACCTGCGTTACGACCGTGCGATCCGTGCGCGCGCCGATCAGGTCGAGGACGGTGGGTTCGGTCTCGCGCTCTTGCCCGGGCTCGGCGCGTCGATCGAGATCCTGCATGCGCTCGGCATCGACGCGATCTTCGAGCACGGGCAGCGGTGGATCGATGCGCTCGAGCCGGCGCTCGTCGATCGTGGCTTCACGAGCCTACGATCGGAGCACACCGCGGCGCGCTCCGGCATCCTCGCGTTGCGTCCGCCGACGGGCGTCGACGTGATCGCCTTGCATGCCGTGCTCGAGACCAGCGGCATCGCCTGCGCGACACCGGACGGCATGCTGCGCTTCGCCCCCCACTGGGCGAACCACGAGGCCGAGGTGGCGCAGGTGATCGGCGCTCTCGAGCGCGCGCTCGCGCGATCGTGAGCGTGAGCGAAGCGACCGCGGAAATCTGCACCTACATCGGAGCCGATCGTTCCGCTTGGGCAGGCGATCCCTGGGCATGCTGCCCATCTCGTCGACGCCCGTGCCCCACTTGGGCATCGTCGGGGCACGTCGAACGCCTGTTTACGGTCAACCACGTGGATTTCCTTGCGTTTGCTGACGGGCGCTGCGCTTGCTCATGTGGCGGGCAACCGGCAAGTGGCCCGGCGGGAGACGTGGGGATCGGCGGCCGGACCGATCAAACGTCGACATCATCGGGCGTCACAAACAGCCCCTACCAACATCTCGACGACAAGGAGAAACGACGATGGCTCTCGGATTTTCTGTGTGGCTCTTCCTGCTCGGTGTGCTCGGCGCATCGAACCTCATCATCGCCAAGAAGCCCGACGCGCGTGAGCTCATCGCGAAGCTCGCTCCGTATCAAGGGTGGATGGGCGCCGGCGCGGCGATCACCGGTCTGTACTGGCTCGTCATGGCGGTGCTGTGGATCGGCACGCTCGGCAGCAACCCGATCGGCTGGATCATGCACGTCGCTGTCGCGGTGGTCCTGTTCTCGCTGGGCCTTCTGCTCGGCGTCGGTACGCTGAAGACGTTCATCAAGCACCCGGCGGCGGTGGAGAAGATGGACATGCTCATCACCAAGCTCGCGCCGAAGCAGGGCGTGCTCGGTCTCGTCGCGATCGGTCTGTCGATCGCGTCGATCGTCGTCAACGTCATCTTCTGAGCTTCGCGCCCACTCTCGGCGCAGGCGAAGCCCCGCGGTCCGCGCTCGTGCGGCCCGTGGGGTTTTCTCGTTTCTACCGACCTCCACTCGAGCTTGGGAAGGGGTGTGAATCGTGGCGCGAACAGGCGATATCCGAGGTCAGGTCACGATCACGCTCTCGCACGATCTCGTCCGTGCGGGGCCTGTGGTCGTCCGCAGGCCGTCCCGTGGTATCGTCGCCCCGCGACCGCAACCGACCGTGGGCAAGCCCGGCAACACGCCCGAAGAAGCGGGCAAGCTCGACCGCACGACGCTGAGACCTCGAGACATCGAGGGTGGCGTCACACGTGGATACCGGCTGCTCGTCATCGGCGAGAACCAGCACACCGCGCACCGCCTGCCGCGGGTCGGTGACGTGAGCATCGGCCGCTCCGAGAGCGCCGACATCCAGATGCCGGACCCGTTGATGTCGCGGGTGCATGCGGTGCTGCACCTCGGTGCGCAGCTCGCCGTGAGCGATCTGGGCTCGAGCAACGGCACGATCGTTCGCGGCTCGCGGATCCCCGCGAACGAGCCCGTGCCGATCTCGGTCGGCGACACGATCGAGGTCGGCTCGACCGTCGTGATCGTGCAGCCGGAGTTCGCCCGCGGCGCGGAGCCGCCGGTCGATCGCGCGGACAGTCCCGATCGCACGTTCGCATCGAGCGATGATCCGATGGAGCGGATCTACAAGCTCGCGCGGCGCATCGCGATGAGCAACATCAACGTGCTGTTGCTCGGCGAGACCGGCGTCGGCAAAGAAGTCATGGCCCGCACGCTGCACAGCTTCTCGTCGCGCGCGAGCAAGCCGTTTCTCGGGCTCAACTGTGCGTCGCTCGCGGAGACGCTCTTCGAGAGCGAGCTGTTCGGCTACGAGAAGGGCGCGTTCACCGGCGCGCAGCAGATGAAGCCGGGGCTCATCGAGACGGCCGACGGCGGCACCGTGTTCCTCGACGAGGTCGGTGAGATGCCGATGTCGACGCAGGCGAAGCTGCTGCGTGTCATCGAGGAGCGTCAGGTGATGCGCGTCGGCAGCCTGCGCGCGCGCGAGGTCGACGTGCGATTCGTCGCAGCGACCAACCAGAACCTCGAGAAGGACATCGAGCTCGGTCACTTCCGCGAGGATCTGTTCTACCGACTCAACGGCATCTCGCTGGTGATTCCGCCGTTGCGCGAGCGCATCGGCGAGATCCAGGCGCTTGCGCGCTCGTTCCTCGCCGAGGCGTGCAAGCAGGCCGGCTACGCGAGCCAGCCGGTGCTGTCGCGCGACTCGGTCGAGTGGATGATGAAGCACACCTGGCCGGGCAACATCCGCGAGCTGCGCAACGCGGTGAACCGTGCGGTGTTGCTCGCGACCGGTGGGGTGATCCAGCCCGAGCACCTGCGCAGCGAGGCTTACGCGCCCAGGACAGGGCGCGGGTCGGGGCGCGGGGGTGATCGGTCGGGGAGTGATCCGGTCGTGCCCGTGGTGGCGCCGGCTCCGATCGCGGCGGTGGATCCCGACGACGAAGAGCGGCAGCGGGTGATGGCCGCGCTCGCGGCGTGCGGTGGGAATCAGACGCGCGCGGCGAAGGTGCTGGGGATCGCGAGGCGGACGTTGACGAGCAAGCTCGGCAAGCTCGGGCTGCCGCGGCCGCGCAAGGATCGCGAGTCGGGCGACGACGACGACGACGAGGATTGATCGTTCAACGCGGCGGCGGGA
>Ga0163144_10023549_pt1 | contig 12140 bp, 4 predicted proteins | sample OliLak19BULKMAT1_FD_123175 | JGI IMG/M metagenome (GOLD analysis project Ga0163144, IMG submission 123175) | Freshwater microbial mat bacterial communities from Lake Vanda, McMurdo Dry Valleys, Antarctica - Oligotrophic Lake LV.19.BULKMAT1 | ecosystem: Environmental > Aquatic > Freshwater > Lake...
GTATAAAGTGTAGTTGCCGTATTATTAATTGCAGGCGACCACGTTCCTGTTATACCATTCGTTGATGTTGTTGGCAAAGCCGCTAAAGGAGCACCAGAACAAATTGGAGCAACGGCTGTAAAACTTGGTGTGACAGGTGTATTGACTGTAATTGTCATTGCTGTTGTTGTTGCACAAAGACCAGCTGTTGGTGTAAATGTATAAAGTGTAGTTGCCGTATTATTAATTGCAGGCGACCAAGTTCCAGTTATACCATTCGTTGATGTTGTTGGCAAAGCGGCAAGAGGTGCACCAGAACAAATTGCTGCAACAGTTGTAAATGTTGGTGTTGTTAATGCGCTGACTGTAATACTTTGCGTATCGGAACTTCCACATAATAAAGTATAAGTAATAGTAAATGTTCCTGCGCCTGCTGTAGCCGGATTAAAAGTTCCGAGTGAAGCATTGGTGATTCCTGTTCCGCTCCAAGTTCCACCAGTAGTTGCTGCCGTTAAATTAACTGCTGCTGCGTTAACACAAAATGGTCCAGCCGCGTTAATTGTTGCATCACATGGTGTTGAGCAAAGTGGAATTGTATTTGGATCAAAAACCAAAATTGTTCCGTTACCATCAGTAATTTGCACAGACGTTGCACCACCAGGAATTGTAACATTTGTACCTGTTCCAAAATTTACGTATTGTAATGTAGGCGGAGCGGCAATTGTAAAAAATCCACAAACAAAACCGCCACCTGGCACGCATCCAACAGAAACTAATTGTTGATTTGCCCAAGTATAAATTGGCGATCCACCAGTAACTGTTACCGTTCCATTTGTTTCTTCGCACACTGACATAACGGAGCATGATGAAACCGTAATTGTTGTCGTTTCAGCACCACACAATAATGTATAAGTAACTGTATAAGTTCCTGGAGCTGCTAAAGCTGGATTGAAATTTCCAGTCACTGTATTAAATGCAGGTGTTGCAGGGCTGATGGTAAAAGTTCCGCCTGGCGTATCAGTTGATAATAAAAATGCAGGATCTGTTGAACATACTGGCGTTACTGGACAAATAAAAGGATTACAACAAACAATTGTTTGCGGTGCACAAGCACCACCTGCAAAAGATTGAACTCTTCCTGTTCTTGATGCCGACCCAGAATTACCTGTAGACCCTGCCGCTATTATATCTCCGGCTGTGGACACAGAAACATCATACACATTAAACGTTGTTGCAAAAGTTGTAAGTTGCACTAAATTTTGATCAAATTTTACAACTTGATTTGTAGAACCAACAAAAACATTTCCGCAAGCGTCAATTTCAATTCCACTATTTCCGGCTTGCTTTCCACCAAGAAAAACGGTCGTTAAATTTCCTCCGGGAATTGGTGCCGTTGCAACTATGGCCCCAGTTGCAAAAGCTCGTTTCTGAACAACGTCGCCTTTGTTTACATAAATGAATCCACCAAAATAGGCAAGAGCCTCCATACCGGTATTGTTGTATCTCCAGTTTTCACATTTGTATCCTAAATCTATTCCATTGTTAATGTGAAAAGGTAAAGTTGCGCCGGGGCATAGTATCAGGTTCTGATCAACATAACCAATCGTATCTTGCGTTAAAAAATAATATTTTTCGTTGGCTGTTGCGGTGATTGCTCTTACTTCTTGCGTGTTTGGTGGAATACCAGCAATTGTAGATCCGCAAACTTGTACACTTGAAATGACATTCCCAGTTGCCATATCCATGTTATAGATATATGGAAGTGGAGGTAAAAATCCACCCGTCCCACCAATCACCAACATTGTTTGATCACAATTAAATGCAATGTTCCAAAATTCTGTACTTCCAAATAAACCACCCGGACTTCCGTTGTTCCAAACAACTCCACCGGCATTATTTATTTTTTGAATAGCAGCAGTTGATCCGTTTGCTAAATAAGAATTTCCTGCGTCGTCAGTTGCAAAACATCCAAGCCACATTGTTGTGTCGTAAGGTGTATTGTATGTCCACTGAAGAACACCAGCCGAATTATATTTTATCAATTGTAAAGGAGTAACACCACCAATGATGTAAACATTTCCTACGCCATCTTTTTCACATTCCCAAACGCAATCCCAGTTTGATGGAAAAGTTGGCGCTTGCACCCAAGGGTCTATCACCAATGTTTTTGAATGATTAAAATCTGCAACTTGAAATGAAATGGTATTGTTCTCAAAAATATAAGATGATTGAATCGTTTGATTTTCGTTTCCGTTATAAAAAGTAACCGGGGCGTGATCAATAATATCACCATATATTGTTGGTGTGTGAATTGTTCCATCAGGAAATAAAGATGCAGGTTTTGAATAATTCAATTTTACCTGAGATAAATCACCACCCGGATGAACAATCACAGAATATTTAATTCCACCATCTGGATGAAAAACATAAACAACATCAATATTATCATACAAATTTTTATAGGTTAATTTTTTGTAAGACTTAATGTGATTTACACTTTCTTGGATACCAGTATTTGAATTGAACGTATAACTGTGATAAAATGGATCTGCATTTTCTGCAATTAATTCTACGTCTGGATTTGAGCCAACCCAATTACAAGTAAGTATATCTCGGTTATAAGTAATTCGATTACCAACACTTTCAAAATCCTGCCATTCTTTTGTCGTAAACGGCTGTTGTTTTCGTAATTCTCTTTCCGATTTTTCTTCATCCGATTTTACAACTTTTTGTTTTGAACTAAGCTCAATTACTAAACCCGCTTTTGTAAAATAATACATTTGATTTGTACCATCATAAGCGTATTCAACACCTTCTAATTGAATTAAGTTGGCAGCTTGATCAAATTGACCAACGTTTGTGATGAATGATTTTGGTTTTACATATTCGGCCGACCAATCTCCAGAAGATTGGGCAATTGATTTCAACGAAAAAATTAAAATAGCTGAAGAAACAATTAAGTAATGTAAAAATGTTCGCATGATAATATAGAATTTGAGTATCGCAAATATACCTTAGCTATGTTGCTGATTCAATAGTGTTTCCCCCTCACAATAAGCTTGTACTGTTTGATTTTTAACGCTAAACTGAAGGTTTTGTTGATAACTGAATCTTTCTTTATTGGATAAAATTGAATTACGATTAAAGCTGTATGGATGATTCTGCCTGCATTGAGCACTTGTTTTTAACGAAATAAATTAAATCAATAAATACAATTCCAATTCATTAAATCGCACAACTAACTCGTTTAAAAAGAGGAAAAACTTGTTGAGGAATTTGTTCAATTAGTCAATCAACATTTTTTACATGATAACTAGAAAGCATTTTTCAACTCAACAAACCTCATCACACTTACCTTTACTCAAATCATTTTATTTTATGAAATCGAAAATCTTTTTCTCACTTATTTTTTTGTTGAGTATTTCAACTATGAACGTTTCAACAGCTCAACAAAAAACAGCTCAATTTATTCAGTTCAATAATTTCACTGCCAGCTTTACCGTTCCTGAAGGAAAGACCTGGATTATCAACCAAATTTTTTCTAGTTTTTCTTCTGAAGTAAAAACAAATCTGGACGGAACAAAAACAATTGTTCCAATTCGCATTTTTATTAAAACGTTGAATGGCGATATTAAAACTGATTACGCAGGAAATAGATTTGGTCCACAAGTTTTTCAATCAAATAATACATCCGCTACTGTTACATATCCAATTGTACTTCCTGAAAAAACTGTTTTTAGTTTGGTAATTGTGAAAGGAGATCCGGGCAATTGTTCTGCTTTTGATGGTTCGGGATATATGTCTTTTTATGAGATGGTGAATAGTTAAGAAATTAATATTTATGAAAAAAATTACCGTTGCCCCCCCAACCTCATCTGTCCTGCAGACATCTTCTTTAAAAGAGAAGCGAGCTTCTTGCTCGATCGTTCGAATCTTCAATTCTCAATTGGTCCTTGCTTTTTTGTTTTTTTCATCGCTGAGTTTTAGTCAAACTAAAACAGAATTGCAACTACAAATTGACAAACAAAAAAAATCAATTGATAGTCTTCATTTAGTCATCGCAAATTTGGATAATACAATTGAAAACAGAGATAGAACAGTAAAATTTTGTTACGACGAAAAAGTTGAACTCAACAAAACAATTGACGACCTCAACTTAAAAATTCGTGGAAAAAATGCAGAGCTAATTACACTTCGTCAACAAGCATCAACTGGTATTGCAAAAAAAGTTACTATGAATAATACTCGGTCATTATGGACTGTACCCGAAGGTAAACATTGGATTGTTAATCAGTTCATGAGCGATTACATCGCCGATTTAGCAGCCGATAGTTTGGGTGTTTTTCATGGTAGCGAAATTTTTGTATTTCTAAAAACAATTAACGGAACAACGCTAACCGATGTGGCGCAAGGTCAATACGGTCCGCTCGTTTATAGTTCAATTACTCCTTACCAAACAATTCAGTTTCCTTTAATTTTTACCGCAAAAACTTCTTTTTCAATTGTTGTTTATAAAGGAAAAATTGGAAGGCTAATGGAATTTGCTGGTGATGTAGTGTGCACGTATTTAGAGAAAGAAGGGTAACGTTCATTTCTTTCTCTGTTGTCTTTACCATATTGTGTATACAAGGTAGTTTAAACGAACAATTTTATTCATATTTTGATTCAACATCAACCTTTTTTGATTAGATTTCGTCTATCAATAACAGTCTAATCTACTTTCATGTTCAGAGCGGTAATTTTCCTAACATTTTCTCTATCGTTCAGTCAAATGCTAATTGCTCAAGGTAACTGGTTGCGCTTTGCAGGTCAAAACAACAACGAAGAAACTAAAGATGCAGTTTTCGATAGTAACGGTGCTTTGGTAATGACGGGCTTCTTTAATGGTGTATTCAATACTGGAGTAAGCACATTAAGTAGTTCAGGAAATACAGATATTTTTGTTATGAAAACCAACGACGCCGGCGATCCAATATGGGCTGTAAAAGCAGGTGGGCCTGGAGTTGATCGTGCCAATGCAATTGCTAAAGACAACGCAGGAAACACCTATATAACTGGATACTTTCAAGGCACTGCTACTTTTGGTTCTATTAATGTGGTGGGCTCAGGATGGGAAGGTTACGCAGCAAAAATAGATCAAAATGGAAATTTTATTTGGGTAACAACCTTTGGTGGAGCTTTTGGTGATATTGGTCACGGCATTGCTGTTGATAATAGTGGAAACGTAATTATAACGGGCGAGTACAAAGGCACTGCCACTTTTGGTCCTGATGTTTTAACGAGTATGAATAACTCCGTTTCTGGTTTACCTACTTATGATGTCTTTATTACAAAACTAAATAACGCAGGGAATTTTGTTTGGACCAGAGATGGTAATGCAAATCAAGATGATAGAGGTTTAGAAGTTACTACCGATGCAACTGGCAACGTTTATGTTGTTGGTCAATTTTCCGAAAACATAACCTTTCAAAGTTTACACAGCAGTACATTACTGAATGCAGGATTCATTGTTAGTTTTAATGCCGCCGGAAACGAACTTTGGTTCGATAAAATGTGGGGAGGTCAAGTTTTAATTACAGATATTAAATGGGGCGGAAATAATATTTATATCACAGGCGATTATCAAAATACACTTTTGGTTGAAGACATAAATGGTATTCAAAGTTTCAACGCTCAAGATCAATATAATATTTTTACTGCACGTTTTAATGAATCAGGTGATTTGGGTTGGTTGTCTACAAATTATTCGGTAAATGAATTGCACTCTACGCAACTTACTTTAGATCCGTCAAACAATGCTTACATAACAGGCGATTTTAACTGCACTTATACTGAAATGAATGCTTTTTATGGTGCATCCACTTTTCTTTCTGTTGGATATGAAGATGTACATTGTATGAAATTTAATACTGCTGGCGTTTTTCAATGGGCGCGTCAAATGGCCAGTAATCAAGCTGATTATTGTGAGGCAATCACAGTTAAGACTGTTGATAAACCTGTTCTTGCTGGTTACTACGAAGGAATTTTTTATGTGCCTGCTGGAACAGGTTTTACATTTCAATCGGGACAACAAGTAAATTTTTCTGAAGTGAATTGTGGCGATTCGAATTACGGAAATTTTGCCAAAGCAACTAACGGTGGTCAACGTGATATTTTTTGGACAAGTCCTTACGACCCTAATCGCGACCCATTTGATTATTACGAAAAAAATCCTGGCTTAGCCTGCGATTTAATTGTGTATGAACCATGCATTGGAGATGAAATTCCTTTTAATGATTGTCTTGATACACTTGAAGGCTGTGAACCTCTTACCGCGCAATTAAATGATTTTTTGCTTGATAATGTTTCTCCATTTTATAATGTTTCTTGGAGCAATGGAGGTTCTGGTTTAACAGCAAGCTTTAGTACTGAAGGTTATTTTTCTGCAACTACAACAACGCAAGATGGATGTTATTCTTGGATAGATTCTATTTACATTTCTTTGTTTCCTCAACCTGATCCTCCTTTAATTTCTGATAGTTGGGATTACAATGACAACGAAGCAAATCCAAACGAAATTGATACATGTGATGCAGATTCTGTAATAGTTTGGGCAAGTCCAAGTGGCCCTGATAACGATTCGTTAGTTTGGTTGGGTAATCCAAATAACGTAAATGATTCAACAATTTCTGTTGCCAATTCAGGAACATATTCTGTTTATGCAATTAATTCTTTTGGATGTTTTTCTGATGCAACCAGCATTGAAATTGTGATCAATAATTTTGCCTTGGATGATACGCTTGATCCGCACATTATATTTAATGATAGTCAAATTGCAAATACCGATTCTACTTTAACTTGTATTCTTCCATTTTGTACAAGTGTCTATTTAACTGATAGCTCTTTTACAAATCAGTGGGCAACTTTACCTAACCTTTATTCTATTTGGTTTGTTGATGGAGTTTATGTTGATACGTTAGATCATAACTCTGATGATTCAACCCTGGTGCAGTCTCCAACAAACATGAATATTTGTGTTAATACAGTTGGATGGCATGTTATCGAATCTCATTTAGTCAACGAATGTGGTGATACGATTGACTATTTTTTAATTGATAGTTTTTATGTTGATTTAATTCCAACTCCTTTTTTATCTATCAATGGACCTCCGGGTGCTTGCCCTGGAGATACTGTTATTATTACTGCCGAATTTTTTACAACAACTGCAAATTGGTCGGGCGCACAAATCATTACAAATTATGGTGACTCTGTAATGGCAGTCTTTAGTGCTTCTACTGGAATTAACATCAACGTAACTTTGGATACTACAGTGCAAGGAATCACATGCTATAATTCCGCAAGTTATAATTTACCGGGAATTCCTACGCCTCAAGTAACGGTTGATCCTATTGATGGTGTTGTTTGTCCAGGTGATTCAGTTTTACTGACAGTTAATGCCGGCGTGGCTTGGCAATGGATTGGGCCGACTGGTGATTCTTTGGGAACTCAAGTTTTTCAATATGCACAAGACATCGGTGAATATTTTTGTTTTGTAACTACGGCAGAAGGTTGCGTTGTTGCTTCTCAATTCGAATCTACCGTTGCTTACAGTTCTCCAACTTTATATTTATGGGATCCTGTTATTTGTATTGGTGATAGTGCTTTGATTCAAGTTCTTGGCCCAAACAATACAACCATTAATTGGTTAGCTCCTCTTTCTGGTTCAAGTTTTCAAGAATATGCTCCAACTTCGGGATGGTATTATTGCGAAACATCTTTCTGTGGAATCACAAAAATTGACAGTGTTTTTGTTGTAATTAGTCTTCCGCTTTCTGGATGGGACATGCCAAATGACACGCTTATTTGTCCTTATGGCACGGTGACAATATGTGCTCCACATGGATTTGCTGAATATTATTGGAATGGCAGTGCTGGTACAGATACTTATTTTGTTGTTGATTCTGGATCTTATTATTTAGAAGTAATAGACAGCATAGGTTGCTCAGATATTTCTGACACATTAATTGTTACTTATCATGCGCTGCCTGCTAGCCCTGTTGCAACAGATACAACCATTTGCCCAGGTACAGATGCAATATTAAATGCAGTTGCGGCCGGAACAATAAGTTGGTACACATCTGTCGGAAATTTTATACAAAACGGTTCATCGCTAGCTGTCAATAATGTCTTAGCCAACGTAAATTATCTTGTCACCAATACAGGTGTTTTCTGCGAAAGTTTGCCAGATATAGCATCCATCACTTTGTTTATTGATAATGTAAATGCAGATTTTAATGTAATAGATACTTGCGGTTCGTTGAATGTTCAAGTTCAAAATTCAGGCTCGCCTGGGTTAACTTATTTCTGGTACTTTGGTGATGGAACAAACACTACAGGCGCTGTTACCAATCATACGTATCCTGGTACTGGTACCTATACAATTTCGTTGGTAACTACTGATCCCGTTTGCGGGTTTGAAGATTCAACATCGCAACAAGTAACTGTATATGGTCAATCAGTAAGTATTTTATTTAACGACCCAACATGTTATCAATTTTCTGATGCTTCATTAACATTAAATGTAATTGACCCAGCAGGTGGTGAAACAATTTTAATTGAAGATGCAATTGGAACTGTATTGAATCCTGGAGGAACAAATACAGCAAATACAATTCCTTCTGGCTGGTATTTTTATACTATTACGTTAGGTCCTGGTTGTGCTTTGTACGATTCTCTTTTTATTCCTGACCCACCAGAACTTGATGCAGCAATGACTTTGTATCCACCTTTATGTTTTGGCGGAACAGGTTCAGCAGTGGTAGATACCGTTTTTAATTGGCAAGGAAATTACAACAACATTAGTTTATTTTGGAATCCAAATCCTGCAGGTATTGGTGGCAATAATGCAGATAGTTCTTGGAACATGTTAGCAGGAACTTATGTGCTCACAATTAATGACGACAATGGTTGTTCAAACACAATTGATTTTATAATTACTCAACCAACCGAATTAGCCCTTGTTCAATTTGGAATGGAACCAGCTTCGTGCAGATTATTTTATTATCAAAATGGAAACGGTGTTGTGTTTGCAGCTGCCAATGGCGGAACACCTGACTATGCTTATCTGTGGACCAATCTTTCAACCGGAGCAACTTCTAACAATTCAACTTGGGGAGGTTTAAATCCTGCCGACTTTATGATAACTGTTACAGATGCAAACGGATGTGTATTGACAGAAACAATTACACTAGATTCGTTAAATCCAATTGCCGATTTTGACATGAGCTCTTTAGGATTTGTAAATGGATATTCAGGCGATGCGCCGTTGGTAATTAATTTTGGAAATCTTTCACAAAACTTCTCCAACATCAACGACCCAAATGCTGATACAACATTCTTCTGGAATTTTAATTTTGATGAAGGACCTTGGATAATTTCGCACGACATCAATGAAACATTTGATACTACATATACCATTGCTGGAACCTACACAATTTGTGTAACGGCATTAAATAAAAATGGATGTACCGATACACTCTGTCAAGAAATTATTGTTTACGACCCAGTTTTCTTAACTCCACCAAATATTTTTACACCTGATGGTGATGGCGTCAATGATGTATTCACATTCGAATTCCGATCACAGGGCATCGAAACATTTGATTGCATCGTTGTCAACCGTTGGGGAGTAACCGTGAGTGAATTCAACAACGTCAACGCAACCTGGGATGGCACCGACAGAAATGGTGATCCATGCACAGATGGTGTCTATTTCTACGTTTATCAAGGCGTTGGTTTCAACGGCGTTGAAGTGATGGGGCAAGGAACGGTGACTATTGTGCATGGTAATCATTAAGAAAAGTTTAAAAACAATATTTCCTATTTAAAATTTAAGCTCATTGCCTTTTCCCTTTTGTAGGGAGATAGTGAGGGATGCTGTGATGGGCTTTCCTAATGCAAAAAAAATCATCTCGAGCCTTCTCCCTTTTGAAGGGAGATTGAGAGGGATGATATGATGGACTTTCTTAATGTAAAAAAAAAGGCTAATAGACAAAAATGTACCTCGAAATGTCTGCAACCATTTATGGGATTAACTTTGCAGCAAAATAATAAAATGAAAAAAAACTGCTTTTATTGCAGTAGCAAAATTCGTCATAATTACCATGTCTAAGAGCCGCAAACTCACTTTTAAATTGAGTTCAGGGAACACCAGATTTCATTACCTTGAGCATATAACCAACGGTAGGTTCAATTATTAAATCTTTCATATTATACCATTACTTAGATCAAATTAGTCCAAAGGACAATTTGGACTTAGTAATGTAAATGCCGATATAGTAGCTGTTTGGGTTCAATATCTATTTTGATATTGGACGAATACAGATACCGTACCGGTATAACTCCCTTCAAAGAGGGAAATCTGCTTTGTCTTAAAAACAAAAACTCTCGACGGCATCAAACCAAAAAAAATCAATACTGGCCTTCTCCCATAAGCGCGCATGAAAATTTAGTGCAGGCCTTGAAAAGAAAACACTATTTGGAATATCCTCTTATTCACAAAATTAATTCCAAAAAAAAAGGGATAATGAAAAATCACTATCCCTTTCGGTTTTTGAAAAGAGTTGAACTATTCTTCCTCTTCTTTTTTCTTTTTCTTTTTAGGAGCCGCTTTTGCATCAGCTTTCGGAGTCGTTTTTTTACCCGCTTTTGGAACTGCATCTACACCTGTTGTAACTTCAGTATCTTCAGCGCCAGCTTTTCCACCTTTTCCACGAGAACGTCTTGTTGTCTTTTTTACAACTGCTTCTGACCCGTAAATTTCGTTGAAATCAACTAATTCAATCAAACACATTTCAGCGTTATCACCAATTCTTGTTCCTGTGCGAATGATACGTGTGTATCCTCCTGGACGGTTTGCAATTTTTGGCGCAACATCTCTGAACAATTCTGTTACGATTTCCTTTTGACCTAAATAACTAAATACTGTTCTTCTTGAGTGAGTCGAATCTGTTTTTGATTTTGTCAAAAGTGGTTCAACAAAACCTCTCAACGCTTTTGCTTTTGCAAGAGTTGTAGTGATTCTTTTGTGCTCAATTAAAGAACACGCCATGTTAGACAGCATCGCTTTTCTGTGGCTAGACTGACGTCCTAAATGGTTTACTTTTTTCCCGTGTCTCATTATTTCCTAATGTATAATCTTGTATTATTCTTTATCCAATTTGTATTTCGAAACATTCATTCCGAAAGCCAATCCTTTTGCTTCAACTAAGTCTTCTAATTCAGTCAATGATTTTTTACCAAAGTTTCTGAATTTCAATAGATCATTTTTGTTGTAAGAAACCAAATCACCTAATGTTTCAACATCAGCAGCTTTTAAGCAATTCAATGCTCTTACTGACAAGTCAAGATCAACCAATTTTGATTTCAACAACTGACGCATGTGCAATGAAGTCTCATCAAACTCTTCAGTTTCTGATTTAATTTCAGTATCTAATGTAATACGCTCGTCAGAGAACAACATGAAGTGATGAATTAAAATTTTCGCCGCTTCTTGCAATGCATCTTTCGGAGAAATTGAACCATCTGACTGAATGTCAAAAATCAATTTTTCGTAATCTGTTTTTTGTTCAACACGGTAATTTTCTACTGTGTATTTTACGTTTTTAATTGGCGTAAAAATTGAATCTGTATAGATTGTTCCTATGTTAGAATTGACACTTTTATTTTCATCTGCAGGAACATAACCACGTCCTTTGATGATTTCAATTTCCATATTCAATTTCACTTTTGGCTCCATGTTGCAAATCACCAAATCAGGATTTAAAACCTGAAATGCAGTCGTGAATTTTCCGATATCACCAGCCGTTAATTTATCTTGACCTGAAATAGAGATAATTACTTTTTCAGAATCTGTTCCATCAATTTGTTGTTTGAAACGAACCTGTTTCAAGTTCAAAATAATTTCTGTAACGTCGTCCACAACACCTTTAATTGTTGAAAACTCATGACTAACACCTTCAATTTTAATTGAGGAAATCGCGAATCCTTCCAATGAGGAAAGTAAAATTCTGCGAAGTGCGTTACCAATTGTAATACCATAACCCGGCTCAAGCGGTCTGAATTCGAACTGACCACGAAAGTCGTCAGATTCAATCATTATTACTTTGTCCGGTTTTTGAAAA
>Ga0163144_10023550_pt1 | contig 12139 bp, 5 predicted proteins | sample OliLak19BULKMAT1_FD_123175 | JGI IMG/M metagenome (GOLD analysis project Ga0163144, IMG submission 123175) | Freshwater microbial mat bacterial communities from Lake Vanda, McMurdo Dry Valleys, Antarctica - Oligotrophic Lake LV.19.BULKMAT1 | ecosystem: Environmental > Aquatic > Freshwater > Lake...
CCTCGTAGCTTGGCTACAACCTTCGTTCGGATCGATTCATCAATATCCAAAGCACGCTGGCCGCTTTGGCGAGCAAGGTTCGCCAGGCAGAAGGCCCAACCGTTCTTCTCGCTGTCGTTGCCGGGCTCGAAGGCGAGCAACTGCTCAAGCCATTGCTCAACCACATTCGGATGAACGACGAGATTGAGAGGGCCATAGAAGAGCACCCGTGCGCCGATTCGAGTCAATGCCCAGAAGGCATACGTCGGCACCGGCGACTTAGCCACTTGTCGCAACAGAGCGTTGCCGAGGGTTTCCTTGGTTTTGACGTCAAGTCTTTCCAGGCTCGCGGCGGCCCGCCACATCTCGGCCAATTCGTTGGCTCCTGGCCTCACGGCGGACTTGCCTTTCACGGGCAACAGAATTGGCCTCAGGCGATTCATCAGGGTATTTTGAATCGCCGTGCTCAAGCCTCCGGCCACGCGTCGCCACATGATCCAGTAATCGGCCCCGCCCTCGGCTTGAAGCTGGCCTACGCCGCCGGCACGAAATGGAGCGGCAAGCATTTTCCACAATTGCTCGATTCGATAGCGATCCAATGAATCGCCGAAGCCGGGCCGCAAGGAATAACCGGCCAGGTGATACCAGCGGTTGAGATGCTGGGCCGACCGCGTTCGCCGTTCCGCCTCGGTTTCAAGAAGCGACCAAATCCGGCGACACAAACCGGTCGGCCATTCGTCTCGCGAACTGTCGAGCACTCTTTCCAAAGCCTTCGTCAGTTCATTTGGAACGGCCTCGGCCTGGTAAGTCTCCCGAATGAGAGCGGCGGCCTGTTGAACGAGTTCTTCCGGAAACACATCCGTGGCACTCGGCCCATCGGCGGAAGAGCCTTCATCCTCGCCCGAGTCGGTCACGATGTCTCGGACGTTAAACTCCAGCCTCCAGCGATTGTCGCCTTCGCGGGAGTTGCAGAAGAGTTCAAGCGTTCCAATCTCCGTGCAGCGTGCCGAGAGGGTAACAGGCACACTTTTTGTTCCACTGCGTTTGCCGCCACGGAGCACGGTGTGGAGAGGAGGGAGGTGCAAAAGCTGATTTGCTGGAATGCTCAGGACATCGCCGGGCTTATCCTTGCCGCGAACTGTCGAGGTGAACAATGGGAAAAGCACGGGCTGACCGAGAGCCAACTCCAGTTCAGGCTTTGGCAGGGTGACTTCTTGTCCTTCCTCCAATCGCCTTGGCACCACACACAAGACCGGCGAGCCAGCCTCGCGATTGCCTGACGCGACGGCGATGTAGTACGAGCGCGGAATGCCGCCGCCAATTCGTTTGCCGCCACTATGCCTCAGCCAGGCGAGATAAGCCGCCCCCCACGCAACTGCCAAGTCCAGCGATGGATTGGCCAGAATCAACGGGCTCCAGTCGTTGCCGTACCACGGCTTCATCGCCTCGATGAGTCGATCTCGCAACGATTGCGGCTGAAACACACCTCCGTTGAACAGAATCGCGTCGGGCTTCTCATCATCCTTCAACTGGCGTTGAAGAAACGCCGCCAAATGACGGGTGACAGCCGGGTCGTTCACGTAGGGCAAGCCCATTTCCTGTAGGCCGGTTCGCGCCGAACGCGCCGGTTCGGATTCGCGATTGACGAGCGGGAAAAAGCCGTCCAGGATCGCCTGCTTCACGTCGGCGGATGTGATCTGAGTATTGAGCGAACCGCCGATCACGGATCGTCCACGACCTTGCACTGTGACCGACACATTCGTCGGCGGCTTGGGTCCCAGTAGTTGCTCCTTCGCCTGTCGACACGATTGCACCAACATGCCGAACTGGGCGGCATCGAGCTTCCCGGCCTGCGGCAACCTGCCCTCGACCTGCTTGGCGAGAGCCAAGTCCATATTGTCCCCACCGAGTAGAAGGTGGTCGCCGACAGCTTCGCGAATGAAGGTGAGTTCGCCAGTTTCCTCCGCCGCTCGAATCAGGCTGAAGTCGCTGGTGCCGCCGCCCACATCGACGACGAGGCAGCGCATACCTGGAGACATGCGTGTGACTTCTTGAGGGTCGCTCAACCCGAGCCAGCAATAAAAGGCGGCCTGTGGTTCTTCCAACAGCGTGACATTCTTCAAGCCCGCCTCCTTGGCGGACTGCATGGTGAGATTGCGCGCAACATCGTCGAACGAGGCTGGCACGGTCAGAACGACCGTCTGATTCTCGAGATGGTCTTCCTCAGGCCGATTCGGGGCATGATTCCAACCCTGAACAAAATGCTTCAGGTATCTCGTGGAAACTTCGAGCGGCGATAGCCTGGTCACGTCGGGCGGGGCCGTCCACGGCAGAAGAGGGGCGGTGCGATCGACACCGGCGTGGCAAAGCCAGGATTTAGCAGACGAAACCAGCCGGCCCGGAATCTTTGCCCCGTGATTTCGTGCAAACTCGCCGACGGCGTAAGAAGCTTCCTTGTCCCACGGCAAAGCGACTGAGCCCGGAGGAAGATCGTGTTGGCCAGGAATGTAAAGGAACGAGGGCACTAGGGGCCGCTCACTTAACGTGCCAGGCGCGACCAGTTGAGGCGTAGAGAAGGTTTTCAGCCCAAGATTGCCGACGCGCGGCTTGTTTTTCAAATCGATATAAGCGAGGGCACTGTTGGTTGTGCCCAGATCGATTCCAACGAGATAACGCATGTGCTTCCAGCGGATAGCGGTCCGTGCCTGATGCAACGACAGAGGCGGCTAGGGAAATTCTATGATTGTCGTGTCAGGAATCGAAGAGGTGAATGGGTCGAGGTGTTATTCCGGCTTGCTGCCTCGGGTCAATAGTAGCCCGACCCATGAGCGAGGGAGAAAACTCCTCTCCTCGCTTAAGGGTCAGGTTGGTGGGGAATATGAAATCCTGGACAGAGTGTGGTGTAATCGCATCTATCACACTCCCACTTCAACATCTTGCCAGACTGCTACATCGTTGCGGCAATGTGGTGAGCCTCCCTGTGAATCGAGCGCGTCGTTATAGGCATCCTCGCCGATTGTTCCGAGTTGGGGAAGCACGGTGAGAGCAATATTCGAGAATTCCCGATACACACAGACTTCATCTGAAACCGGGACATAGGCCGTCAATGAATTCGGGAAGGCATATTCGCCGAGATGCTTCATCTGCTTGCCGGACTCTCCGGCCGGGCCTCCCATGACGATCGTTTCGTTACACTCGGCACCAAACACCTTAACGGCAGGCAACGCCTGGTCGTGAAGTTTTAACAGTGCCTCGCCAGCGGCGGTTGGGTTTGCATAACGGGCAAAGAAAAGTTGGTCGAGTTTCGCGTCGGCCAGTCGATCGCCCAGGAATGTCTTGGCTTGATCCTCGATCGTCTGTTGCAGATTCCCCAACATGCTAACGGAACTCAGACAGACGTTGAAGAGGGCGTTGAATTCTCGTTCGATCTGCGTTTGCAGCTTTCGATCGAAGGCGCGCATATCGTCTTTCGTGATCGTCGCCTGCAAGGAAAGCACGGCCGCGTCCATGGACTCGACGCCCTTCGGCAACAGCACACGGTCGGAAGCCGGGAGGAGGTCCAATTGCTCGCGCTGGAATCGCTGGGTAATCTCTTCGAGGCGTTGCCGGCAGAACTTCAACTCGCGCAGTTGATCGGTTAGGTGCGTCTTGATGGTCGAGTAGATGCGACAGGTTTGCCGAAGAATCAGGCTCTGATAACGCCAGGTGGGATAGCTTCGAATGGCATCCGCCAGTTCAACAGCCGATGGTTTGCGCTGGCTCTTATCGTTGCTCAGATAAGACTGGATTTTGTAATACGCGTCGATCGCTTGAGCACTCAGGCTTGCGGCCATCGGCTCATATTGCTTCAGGGCGGTGTCGATGAGCATCTGGGCTTGTTCGACGACAACCTCGGCACCAACCAGGCGATAGTCGGGATGTTCGAGCAAGGTCGTTGCCAGTCGAGTCACTCGAGGGGCCAATTCGCGGGCAATGGCGTCGGCTGCGTCGTCTAGCTTCTGTTCAATTTGTCCGACCGTTCGTTGGACGGATCGCTCGTCCGGCATGCCTACCAATTGCTGCAACTTCGTCAGTGTTTGCCAAAGTTTGGCACTATCGGCGTCTCGATTGAACCAGCCCTTCGGGACGAAAGGTAGGGCCTCGGCCGTGAAGAGTGCTTCCGCCTGTTGGCCCAAGATCTTTTCGCCCGCCTGTTGAAGTTGGGGAACGACTTGTTCCGGACTGAGTTGTTCCAACTGCCAACGTTGGGACATCCACCCTTTGACGTACTGCCCAATCACATCGGGATCGCTAGCCGTCCAGCGATGCAGCACGGCCGAGCCGAGCCAGCGTGCCGCCTTGGCCAACAACGCCTGTCGCGGCCAAATGAAAGCCGCCTGACCGAAAGAGGCCACCGATAGTTCGGGATTATTTGAATCGACATGCTTCGCGCGTTCGATGTCCGCGGCCCGTCCAATGGGAGAAAGCAAATCGCCCATGAGGAATGTTGCAGCCTTCCTCACTGTGTCCTTGGAAGTCTCCGCGACGCCAGGCCTGACTGACGGAGGAAGTGGCACCACGAAGCAACGACTAAATGGAGCCGAAGAGTCTTCAATTCGGCCATCTCGCTCTTCAAACGAGGCCGTGAAGGTCGTTTCCGGCTGGCTGAAGTGGTGAAGTTCACGAAGGGCAGTGTAGGTATTCGCCAATCCAGGGCCCTTGGCACCCCGCTCGGCGGCCGGGATCAAGAACAGGCCAATAATCTCAGGATTCGAATATCCCAGTTGGCGAAGCTTGTGCCGGGCGCAATAGGCAGCATCCAGGAACATGCCGCTTCCGCTTCCCCCACCCAGGCAGGCGACAATGTAGACGCGAGGTTGGTTCGATCTCATTCCCAGCCGGGTGGCTCGGTCAGCGGCCGACAAAGCATCGGGGTGGGTGCAGGATTCTAAACCAACGAGCATCTTCTCGGCGAACACTCGATAATGATCGAGAAAAGCAAGCCGGCCCAGGGCTCGGATGCCAACGGTCGAAGGAGTGCGGGGAATCTTGTACAGCGTTTGTGGGTCGAACCAGCCCTCGATCAGGCTTCGCCCATTTCGCCTGGGCTTGAGATAGTGTGCCGGCCGGTTCAATCGAGCGGGAATGACTTCAACGGGATCCAATGCCCCAGCCCCGCCGTTGGTCGCGGCGTGGAGTGCCTCGGAATCTGTGTCGATGTAGATGGTTTTGAGATGGGGGAGCCGGTCGGCAACTCCGAATCGCTCGATGGTCGTGCGGCGAAATTCACGAACGACTTCCAGCCCCAACTGGCCGATACCCACCAGGACGGCGGGAACCAAGCAGCCTTCTCCTGTAACCAACGGCGCCGCCATTCGCGCAGGAAAAGCCATGTCTGCCGTGCTGTACACGACTGGTGCCGAGGCTGCCGATTCATCGCGGCGAACTTGCAACTGCGTTTTCGGCGTCTCCATCGGCTGCTGTGGATCCGAGTCCACCGAACTGGCCAGGGGAGGCATTGGCGGCATCACACGGCTTGTGCCAATTGGAGTCTCGAAGCGAGCCGAATTGATAGCGGAACTTGCGAGCGGCGGTGCCGGAGTCTCCACGCCGGCCGACTGAAGTGCGCGCACAAACTGAATGCACGAAGGAAAGCGATCTTCCGGTGTTTTCGAAAGCGCTCGCCCGACTGCTGCTCGGTCCGCGGGGGGCAATGGACCAAGATTGGGTGGCTCGCGAAGGTGCTGCAACATCAGCTGTTGACCGCTCGTTCCATTGAACGGGCGTACCCCTGTCAGAAGTTCTTGATAGCAGATTGCCAGGCTGTATTGGTCGCAGTATCGAGTGATGACGCTGTCAAAAGTTTCAGGTGCAGCATAAACCGGTGTGACGCCCCCGGTGATTTGACCCCTCATACCTTCGAGGTCTTTCACGAGCCCGAAGTCGGCCACCTTGACGTGGTTATAGACGAGAAACAAATTCTGCGGCTTGATATCGAGATGTTGAAGCTGGTACTGAGTGTTCATCAGATCCAGCACTTCGGCAGCTTCCTCAAGATAGCGAAGCAGTTCGCCTCGGGCGATTCCGGGGCGTTGCTGGGTTCTCATCTCACGGAAGCGATCCCACAGATTGCAGTCCGCCAATTCGGTGACGATCAGGACGCGTCCTTCGATCACGTCATAGCGTTCCAGCGATAGCAGATAGGGGTGGCGAATGCCCTGAAGTCGTTTCAGCGCACGGAGTTCCTGCTCCGCATGGCGAGAGCCATCGACGTCGATTGAACGAAGATCCCCATGGATAATTTTGATGGCTTTGTGTAGACCGCCAGGGGCCTCGGCCTTCCAGACCTCGCCAAACCCACCCCCGCCGATCCGTTCGATCAAGCGGTAGCCGGGGATCGGCTCGCAATTTGCATCGATTTGCAGGGACATTTGCATATTCCACGTGTGCCGATCCGGCAGACCTTGCCGGCGCGGAACGACACGCTGCAAACTTAGAGCAGGAAAGTCGAACTCGCAAACATTGTGTACCAACTCGCTGATTAGAACAGATTACCCAATCCACCCGGTTGGACTAATCGTTGCGATTTGCTCCACTGCTAAATCAGACGCGCCCGACAAAATTCCATCAGAGCCGCGCACGGAGCGCAGCGGAGTAAGCGGATGAAGTCGCGAGACGCTGAACCGCTTACTCCGCTGCGCTCCGTGCGCGGCTCTGTATCGATTCTCGGATTTTTGTCGGGCGCGTCAAATCAGACCTCAGCGAGAAAAAATCTTTCGCAGGCCGAAGCGTCAGCGAGAAAACACTGAATTTCTTGCTGAGGGTTCGGCCTGCGGCAGTGTCGAACCCGTCCAATCAGTTCAACGGCAGCCAGTTCACATCACTTCTGGAATATCCTAATTCAGCGTCATCATTCGCCTCGCCACAAACCTTCGGAAATGCATGGATGGACTGGCGACGACACTCACGCCAAATGACGAAATCATCTTCGCCTGCCTCCACAACCACTTCCTCGCGACACAGACCTCGCACCACGTCGATCGCGGTTTCCGCGGAGGCCGGCATTTCAATCATAGTCAAGGTCGGCTTTCCTTGGCCGAGATCGCCCGGCATGGCCCCATCGAGAAGGTCGGCAATTCGGTCCTCGGTCGTCGCGTTGCTGGTCGTGGCTAACGCGGTGAGTATTGGCGATTTGGCCGGCGCGGCCAGACGGCTTTCCAGAAAACGCGACGATTGCTCCGTGAGAGCATGAAGGAATGCCGCACCATGCTCCTTTGGCCGTAGAGAAGCACCCATGATACCTCGACACTCGTGACGAACTCGTCCCTGTAGGCCTTGCTCGAACTCTCGCAATTCCTCGGCCGTGATACTTTCGAGCAGACGCGTCGACGATTCTACAATCGAACTCGCGCCATCAGCAAACACCGGGCAACTCAGGCCGTCCTCCGTCTCGAATGGCGGGCTGCCGTCTTGCAACTGCTTTAGAAAACTGCCAAGCTGATTTCGGATCATCGCCACTTCACGGAGGAGTTCCGGTAGGTTTCCCAAAATGATCCGATAGACATTGGCACATGCTCCAAGTACGTGACACTGGAGCCGAGCCAGGGCCCAACCTCTCATTGCTCGTAAAGCCTCCACCGGCAATAGGATTTTTTGAGTGCCGCGAGTGGAGTTCTTCGCCATCGATGAGAAGAGGTGTTGCTCAAGCGGCAGATAAAGACTCGAAGCGTCTTCCGCCGATGCCGACGTGGCACTATCCAGCTTGGAGAGTGATTTAGCCAGCCGGTCTCCCAGCGTGCGGATGGCTTCCTCCGCCCCGGCAAGCCGTAGTCCCGGCTGCTCGATGAGAGAAAGGATAAAATTGGCGAGTCGCGAATCGGCCTGTGACCCCAGCTCACGAACCTTCGTTTGAAGTGCAGCCGGGATCGTGGGAGGTTGTTCGGTATCGTCGAGGCCTGGACGGCCGAGCAAGCGGACGAGCTTGTCGAACGATTGACTCACACGGTGCGAATCAATCTCGTCGTCTTCATGCCCTGCCGACGGTCGAAATGCCTGAAGCACGGTATCCAGCGGTGGTCGCTTCAGAACAGTTTCGAGATGCTCCTCAAGAATTTCTCTCAGTGTCTCTCGACCCAATTGGCGTTCTTTCCATTGAGCCTCGATTAGATCGGCCGGATGCGTGCCGGTAAATTCCGTTGCCTTGCCCGACCATTCGGCCAGCGTTCGCTGAGCAAGCAGAATCGTGGCCTTCCTGAGGATGGCTTTTCTCGGCCAGATCAGCCGCTGCATCCCGACCATGGAGAACGGGCGGTCAAGCTCAGTGTTTGTCTTCGATGCAGTCAGGCCAAGCCGTGTGAGCAGTTCCGTAAACAGCACTTCCGCAGCCAGCGATTCGGATCGTTTGCCTTCTTGGCTGTCACAAGTTCCCGGAAGAGGAATCAGCGTGATTCGATCAAATGGCCGGCCGGGATCGCTAACGGACCCCTCTCTCGTATCAAACGTGGCGGCAAAACACGTTTCCGCGTGGTGATAGTGATTGAGTTCCGCAAGTGCCGCCCGGACATTGCCAACATTTCGGCTCTTGTTCGTTTGTGAAACCCAGGCCGGCACGCCGAGTAGGCCCAGCACCTGAGAATTCGTGCAACCCAGGTTCTTGAGTTCCCGCCGGATCAGAAAGGTGCAATCCAGGAACATCCCGGACCCGGTGCCACCGGTGAGCGATGTAGCCACGACCACGCGTGGCCGATTGGTCCGCAGGCCCAGGCCCGTAATTCGCTTTGCCTCCTCAAGACAATTCGGATTGAGCAATGGCTCCAGGGCCGTGCGAATGCGGTGGCAAATCGTGTGATAGTGATCGCACAAAGCCAGTCGGCCGATGCCTCGAATGCCCTCGGTGCTCGGCGTATGAGGAATTCGGAACAAATCTTCTTGCTTCAGCCAGGTATCGACCGGAGGAATCCCATCCCTCGACAAATAGTGTGTGGGGCGGCGCACAGCAGTCAGCAGAACATCTTCGGATTCCAGGGCCGTGAGTGAGGAACCCCTGATGGCCGCTTCTCGTGCAGTGGGGTCGGTGTCGATCAGTAACCAGCGGAAGTGGGGGAGCGTGGAGCGACCGAAACGATCGGCGATGAGCTGCCGGGTAGCACGCAGAAAAGCCAGTCCGGTGCCACCGATCCCGACAATCAAGGTTGGTGTTAACACCCCGTCGCCAACAATTTCATCGGGCGCGTGCACATGCGAAGATGAAATCGGTGCCCTCGGGATCTTTTTTGCGGTCGAAAGAGATGTCGGCCGCCAGGACACCGATTTCGGGGTCACCAGTGCCGGCATGGTCTTCTGCTTGGGCGCGTTTACCCTCTCCGTGGAACAACCGGCAAGAGACGCCGTGTCTGGTCGGGGCGGCTCGAGGCTTTCTTTCAGCTTCTTTTCACGAGGTGCTTCAACTCGTTGCTGCTCGCCAATCAAGGCGTTGACGAAATCGGTGCAGCTTGAGTAGCGATCGTCCGGCTTTTTGGAGAGAGCTTTGAGAACGGCTTCTCGATCGGGTGATGGCAAACCGGCGACATCCGGAACACCGGTGAGATGTTGCAAGATCAGCTGTCGAGTGTTGGCCCCATTGAAGGGTCTCTTGCCAATTAACATCTCCATGTACACGATGGCCAAACTGTACTGATCGCTTTGACGACTGACCCAGCCATCGAAGGTTTCAGGAGGGGCGTACATCGGCGTGATGCCACCCGTCAAATCGGCACGTGCCCCTTCGAGATCCTTCGCGAGCCCGAAGTCCGCGACCTTGATGTGCCGACCGACCAAAAAAAGGTTTTGCGGCTTGATGTCGAGATGCTGGATCTGATGGTGCAGGTTCATCAGATCGAGAGCCTCGGCCGTCTCTTCCATGTATCGAAGCAATTCGGCCCGGGGGATGCCTGGCAAACCCGAATCGACTGCCTCGCTAAAGCGGTCAAATAGGTTTCTATCGGCCAATTCCATGACAATCAGGAGTTGTCCGTCGATCACTTCGATGCGTTCGAGCGAGAGAATAAACGGATGCCGAATCGTCTTGACCCGGTTCAACGATCGAAATTCTTGCTCGGCACCTTTGCCGTCGTCGCCGACGCTGTCCATGTCGCCGAAGACAAACTTAATGGCCTTATGCATCCCACCAGGAGCCTCGGCTTTCCAGACCTCGCCATAGCCGCCACGGCCGAGACGTTCGATGAGCCGGTAGCCCGGTATGGGCTCGGCGTTCACCGCGGCGGGTTGTTGCATGGATGTGAGCAACGTGGAACACAACTCTTAGGGCGAGCGTGAGGGCAATCTGGCGACAAGCGAATATAGTTCATTCTGGAAGGAAACCAGCATCCTCTTGCCAGTTTTCGTGCTGCACGAAAATCGTGCCCAACCCTCACCAGGTCCCTGGATTGTTGAAACACACGAATTACGCGCTCTCAATCAAGCAACCTTGGGCGGCTCTCGTCGTCGCTGGGATCAAAACCATCGAGATTCGGAAGTGGGCGACATCGATTCGCGGGCGCATTTTCGTTCATGCCGCCATCGTTCCTGACAAGCGGCCGGAAGGATGGGCTAAAGTTCCGGAAGAACTCAGGCCCCTCGCCGAGACTGTGGGCGGTGTCATCGGAGAAGTCGATCTCCTCTCCTGCATCGGTTATCGCACGCCGGCAAAATTCACGCTCGACGCGAAAAAGCATCTCAACGACCCCTCGTGGTTCGAGGCACCGCAGATGTACGGCTTCCAGTTCGGTTCGCCGGCACTGGTAGAATTTATTCCGTGGAAGGGAAATGTTCGCTTCTTCACAGTCGATGTTCCAAAGGGTGAGTAGGGTTCTCTATTCAGGCGACTATGTCCAATCTTCTCATCAGCGTTCGATCGGTCGAGGAGGCCAAGGCTGCGCTCGAAGGCGGAGCGGACCTGATTGACGTCAAAGAACCAACGCGTGGCCCACTCGGCGCCGCCGACCATGACGTCATCGAAAACATTATTCTCGAGGTCAACGGACGAGTGCCGGTGAGTGCCGCGATGGGTGAGTGGTCCGAGTGGGATGAAAATCAATCGCAACAAATACCTCAACGACTCACTTTTTTGAAGTGGGGCTTGGCCGGAATCGGGCCGGTGAATCAACACGAGGTCTGGAAAATTAGAAGGAGATATCAGGAGCGGGCCGTGCTCGTGGCTTATGCCGACTTTGAACGAGCCAAAAGCATAGACCCGGAAGATCTCGTTGAGATCTCCTTCGAGTCCCGATTCAAGACCTTTCTCATTGACACCGCGATCAAGGACGGCAGCACGCTACTCGATTGGGTCGATTTCAAGAAGCTGGCCCGTTGGCGGTTGCGACTGGCAGAAGCGGGGGCAAAAATTGCACTAGCAGGCTCGCTCGATGAGGAGACCATTCGGCTGTTGGCACCTCTGCAACCAGATTGGTTCGCCGTCCGCGGCGCGGCTTGCGATGGAGGTCGCGAGGGAATCGTCAGCGTCAAAAAAGTTCGTCTCCTCAAGGCGATCATTGCCGAGGCTTCACTTCCAATCGTCGAAGGTTGACCCACGTCACATTCAACCCGGACTTCTCGACGAGACCCGGGAAGACATCATCGACCAAGCCAGACTCGGCGGCCGCCTGCCAGGTTGTCTCGGCCAGCAATTCCACCGATTTCAATAGCGTGAGATCGGCACCATGCTCAATTGCAATTCGTGCGGCAATGGAATCACTCGTTACTCGCCAAGAATGTTCGAGAATCCCATCGTCTTTGCAGAAAGGGTAAGGGTCGAGAATCGCGACTTTCATTTCTCCCCCTTCCCCAAAGTGGAGTTGTGGAGAAGCGACCACTGACAGGTGCAACAATCCAGAAAGAAAATGCGCATTCACCGACAACATTCGGATCGCCAGCCAGTGGGATTTCTCCTCACCGAGTTGGTGAATCGCATCCATGCGTCGAATCACGTTAGCCGCTTGCCCACCACCAGGAACGAGCAAAATGCTTCGCTCATCCTGCTGCGTCACCCATGCTTGAAGTCGTTCACGCAGATCGGGTAGATCGAGCAAACTGCCACCAACTTTGGCGACGATGAGCCGTTTCACAAATCGGTCTCCGTCGCCAACTTGGCAAGAGCATACGCGCAGGCCGCTTCTGAAATCGTTGGACCCATTTTTTCCGAAAG
>Ga0163144_10023551_pt1 | contig 12139 bp, 15 predicted proteins | sample OliLak19BULKMAT1_FD_123175 | JGI IMG/M metagenome (GOLD analysis project Ga0163144, IMG submission 123175) | Freshwater microbial mat bacterial communities from Lake Vanda, McMurdo Dry Valleys, Antarctica - Oligotrophic Lake LV.19.BULKMAT1 | ecosystem: Environmental > Aquatic > Freshwater >...
AATCCGCGCGAGCGTCATCCACGAGAGTCCACCGAGCAGGCCGCAGAGGACGAACAGCGACGGACTGTCGATCACGCGATTGACGACGATCGCGACGAGCAGAAACGGCAGCGAGAGCAAGATGTCGATGCTGCGCATCGAGAGCGTGTCGGCCGGGCCACCGAGATAGCCAGCGAGCAAGCCGACGAGCAGGCCCGTGCAGATCGCGAGCGCCGTCGCACCGAGCGCGACCGCGAGCGAGGTCTGCCCGCCGTGCAAGATCCGCGAGAGCTCGTCGCGCCCCAGCTGATCCGCGCCGAGCAAGAACTTCGCGCCCGCACCGACTGGCAATCCGGTCACGCGATCGAGCGCGTCGGCGAACTGCTCATTGGGCGGCAGCGGCGCGAGCAGCGGACCAAACAGCGCTATCAGCACGACGAAGCCGACCAGCACCGCACCGGCCACCGCGCCCTTGTTCTTGCGGAACCGCCGCCAAGCGCGGAGATCCATCGCGCTACTCCGCCGTACCGAGCAGATGTCCGATGACGTGCGCCGCCGTCGACGCGGCGTGCTCTTCGTTCGGCGCATGACCGCTGTGCGGCACGATGCGCAGCCGCGCGCCGGGGATCTCTCGCGCGAGCCGCTGCCCTAGCGCGAGCGGGATGATGCGGTCGTCGTCGCCCCATACGACCAGCGTCTTCGCGCGCACGCGCGCGATCTTCGGCACCAGCGACTTCACGTCGATGGTGCGCAGCAGGCACGTATACGCGGCGTCACGCGCCTCGCGCGGATCGAAGTCGTCGTAGTACGCGTCGACCTGCCGCAGATCGATGCCCGGATGTCCGCTCCAGACGTCGTTCTTGAAGTAGTCGCGCATCAGCGAGCGACCGTAGAGCTTCTTGAAGATGATCGGCCCGATGACGGGCAGCTGCGGCAGCTTGCCCTTCATCGGCGCGTCGAACTCGTAGCTCATCGAGTCGATCACGCAGAGGCGGTCCACCAGCTCCGGACGATCCGCCGCGAGCGTCAGCGCGATGCCGCCGCCCATCGAGTGCCCGCAGATGTGCGCGCGCGTCAGGCCAACCGCGCTCATCAGATCGGCGATCGTCTCGGCGAACGCCTCGCGCGTGTACGCGTAGCCGTCGCCCGCGCGCTTCTCGCTCGCACCGAAGCCCGGCAAGTCCGGCAAGATCAGGCGGAACTGCTTCGCGAGCAGCGGCACCATCGGCAGCCACTCCTTGTGACTGACGAGAAAGCCGTGAATCAGCACCAGCGGCGGGCCGCTGCCGATCTCGCCGTAGCGCACGCGCACACCGCGCAGGAGGACGTCGTTGAAGCGGATCTGATCGGTCGGCTCTGACAAGCGATGCTCCCGGCGAATCCCGAGAGCGGCTTAGCTGCTCACGGCGCCGCGATCAATCAGCGCGAGCGGAGATCGTCGTGCCCCACAGCGGTCGCCGAGCTGACGGCGCATCGACCTCAGCGCGAACCCTCGCCGAACGGCGTCGAGGCGCCGCGCGAGCAGACGACGACGTTCGCCTGCGTCACGCCGTTGCACGCCCAGTCCGGCGGGCAGTCCGCGCGGCTGCCGCAGCTCGTCGTGCACACCGGCGAGTCGCCAGCGACGCCCGCCACACAGAGCCCGCGTTGGCAGTCGGAGTCGGCGGTGCACGGCGTACCAAAGCGCGCCTCGCCGCGGCCGCAGCCGGCGAGCGTGAGCAGCGTTGCGAGAGCGAGCAGCGGCAGCGTGACCAGGGTCGAATTCACTCGCCGAGCGTGCCCCAGAGGGCACCCCGATCGCAATTCGATTCGATCGATCTTCTGAACGTCCCCGCGCCGTACGCGGTAACTCCTTGGAATCATATTGAATACGACATGACGTCGAAAAGTTGTGGGGCCCTGGTCAACTTTTTGTGCACGTTTTTGTTGACGCGATTCTTTTGAGAAGAATACATTCACGCGTGCCGGCGGGATAGTCTCGCTGGTCGGGAATCCAGCCGTGATTCTGACCGCGTCCTGACTGGGTGATTCTGACGACTGGGGGCGCGGGTGGACGGCTGGAACGAAGACAAGCTCCAGGCGCTCGAAGCGGCCCATCCCGAGGGGCTGAACGTCCAGCAGATCGTCGACCTCTTCACCAACCTCGGTGAGCGGCTGACGGAGGCTACTTTCAGGAAGTACGTGCAGCTCGGTCTGCTCCCGCGGAGCCACCGGGTCGGCATGAAGGGCAAGCACCGCGGCTCGCAGGGGCTCTACCCGACGACCGTCGTGCGGCAGATCGACCAGCTAAGGCGGCTGATGTCGTCGGGCTTCACGATCGACGAGATCCAACGGGAATTTCTCTTCGTCCGCGGGGACATCGGGGCTCTCGAGAAGCAGCTCGCGCGAGTGCTCGCCGGGCTGGAGAAGGCGCGAGAGGAACGTGGTCGCGAGGGCGCGACAGACGAGCTCAGCGCACGCGAGCTAGCGGAGGCGAAGTCGCTGGCCGCGGAGCTCGTGAAAAAGCTCGTGGGCGTCGAGAGACGCCTGTCGATGCGCGCGCGGATGGCACGCGCGGCGGTCTGAGGTCGGGGGCGGCGCAGTGAGTCGGGTCGAGTGGGCAGGGCGAGCGGCAGACGACGCGGGCGAGGCGTGGTCTGCGGCGAGGGGATGGGTCGAGGGCGCGATCGCGGGTTTGCACCTGCGATCGAAAACAGGAGGCGGGCACGATGGCTGACGTGAATGCGGTCGAGACCGAAAGCGAAGAGATGACCACCGACGCGGGCACCATGGCGTCGGGTGGCGAAGCCCACATGGACGGCGCGCTGGCCCTCGCCATCGGCGAGGACCTCGAAGAGGGCGAGGAGCCTGGTGGGCGACGCCGCAAGCGACGCTCGCGGGCGCGCGCGCGCACCATCTCGATCCGCCGGCTGAGCAAGACCGAGCTCAACCTCGGCAAGATGCTGTATCCGGAGGTTGACTACTGGCGCCCAAAGAGCCGCGCGGAGTGTTCGGACATGGAGCGTCCGTGCCCGTTCGTCTCGTGCAAGTACCACCTCTACATCGACGTCCACCCGGTGCGCGGCTCGATCAAGGTGAACTTCCCCGACGTCGAGGTGTGGGAGATGACCGAGACCTGCGCGCTCGACATCGCGGATCGTGGCGGCATCACGCTCGAGGAGGTCGGCGAGATCATGAACCTCACGCGCGAGCGTGTGCGTCAGGTCGAGACCGCTGGGCTCGCGAAGCTGCAGGCGCTCGAGGACGTCGCGCGGCTCAAGGACTACATCTACTGAGATCGCCTCGGGGCCTCGACGATCATGCGCGTCGGCGATGACGAAGAAGCCGCGCGGCTCGACCTGTTCTGACGCTACTCGTCTTTCTTCGGCGGCGGCGGGACCTCGCTCTTGCGCCTGCCGTCGACGGCGTCGGCCACCTGGCGCGTGAGCTTGGCGAGCTCACCAACGAGCGAGCGTGCGAGCGGCTCAGCCGTCGCGCCGACCTTCTGGATCACGCGCTCCGCTTCGTTCGTCGCGTGACGAACCGCGGGGTCCTTGGTCGCGCGATCGAAGAGGATCGAGGCGGCGTTGCGGAAGTGCTCGATCGCCTCGAACAGCTCCTCTTTGGCCTTCGCCGGCGCGTCCGGATCGTGGGGGCGCTCGCTCGCACTCTTGCGTTCCGCGCTCTTGTCTCCAGTGCTCTTGCCTTCAGTGGACTGTGGGGCGGAGTCGTCTTGGTCGGTCATGCGCGACACAGTAGCTATCTGCAGTCTGGGCGCCAGAACAGGACTTCGTTGTTGTTCTCGCGGCACTCGCCGACGCTGCCCTCGGCGGGCAGCTCTGGGTCGTCGAGCACGGCGTAGTAGTCGGTGACCGGCGCCATCCACGGCGCGGTGAACTCGAGGAGCTCTGCGTCGGCCGGCTCGAGGCGTTGCGTCGTCGCGACCTCGCCGATACGCGTGCCGCCGCCACCCGGTGCGCCGCGCCAGAACGACACGACGACGCCCTCGCCGACGCGCTCGAGGCCGCGATTCTGCACGTTGACGCGCAGCAGGATCTGCCTGCCGGACGCGCACTCATACGTGCCGCGACCGCCCCACAGGTCCGGCGTGACCAGCACGTCGGAGCCCTCGCGCAGGTTCTGCCGATAGGCGTTCAGGCCTTCCCACGACGGCACTTCGTTGCGCGGGATGGTGCCGTCTTCGTTCACGTTGGTGACGTGATAGCTGTGCTGGTTCCAGATGCGCCGCGCGCCGACCCACGCGCCGCGACGGTCGCCCCAGATGAAGACGCCCGCCTCCGTCCACCAGGGCATGATGAAGAAGGCCTCGTTGTTCGAGCCGAAGACGATCTCCGCGTCGCCGTCGTTGTCGACGTCGGCGATGGCCGGATTCTCCGTGCGCGTGCGTGACGAGCTCGCGCGGCGGAACAGCTCGCGCCCGCTGCTGCCGTCGTACACGCGGAAATATTGCTGATCGTTGTAGACGACCTCGGCCGCGCCGTCGCCGTTGAAGTCGAACACGCTCGAGCCGGTGCCGGCGGAGGAGTCGTCGTTGGTCGGGCTCTGCCAGCGTAGCCCGACGCCGAGACAGCTCGGCCCGGGCGCGAGGCAGTCGAGGTCGTACACGCCGTATTGCGAGCCGTGCGCGACGCCGATCTCCGGCCGGCCGTCACCATCGAAGTCAGCGACCGTCGGCGCGCCGCCGATGCTGTCGCGCACGCGGCCGACGAGGTCGCGCACCCAGAGCTCGTCGCCGGTGAGGTTGTCGAGCACGCGCACGTAGCCGCTGCTGACCAGCACGACCTCGACGCCTGCGTTGGTCGGGATCATGTCGGCGATGGCGCAGAAGCCGTCCGGGTGATCGGCGGTCCAGAAGATGTCGCCGTTGGCGCGGAACGCGGTCTTGCCAGCGATGATCTCTTGGACTCCGTCGTCGTCGAGATCGGCCGCGCACGAGAGCGGCCCGAGGAACGTATTGTTGTGTCCGCGACCGGCCGTAATGGGCCCAGTGAAGCGGCGCTCACCGGTGAGGCCCTCGAGCACCGTGCGGCCGACGATCACCTCGACGGTGCCATCGCCGTCCAGATCTGCGAGCGCCGGGCCACCGCCGATCGACGGCTGCAGACGTGGGCCGCGCTCGTCTGAGAGCGGATAGGGCGACTCCCACATCAGCGTGCCGTCGCCGTGGATCGCGTAGGTCGCCGAGTACGTGCCGATGCCGACGATCTCCGGCAGTCCGTCGCCGTCGAGGTCACCCGTCGCGAGGTTGCCCGTCGCCTCGAAGACGCCTTGCTCGAGCTCGTCCGCCGGATAGCTCACGGTGTTGCGCGTCTTCGGGCTCCAGATGCGCAGGATGCCGGGCGGCTCGTCGCGGCGCAGCGTCGGGTACGAGACGAAGACGATCTCTGGCTCGACCGTCGTGCCATCGGGATCGACGTCGATGACCAGCGGCGTCATGCAGACGTTGAGCGCGTCGGAGTGCACCACCGTACCGTCGGGCCAGCTGCGCTCGAGCACGGGATCTTCGAATGGCAGGATCGCTGGCGTCGTGCGGCACAAGGTCGGATCGGGCGGCGGCCCGAGCGGCGGCTCTGCGTCGATGCCGATGCCCATCTCTCTCGCCATGTCCGCGCCGAGATCGACGCGCGCGTCCGGGCCGAAGTCGACCTCGATGAACGCGTCGGGCCCGAGGTCGATGTGCGCGTCCGGGCCAAAGTCGATGGGGCCCAGGTCGACGCGCGCGTCTGGGCCGAGGTCGACGGGCGCGTCATCCCCGAGGCGGTAGCTCTTGTAACAGCCGGCGTTGGACGCGACGACGAGGAGAAGAGCGGGGGTGAGAAGGCGGAGTCGCATCGTTCCTCGCGCACGCGCAGTCAGGATCTGTGCCACGGCTAAATATTCGATTTTATAGAGCTTTTTGTCTGTCTGGCGGTGCCGCGTGCGTGGCTGAACGTGCGTTGATGGCCGCACGTCAGGAATGTGACGAGAGCGGCGGTTGCATGCCGCGATTGACGACGGCGTTCTCCAGCGTGCCGACGCCGCTGATCGCGACCTGCACGCGGTCACCAGCGACGAGCGGCCCGACGCCCGATGGCGTGCCCGTCAGCACCAGGTCGCCCGGCAGCAGCGTCATCACGCGCGAGATGTACGCGAGCAAGACGCCGACTGGGAACACCATGTCGCGCGTGTGTCCGTCTTGCCGGATCTCGCCGTTGACGCGCACCACGAGGTGCAGATCATCGGGCGACACTTCTGTCTCGACGTAAGGGCCACACGGGCAAAAGCCGTCGAAGCCCTTCGCGCGAGTGAACTGCACGTCTTTGCGCTGCAGGTCGCGCGCGGTGACGTCGTTCGCGCATGTATAGCCAAACACCGCTGCGAGCGCCTCTTCCGGCGTCGCATCGCAGAGCGTGCGCGCGAGGACCACGGCGAGCTCGCCCTCGTGCTCGACGCGCGTGCTCGCCGGCGGCAGCGGGATAGCCGCGCCCGGACCACACAGCGCCGTCGGCGGCTTCAAGAAGAGCAGCGGCTCCGTCGGCACCTCGTTGCCGAGCTCCGCTGCGTGCGCGCGATAGTTGCGCCCGACGCAGACGATCTTCGACGGCGTCACTGGCGCCAGCAGCGCGCTCGGCGTCACGGCGACGGCGTGCTCCGTCTCGCGTCCACCGGCCCATGGCGCCGCGGTCCACAGCAGCGCGCTCGCGTCGTCGAGGAGCCGCGCAAACGCCGCGGTGCCGTCATGGTTCAGCCGGGTGAAGCGCATGAGCGGCGTTCTACATCACTTCCAACGATTCATCACGGCATCCGGCCAACTCGCGCGTCATGCGCGACATCGGTCATCGCTGGGTGATCACGATCGTCGCGTCGTCTTTGAGCGTGATGGCGCCGCCCTCGCCGCCGCAGCCCCAGCACGTCGACCACAGCAGCTCGCGCTGCGACGTCACGCCGTACGCGATGGCGATCGACGTCGCCTCATCCTCGAGCACGAAGCTCGCGGCGTGCAGGAATGTGCCGTCAGGCATCGGGTAGAGCACGGCGATGAGCGAGTCCGGCCCGCTCGTGCCTGCGAGTACCCACACGTGTTCACCCTCGGCCGGGGCCCACAGGAGCACGCCGGCCATCAGCGCCCAGCCACCGAGCGCCTCGCGCGACAGCCCACCGCGTCCGAGCGCGCGGTCGACGTCATCGGCATCGTACGGAGCAAAGCGCTGCGCGAAGCGCGCCACTTCGGGCACGCTCGCGAGGATCCGCCGCAGCTCGGCGGTCGCGAGCGCGCGGTCTTCGAACATCGAGCGTGCGCGGGCCACGCGCGGATACGCGATGGGCGTGGCGGCCGCGCTGTCCGGGGGAGCGGAACAGCAGCGGAAGCCGAGCCCATCGACCTGTGTCGCCGACGGAAATGCGCGACGGCTCGCGCAGCGATGCGTGGCCAATGACGACAGCGCAGCGCCACCGCGCACCATCGCATCGAGGCCATTTTGTGCGAGCTCGGTTGGCGCCGCGCTCGAGGTCCACTCACCGACCGATGTGCCCAGCGCGAGCACGCCATCGGACGAGCTGCACGCGAGCGGATCGATTCCGCACGTCTCTGCATCGAAGGCTGCGCCTCCGGGAAAGGTCGCGCCGAGCGGCGCGGTGTCGGTCGTTGGGCCTTCACAGGCGCGCTCCCACTCGAGCTCGCTGCAGAGGCGTTTGCCTTCCGCGCTGCACAGTGTGGCGGCCTCGTCGCGCGATACGGCAGTGCGCGGGGGAAGAAGCGGATCGTTCGGATAAGGAAGGCGATCGATGAGGAAGCCGGGCAGCGACACAGGCAGGAGATCGGCCTCCAGCTGCGGTGCGCGGCCTGCGCTACCGGGTCGGCTCCCGGCGCGCATCGGACCTGCGGCGATGTGAACGAGCTCTCCTGCTCGCGGTGCGCTGCCTTGTGCTGCGCTGCCTTGTGCTGCGCTGCCTTGCGATGCGCTGCGCGCTGCGGCTGGAGTCGCTGGACGTTCCGTCGTGCTCTCGCTCGACGCCTGCGGAACCGCGTGGCGTGTCATTGCGGTGAGCGCGCTCCGTCCATCGGTCCCTGCGTCGGCGGCACGACTACCGCGCGCGCTGCCAGAGCAGCCGGCGAGTGCGAGCGCGATCAGGACGACGCGCGCAGTGACTACGAGAGCCACGGCGCGTGATGGACGGAGACCGGACATGGGATCGAGGCCGACCATCTGGCGCCCTCCGTAGAAGCGCAAGTTTTCGGCGCGTCGTGTTGCGTCGCCGTGCGCGCGCCGCCATATGCGCGCCGTCGGAGCGGCTCTGGTGATCGCTCGTCCGTTTCGTGCGCCGCTCGTGAGCGACGCATTCGCGGGCGGGAGGAAAGTCCGAGCTCCATAGGGCAGGGTGTGAGCTAACGGCTCGTGGGGGCGACCCCGAGGAAAGTGCAACAGAGAATAGACCGCCGTGACGCGCGCGAGCGCTGCGCGGTAAGGGTGAAAAGGTGGAGTAAGAGCCCACCGGATCGGCGGCAACGTCGGTCGCATGGCAAACCCCACCCGGTGCAAGACGAAATAGGGGAGCGCAGCCGCGATGGCAACATCGCAGTCGGAGAGTGGCCCGCTCGAGCTCCCGGGTAACGTCGCTCGAGGCACGCGGTGACGCGTGTCCCAGAGGAATGATCACCACCCGCGCATCAGCGATGATCGCGGGCTACAAAACTCGGCTTACGAGCTCTCCGACCACACGGCCTCGCTGGCAACGGCGGGGCCGTGCGCTTTTGTGGGGGCCTGATTCGTGGACTCTCTACGGAAGGCGCGCGCTCACTGCGGAACCGCGAGCACCAGCAGCCGCTCGACGATCTTCTCGCGCATCGCCTCGAGGCTCGCGACCTCGGCGGCGGATTCGCCGAGGGCGGCTGCGAGCTTGCCGAGGGGCCAGCGGCGCAACGTCCATGCGAGCGTGATCGCGGAGAAGCCCATGTCCTGACCCGGTGCGTCCTCGACGGCGCGCGCGAGATCACCGCCGATCCCAATGAGCGCGTCCACGTCGCGTAGGTCTCGCACCTCGGAGCGCGTCAGCATCGCGCAGAGCTTGTTGACGAGGATCTGATGCGGCGTGTCGACCCGCAGCGCACGTCCTTCCAGCAGCACCTCACGCGGAGCTTCTGCGAGCGGTACCGGATCGGCGACGAGGTCGACCAGCACCGTCTCGCCATCGACGTCGCGCACGCTGAGGCGTGCGAACGAGAGCTCCGTCTGCAGCACGTCGACCGCCAGCCCCGCGGTGCGCAGCGTCGAGGCGACTTGCGTCGCCAGCGCACCGAGCTCGCGTCGGCCCTGCCAAAACAAGTCGAGGTCGCGCGTCTCGCGATGCTGCGTGTGAAAGCCGACGAGAGCGCCGCCCCCAGACAGCGTCCACGACGGCTCGAGCCCGGCCAGCTCGTGCAGCACGCGCGTCTGCAGCGGTGACAACCTACCGACCTGCACGACGGCTCCGCCACCAGCCGACCAGCCATTCCCAAAATGGCTTCGCCTCGCCGAGATACGGCTCGAGCGATGCCCACTCCGACGCGATGCGCCCGAGCGAGACCATCGCCAGCACGTCGTCGGGCTTGGCCTGCCGCATCAGCTTGCCGAGAAAATAGCCGCGGACCTCGAGGTCCGGATCGACCAGGCGCTCTTCGAACGTCGCGAGCGTCATGTCGACGTCCCACAAGAAGTACGGGCGCCCCTTCGCATCGAGGAGACGCTCGCGCGGAGTCGGGTTCAGGAGCGCCACGCGCGCCAGTCTACGCGCTCGCCGCGCAGAGGCGAAAGACGCGGCGAGCTGCGCCCGATGGGCAGCGAACTTGGCAGCGCGGACACGCGATGGCTGCCGCCGCCCCGCGCATCAGCGGATGTTCCCTGCGAGCTCCCAGAGCGGTGCGTACATCGCGACCAGCATGAGCGGGACGGTCACGATCGGGACCATCGCGGCAAACAGCAGTAGGGCGGCGCCGAGCTCGCGGCGGTGCGCGATGCGCGATGCGAGGCCTGCGCCGAGGAGGCCCAGCACGACGACGCTCGCGATGCCGGCGACGATGGGTTGCAGCACGATGAGCGTGATCGTGGGGAGCGCCGTGGTGCTGCCGAAGTCCGCGAACATCGCCCGGATGGACGGAACCGCGAGCAGCTGAAATGCCCAGATCGCCATGAGCCCGATGGTGCAGACGGCCACGGCGACGGCGTCGAGCACACCGATGCTGCTGCGCTCTTCGCTCATTCGCGCGTGGCGCTGCGCGCTGGCAGTTTCGCGAGCCTTGCGAGGAGGCGCTCTTTTGCGGCGCCGTCCTCCTCCCCGTTTGCGCTCGCGCGGAGCGCGCGCACGGTCGCGCCATACGCTCCGCCGAAGCGCTCGCATACCGAGCAGCCGGCGAGATGCAGCTCGACCTTCGCGCGGTCGTTCGCGCCGACCGTTCCCGCGACGACCTCCGGCAACAGCGCGAGTACGGCGCTGCACGCAATGCCGCCGACGATTCGCTCACCCTGCATCTGGTCCTCCTCCTCCGATGGCGGCCATGAAGCGCAGGCGTGCGCGGTGGAGCCGGCTCTTGAGCGCCGGGAGGCTCACGACGAGCGCGATCGCGGCCTCTTCGAGCGACAAACCTTCGACCTCGACGAGCGCGAGGATCTCGCGATCGGCTTCCGCGAGCCCAGCGAGCGCGGCGCGCACCTCTTCGCGATCTTCGAGACCGCGCTCGAGGCTGCTCAGCTGTGTGTCGTTGCCCCAGCCCGCGCGCGCGCCGAGCCCGTCGACCAGCTCGGGCTCGGCGGACTCTGGGCGCTCACGTCGAAACAGCCGACGCGTCGCGTTGCGCGCGATCGCAAACAGCCACGGCCGCAGGAGCCCGTCCTCGCGCCGATCACCGGCGTGTTGCCAGAGCGCGACGAACGTCTCCTGCACCGCGTCCTCCGCCGCAGCCGCGTCGCCGCAGAGGCTCGTCGCGTAGCGCGAGAGCGGCGCGTGATAGCGATCGACCAACAGGCGCAGCGCAGCGTCATCGCCCGCGGCCACGCGCTCCGCCAAGTGTTGGTCGGTCGCCGTCATGCACTCACGCCGGCTTGTCGCTGCTCGCGCGCGGATTGACGGGACACGTGCTCATGCCGAAGAGCGTATAGATCGGGCACGTCCCCGCCAAGCCAGTGATGATCGGCACCAAGCCGAACCACGCCCAAGGAGTTGCGGGACCGACGAACGCCAGCGACACGATGCCGAGTCCGGCAACGACACGCACGACGCGCTCGATCACATGTTCGTTGTTCGGGAGAAACTTCGAGGCCATCGCTCAGCTCCTGGTGTGAAAGGCGCGAGATGCGTCCTTCGACGCAGAGAGTCAGTGAGCGGGCGAAAGGATTCACCCTCCACGCATCGCGCGCGGACGTCCTCCGCGCCTCACGGCGCCGGTGCGCGAAAGAACTCGACGAAGAAGCGGACGCTCCCCGTGTGCACGAGGTGGTGCGGCAGCTCCGGGACGACCGAGCCTTCGCGTTCAGGCGACAGCAGCTCGGTCACGCCGATCGACGGGATGTGATACTCGAGCGCCCCCTCGAGTACGACGATTCGCCCCCAGACCGCCGGCTGCGTGGTGTGGTCCGCGAGCAGCCCGCGCGGCGTCGTCGACTCGGTGAACTCTGGCGTGCGCCGCTGCGCAACATAGCCCTTCGGCCGCTCGCGCCGATCGCAACCAGTGCACGGCAGCAGCGCCCCCAGCTTACTCGCGCGCCCCTCGTCGCTGACCGCCCACGGGCGCAACGTGAACGGAGGTTGATGGCGGACGTGCTGCTCGTGACCGCAGCTCAGCGCGGCGAGCCACTCGCCAGCCGCGTCCTGATGAAAGCCGACGATTGGTCGATCCATGACGGCCAGACTCTGCGCTGCGCTGCTGCGCGATGGCAAGCCACTTGGCGCGCGGCGAGTCACGCTGCGCCGATCACGTCTGGGCTTACGACCGCTCGGGTTCGCTCAATCGTTCGCTCGCGCCTAGTCTCGCGCGCCGCAACTCAGTCGCTCGAACTCGTTGTCTCTCTCAGCCACGCAGGGAGCTGCGGTTCGTCGATCGTCATCGCATCGACCGAGAAATGAACCACGCGCGGCGGAGGGCGGTTGCCCGCGGGGTGCTCACGCGCGAGGTACAGGAGCGCGAGCGCGGCGACATGAACGACGGACG
>Ga0163144_10023552_pt1 | contig 12139 bp, 13 predicted proteins | sample OliLak19BULKMAT1_FD_123175 | JGI IMG/M metagenome (GOLD analysis project Ga0163144, IMG submission 123175) | Freshwater microbial mat bacterial communities from Lake Vanda, McMurdo Dry Valleys, Antarctica - Oligotrophic Lake LV.19.BULKMAT1 | ecosystem: Environmental > Aquatic > Freshwater >...
CTGGATGGGCAGCCCGCGTTGAAAGGCGACTGGTTGCGCACGGAATGGATCAACCTCGGCGGAGACAAAACCTGGCCGGCTCCCGAGGCCGAGTGGTCGAAGTTCACGGGCCGAAAAGGCTGGCGTCCGCCTGCGGCATTCGATGGCTTGCCCAGCACGGCCGAGATCGTGGAAGGCGTCGCGGTGCTGACTTCGCAGGTCGATCCCGGCTATGGCATCCGGGTGGAGCGCCGCGTGCGTCTTGAGCCGGGAACCACCACCATGACCATCCAGACCATCTACCACCGGGTCAGCGGCGAGCCGGCCCGTATCAGCGTGTGGGTCATCACGCAATTGCGCGAACCGTCCGGAGTCTTCGCACCGGTGCCGGCGGATTCGAAATTTCCGCGCGGCTTCACGCTGCTCGGCAAGGACACGCCACCCAGCCTCCGATCCGGGCACGGGCTGGTCTCGCTGCATCGCGATGCAAAGTCCGCGTTCAAGATCGGCCTCGACGGTGGCAGCCTGCTCTGGGTCGGAGCCAGGCACATGCTCCGCATCGACTCGGAGCGCCAGCCTGGCGCCGGGTATCCGGACCAAGGCAGCAGCACCGAGATTTACACGAACCCCGATCCGCTTCGTTACGTTGAATTGGAAACCCTCGGGCCGCTCGAATCTCTGAAGCCCGGCGAACGAATCGAACACTCCAACACCTACACCCTTCTCCCCCGCACGCGCGCGACGCCCGACGAGGAAGCGCGGGCGATTTATGGGCGGTAATTTTCCGGCGCCCTGCTCGAAGCACCACTCCCTCGCCACGGACCGTGTCGCTCAATGTCCGCCGGTCACCGTGTAGCCTGCGCGGCGAAGGTCCTCCGCCAGATCCATTTCCATCTGCACCGCCGCGTCGAATGGCATGGGATTCAAGTGCGCATACAACTCCGGCAGCAGCCGCAGTCCGTAACGCCGCGTGACCCACGCGGATTTGATGCCCGCCTTGTGATTGGCAAAACGCTCCTCCGGCGACAACCCGGTCATGCCCACGTAAACGCACGGCTTCTTCGGGTCGCGCCTGGGATTCGCGGCTCGAACCTTTCGATTTCTGCCCACGGCGGAATCGAGCAGCACCACGTAGACGTTGTGGTGCAATTCCGGCTGCGGCTTTGGGCGCAGATGCCTGAGTGTGCGTCGCTTCATTCGACCAGCACGCGGGGATGGAACTCCGGCCTCGTCGCGCTCACTTCAGCCAGAGGATGGTCACGCCCTCATTCGTTGCGTTCAGGTCGGGGTCGCCGCGCAACTGCGGCACCATTTCCAGCAGGGCCAGCACCGTCGGGTTGAAGATGGAAAAATTCTCACCGGCGATGAAGTCCTTGATGACGCCTTCCTTTTTCCGCAGCCCAAACGATTTGCGCAGGCCGACGCAGAGCGCCCCGCCCTTGCCGGAGGAGCCGTAACCGTGAATCACCTTCAGCACCCTCGCCCCGGCGCGCCGGGCCTCCCGGATTTCCGCGATGACCAGTCGCCGCGCCTCGTCGAGGATAGGCAACCCCGCCTCCACATTGTAGGTGCGCAACATGCTCATGCAAAAATCTGGCAGAGCATAGGCAGGCTGGGGCCAGGCGTCGCGTCGAAAATGTGAACCGGTCCCGGCGCGGGCCGGCGGAGGTTGATTCCTGACCGGCGCATTCGCCCCGCGAGCCGCCGCCGACCTCGCTTGCGCTCGGCGGCGTGAAGTCTGGGCTGCGCGGCAACGCAGCCCCACGGGAGGAGTTCAGTGCTGCCCGGCGCGCTTCTGCAGGCGGCGCAATTCGCGGATGTGGCCGAAGCCGACGAGCTTCTTGCGCTGTTCGTCCCAGAGGCGGTAGGTGAGGGTCTTGAAGCTGGCGAACAGGGTGATGGGTTTCACGCTCCAGAACATCTCGTGGGCCTTGTGGCAACGCTCGAGATTGTAGTTGGGGATGCGCGCGCTGAGATGGTGGATGTGATGGTAGCCGATGTTGCCGGTGAACCATTGCAGGATGCGCGGGAGCTTGTAGAAGGAGCTGCCTTGCAGGGCGGCGGCGGTATATTCCCATTCCTCGCTGCGTTCCCAATAGACGCCTTCAAACTGGTGCTGCACGTAGAAGAGCCAGAAGCCCGCCGAGCCGGCCACGGCCATCGCGGTGATCTGAATGATCAGGTAGGCCTTGAGCCCGAAGACGAGGCTGAGGGTGGCGCCCATGGCGAGGAGGGCCACGTCCATGGCGTACACGGAATGGCGTTCGCGTTTGCTGGCGCCGAAGGTGGGCAGGCGTTGTCGCAGTCCAAGCATGAAGATGGGAGCGATGACGAAGAGGAAGAGGGGATTGCGCGCGAGCTGGTAGGCGAAGCGTTTCCAGCGGGAGGCTTCGAGGTATTCCTGCACGGTGAGGGTCCAGAGATCGCCGGTGCCGCGTTTGTCGAGGTGGCCGGAGGTGGCGTGGTGCAGGGCGTGGTCCCAGCGCCATTGGTAATAGGGGGTGAACGTGAGCAGGCCGGTGATGAAGCCGAGGGCGTCATTGGCCGTGCGGGACTTGAAGAAGGAGCCGTGGCCGCAGTCGTGGAAGATGATGAAGACGCGCACGAGGAATCCGCCGGCGAGCACGGCCAGCGGGATGGTGAGCCACCAGGAGATGGTCATGGTGTGGTACATGAGGTACCAAATGAAGCCGAGGGGCACAAAGGTGTTCACGACCTGCCAGAGGGCGCGCGGAAGCGAAGGCTTGTGGTATTCCGCGACGATTTCCTTCCAGGAAGCATCGTTTTCGACCGTGGTGTTCTGTTCGAGGTCCATAGAGTTCATTCGACAACGTGATTAAACACCGGAAATGGGGAACTGGCTTGTCTTAAATTGGCCATTTGATCCCGGTGGAAATACGCATCCCCTGGGCGCGGCGCAAGATTTATCCTGCAAAGCTGAGGACGATGGACTTGACGACGAGATTCCAGCCGTCCACGAGCACGAAGAGCAGAATCTTCAACGGCAGCGAGATGGTGACGGGGGGCATCATCATCATGCCCATGCTCATGAGCACGGTGGCGACCACGAGATCGATGAGGATGAAGGGCACGAAGAGCAGGAATCCCATCTGGAAGGCGGTACGAAGTTCGCTGATGATGAAACCGGGGATGACGACTTTGAGTGGAAGTTTATCCACGGGCGTGGGCCCCAGCTTGGCCATGCCGACGAAGAGTTCCACGTCCTTGGGCCGCGCCTGTTTCAACATGAAATTGCGGATGGGCGCGGAGGCACGGGTGAGGGCTTCGTCGCTGGAGATCTGCTTGGCGCGATAGGGCGTGAGGGCCTCGGCATCAATTCGTTCCCACGTCGGCGCCATGATGAAGAAGGTGAGGAAGAGCGAGAGTCCGATGATGACCTGGTTCGCCGGCGCGGCCTGGAGCGAAAGCGCGGTGCGCACAAACGACAGCACGAGGGCGATGCGCAGGAAGCAGGTCATCAGCAGGATGATGCTGGGGGCCAGCGTGAGCAGCGTGATGGCGAAGAGGACTTTGATCGCCACATCGACGTCGGGCGGCTTGCCGATCGCGTCCAACCCGAGATTCAGGTTGATGGGAACCGGCGCGGGATTGGGATTGGTCTGGGCGTAAAGCGCGGCGGGGAGGAGAAACACCGCGAGCAAAAGCAGCAGCCGAAAACTGCGGAGGAGTGTTGGAGTGATGGAATGATGGGATGCGATCCCGCTACTCCAGCACTCCAATACTCCATTTCCCTTCGCTCTCATGACTTCTTCTGGATGGCCTGCTGGAGGGATTGCAGGAAGCTCGGGCTGGCAATGATTTCAGCGGCGGCGACCGAAGTTTCCGCAGCTTCACCGGGTGGCAGGTGGCTAAGGAGGGTGACGCCATTGGGCGAAGCGGCGATGAGCAGGCGCTGTTGCTGGTAGCCCACGACGTGGAGGATGTGGCGGTTGCCGAGGGCGCGCGTCTCGAGGACTTCAAGGTTGGCCGCGCGGCCCTGGCGCTTCAGGGCGAAGCGCTGCCAGTTCTTGAAAAGCCAGACGCCACCCAAAAACAGAGCGAGCACGAAGGCCAGCGCTCCAAACACCCGGATGAGTGAGAGTCCGGCGTCGGGCAAAGCGGTGTTGACGGGTGGCAAATTGTTGGTCGTGCCATAAACCGCGAGCGGCGCGGCGTGGGCGGTGGCAGCCAGCGACAGGAGCACGAAGGCCGAATGACGAATGATGAAGAGTGGACCAAAACCCACGCCTCCAGGACGGCGCATCATTGAAGCGCGACGGCCAGGGGCGAAGGGGGTTGGAACTTCTCCGGTCATTCGTCATTCGACATTCGTCGCGGCCCGGGCGGCTCAGGGAGTTTTGGTGCCGGGCACCGGAGCGGCCTTGAGGCTGAGGCGGTCTTCGGCGCCGGCGGTCTCGCTCGGTTTGGCGCCGAGCACCTGGGTGATTTTGATGCCGAGGCGATCCTCGATGACCACGACTTCGCCGCGGGCAAACTTCTTGTTGTTCACGTAAAGATCGACGGGCTGATCCGCGATGCGGTCGAGCTGGACGACCGAGCCGGAGTTGAGCTGGAGCACGTCGCGCATGGCCATCTGGCAGGCGCCCAGCTCGACGGTGACCTTCACCGGCACGTCGAGGAGCACTTCAAAATTAAGCGGGGTTTCCGGGTTGGGCATTTTAGAAATTGGCGTTCAGGGTTCGGGCGTGTTGCGCAGCACGCGCGTGACGGCGATGGCGCGCTTGCCATTGCTCGCGCCGAGGCGGCCCTCGAACTTGGGCACGCCGGCGAGGCAGATCTGGACGTTCTGGAGGGATTCGGCATCCAGCGGCAGCACGTCGCCGGGCTTGAGATTCACCACGTCGCGGGCGGTGAGCTGGAGATCGTTCCAGCCGGCGGTGACGGACACGGCGACGTCCTCGAGGTTGCGGTTCCAGCGGTAATTCGGCGCAGCCAGCTTGTTCTCGAACAAGGGCGCTTCGAGCGGCGCGCTGAGCTTGCGGACAAATCCCTCAAGGGTCTGGCAGGGGATGGCGAGCTGCATCTGGCCGGTGGACTCGCCCATCTTCGTCTCGAGAACCAGGACGATCAGAGTGGTGTCGTGCGGCGCGGTCTGGAGGAAGCGCCCGTTGTCCTCGTGGCCGAGCAGGACGGGCTTGAGCGCCTGCAGGTCGGACCAGATGTTGCACCACTCGACGAGCATGAGGTCGGCGATTTGATCGAGCAGGGCCAGCTCGATCTCGCTGAACTCCCGGACTTCCTCGTTCGACTGGGCGGGTCCGCCCAGCAGTCGATCGACGATGCCGATGCCGAGTCGCGGGGGGATTTCCAGCAGGCCGATGCCGCGGAGCGGTTCGACCTTGAAGAGCGTTACGCAGGTGGGCTGCGAGAGCGAGTGGGTGAACTTGCGGTAGCCGATGGTCCGCAAATCCAGGACGCGCAGGCCAAACTCGATGCGCAAATAGATCGACAGCCGGGCCGAGAGCGCGCGGGCAAATTCCTGCTGGCAGGCCTTAAGCCGCCGCAACTCAACCGCGGTGAGGAAGGCGGGCTGGCGGAAGTCGTGCGCCCGAAACGCTTCCGGGATCGCCGGGGCATCCACTGCCTGGACGCCAGCCGTGGCGACGGCGGCGACAGGCGCGGTGCTCAACCCGGCCGCGGCACCCGATTCTTCGGGCGCGGGGCTGGGTTCTCCGGCGGCGGCATCGGTGGGATCGGGCATGGAGGGAATTACTGGATGGCGAACTCGGTGAAGTAAATTTCCTGCACGATGTTTCCGCCCAGCGCGTTGTTGAAGGTGGACATCAGCTCGGAGCGGAGCTGGTTGCGGGAACCGGGCTTCTCCAGATCCGAGATGGTCTTGCTGGCCAGCGCACTGTTGGCGAGGTCGAGGAGCTGATCCTTGTTCTCTTCGATCAAACCCTTCAGGTCGGCATGAGTGCTCACGATCGTGATGCTCGACATGAGGTAACGCGTGCCGGCGGTGCCCGCGACGTTGACGATCATCTTCGAGAGCTGGGCCGTCTGTTTCTTGCCCTTGCCACCGCCCTTGCCCTTTTCGCCGTGCTCGGCTTTCTCGGGTTTCTTCGCCTCGCCGTGGCCCTTTTCGGCTTTTTCCTCGCCGTGTTTGGCCTCGGGCTTGGCACCGTGCGCGTCGCCACCCTCCTCGGCTGCCTCCTCCGGCTCCGCCTCGCCGCCGCGGGCGTGCAGCACCTTGGGCACGATGAGGAACTTGGTGGTGACGAAGGCCAGCGCCGGCATGAGCAGGATGGTGACAAGCAATGGCAGCCAGGACTTGATGCCGCCACCGCCGACAGGCGCGGGGTGCGCGCCGGCTGCGGCCTCGGGTTTTGCTTCTTCTTTTTTGTCGGACATGGTCTGTGGCGCTTAGGGATTATCGCTTGAGATTGACCAGTTCCTGGAGCATCTCGTCGCTGGTGGTGATGATACGGGCGTTGGCCTGGTAGGCGCGCTGGGTGGTGATGAGGTTCGTAAATTCGCTGGCGAGATCAACGTTCGAGAGCTCAAGCGCGCCGGAGTAGATCTTGCCGAGACCGTTGGTGCCGGGCGCGCCCGGCGTGGGCGTGGCCGCGCCGCCCAGCGGGCCGGCCGAGCCGATGCCAGAATAGAGATTGTTGCCTTCCTTCAGCAACCCCTGCGGATCGGTGAAGTTCTGCAACAGGATCTGACCACGGACGAATTGCGTGCCGTCGGAAAGGTTCACGTTGACGCGGCCCTGATCGTCGATGGCGAAGGAAATCATCGTCGCCAACGGATCCGAGGTGGCGGGCATCCCGGTGGTGTCGATCTTGATGTCGCCGTAGGCGCCGGTGCTGAGCGTGGATTCAGCCCAGCCTTGGATTCGCATCCCGTTGTTCGAGACGAGATAGCCGGTGTCATCCACGCGAAAATCACCGGCGCGGCTGACCATCTCGACATTGCTCACGGTGTCGCGCACGACGAAGAAGCCGCCGCCAGCGATGGCCAGGTCCGTGCCCAGGCCGGTGCGGGCCAGCGCACCCTGGGTGTAGAGATTCTTCACCGCGGTGCTGAGCACGCCGGTGCCGATCTGGAGGCCGGGCACGCCGGAGCTGCCGCCATTGCTGGCGCTGGAGGCGCGCAGGGTCTGGCTGAACGAATCGGCGAGATCGACGCGCGATGATTTGAAGGCGGTGGTGTTGACGTTGGCGACGTTGTTGCCGATGACGTCGAGGCGCTGCTGGAAGTTTTGCAGGCCGCTGATGGCGGAGAACAGGGAACGGAGCATGGGTTTATGGGGTTGCGGGGGTTGCGGTGGTCGTCTCGGCCGGACGGATGTTGAGCACCTGGCTCAAATCGTAGTTCTGGCCGTTGACGGTTAGTTTTGGAGTCCCTTCCACCATTTGCACGGCGCTCACCGGGCCAATGACATGGGTGCCATTGGCGCCGGAGATTTCCACCGTGCGTCCTAAAAATGAATTGGCCTGCAGCACCGACTGCTGTGTGCGAAGTGCCGCGATGTCCTTCTGCATCGACTGGCTCTGCGCCAGCGTGGAGAAGGAGACCATCTGCGGAATCATCTCGATGTCCGACTTGGGGTTGAGCGGATCCTGCGAGGACATCTGCGCGACGAGCAGTTTCAGGAATCCTTGTTGATCGATCGATTGCTGCGGGATGCCTGTCGTCTTGCCGGACTCGTCGTAGGCGTAGGGCAGTGGCGCAGGGTTGATGATGGCGGGTGTGGTGAACGGCATAAATCAGGCCCAGGTTTCCCAGCCTGGGCGACTGGCGGTGGGGCGGGTTCCGGACCTCCGCCGCTCGGGATGAAGCGAGACGGTGGATGGAGGTGTGGATGACGGCCGATCACTCGTTGAGTCGTCTTCCGGCATTGATTGCCGGCGGGAGCGCTGCTCGCTCTCCGAAAAATTCATCATGTGGCCCGGCGTGCCCTGCGGGTCGCGTTGAGGCTCAATGCTTTCCTGCAATGGCCCGAGGCGGACCTTCTGGCCGGCGAGCGATTCCTGGAGCTGCGGCCACAGCGCGTTGATCTGATCGAAGTTTCCGCGCTCGCATCGCACGCTGGCCTCAATGTGGCCGTCGCGCTGGGTTAGGTGCATAAACAACTCGGTGTTTGCATCCGGTCGCAGCACCACCGCCATCGAATCGGGTGTGTGCTGCTTGAGCACCGCCGTCTCGCGCATCACCAGGCCGCTGAGCTGCTCGACCGTGCGGGCAGCTTCCGGCCCGTGCGCAACTTGGGAATCCGGGGCAGACCGATCGATACGACTGACCGGCCGCCCCGTCTGCCAATCCGTGGCACCCACGTTCCTGGAAAAATCTGCATTGTCAGAGTCCCGATCCCGCAACATCGGCCCGGCGCCGGTCGAAGGGGATTCTTCCACGACATCATCGGTGCCTCCGGTCACTGGACCGGAGCCCGCCTGCTCGGCATTTGAAAGCGATTCCATGCGCAACTCCTCTTTAGCAGCGGGTGTGCCACTGCGCTCCTGCATCTGCACTGGCGCACGCTCGACCTTGAACAAACCAGCATCAACAGGGGCTTTTGAGGTCTTTGAAGATTTTTGCGGCGCGTTCCTGGCAACGGTCCTCTCCGGCGATGACTGAGCAACATTTGCCGACTCAGCCATTGCGACAGGCAATTCCGCCCCCGTTGCAGCGACCGCTGGCGTCCCCTGCTCCGCCACGACCGGCATCGTCGGCGCCTGGGACAACGGAACGGTCGCGAAGCGCAAAGCATTTGCGATGACAGCGGGCCTATCCGGCAATGGGGCAGGAATCGGAATCGTCGCCTCCTCGACTGGCGAAGATCGCACCGCCCGCTCGTGGCTATCCGGGGGTTTGGATGAGCTTTCAGCCGAAGGCTGTGGCCAGGCCGCGTTACCATCCGTCTGCACCTCAAACTCCATCTTCGGTGAAACAAGCTCCGGCAACTTGGCGGGAGCCACCGCGGGAGTGGCAATCAGCGGCGCAGAGTCATCAGGTGATTTCGCGAGTGATGGCAGATCCTCATCCGCCGCCGGTTGAAAACCCAGTTCGGCCAGATTAAAACGACCGCCATTTCCGGTGCGGACACCTGGCACATTACTAATGATCGAGGTTGAAGACTCGGCCTGCCCCGCCTGGATGTTCGTCGCCTGCGGAGATGAAATCCGGGCGGGTGCAACCGCTGCACCGGCTGAATGCGTCTCAACTTGGGTCGCTGATTCCAAAGCTGGTGCTGGTTGAACTCCGGCCTCCGTGCTCGAAGCCGTTGGGGATTTCGCCGGAACCACCCAGGTGATCGGCAGCGCGGGCGCGACAAAAAACGACTGCGAGAGGAGCAGCATGTCCAAACCCGGCAGCGGCTCCGACCTGAGCCGTTCCGGATCTGCCGGCTCCGCTGCAGGGGATGACGTCTCTTCCTCATCCCGTGGAGATGCTTCGACCGTTCCCTCCGGCAAAGCCGCAGGCAGCGCGGCAAGTTCCATTACCGGTAAATCAGCCTGGTGCTGCGCCGAGCGCACCCATGCCTCGGCGACCAGCGCGGCAAAAACCTCGGGATTACCGCTCGTCAGGACATCGGTCACCGCCGTGGCATCAGCTTGGGCCGGCAGCGTCGCACCCGTCGGGGTTTCGAGTGAAAAGAAGGAGGCGGCGTTCATCACTTGGTGGCCGGCTTCGGCGCGACGGCCAGGCGGAGGTTCTCGGAAATTTTCGCGGCGCGTTTCGTTTCGTCGGGGCCCGACTTAGCCAGCGCGTCGAGGATCAATCCGCTGTCCGCGTCCTTCATCAAGGTCATGATCTTCACGACCACGGCATCATCCAGCGCGGCGAGAATCTTCGCCGCGCCCGCCGGCTCCATCGAGGTGTACATCTTCGACAGTCGCTTCAGATTCGGGGCCTCGTCGTCCTTGATCTTGAGCACGTCCCGGCTCACATCCTCGCGCATCTTTGCGACTTTCCGGCCGGCCTCATCCAGCTCCGCGCGCTCCGCCTTGAGGCGGGCGTCGAGTTCCTCCAACTGCTTTTTCTTTGAGGCCAATCCCTCCTTCTCCATTTTCAATTCGGCGACGACCTGGTCGAGCTCGGGATTGAAGAAATCCCACGAGGGTCCGCGGGTGTTGGCGGGGCCGTGTTTGTGCGCCGCATCCTCCTCCTCAGCCGGTGCCGGCGGAGCCACGGCGATGCCCGTGGGAATGACCATGGCCGTGGTCACCAGAAACAGCAGCGCGCCCAGGATCGCCGCGAACAATTTCGACTGGATGAATTTCATAAAGCGTTCCTAGTTCCAGAATTTGTCGGAGGCGGTGAGCGGCGAGCTGACCCGGTGCTGCACCAGATCATCCATCACCTTGCGATCCTCGCGCTCAACATTGCGCTCGTGCTTCTCCTCCTGGTTTCCGAGATATTTTTCCACCACCTCGCGCTGCTGGCGGGCCTGCATCAACGCCTGGCTGGCCTGATGGCATTCGCCCTCCGCCGAACGGAGCGCCTGCCCGGCCTGCTCATGGCGCTTCTCCAGGGAGCCGCACCAATCAAGCATCTGGGCGGCGCGCAGGGCGGGACAACCGTCGGCCATGGCGTTAAGCCAGCGGCGGCGCGCATCGGCCAACTCCTGCTCCGCCGCGATGACGGCGTCTTCGGCGGCCTTTCGCGCGCGCACCGTGCGGGCGTAAAGCTCAAGCGCCAGTTGCTCGGCGCGCAGCCGGAGAGTGAGGACGGCCTGAAGTGGGAAGACGGGGCGTTTCATGTTGATTCAGATTCAGATTCGTTTCTGCGGTGGAGGTGGCGGAGTCGCCGGTGAAACCGGCCGCACGGGTGGCGTCATGGTCTTGCTCAAAAGATCCCAGCTTTGCGCGGACGTGAAGCCTTCGCGCACTTCCTGCCGGAGGAATTGCCGCAGCGGCTCGTGATAATGGATGGCCCGATCAATCGGCGCGCTGCTGCCCGCCGGATACGCCCCGATGTTGATCAAATCCTGATTACGGCGATACACCGCCATCATCTCGCGCGCGTGGCCCGCCAGTTCCTGCTGGGCGGGCGTCGTCAAATCGCGGCTGAGCCGGCTCACGCTCTCCAGCACGTCGATGGCAGGATAATGATTCTGCGTCGCCAGTTCGCGCGTGAGCACCAGATGCCCGTCAAGAATGGAACGCACCGCATCGGCGATGGGATCGTTCATGTCATCCGCCTCCACCAACACGGTGAACAACCCGGTGATCGCGCCCTTCTCGCCCGTCCCGGCGCGTTCGAGCAATTGCGGCAACAGGGAAAACACCGAGGGCGTGTAGCCCCGGGTCGCGGGCGGCTCACCGACGGCGAGGCCAATTTCCCGCTGCGCCATCGCAAAGCGCGTCACACTGTCCATCATCAGCAGCACGTTGCGCCCGGCATCGCGGAAGTTCTCCGCAATCGCCATCGCGAGAAACGCGCCGCGCAGCCGCGCCAGGGCGGGCTGGTTCGAAGTGGCGACGACGATCACGGACTTGCGCCGGCCTTCCTCGTTCAAATCCTTCTCAAGGAACTCGCGCACCTCGCGGCCTCGTTCGCCGATCAGCGCGATCACGTTCACGTCGCTCTCGGCGCGGCTGGCGATCATGCCGAGCAGCGTAGATTTGCCCACGCCGCTGCCGGCGAAAATGCCCAGACGCTGGCCGCGCCCGCACGGCACGAACGTATCCATCGCCTTCACGCCCGTGGTGAAGGGACGGTCAATGCGCTGGCGCTTGAGCGGGTGCGGCGGCAGCAGATTCAGGCTCACGGCTTGCGTGGATTCGAGCGGGCCAAGCCCGTCCAGCGGCTCTCCCAAGCCATCGATCACACGGCCCATCAACGCGTCTCCCACCGGCGCCTGCAAAGGGCGGCCAAGCGAAACGACCTCGCTGCCCGGATGAATCCCGTGCGTCTCGCCCAGCGGCATGAGCAGCACATGGTGATTCCGAAACCCGACGACCTCGGCCAGCGTGCTCGCGTCGTGCCGGGGAGATTCAATGCGGCACACTTCGCCGACGGAGACCATCGGGCCTTCCGATTCAATGACCAGGCCGATGACTTGAACGACGCGACCGCGACATTCCCCGGCGGGAGTCGCGCGCACTCTCTGGAGCAGGTGCTGAAATCGATGGGGCGTGGTTGCGGAAGCCGTGGTGCTCATGCCTGAAGAATCTTGTCCACGGCTTGC
>Ga0163144_10023554_pt1 | contig 12138 bp, 10 predicted proteins | sample OliLak19BULKMAT1_FD_123175 | JGI IMG/M metagenome (GOLD analysis project Ga0163144, IMG submission 123175) | Freshwater microbial mat bacterial communities from Lake Vanda, McMurdo Dry Valleys, Antarctica - Oligotrophic Lake LV.19.BULKMAT1 | ecosystem: Environmental > Aquatic > Freshwater >...
CGGCCGACGGCTATTGCGCCACCTACGGGGAAACCCTGAAACGGATGTAAGCCGAAGCCTAAACCACCGCGCCACTTCTCGACTCTACTGCGGTCCGGATGCCGACTAACCAGGGTCGCTCAATTGCAATGCTGTCGGCGCGGCGCCCGGGCTGAGATTGCCGGACCCGATAAATCGGGTCACTACAAACATTGCCGCGAGCTCACGCGCTCTTTCGCAAGTCGCGTTTTGCTTGCTCGCTTTCACGATCCGCCGTTTCGCGGCGCAACACTTCAACCACAATGTCGAGCTGCTCGGCGGGGCTTTGGGCAAGATCGAGAAAGAGCCACTTCTGACCGCGGATCTCACATCCGCCGCCACCGCTGCCTCCATTGCCGCCTCCTACTCCGACACTGCCGCCGAGCCATTCTTGCCGCACGCGATAGCCGAGTTTCTCGACGGCGGCAATCGCGCGCTGAAGCTTGTCGAGCGTGTGCATCCTAGCTTCTCCAATTCGCCAAGGTCCATGGCGGGAGCAACTTACGGCGGGCGATTATAGTCGCTTGCGCTATAGTTGCCCAGGCGTGTACGACGATATGGACCTTGTAACTAAGCTGCGAATTGGCATGGGGTTAAGGCTTGCCAGTGCGGCAAGCCAGCGAGTTCAGAGTGGGCGCGGTAAGTGGTGAAGACCTGGTACTCCGGGTCAAGATGCGGGAGCGGCGCATGCCAGATAGTGTGGAAACGGAACCCAGCCTCGAACAACAGATCGTGATGTTGAAGGAACAGCTTGCGCAGGCTCAAAAGTTGACCGCGCTGGGCGAACTGATCAGCACGACCACGCACGAATTTAACAACGTGCTGACCACGATCATCAACTACGCCAAGCTCGGTCTGCGGCACAAGGACCTGGCCACACGCGAGAAGTCGTTCGAGAAGATTCTTATCGCGGGCACGCGGGCCGCGCGGATCACCAACAGCATTCTGGGCTTTGCCCGCAACCGCACGAACTCGTTCGAGCCGACCGACATGGTCAAGCTCATCGACGACTCGCTCTTGCTGTTGGAGCGGGAGCTGAACAAGTACCGCATCACCGTCGAGCGGAGCATCGCCACGGTTCCGCTGGCGTTGGCCAACCCCAACCAGATTCAGCAGATCCTCATGAACCTGTTGATCAACGCCCGCCAGGCCATGCCGCAAGGCGGACGCGTGCTGGTGAAGCTGGCCTACGACGCCGAGAGCAATATGGTCGAGCTGGCCGTCCGAGACAACGGTTGCGGCATGACGCCCGAGACCATGCGGCGAATCTTCGAGCCCTTTTACACGACCAAGTCAGGGCCCGACGCCAGCGGCAAGGGGGGCACGGGCCTGGGACTATCGACGTGCCGCGACATCGTCGAAGCCCATCACGGGCGAATTCGCGTCGATAGCAGCGTGGGCAAAGGAACGGCCTTCACGCTCAAGCTGCCCGTCGCGCCTGCCAAGGTTGCGGCGCGCCCGGTCGCCACGACTGTCGTTGCCACGGCGCTGACGGCCAGCGCAGCGGATGATGCGACGATTGGATCCGAGCATCTGGGTGGCACGCTCTGAGCGCCGCGAAGGGCATGGATCGCTGCGACCGCGTGGGGTAGCTGGGGTCGACGGGCACCGCGTACTCGTGGTCGGCGAGCCCCCAGGGATTCTGTCAACGCGGCCTGGGTGCTCACGGACTACGAGTGTGGGGTGTCGGTCGACCCCTGGCGTCTGCTGTTTTGCCCGGCAAGAGCTCGACGGGCGAGACGCCCGTCCCCCGAGTTCAGCCCCCGACTCAACCGCCCCTCAATACGGCTGCGGCAGCCGCGTCGGAACGACGTGTGGGCCGACCGCGCCTAGGCGGGCCATCAATTCGGCGATGATCCGCTGCTCGAGCGCCGTGTCGCGGCCCAGCGGAATCGGCGTCAGCACCGTTGGCTGCGGCGTGTAAGGTCCGCTGGCGCGTGCGGCCGGCGGCGGGGGCGTGCGTGCTGAGTTGGGATCGCCCGACTCGTCGTTGAAATACGCGGGCGACGCGTCATCGCGGATAACGGCGCGGCCCGTAGCGGCCATCTCCGGCGCCTTCAGATTCTCGAGTTCCTTGTAGACGGCCACGTCGACGAGGAATCCTCCTTCGGCCGGAACGACTTGCACCAGTGCGCGGCGTCGGATCGTTTGAAACGTGCTCTCCAAACGCTCGTAGAAGTTCACCGAATCGCTGCGCCACGGCTCCAATAGCGTCGCGCCAATCTCGGGCGCCGTGTCGATGCGGCCGACGGTGAGCACATCGCCGACCTGTCGCACGCGATCTTCCTTGTCGATTTGGAAATAGTTGTCGACCACGTCGACGATCTGATCCCAGACGTAGTCGCGATCGACGACCGGAACAAGTGCGGGGTTTTCCCAGATCGTCGGCGGTGGACCAACGGTCGCGCACCCGGCGAACGTGCCCATGAGTGTGCAAAGCAGCGCGGCCGGTAGCGCGCGATTCCAGATGCAGGCGCACCACGACATTTGGCAACGCGCAAGGGCGGTCGCTCTTCGTTCGTCGTTCGAGTTGTTAGCACCGGCGATGCGCATTGATACCCGCGTCGTCACGCAATTCGGACGAAGGACAGGCCCAGGGGACGATATCGGCGAAGAAAGGGGCGGTAGTGTCGTGGAAACGCCCTGCGTGGGCAAGACCGGCTTCAGCCAGGGCCAATGTCGGGTATTCGATAAGCCCCGACAATAAAGGAACCAAGGAACCGCAGAGGCGCGGAGGCGCAGAGAAAACAAAGCAGAGAAAGCAAAGCGGGGGGAAATAAGGAAGACAGGAAGCTAGGGAACCGAAAGCTGGGGGTTCTCGTTCGTGTTAAACGCAGGTCGATGGAAATCTAAACCCCCAAACCACTTGAACTCCACATTCTTCCACCTCCGCGCCTCTGCGACTCGGCGGTTCGCTTCCCGGACATCGGTTACCGCATAACGTTTTGACGGTGCGGTAACGAGCCAGAATCCGCGCGTTACAGGCTTGTTACCGCGGAATCACCTCGCTTTGGGAACTTTCGTGTACAAGAAAGCGACTCAATGGCTGGAGCGAGGGACGGCTGGAGTGAGGGACATAGTCAATTCACGGGGTCAAATCACGGGGCTCATCGAATTTGGGGGAGATGTCGCCATGGCACGATTGACACGATTAACGACCGCCGCCGCGGTTCTTTTGGCCCTCATGGCGGCTGGGGCGAACATTGCCCAAGGGCAGGGCATCTTGGTGAACATTGAACCCACGGCACACGTCCGCCTGCCGCGCCCCATCATTATCGTCCCCCCGCATCCCCGGCCCACGCCTCCCCAGCCACCGGCCAGTTACAAGATCAAGGAGTTGGATGTCCAGGCGACGATCGTCGAGCAGGTTGCCAAGGTGCAGGTCTCGCAGTCGTTTGTGAACACGGGCAGCCAGCAGATGGAAGTCGCATTCATGTTTCCGCTGCCCTACGACGGCGCAATCGACCAGTTAACGCTGTTGGTCGACGGTAAGGAGTTCGCCGCCAGACTGCTGCCCAAGGATGAAGCCCGGAAAATCTACGAGCAAATCGTCCGCAAGAACCGCGACCCCGCGCTGTTGGAGTGGATGGGCACCGGCATGTTTCAAACGAGCGTCTTTCCCGTGCCGCCCGGCGCCGAACGCAAGGTCTCGCTCCGTTACACGCAGCTTTGCCGCAAGGACCAGGGCCTGACCGATTTTCTTTTTCCGCTGAGCACGGCCAAGTACACGTCGCACGCGATTGAGAAAGTGAACATCCGTCTGAGCATCGACAGCTCCGTCGATATCAAGAACGTCTACAGCCCCACGCACTCGGTCGATGTCAAGCGCGAAGGACGCCACGCGACGGTCAGCTACGCCAGCCAGAACAGCGTGCCGACCTCGGACTTCCGATTATTCTACGACGTCGAAGCCGGCAAAGTCGGCGCAAGCGTGTTGAGCTATCGGCCCGCGACTGACCAGGATGGATACTTTTTGCTGCTCGCCAGCCCACAAATCAAGGGCGACGCCGATCGCGCGGCCAAGACCGTGCTGTTCGTGCTCGACCGCTCGGGCAGTATGAGCGGCAAAAAGATCGAGCAGGCCAAAGGCGCGTTGAAGTTCGTGCTTAACAACCTGCGCGAGGGGGACCTGTTTAACATCATCACTTACGATAGCGAAGTGCAGAGCTTCCGGCCCGAGTTGCAACGGTTCAACGAACAAACGCGCGGCGAAGCCTTGGGCTATGTCGAGGGCATCTACGCCGGCGGCAGCACCAACATCAGCGGCGCGCTCGCCGCGGGCTTCAAGCAGCTCGTCGATTCGCATCGGCCCAATTACATGCTGTTTCTCACCGACGGCCTGCCCACCGCTGGCGAAACGAACGAAATGAAGATCGTCGCTAATGCCAAGAGCGCGAACCAGGTGCGGGCCCGCGTCGTGGCCTTCGGCGTGGGTTACGACTTGAATAGCCGCCTGCTCGACAAGCTGGTACGCGAGAATTTCGGCCAAAGCGAATACGTGCGGCCCGACGAGGATATCGAGGCCCGCGTGAGCCGGCTGTTCTCGCGGATCGAGTCGCCCGTGCTCACCGACGTGAGCATTCGCTTCAGCGTCGACTCGCAGAAAACCGAAGACGGTCAGCCGGTCAATCGCATCTATCCCAAGGACGTGTTCGACTTGTTCGCCGGCGAGCAGTTGGTGCTCGTGGGTCGCTACAAGAAGCCGGGCACGGCCAAGGTGGTCGTCACGGGCAAGGTGGGCAGCGAGCAGCAGAGCTTTGATTTTCCTGCCGAGCTGGCCGAGCAGTCTTCCGACGCGACCAACGCATTTATCGAAAAACTGTGGGCCATGCGGCGCGTGGGCGAGATCATCGACGAGATGGACCTCAAGGGCAAGAACGAAGAACTGGTCAAGGAGTTGGTCGAGCTGGCGACGCGCCACGGCATCATGACCCCCTACACATCATTTTTGGCCGACGAGACAACGCAACTTCACGCCCTGGCGAAGAATTCCGACGAGGCCGCCGTGCGATTGCGGCAGCTCTCCGTGAGTGAAGGACAGCTTGGCGTCGCACAGAGAAGGGCCAAGGGCGAATTGCAGCGGGCCGAATCCGCCACGGTAGCTACTCCCTTGGCTAGTGAAGCGGGCAGGGGCGGCGGGCGGTACGCCGGAGCATCCTTCCGAGACGCGGCGGACAAGGTCGTCGTCGTCGAGAATGTGCGCAACATTGGCGAAAAGTGCTTCTACAAACGCGGCGACCAATGGGTCGATTCAACGATCAGCGACGAGCTGGCCAAGAAGGCCCGCCATGTGAAGCAATTCAGCGACGACTACTTCCGTCTGGCCGAGAAGCACGGCAAGAACCTGTCGCAGTATTTGGCGCTCGACGAACGAGTGCTCGTGAACCTGGCCGGCGAGGCCTGCCTAATCGAACCATAAAAAGCGGTTAGCCGCCTCGCTCGCGAGCCGTTCCGCCGATGCAGTGCGTGTTGCAACGAATCAAGTAGAACGGGCGATAGCGGCGGAGTGCGAAGCACCTCGCAAGCGAGGCGGCTAACGACCGCGCGCGTTCACTCGTCGTGCTCGTCATTCATATTTGATCCGTGCCGCATTTGGTCCGTGACGGATGATTTACTTCAACGCAACCGACCTGGCACTCAAGCTCGGACCATTCCCTATGCTGTCCTATGGGAAAATGCTGCGTTCATTCGCTGCTGTCGCAGTGGTGGCACTGAGCGCCGTGGCGGCCCCACCCGTGTTGGCCGCCCGGCTGCTTACCGCAACGGTCGCGGTGAATGGCGAGACCGTGCTGGAATCGGCCTACGACGACGACGGACACCCGGCCGCGGCGGAAGTCTGGACGTACCTTGCACAACAACCGCTGTTTGTCGAACGTGCGCCGGTCAGAGTCAACAAATCGTCCGACGAACTGCGGATCAACTACAAAGGGGCTATTACCATCCGCATCCAGCAATCGGACCGCACGATCGTAGAGGCCAAAAGCGATCGCGTGACCATCGTCCGCGCCAGCGACACGAGCGACCAGTGGCACGTGCCCGTCGAGGAGTTGGACCGGATCGCCGCCGAAAATGGTCTGCAGCAGATCAAGGTCATGCGCGAGGAGCGACAGGGCAGATTGAAACTCGCGGCCGGAGCGATTATGGCTATTGTGGTGGCGGGTGGAGTTTGGGCCTGCGTGATGATGCTGGTGCGCAGGCGGCGAGCGGCAGGGAAATCGGTTTCGGATTGATGAGTGCGTGAGCGTCCAATTTCGAGCATGGCATTGGAGTCGGCGTGAGTTGACATCACGACTTCGATACCGCGCCGCGATGTGGGATTTTGCGTGGGACTCGCTCCGCTAGTTCCACCCTACAATTCGGCAATCGCGTCGCTTGCCCCCTCTAATCGCAGCTCACGGCGCCTTCTCGTAAGCCTGCTTTTCAAACGGATTGTCGCGGTAAGCGTCCTTGCCGGCCAGGCGCAGCGCTAGCGAGCAAGCGAAGTACGCGGGGATGAAGAACAGTCCCCAGATCTCGTACTGACGCACGTGGACCGCTTCATGTTCGCGCGTGATGTCCAAGGCGGCGCGGGTTTGTCCCAAGACAGTGTGCCCTAGCGTCATTGCCATTGCGCCGCCGCTGACTAAGGGTGCGTGTCGCAAGAAAGACGTTACCAACCCACCCCAGAATTCGAGCACGCGGCCCTTGCGCTGCATGCCACCGCCCGTGGCCAGGCCCGCCACGCCCACGAGCAGCCCGACCAGGCTCCAGGGCGATGCCCAAAGAATCACGAGTGGGACGAAAACTCGGTACATGAAACTGAATGCCGTCGGGACTAGTGGTCGATGTCCGTCGAATTTGTGTGCAGGGTGCCACTGCTGGCTTGTCCAGCAGTGCGACGACATGGCCAGCAGTGCGACGACATCCAAGGACCAGCCCGAATAGCACCCACAATTTCAATGGTCAGCGACCTCTAGAATCGCTGATGCCATGCTACCATGCAGCCGCTGGGGCGAGAAACGCTCAGACCGGGAAATGGCTCACCCGGCGAGCAGCTTTTCCTCGACGCGGCGAATGGCGTCCTCGACGCTCCAGCTTCGGTCCGCCATTTCCAGCCGCGAGTTCGCGCCCATCCAAAGCTCGATCTTCTTTTGGGCCGAGATGACCGTGCTGTGACTGCGGCGGCCGAAGAAGTTGCCGATTTCCGCCAGGCCCGCTCGGGTGTGCTTTTTCGCCAACCACATGGCCAACATCCGCGGATGGGCGACGTTCTTGGTCTTGCGGCCCGATTTCAGCGCCTCGGGCTCGACTCCGAAGGCGCTGCACACGGCTGTCTGAATATCGGCCAGCCGCACTGCTTTGCCCGCGTGGCGAACGGTCTCGGCCAACGCATCCTCGGCCAGCGCCAGGGTGATGGGCTGCTCGTAGGCACGGCTCGTGGCTAGCAGACGGTTCAATGCGCCGGCCAACTCACGGGCATTCGAGCTGATGCGCGAAGCGACCCAAGTGACCACCTCGTCTGGCAGCGCCATTTCCAATCGCGCCGCAAGCCGCCGCACGATCCCCAAACGGGTCTCGTAATCTGGCGAATCGACGCGGCACACCAATCCGCCTGAAAGTCGCGCGATAAGCTCCGGCCCCAGGCCTTCCATTTCGGCCGGCGACCGATCGGCGGCGAACACCAGTTGCCGGCCTTCGCGCTGCAGCGTGTCGATCGTGTGCTGCAGTTCGATCGTCGTCTGCTTCTTGCCGGCGAAGAACTGCAAGTCGTCGATCAATAGCAGCTCGACGCCGCGATACTTGCGGCGGAAACTCGGTAGGCCGCTGCCGTGCAAGGCTTCCAGAAAGTAGCTCGTGAACTGTTCGGCCGAGAGGTACACCGCGTGCAATCGCGCGTGTCGCGACTTTGCCGCACCCCAGATCCCTTCCAACAGGTGCGTCTTGCCCACGCCCGTTGGTCCGTGGATCACGAGTGGGGAAACGTGGCCCAGCCGTTCCACAATGCTGCGGGCACTCGCCTCGGCGACGCGGTTCGATGAACCAACGACAAAACCATCGAGCGAGGCGAAACGCCGACGCGACGTCGTTGCCTGGGGCTGCGGACTTGTTGCCGATTGCACGGTGTCGGTCGCAACGGGCCGTGATTCGACGGCCTGCTGCCCAATCGCTCGTGCGGATTGTGTGGCTTCGCCTCCTGGTTGTGTCGAATTGCCGGGCTTCGCCGGCGCGGCAACCGGCGCGGCCTGTGCCAGTTGGGCGTCGACGTGGAACGTCACGTCCAATTGCTTGCCCAATGCCTCCAAGCAAGAGGCCTCGAGGTGCGATCGGAAATGCGAGCGTAACCAGTCTTGGTAAAACTGACTGGGCACGCTCACCTTCAACGAGCCGTCCTCGAGCGCAAGTCGAGTGTTGGCGCCGAACCAAAGCTCGAAGCGTTCTCTTCCGACCCGCTCGGCCAACGAAGCCTGCAGGGCCAATACGGTCTGGGTCTCGTCCGTGATCACGTCCTGTGTTCCCCAGCGCGCAATCTCACCGTAAGCACAACCGCGCCTTCGTGACGGCGGTCGCTCCCGTTACAATTCGAACAGGGATACGGAGAGAAGACGACGCACCCTCCACGAACGCGTCGCCAGAATCGTTGAATGTCACCCGCGAGAGGCGATTGTACGCCTGCTAGCGTTGCTGTCAAAGACAAAAAAAAGAGGTGAAGCACAACTCCGATTCGCGCCCCGGCATTCGTCGCCCAAAGTCTCTGTGGGTCGTGGCTTGGGCCGTCAGAAAAAGTTTTCTTCGCGCACGATATCGGGCGTGGAAAAGTTGTCGGGTCGCGCGCGACGGTTCGCGGCCCAGCGCACAAGTCCTTGCAGCGACATAAGAAGTGAATCGCCGTCTAACGAGTCGCATCCTCAAATATCCGCAACAGCGCCCGTCTTCGCTCCCAAGACGTGAAGCCGGCCGCCGTGTACATGCGGATCGCGGGCGCATTAGCGGCATCGACGGCCAGCACCAGCCGTGAGCAGCCCGACAATCGGGTCAGCCATTGTGCGTGCCGCGCGATCGCCAGCCCCCAGCCGTGGCCACGTTCCTCGCGCACGAGCCCCGTGTAGACGATCTCCAGTTGCGACTCGTTGGCGTGCTGGGCCAAGAGCAGGCAGCCCACGTCGCGATCTCGGTGACGCACGATGAGCCAGAGAGCTGGCGAGAACGAACCGACGGCCCGGTGGCCTTCGAGCACGTCGGCCATGGTGCGAACGCCGTTAAGCTGGGGACAATCGAGCGTGGCCTCGTAAGTCCGCTCGACGACGTTGGAAAGCCGCGCATGGTTGTTGGCCGAGAGCGGCTCATAGTGCAACTCATCGGGCGAAGGTTCGGTCGGAAACGAGTCCGCCAGACTTACCAGATAGAGAAGATCGGCAAGATGCGCGAAGCCGCAACGCTCGAGTCGCAGTGCGTCTTCGTTCGCATCGCAGGGGAGCAATGACTGGGCAATGCGTATGCCAGAGCTTGAAAGCCGGTCGACCGCCGTCGCCAAGAGCAAATCGGCGGCAGCGCCGTCGCGATTGGCTCGATCGGAGCTTTCGGACCGGTCCACTGCGGTGCGATCCGCGTCACTGCCGTCAGGCGGCGCCAAACGGGGTGGCCACACGCCCGCGGCGCGGCCGGGCTGAACCTGTGTCCACATCGCGGCCACCGTGCGACCGTTGTGACGGGCCTCGAGCAGCCCCTCCAGGGAAAGCTTGCCCATTCGTGCTGACGCGAGCAATCCGGCCACGTGATCGGCTCGGAGCTGGGGAGAAAGTTGATCGAAGACCATTGCCAACGCGGCCCCCTGCCGGGCGCGAGGCGCAACCTCAATTTGCCACTCGGTCTGCGATCGGGCGGAGGACATGCTGGGCAAGATAGCGTAAAACTGGGGAAGGCGGCAGCCCGAAAGAGGCGTTTAGGTACGACCGAAAAATAGCTTCGTCCCAATCCTGTTCGGCACGCAATTTGTGCATTTCGAGGCTCGATCTATTTACCCAGATCGACTTGCGCGCTGCTTCGTAACGTGCATGATAGGCGCATGGCCGGCATGAAGCGTCAACGGTTGCGCGACGAAGACGTCACTGGGCTGAAGTATTTCGATCAGCTCGGGCCGTTGTTGGCGCGGTCGCACGAGGTGGGTTGCCAGGGCGATAAGGCCGGCAATCGCACGTTGCACTACGACCTGTATTGCCTGCTGGTGCTGCTGTTTTTCTTCAATAATCATGGCTGAAACGATCGCAGGGGTTCAAATTCCGGACGGTCAACTCGCCCGCGAGGCGATCACAGTCGGACAATTGGACGCTTATCGAACTTTTTTTGGGCGCACTAAAAAGCTGGCCGAGGGATTCAGTCTTGGCTGCTGAACAATTTACGTCGAATTTCGCCGTTTAGGAGTCAGCGTCGGTCGCGGGCAACCCACTGCAGTTCAGCGAACTGTGGTTGGAGTTGTCCAGCGAATCCCGCCGGCCCTGAACGATCACGACACGTTCATTCAATGGTCAGAGCGAAAGATGCTATTGGCAAACTGCAAGTGGTGACAACCAGGGGCAACCGTCGGGCACGGTTTTTGGATCGCCAATATGGCAGTCTTGAAAATGAACTGCATCTGGAGACGGCGATCATCGACTCGACGCGGGTGCGCGCGTTCGGCGGCGGGGAGGCCACCCGCCCGAGCCCCGTCGATCGCCGCAAAAAAAGGGACGAAATACACCTTGCTGGTCGATCGCGACGGCGGGCCGCTGGTGATTCGCGCCGTGCCGGCCAATCGCAGCGATCCGTTGGAGATTCTGCCGACGGTCGTATCGTTCCTCGCCGTGCCCGGCAAGCCCGGTCGTCCGCGCACGCATCCCGAGAAACCGTACGCCGATGCGGGCTACGACTGCGAAGCGACGCGGAGCCTGCTGGGTTGGCTGGGCATTGAGCCACACATTCGGCGTCGAAACGGCGATCACGGTAGTCACTTGGGGCGAGTGCGTTGGGTCGTCGAGCGCACGATGAGCTGGGTCATTGGTCTGCGCCGCATGCGCGTCCGCTACGACCGCTCGACCACGTCGTTCGACGCCTGGACAAGCATTGCCGCAGCCGTCGCCTGCTTGAACATTCTGGTCGAAGCAACCACCTATCCAGCGACATTTTCATTTGTCCGGTTTTTTGGCAGCCTCTAAGAAAGTGACGGAGGCCTATCTCGCGCACCAACGAACAGAACGACGCGCAGCGAGAACCGTTGCGAAGTCGACGTTACCTGAAACCAGCGTCGGCGGGGAGGTGAGATCGGCATGCGAGTATTCTAGCGCACGATACATGAAGTGCTGCGCTGTGACTGACCTATGCGGCCAATGCGATGCCACGCCGCGATACCGCGCCTGAGGTTACTCCGAGATGTGGAGAGCGACCCCGGCAGCGGGCAGGCGGACCAGGAAGTGCCTACCGCTTATTCAAGAGTCACTGTAGCGGGTCGACGACATCGAGAAGCGTCACGGCTCGCACCAATGCAACGTGTGTCCCGCAAATCCGAACCGCCCGATGCCGATCCGGGGGCGCAACGGATCGCGTGAATTTGCGCTATAATTGAAGCGAACCGGCGGCACGCCACGCACGTAAACCCCCTACTGTGGAGTGGATCAATTAAATGCGAATCGCAAACAATCTCGTCTTTCCGGGTGCTGGGTAACCTCTGGATTCGGGCGGCGAAGGGACGTTCTTTCACGGATTGAAAAACGACTACGCGTCAAACTGATAAGCTACTCCATTTGTGGAGCGGCTTATCCCGCTCGGCGGTTCGGCATCGCGGCACGCTCGCCCGATTACTTCTATTCTTGGAGAGGCCTCGCATGCTGTCCCGGCGAACTTTTTGTCTGGCGTCTATTGCCATGCTTTTGGCGTCCTTGGCGCTTGCCGACGACCGGGACGGCGATGCGCTGGACAACTGGCCGCAGTGGCGCGGACCGCTCGCGACAGGCACTGCGCCACATGGTAATCCGCCGCTGGTTTGGAATGAAGCCGATGGGACGAGCATCCGCTGGAAGACGGAAATTCCGGGTCTCGGCCATTCGACGCCAATTGTCTGGGACGACCGCATCCTTCTCACCACCGCCATTGCTTTTGGCGATGCGCTTC
>Ga0163144_10023556_pt1 | contig 12137 bp, 8 predicted proteins | sample OliLak19BULKMAT1_FD_123175 | JGI IMG/M metagenome (GOLD analysis project Ga0163144, IMG submission 123175) | Freshwater microbial mat bacterial communities from Lake Vanda, McMurdo Dry Valleys, Antarctica - Oligotrophic Lake LV.19.BULKMAT1 | ecosystem: Environmental > Aquatic > Freshwater > Lake...
CTCTTTAAATTTATTGATATAATAAATCAGAAAGTTGCTATCAAAACGTATTTCAGCATTGGTCATTAGATTTTTCCAATCTTCTCCTTTCATTTTGAAATAATAACGCATCTTGATTTTGGCAATGTGATTGCCCTCTTCATCATGGGTATATTCATAGCTATCCCAATCTATTTCATGTTTTTCACCAACATACTCAGCCCAATAGATTCTATAAGAAGCCTTAATATCTGGGTCTAATGAGCGATTGAGGTTCTCAAAATAATTATCAAGAGAATCGCTGTAAAAAGGAGCAATATTGCTAAAATTGCGGCTCTCTACTGCTTTATAAAAATCTTGAACTTTTTCCTTGATTTCTATTTTAAAACTAGCATCACTTTTTAGTTGATTGGCAATGCTCCAAGACCTAAACTGAGGAATATCCAACGGATTTAAAAAGACCGTTACTGCTCCTATCGCCATCAAAAGGAAGACAATAATAACAGGATAAACCCATCTACGCTTTCTTCTTTTGTATCTTGCTCCAGTCTGGAGTGGGTTGGTATCTTGTAAAGAGCTTGGAGAATTATAGGTAGGCTGAGCAAAATTAGCAGGGTTTTGGGTAGTTCCTCCATTAGCAATCATTCCTTCTAAAGCTCGCTTAAACTCAAGACAAGACGAAAAACGCTCAGCAGGGTCTTTGGCAGTAGCCTTATCTATGATGGCTTGCATTCTACCTGAAACACTTGGGTAAAAAGTCTTGACACGAGGTAAGGTATAATTTACAATTTGCTCATAGACTTCATATTCAGTCATATTTGCTTCATTATAAGGGCATTTACCTGTCAGCATCTGAAACAAAGTAACTCCCAAAGAATATATATCACTGCGTTGGTCTAGTTCTTGCCCTTTGACCTGCTCAGGACTCATATAAAGTACTGTACCCATTCTAGAGCCTGTTTTGGTAAGGCTTTTGGAGTTATTGCCTAGTAGCTTGGCTATCCCAAAATCCAATATTTTAACATCTTGCCCATCAGGGCTAATCATAATATTAGAAGGCTTGATATCACGGTGAATCACTCCCTGGCTATGTGCATACGCAAATCCATCCAATATTTTTCCGAATAGAAAAGCTACTTTATCTTCGGAGATAGGCCCCGAAACTTTTTGGATAAATTCATCCAATGGATAACCCTCTACAAATTCTATGATTAAAAATAAGCCTTGGGGTGATTCCATATAATCATACAAACTCACGATATTGGGATGCTTCAGATGAGTCATGGTAGAGGCTTCATTTTTAAATCTCTCCCTAATATGAGGATTATTAACTAGGTTAGGGTGAAGTGCTTTGATAGCTGCTTTACGGTCTAGCTGGGTATGTTTGGCAAGATAGACACTGCCCATGCCTCCTTCTCCTATTTTATTGATGATTTGGTAATTAAGAATTTGCTGTCCGATCATATCTCTTTGTTGTGTAATTTTTGGCATCTTTTGTAGCTTTAAGTTGCTACTCACTTTGATAGACACAAAAATAAGAAAAAGCCTTAAAACATTCGTTTTTTTAGAGAAATATGTAAATAAGTAGAGTATTGGGTTAAGTGGATTCTCAAAAATATCTCCGTAGAGAAACTTTCCAAGTATGCAAGACTTGGAAAGTTTAAAAATCCCACTTCTCACTGAATTGCTCATCTTTGGGCTTCTTTTACCTGAGAATATCGTAGTACTCGCATTCTTTTTAATAAATGAAAAACCGCATCAAATCTAATACCTGTCTTAATTGTGGGCGTTCTCTAAGAAAAGAACAAAACTATTGTCCTGACTGTGGGCAGGAGAATGACCAAAAAATTAAATCTACTCCCGCATTCTTAAAAGATTTTTTGGAGATGTATCTTCTATTGATACTAGTTTTTATAGAAGTATTCCTCTGTTTTTATTATTGCTTGTTTACTCCTATAAATCATTTAGGAATGTGTATAATCAAAACAGATTCAAAACTCTTTTAAAGCTGATTTTATTCTCTTTATTATATCCTTTTATCTTGACTATAGGGATGCTCATTGCATTAGTTTGGAGTGTCTTGTTTTTGTAAAAAGCGAGGGTTTGGTAAGATTACAAATCTTTTACTCTATGGTCTGGATTACAAATCCAGACCAGTAGATTACAAATCCAGACCAGTAGATTACAAATCCAGACCAGTAGATTACAAATCCAGACTAAGAAGTTAGCAACAGGCAATTTTAAGTATTTTCAGCTTTCACCTCATTTTCAAGTAACTCATTTTTTTCAAAACTAGAAACATTTTTTAAAGTGATAGTTACAATCTGCTCTAATGCCTCTTTGGTAAAAAAGCCTTGATGTGCAGTGATGAGTACATTCGGAAATCCAATCAAACGCATAAAGGTCTCATCTTGAATTATATTTTCTGATAAATCTCTAAAAAATAATTTTTCTTCTTGCTCATAGACATCTATGCCTAGATAACCCAGTTTTTTAGTTTTTAGAGCATCAATAGCTTCCGTGGTCTTAATCAAAGCACCTCTACTTGTATTGATTAACATCACGCCATCCTTCATTTTTGAAAAAGCATCACTATTAATCAAATGATTAGTCTGAGGTATGAGTGGACAATGAAGTGAGATAATGTCTGAATTTATAAGTACTTCATCAAAGGTCTTATATAAAACACCTTTCTCTTTTAAAAATGTAGATTCATATAAGTCATAAGCCAAAACTTTACAACCAAACCCTAACATTATTTCACAAAAAGCTGAGCCAATTTTCCCCGTTCCTATGACACCCACGGTCTTATTGAAAAGGTTAAAACCAATGAGTTTTTCTAATGAAAAGTTTCCTTCCCTTATCCTGTTGTATGCTTTGTGGGTTTTTCGGTTTAATGTCATGATAAGAGCCAATGTATGTTCAGCAACCGCTTGAGGGGAATAGGCAGGAACACGAACGATTTTAATACTCTTTTCTGAGGCAGCTTTGAGGTCGATATTATTAAAACCTGCACAACGCAAGGCAATTAATTTAACTCCATTCTCAGATAACTTGCCTATAGTTTCACTATCAACTTTGTCGTTTACAAACACACAAACTGCCTCGTATCCTTTTGTTAAATTGGTAGTATTTGGATTTAACGATTCTTCAAAATAGGTGATTGTATGTCCGTAATCGGTGTTGTATTTGTCGAAATACTCTTGGTCATAAGATTTTGTGCTGAATACTGCTATGTTCATTTTGTGTTGATTGGTGCTAAAATCTATAGAAACGCAAATCTACTCACGTTTACTTTCTCCCAAATATAACAATAAATATTTTCAGTTTAGCACCACAATTAATTTTTTATCGAAGGATTTACATCAAGCAAACCCTTCGGTAAATTTTACTTTTCTTCGGGCAAAGGCTGATAGCTCATCCCTTGTACGGTTTCGCTTAGCTTCACCTTGATTTTGAGAATACTATCAGAGAAGTTTTTGAGTAATACCTTTTCATTTCCAGAAATATAGACCTTTGCATTGTTTCCCTTCGGAAGCCCAAAGCCTTGTGTCTGTTCATTGGTTTTTTTATCTACCACAGAGACTTTCACTTCTTCTTTTGAAAGGTTGGTAATGCGAGCCGTGTAGCCTCCTTTTTTGTATTCTCCTAGCATAAACTCTTCGCCCACAGGCACAAATACGGTGGCATTACTGGTGCAACTAGCAAAATAAAAAACGATTAAGATAAACCATACTACTTGGGTGTTCTTTTTCATTGTCTTCATATTTATTGGGTTTAAAAATTAAATGATGAAGCAAAACTAAGTGCTAGGAGAGGGGTGTACGTCTCAAAATGCAAAATGACACCTATTGAATATGTAAAAAATCGGAAGGAGTTGTGTTTTTGAGTTCTTTGAAGACTCTATTGAAAGAAGACTTAGAATTGAAGCCTGATTCTAAGGCTAATCCCAATAAACTCAAGTGCTGGTATTTTTTATTTTTGGCTAACTGGATAAATTCTTCTACTCTATATTGATTGAGCAAAGTCCTAAAATTAGTGCCCTGCTCAGTAAGTGCCTTAGAGATATTATTTTTAGGATGATTGATTAGTTTTGAAAAACCACCTAAGTTTAATTCGGGGTCAAGATAGACTTTTTGCTCTTTAAATAGATTTTGTATTTCTTCAAAAAGCTGATTTTTTTCTAGGTTTTGGATTGTATATGTGTGTACTGATTCAGAGGGTATGATAGGAAAGGCTAAATTTTGATAGATTAAGGCATTATAACCTATCAAAATACCGATGCTTGCATCTGCCAATTTGATAGGAAAAGAAATCAAAGTAGAGTTATATAAATTGTATTCATATTGTGTGTAAAGTATCCAATCAGCCACTTCATAGATTGCATTGATGAATAACATCACCAATAAAAACCAAGTAAAGCGATTTAGCCAAGTATATACAGGCACTTTCCAGAGTTCATTGGGGACTTTTCGGAGCAAGCTAAGTACTGCCAATAAATAGCCCAAACTTAGTAAAAGATTGACACTTCCTTCCACAAACTGCCCATAAGGTGCTAAGACTTTTTCCCACAGCCAGCTTTTAAACTCCATACTTCTAAAACCAACAGAAAGGTAAAAAAGAAACTGAAAAATAGGAAGGATAAAATGAATAAAATGATGCTTCTGGAATTGAAAAGAAGGCTGAATCTTAGAGCAAATAAAGAAATAATACAAAGGGCCTAAGCTAAAAGAAAATATAATCGGCAAGAAATATAAGAACTGAAACTTTGAGTAAATACCCGTCATAGCGAGCAAGCTATTCAAGGTATTGAGCGAAAACAAAATTAAGAGCAAGGCAAGCAAAATATTGGTCAGTCTTACACCTTCCTTGCGAAAAAGTAACTGAATACCCACTGCAAAACACAATATAAAGCCTGCACCCGCCAAAAAAATGATGAACAAATCTGCAATTTCGATATTCATTAAAAAGTATTTCTCAGAATGTTAGATAGGTATTTACTTGCTCATCGGATTTTATGCCGTTGCCTGTGTCTTCATACGCCGTTGCCTGTGTCCTCATACGCCGTTGCCTGTGTCCTTATACGCCGTTGCCTGTGTCCTCACAGGCGACTATGCCATAATCGCTTGTGCAATGACGAAGATTTTTTGTTACTTACTTATTGGATTTTGGCGTTGTTCATATTTCACAAAAGAAGAGTGCATTCCAGAGATAATCCATTGATTATCAAGCTTTTTCATTAACCTAACTCCTTTGAGCACTTTAGTTTTATCTTCAACGGTCTGGTACTCGTCAAAATTAACCCAAACTGCATTTACATCTGATATGAAGACAAAGTTTTCCCTTTTGATAGTAACTGTTTCAGGTGTAGGATTCTCTTTCATATAATCTCCCACGAGTTTGTCAAGGTCTTTTTTGGTGTAAGCCTGCAAAATAAATCCTTTCTCTTCCACACAAGTCCAGCTAACAGAACTTTCTTCAAATTTGGCACTCCATCTTTCAAAATCTCTATCATAAAATAAATCACTTTCTTCCTGAATACTTTTTAGGATTTCTACCTTCATTGTTTCATCCAAGTTAAGAGGAGTATTAGGTGCAAAGGGAGTTTGCTTACAGCTTGAAAAGAGTAGAATTACTCCCATCCAAATAAATGCTTTTTTGATCATTTTGAGATTAAAATTGTGATTATAAATTATTAGATTAACTAATGCTATCAACTCTTTTGGGATAAAAGTGGCTTAATCTATCAAGCTGTTTAACAGAACTTTAATCCAAGCTCTAATAACTCATCTCTTAATGCAATTAACCAGCACTTTTAAGAACTTTATTAAAAGGATTGGTCGCTCTATTTTGATAACCGTGAATTGTGATGGCTATGAATAATATACCTGCTCCAATCAAAGCTGTCCATTGAAGAGAAGGGATAACTTCCCAATGTCTTACTGCAATAGCTACTAAAGCCCAAATACCTACTCCTGCAAACTCTCTCATATTTCTGCTGTAAATCATCCAAAGATTAAGTAGGGTAGCTACTGCAATCATAATAATCGTCCAAGTAACTTCACTAAACAGGGCTTGCCAACCTATCTTTGCCAGATAAGCAGAGATATTGGCAATGGTAGCTACTGAAATCCATCCACTGTACAGACAAACAGGCCACCAAATCCATGCAATCGTAGATAGTGGAGCATCCCATCTTTCCATATTGAGTTTTACGATAACCATCACAAGTGATACCAATATAAAAAGCATCACCAATACCGAAGCGGCTGTGTATTCATTGAGCCAGCACCAAAGCCAGAGTGCATTGCCTATATTCGCAAATATTAAATAAGGTCCCATCTGAGCAATAAATGCGGTGTTTTCTTTGTCGATAAATGCTTTTTTTATTTGATAGATACCATGTGCGATTAAAGCCAAGAATATCAATCCCCAAATAGCAAAAGCATAGCCCGCAGGCGTAAATAGATTTTGATACTCTGCACTTAGAGAGCCTATTGTATTACCTTTGATGCCGATTGAATTTGCTACATAATTCCATGCAATGACTCCTGCTATGGAAAGGAAGTTGAGAAGTGCATAGGTCTTTACGGTTTTAGAAGATTGATTAATCATCATAATTTCTATTTTTTTTCAATAAAAACCTAAGCAAACAAAATTGTTTGCAGACTTGGAGTGATTTTAAAATATAGTATATGAATGTAGTGCATTAAAGATTTTTGCTTGAGAATATCATGGCTTTATCAAATCAGTGGTGATTTTAGCAGAAAGCATACAAAGAGGGATACTAGGACCAGGATGAACACTTCCGCCACAAAAATAAAGATTTTTAATCTTAGAGCTAAAATTGGCGTGGCGTAAAAAAGCTGCAAATTTATTATTAGAACTATTGCCATAAATTGCTCCAAAAGCACTAGAAGTGATTGCTTCAATCTTGCGAGGCTCCCAAATGAGTTCGCACTCGATGAGAGGTCTGATATCGGTTTTAAGATTTCGGCTTAGTTTTTCCAAGATATTCTCACGAGTTTGAGCTATCATCTCATCCCAGTCAGCCTGCCCGCTATTGTGAGGAGCGTTAATCATAGCAAACCAGTTTTCACAACCTTCGGGAGCATCTTCTGGACTTTTTTTAGAAGAGATATTAAGATAAACTGTTGGGTCTTTGAAGATGGTTTTTTGCTTAAAAATATGCTCAAACTCTTCTTGATATTGTTCCGAAAAAAAGATATTGTGTAAACCCAGTTCTTTAAACTCTTTTTTAATCCCCCAATAAAAAATAATAGCTGAGCTAGATTTAGGTTGTTGGAGTGTTATTTGCGGTTTAGAAGCATTTGGAAGTAGTTTTTGATAGGTATTATAGACATCCATATTGCTAATAATACAATCAAAATAGAGGTTTTGCTGGTCTATTCTAACTCCTACAGCTTGCTTTTTTTCGACCAAGATTTCTTCTACTTTAGTCTTATATCTAAATTCTACTCCCAAATCTTCGGCTAATTTGACCAATCCTTTGGTAATAGAATACATCCCTCCTTTGGGGAAATATGCCCCCAAATTAATCTCTAAATGTGGGATAATATTTAAAGTGGCAGGAGCTTGGTAAGGGTCAGAGCCATTGTAAGTTGCATATCGGTCAAAGAGTTGCGTAACTTTCTTATCTCGGAAGGTCTGAGCATTGGCTTGGTGCATCGTCTGGAATGCTTGCAAAGCTCCAAAGTTTAGAAGCCCTTTTACAACCCTTCTCGTAAAATAATTGCTCACTTTATGGAGAGAATGATGCAAAAATATCTCTGAAGTCAGGGTATATTTTCGGGCTACAGTTTGCAGAAAATTCAGAATAGTTTCCTTGTCTTCCTCAGTTTTAGAAGCGATTTCTTGGGCAAATTTATCTACCGAATCATAAGCCAGAATGTTTGTGCCATCTTCATAAAAATACCGATAGATAGGGTCAAGAGAAACATACTCATAGTAATCTTTTGGGTTCTTGCCAGATATTTTATAAAGTTCATCTACAAATTCGGGCATCGTGAAGACAGAAGGTCCCATATCAAAACGATAGCCTTTTTCTTCGGATTGAGTCAGTTTTCCACCCGCTTTTTCATTTGCTTCAAAGACTGTTACTTGATAGCCTTTATTAGCCATTCGGATAGCAGAAGCCAATCCAGCGGGGCCTGCACCAATGATAGCACAAGTTTTAGGAAGATGTGATTGCATGAGCTTATTTTTTTATTGTTATTTTAATTGTTTTACAGAGAAAATGTTTTTTATTTTTTGAAAGTTTTATGCCTAACCAAAAATGATTTTAGTAAAATAGAGTTGTTACTTTTTGATTTTCAATTATTTATGTCAATTTTTTATTTGAGAATCTTAGAATGATAAGCTTTGCTGCCTCATGCAGGAGCTTTTCGTAATCAATTCCCTATGTTTTCTATGTGCATATATGGTTATAAAAAAAGTAAAGTGTTGATAACCAGTGTGTAACAGCTCTAATGCTAAAAATAAACTAATGATTGTTAACCATTAAAACGCTCATTATCAGATAACTAGGAGCTCATCATTCACTTAGCTAAAATTATTAAGTTTATTGATTAGAATAAGCTTCTGCCTATCAAGATTTTCATTCTAATCAAATATGTTTTGAAAACAAAAACAGAGGTTATGTATCTATTGTTTTTATTACTTTACTTGTATTTGCGAATCTAAGCATCAATGCCTATCTTAGATACTGAAAATAAAACAGAATCATTACCCAAAAAGATTTAAAATCTATGAAAACACTTACACTTACCGATGAAAGCCTGACAGGGGATATTTTAGGGCAAATAGCCATAGATATCGAGAATGAAAGAATGACTGTAAGCGACCTTATCAAGGCTAGAGTCTATCAAGAGGTAGAAAATTACAATGAAAAACTGCCCCAATATTTTCAAGGATTGGTACAGCCCTCAGGTGCTGAGATGCAACTCAATGGCTACAGAATGAAAGAAAAACGTGCAATAGACCCCGAAAAGCAGTTTTATATTGCTTTAAATGCTTTTCAGAACAATGGGTTTTTTATATTGATTGATAACCGACAAGCAGAATCACTAGAAGAAGAAGTGCTGTTTTCACAAGATACGAAGGTAAGCTTTGTGAAATTGACTGCTTTGGTAGGAGGTTAGTAAGAGATAAGTTATAAGTTTGTAATAATCTGATAATGAGGGTTTTACTTAAATTAAATGAGTGCTTTATTTTGAAGGAATTTACTTGATAATATTTCCACAAGATAAATAGAACGGTTTAAGTGATTTTATAAAAATAATTTACGCTATTTATGAAAATACTGAGCATCTTCAACCAAGAAGAAACTTCTAAGGAAGTAAAGGAATTATTAGATGATATTAAGATAGAGGCTACCAAAAATACTACTTATTACTATAATTTTAAACTAGGGGAATTGGATTCCTATAAAATCTTAAAGAAAAAAGATATAGACTTTAAGAAAGAGATGGTGAGTCTAGCAGTCAGTAAAACAAGTAAATTAAGCAAAAAGCAAGACTTTTGGAGTAATCCAGAATACCAAGTCTGCTCGCAATTGATTTCAATGCTATTGAGAAGTAAACTTAACTTTTCGGTAGATGAAATAATATTACTTTTCAAGAATATAGCCACTACTCAAGACATTCCTTACTGGTTTCCCTCAGGTCTTGCCCTCAAACAGCTTGAAAATGCAGTTAAAGAAAATGGACTTAATAAAGAGCAAATTATTTTTCTTGAAAAGCTACAATCTTATTCCTTTGGATATAGAGAAGGTGAAAAACAGATATTAAAAATAAAAGAAATCATCGCACAAGCACAAGGCAAAAGCACAGGAGAAGTAGCCCCCGTCTTGCTAGATGATGAAGATGAACTAGGCAAACAAATCAATGAAGAAGTAGCCAGCTTTGAAGACTCTAAAAAAATAGCTTACTATGAGCTTTTTAACCTTTTTAAGAAAGCTACCCAAGGCAAGCCCACAGGGAAATTTCAAAAAACTATAGCTGAAAGTGTCGCTAAAATAGGCAAAGAATCGTTTATTCAGACTGTTAAAAATTGGCTAGAAAGCCTCAAAAAAATCAATGTAGTTATAGAAGAACATACCAATATTTACACCTCTAATGGGCAAACTTATAGCCATAACTATACCTCACATGTTTACCTGAGAGAGTCCAATCTCATCTTTGTAAAAGGGCTAATATGGAGTACTGAACAATATACAGACTCAGAGATTTTACAGCTTCTGGCAGAATATACAGAGAAATGTTATAAAAAAGTGCCTGGTAAAGGCCCACTTGCGATGGGTGCAGGCAATGCATGCTTGTATGTGCTTGCTCAATCTGGTCTTGAAGGAGTTAGTTATTTATCTAGGCTTAAGCTACGCATTCGCCAGTCAAGCACACAGGCTTTGATAGAAAAATACATACGTGAAACGGCACAAAAGTTAGGTGTAACTCCCTCTGAGATAGAAGATATGGCAACTCCTAGCTTTGGTTTAGAAAATGGAAAACTAGAAGAAGTATTTGGGGAATACATGGCAATACTCAGCATAGAGGGCATAGGCAAAACCAAACTTCAATGGTACAAACCTGATGGAAGCCAAATGAAGTCTGTGCCTGCCGCAGTAAAGCAAGACCACAAAGAAGCACTCAAAGAACTTAAAAATGACAATACTCAAATCCAAAAAACACTCACTGCACAGCGTGATAGGCTTGATCGCTCGCTGGTAGAGGGACGTACTTGGTCTTGGCAGGCTTTTCAAGATTATTATTTTTCACATGGCTTAATGTCTTTCCTTACCCAAAAACTGATATGGACTTTTGAGCAAGGAGGGGTTAAGCAGGATGTTTTTTATCTGAATAGGCAATGGATAGATTTAGAAGAAAAGTCAATAGGAGAGATTTCAGAAGATACTCAAGTTTCATTTTGGCATCCCATCACCAAAACAGCTGATGAAATCTTGGCTTGGCGAAATTTCTTGGCAAAATACCAAATCCAACAACCACTCAAACAAGCTTACCGAGAAATCTATTTACTCACAGATGCAGAGGTTAATACTATCAATTATAGCAACAGAATGGCCGCCCACATCTTAAAACAGCATCAATTTAATGCCCTTGCCAAAATAAGAGGATGGAAATATAGCCTGCTAGGAGCTTACGACAAAGGTTATGAATCTGAAACGGCTACGATTGCATTGCCTGATAATTATAAAGCTGAGTTTTGGGTGCAAGAAGTCTATATAGATGGTGAATGGACAGATTCAGGCATTTATAATTATGTAAGCACCGACCAAGTGCGTTTTTACCTTAATAATGAGCAAATCATGATGGCGGATGTGCCTGCTTTGATTTTTTCGGAGGCGATGCGAGATGTAGATTTGTTTGTGGGAGTAGCAAGTGTGGGCAATGACCCTAACTGGCGAGATGGTGGGCTACAGCAGTTTAGAAATTACTGGGAGTCTTACTCTTTTGGGAATCTTAATGAAGTAGCCAAGACACGCAAGCAAGTGCTTGAGCGAGTAATTCCTCGCCTCAAAATAGCCAAACAATGCGAAATCATAGATAAATTCTTGGTAGTGAAAGGCAGCATTCGTACTTACAAAATACACATAGGCAGTGGCAATATCTTGATGGAACCCAATGACCAATATCTCTGTATCGTAGCTGATAGAAAAACAGACAATGTAAGTAACCAAGTTTTCTTGCCTTTTGAGGGAGATAATGTGCTTTCTATCATTATCAGCAAGGCTTTCTTGCTGGCAGATGATACTAAGATTACCGATCAGACGATTATTAGTCAGTTGAGGTAGGCTAGATTATAAATCTTATGCTCTCTAGTCGGGATTATAAATCCCAACTAGCCTAGTCTAACAACTATATAAAATAGCTTGAAAGGCTTGAACATTAAAACTTGTGGCATCGCCCCAAGTCACTCAGTATTAGAATTTGACTGACTGCACTACAAATCCCGACTAGCCTAGATAGATTATAAATCTTATGCTCTCTAGTCGGGATTATAAATCCCAACTAGCCTAGCCTAAACAACTATATAAAATAGCCTGAAAGGCTTGAACATTAAAACTTGTGGCATCGCCCCAAGTTACTCAGTATTAGAATTTAACTGACTGCACTACAAATCCC
>Ga0163144_10023557_pt1 | contig 12137 bp, 9 predicted proteins | sample OliLak19BULKMAT1_FD_123175 | JGI IMG/M metagenome (GOLD analysis project Ga0163144, IMG submission 123175) | Freshwater microbial mat bacterial communities from Lake Vanda, McMurdo Dry Valleys, Antarctica - Oligotrophic Lake LV.19.BULKMAT1 | ecosystem: Environmental > Aquatic > Freshwater > Lake...
GCTCGGACAACCGCTACTACTGCAAGCGCGACGATGGCACGACGGGGTTGATCATTGGCGGCGTGGCGGGCGGCGTGCTCGGCAACATCATCGCCCCCGGTGGATCAAAGATCCTCGGGGCGATCATCGGCGCCGGTGCTGGTGCGCTGATTGGCCGCGCGATTGACGACGGCGACATGGTTTGTCGCTAGGCCGTGTGGACTGTGGCTCTCTAACGGCGGGACTTGCAGATCTCGCGCACGAGGTCACGTAACCAGCGATGCGCCGGGTCGGCGTCCCGCCGCGGATGCCAGAGCAACGACACCGTAATCTCCGGCATCGCCACCGGCAACGGAAATGTGTGCATGCCGGCGCGCAGGTTGCCGGTGTGCCGCTCGGGCACGCTGGCGATCAAATCGGAAACGCGCACCAGCGCCAGCGCGGTTGAAAACCCGCCAACACTGGAGACAATCTGCCGCTCGAGACCGAGTGAAAAGAGGGCGTCGTCAATCGGGCCCTTGTCGAGACCACGCCGCGACACCGAGATGTGCCGGCCGGCCGCGTAGCGGACGGCGGTCACCTTGCCCCGGCTCAACGGGTGGCCTTTTCGCACCACCCCGATGAAGCGGTCACGAAACAGTGCCTGCGCGCGCACTTCCGGACCGGTCGCCTGGTCGACCACGCCGGTTTCCAGGTCAACGCTGCCGTCGCGCAGCGGCACACTGTCCTTGGTTGGCTTGGGTACGAAGCGCAAGCGCACGCCCGGGGCTTGCTCGCCCACGCGAGCAATCAGCTGTGGCCCGAAGTTCTCCACGAAACCTTCGCTGGTGCGCAGCGTAAACGCGCGGACCAGTTGCTTGAGATCCAGCTTGTGATCAGGACGCAGGGCGGCCGTGACCTCCTGAACCAGCCGGCTGACTGGCTCGCGGAGGTCCTCAGCTCTCGGTGTCGGCACGAGGCCGCGGCCGGCCCTCACCAATAGTGGATCGCCGGTCGTCTCACGTAACCGCGCCAGCGTTCGGCTCATGGCTGATGGGCTCAGCCGCAAGCGCCGGGCGGCGCGGGCGACGCTACATTCGGCGAGCAGCACATCCAGCGTGAGCAGCAAGTTGAAATCCGGAGTCGACATGCCCCGACCTTAGCCCCATTGTGATGTGGCGTCAAACGCATGTATTCAATGCGAATGGCGCGCCTTCAGCCATGTCACATCAGGAGCTACCCTCTCAGGCATGGCCCTCGTCAGTCTTGCGCTCGCCATGTTGCTGTCGTCCCTCGGAACCAGCATTGCCAACGTCGGCTTGCCGGCGCTGGCCCAGGCGTTTCACGCTCCGTTCCAGGCCGTGCAGTGGATCGTGCTGGCCTATCTCCTCGCCAACACCACGCTGATCGTCAGCGCCGGACGGCTGGGTGACGTCGTCGGCCGCCGGCGCCTGCTGCTCGCCGGCATCACCCTGTTCACGATCGCTTCGGCGATGTGTGCGCTCGCGCCAACGCTCGGAATGCTGATTGCCGCGCGCGCCGCCCAGGGTCTCGGTGGGGCGATCATGATGGCACTCACCATCGCGATGATCGCCGACACCGTGCCCAAGGCTGAGACCGGTCGCGCCATGGGGTTGCTCGCAACAATGTCGGCGATTGGCACCGCGCTGGGGCCCTCGCTGGGCGGTCTTCTCCTGGCCGCGGTCGATTGGCGGGCGATCTTTCTTATCAACCTGCCGCTCGGCATCGTGACGGTGGCGCTCGCCTATCGGTCGTTGCCCATGGATCAAGCGGCGGCCACGGCTGGCGCGGTCCTGATCCGGCTGTCGATGTTTCGCGCTCCCGCATTGAGCGCGAGCCTGGCCATGAGCGCGCTGGTCTCGACGGTGATGATGGCAACGCTGGTGGTCGGGCCGTTCTACCTGTCGCGGGCCCTCGGCCTTGAAGCGGCGTGGGCGGGACTCACCATGTCGGCCGGTCCCGTCGTCGCCGCCATGGCCGGCATCCCGTCTGGCCGCGCCGTGGATCGGCTTGGCGCGAGGCGCGTGACGCTGGCGGGGCTGATCGGGCTGGCGGTTGGCGCGGTCTTGCTGTCGGTGCTGCCGGCCACGCTCGGCATTGCCGGCTACCTCGCTCCCCTCGTGGTCATCGCCGGCAGCTATGCCCTGTTCCAGACCGCCAACAACACGGCCGTCATGACCGACGTCCGCCCTGAGCAACGAGGAATGATCTCCGGCCTGCTGAACCTCTCCAGGAACCTGGGGTTAATCACCGGGACCTCGGTCATGGGCGCAGTGTTCGCGTTCGGCTCGGCGACGGCCGACGTCGCCACAGCGCCACCGGACGCCGTCGCCGCGGGAATGCGGCTCACGTTTGCCGTCGCGGCATTCCTGATCGCCATCGCCCTTGTGATCGCGGCGGCGATGATACGATCTGACGCCTGTCCAGCCACCACCCCTCACCCTTGACGGATCACAGCGAGGAAGGGCGGGCCTTTCTCCAGGCCAGGGTCGCGCGCTTCTGGAAGGTCATCTTCTTCATCATCCTGATCGGCAGCGGCCTGGGCCTGCTCGGCGCGGTCGCCAGGCCCGGCGGCGATCTCGTGCTCACCATGATCTCGACCGCGAATGCCGGCCTGTTCTGGTGGCTGAGCAGCCACGGCGAGCGGTCCATCCGGACCTCGCGGCGGCTCGAGTCCGGCGGTCTGCTACTGAACGCGGTCATCAGTGCGTTCATGGGCCGGTACCTGTTAACCGGATTCGCCACCGACCAGGCGCTCGCGACCGTCCAGGCCATCAACGTCGGCGACGGCTACGTGACGATGCTGCAGTTGAGCGGGATGGCGATGATGATGGCCATTCGCGCGGCCCTCATTCCGTCTTCGCCCAGGCGCACGGCGCTGGTCACCGCCTTAACCGGCGCGCCGATGATGCTGGTGACCGTCGCCTTCGAACCCTTGACCGGCAACGGGCTGGTGTGGCGCACGCTCGACTCGGGGATCTTCCCCTGGCTGCCGGCCACGATGGTGATCATCTGGGGCTTCGCCATCATCACGTGCGCGGTGATCTCGTGGGTGATCTACGGCCTGCGCGCCGAGATGCTCGAAGCGCGCCGGCTCGGGCAGTACGTGATCGAGAAGAAGATTGGCTCCGGCGGGATGGGCGAGGTCTACCTCGCGCATCACGGCATGATGCGGCGCCCGTCGGCGATTAAGCTCCTGCGCGCCGACCAGGCCGGCGAGGTCAACCTGGCCCGGTTCGAGCGCGAAGTCCAGTTGACGGCGCGCCTGACGCACCCCAACACCATCACCATCTTCGACTACGGGCGCACGCACGACGGCGTCTTCTACTACGCCATGGAGTTGCTCAATGGCGCCACCCTGCAACGAGTGGTGTCGATTGACGGGGCGCAACCGCCGGAACGCGTGGTGCGGATCCTGTCGATGCTGTGCGGCGCGCTGGCCGAGGCGCATGGCATTGGCCTGATCCATCGCGACATCAAGCCGGCCAACATCATGTTGTGCACACAAGGCGGTGAGCGCGACGTCGTCAAGTTGCTCGACTTCGGTCTGGTCAAGGAGTTCCAGGTGGGCCGCGACGTCACGTTGACGGGCGAGTGCGTGGCCATCGGCACGCCCCAATACATGGCGCCCGAGGCCATTCTGGATCCGGCTGCCGCCGATGCGCGCACCGACATCTATGCCCTGGGCGCTGTCGCGTACTACTTGTTGGCGGGCACCGATGTCTTCAACGGCAAGTCGGTGGTCGAAGTGCTGAGCCAGCAACTGTCGCAGAAGCCGGAGCCACTCTCGGCCAGGAGAGGCCTGTCAATTCCAGCCGCGCTCGATGCCGTCGTGCTCTCGTGCCTCGAGAAGGATCCCAAGGACCGCCCCCAGACCGTCGATGAACTCCGGCGTCGCCTCGAGGCCTGCCGGATCGAGCCGTGGGACCGCGCGCATGTCGACGCCTGGTGGCGCAAGCATCCCCCGGATCCTGAAGTCGGCGCGGTGATGCGACCAAGCGAAGTCAAGACCATCGCGATCGACGGCATCCACAGGTGACGCCCCTCGTCCACGGTGCCGTCACGCCGGCACAATCCTGAAGACCTTGTCGCAGATCGGCTTCGGCATGCCCGACGCATCAAGACGATGCCAGCGGAGGCCGTCCAGCCGTTCCGCCAGTTGCCTCCGGATCACGTCGCTGTCGGCATCAGAGACATCAGGCCCACGCCCTTCAACTCGCGCAATCAGCACGGATGCCGGCGCCTCGAGCCACACCCCGGCGAACGGCACGCCCGCGGCCGACGCCACGTGATGAATCGCATCGCGGTCGGCAGCCCCGGCGAACACGGCATCGACGATGGCCGAGTAGCCGCCGCGAACGACGGTGTCGGCTTGCTCCATGAGTGTCTCGTAAACGCGCTCAGACACCGCCTCCGTGTAACCTTCAGGCCCCAGCCGATCGAACGGCTTCACCCCGCACAGCCGCTTGCGGATCTCATCGCTGCGAATGACGACGGCGCCGGGCGGCGCGCCGATCAATGGCGCGATCCCCATGGCCACCGTCGACTTGCCGGAGCCCGATGCCCCGCCGACGGCCACCAGGCGCGGGGCTGGCGGCGACAGCAGGATCTTCGCCAGCGCGAGGTAGTTGCGCGCCTGCGCAGGCAACTCCGCGCACCGGCCGGTGCCGGCGTGGAGATTGGCGGCCGTGGCGGTGGTCTTCGCCACGATCGCCGCACGGCACGACAGGAACAGCGGCATCATCGCAAGTCCGTCGAGATCCTGTGTCGCGGCGAGGTACGCGTTCCACAGGACGTTGGCGTGCTGCACCAGCCCGAGACGCCACAGATCCATCAGCAGGAACGCCAGGTCATAGAGGACATCGATGCAGGCGATCTGGTCGTTGAACTCGATCGCGTCGAACAGGGTGGCTCGGCCGTCAATCAGCACGATGTTGCGCAGGTGGAGGTCGCCATGGCACAGGCGGACCAGGCCATCGTCGCGCCGCCGGTCGGCGAGGGTGCCGCGGCGGTCGAGCACGAAGCGAGCGCAGGCGGTCAGGTCGGCGCATTTCAAGGGGTCGAGAATTCCCGCCCCATCCGCGATAAATCCGGCGGTATTGCCGTCGATGATGCGGGCCATGGCGTCCCAGCCGCCGTGATCCGTTCGGCTGTCGGCGGCGGCATGGAAGTGCGCGATCGTCTCGGCCAGCGGCCTCATCAACGGCAGCGGAAGCTCGCCCGCCTCGGCCAGCCGGTCGAAGAGAGCACTTTGATCGAAACGGCTCATCTCCACCAGCCAATCGACGGGCTTCCCGGTGCCACCGATTGCCAGAGATCCGTTGGCCTGCCTGGTCACGGCGGTCACGCCGCGATAAAGAGCCGGGGCGGTGCGCCGGTTGATGCGGACTTCGGCCTCGCACATGGCGCGCCGGCGCTCGGCGGTCGAGTAATCGAGATAGTCGTAGCGAACCGCACGCTTGAGCTTCCAGGCCCGCTCGCCCGCCAGGAACAGGATCGAGGTGTGCGTGTCGATACGTTCGACCGCAGCCCCGCCGTGCGCGATGGCTGAGCTCAGGAACTCGACAACTGCGGATTGGTCTTCGGTCATCATTCTTCCGCTCCCGACGGGTGGATAGCGCCCTAGGTTTTGCACGCAACACCCGTGCCTGCGGCGAACCCCCTTGCGGCCGACTGGCTATCTCGGCTCTACTAACGGTCCGAACCAAAGGAGCTGCCATGTCACTGTCTCGAGCGCCACTGTCACTAGCGCCACTGTCACGAATTCTCGGGTCTGCCCTCGCCGTCAGCGCCGCCATCGGCCTGGCGACGTGGGACACCGATTCCAACGCGCATGCCCAGGCCCAGCCGGCCGCGCGCGCGGCCGTCGCCAACTTCATCACCGGCGAAGGACTGCCGAATCCGACGCCGAAGGTCACCCAGAACTGGGGCGAGCTGCCGGCGGGACGCACGTGGGGCACGTCGGCCGGCATCGACATCGATCCCAAAGATGGCCACGTGTGGGCCTACGAGCGCTGCGGCGCGGGCACTGCGGGCGGCGGTCCGGTTGATTGCGACAACAACCCCGTCGACCCGGTGTTCAAGTTCGATCGCCACACCGGCAAGGTGCTCGCCAACATCGGCAAGGGCGTGATGGTGACGCCGCACGGCATCCACCTGGATAAAGACGGCAATGTGTGGATTGCCGACTTCGCCAACAACAAGGAAGGCACCAAGGGCCAGCAGGTCCACAAGTTCAGCCCCAAGGGCGAGAAGCTCCTGAGCCTGGGCATGGCCGGCAAGCCGGGCAACGCCGACGGTCAGTTCAATCAACCGAACGATGTCGTGACGGGACCTGACGGCAGCATCTACGTGTCGGACGGCCACGACGCCCAGGGCATGACCACCGCGGCGGCGATTGCCGAGGGGCTGAAGCGCGGCGCGACCTCGCGCATCAGCAAGTTCACGCCCGCCGGCAAGTTCGTGAAGTCGTGGGGCAAGATCGGCGTTCTCCACGGTGAGTTCCGTACCCCGCACGCCATGATGTTCGATGCGAAGGGCCGTCTCTGGGTCGCCGACCGCGGTAATCATCGTCTTGAGATCTTCGATGCGGACGGCAAGTACCTCGAATCGCGCTACACCTATGGCCGCATCAGCGGGTTCTTCATCAAGAACAACCTGGTCTACGCCATCGACTCGGAGTCGGGTCCGTTGAATCACCCCAACTGGCGCAACGGCGTGCGCATTGGTCCGCTTGACGAGGATCGCATTACCGGGTTCGTCGGCCCGTTCGAGCGCGAAGATCGCGTGTCTCAGGGCACGGCCGGTGAAGGCGTGGCGGTCGACGCCGACGGCAACATCTACGCCGCGGAAGGCCCGAACTCGATCCGCCAGGCGGGCGGCGCGTTTACCAAGTACTCGGTGAAGTAGCAACGGCAACGGGCCCGGCATCGTGCCGGGCCCAGCTTTCACGAGGGGGTCGAGGTGTCGCCCCGGCGGGCTCACGACGCCGCCGCACTGGCGGCCTTCCTGCGCTACGTCGAGGCGGTCGTGTTTTCGGACGATGCGGCGTTGCAATATGCCGAGATTCGGGCAGACCTCAAGAAGCGCGGAGCGCTGATCGGCGCGAACGACTTGTTGATCGCCGCGCACGCGCGCGCGCTCAGCCTGGTGCTCGTCACAAACAACACCGCCGAGTTCGCACGGGTGAAGGATCTGAAGGTGGAGAACTGGACTTTGCCTTCGCGGCTGCGCCGGCGATAGCCGGCTGGGTCCGCGCCATCCTGCTGCTGCTGGCGCATCCGGCCGTGGCCGCTGGCGTGGATCAGCACAGCAACTTCCGCGGCGGCCGCCGTCATCAACGCGATGGACCTCGGCACTCCGCCTGTTGCGGCGCGTGCTGCCGCCCATCGCCCGCGAGTTTCCCATGGCCAGGCGTCGAGATCCCTCGGGCACACTCGCCGAGGTCGTCGTCTATTGAGGCTGGCGAGGAGGCCCAAAGTCTTACAAAAGAATTGCGCGCCAGCCGTGGCGGCGGACCTACCATCGAATAATGGTGATCATCCAAGGTGGCATGGGCGTCGCTATCTCAGACTGGCGCCTGGCACGCAGTGTGTCGTGTCTTGGGCCGCTCGGCGTCGTGAGCGGGACGGCCCTCGATCAGATCCTGGCCCGACGGCTGCAAATGGGTGACCCGGGCGGGCACATGCGCCGGGCCCTGGACCACTTCCCAGTGCCACGGCTGGCCGAACGGGTGTGGGATGACTACTACGTCGCGGGCGGCAAGGCGCCGGGCGAATCGTTTGTCACGCCGCCAATGCCGACGGCGGCACCCTCCGCCGATTGGCAGGCGCTCTGCGTGGTGGCCAACTTCGTCGAGGTCTTCCTCGCGCGCGAGGGCCACACGAATCCAGTGGGCATCAACTTCCTGGAGAAGATCCAGATCCCTCACCTGCCGTCGATCTACGGCGCCATGCTCGCCGGCGTGAGCTACGTGCTGATGGGCGCGGGCATCCCGCTGAAGATCCCCGGCCTGCTCGATCGTTTCGTGAACCACGAGACGGCCACCTATCCGCTGACCACGACTGGAACGAGTCCAGGCGAGGGCGTCTCGCTGTCGTTCGATCCGCGCGAACTCACAGCGGTGGACCTGCCGCCACTGACGCGCCCGTTGTTCCTTGCGATCATCGCCTCGGACGTGCTGGCCCTCACACTGGCACGCCGCGCCAACGGTCGCGTCGATGGCTTCATCGTCGAGGCGCCGACCGCCGGCGGTCACAACGCGCCGCCGCGCGGTGCGCTGCAGCTCAACGAGCGTGGCGAACCGGTGTATGGCCCGCGCGACGTGGTCGACCTCGACAAGCTTCGCGCCCTCGGCCTGCCGTTCTGGCTGGCTGGAGGATCAGGCACGCCGGAGCGCCTGCGCGAAGCGCTGGCCGCCGGCGCTGCGGGCGTGCAGGTGGGCACGGCGTTCGCGATGTGCGCTGAATCGGGTTTGCGTGACGACCTCAAGCGATCGCTGATGGCGCAGGTTCAAGCCGGCACGACCGACATCCGCACCGATCCCAAGGCCTCGCCCACCGGGTTCCCGTTCAAGGTGGCGAACCTGCCCGGCACCTTGTCGGACCCGGCGGTGCTGGCGGCGCGGCCGCGGATTTGCGACCTGGGTTTTCTGCGCGAGGCGTATCGGCAGGATGACGGCGAGATCGGCTTCCGCTGTCCGGCAGAACCCGCCAATCTCTTCGTCTCGAAAGGCGGAGACGGCAGCAACACGAGCGGACGCGCGTGCATCTGCAATGCGCTGATGGCCACGGCCGGCATGCCGCAAATCCGGGCCGGCAAGCACGTGGAGGCGGCCATCGTGACCATGGGCGACGAGCTGGGTGGCGTGGCGCGCTTCCTGCGACCGGGCGCGTCCAGTTACACGGCGGCCGACGTGATTGCGGCCATCGCTCCAGCCGCTTCGTAACGCGCGGCGTGACGACGAACGGTGCAAGTCAGGCGTTACTTGCTTGTCGCCGGCGCCGGCGCTCCGAACAGCTGGCCGAAAAAGTCGCCGGGGTTCCACGCCGGGCGCGTGGTCTCCTGCGCCACCAGCCAGCCGGTCAGAAAGTTGAGGCGCGCGTGCGCCGCGCCGGCCTCGAAGTCGAATGGCTGCGTCATGTCGTCGTTCGGCTTGTGATACACGTCGCGCCGATAGGCGGCGTTGATCTGGGCGCCATCCTTCGCCGGGTCACCGGTCTTGAAGCCGCTCTTGATGAACAGTGACGGAATGCCCTGGCGCACGAAGCTGAAGTGATCGCTGCGGATGAACAGCACCTGCTCGGGGATGGGATCCTCGGCGAGCCCAATCCCGAGGTGCTGCGCCGCCTTCATGACCGGCGCCATCAGCGTCGAGTGCTGTGCGCCGTAGGGGACGATGTCGAGCAGCGGGTGGAAGAGGAACGGCATGTCGAGCGTCATGTCGGCGACCAGCGATTCGCGCGGCACCGTCGGATGGCGCGCGAAGTAGTCGGACCCCAGCAAGCCCCGCTCCTCGGCGGTCACGAACAGGAACAGCGCCGAGCGCCGGCTCTTGGTCGGCAGCGCCGTGGCGGCATGGGCGATCTCCAGCACGATTGCCACGCCGGAGGCATTGTCGTGCGCGCCGTTGTAGATCTCGTCGCCCTTCATCGCGACGCCACGACCGAAGTGATCGACGTGGGCGATGTAGACGACGTGCTCGGCCTGAAGTTGGGGATCGCTTCCCGTGACGCGTCCCACCAGGTTCGCGCTTTCGATGTCGCGGCGCGTGCTGCTGGTGGTGACGGAGACGCGCGTCGCCAGATCGAACGCCTGCGGCTTGCTCGCCGCTGCGGCGGCAAAGACGTCCTTGAGCGGCGTGGGCGTGCCGGCGAAGAGAGCGACCGCGCCCGAGTGGTTCAATGACGCCGAGCCGCGCAGCGCGGCGTCGCCGCGGCTGGGCTGCCCTTGCGCATCAACCCAGGCGAAGTTGCCTTGTTTGCTGGTGGCGACACTGACGTCCCAGCGGAAGCGCGGATCGTCTGGCGACGTGAAGCTGATGGTGCCAATGGCGCCGCGCTTCACGGCCTCGGCATCCTTCACCGCTCCCGACGAGTAGTAGGCGCGTTCGTTGCTCGGCAAGCTGGCCGGCGCGCCGCTCAGGTACGCCACCACCTTACCCGCCAGGCTGCCGGCGGCCGCGTAGTCGTCGTAGCCGAGTCCTGGCGCGCTGACGCCGTAGCCAACAAACGCGACCGGCGCGTCATCGATCGCGACCTTCTCGCGCAAGTGATCGGGCGCGAGCAGGTAATCGACACTGTAGCCGAGCGTCTTGGTGCCGGCCTTCGAGGTCACCTTCAGGAAGCTCGCGCTCTCGACCACCGAGCTGTTCCGGAGCGGCACGCGCTGCCGAAAACCGCCGTTCTCTCCTGCCGGCTCGACGCCGTAGGACTTCAGCGTGGTCTCGACGTAGTTCAGGGCCTGATCGTATCCGGCGGTGCCCAGCCCGCGGCCTTCAAGCTTGTCGTCGGCCAGCGTGCTCATGTGCTGGCGGATGAGGTCGCCCTTGATGGCATCGAGCGCGGTGCGCACGCCGGGGTCATCAAGGTTGGTGGCGGCAATCCCTTCTTGGGGTTGCCTGGCAGCCGCGTCACCCGGCGCCGAGCCTGAACCCTGGCAACCGCTGACCAGCGCCAGAACGGCGAAGCCAAGAACCATCCGCAACCTGAAACTTGCGCGCATGCTGTCGTCCTCCCAACCGGGTTCGTCCCGATGCGAGGCCAGCTTGGTCTGAACACGAAACGCGGTCAACCCTATTCCTCGACCGCCAAGTCACTATGCTCGCGACGGATAGGGCGGCGCGGCGAGGCAAATCAGCGAACGCGCTTGCCTCCCGACACAAGCGGCACCTCGTTTGCAACGAAAGATCCACTATGACTACCAAGAAGAGCAAGACTGCAGATCCTCGCCCGCCGGCGGCCGCCTCCGGCGACAACAGGAGCGCCGAGGATCTCGACGGCAACAAGGCCGGAGCTGTCACTGGGAACAAGGCGCCGGGACCCGATGAGCCTGCCCCGGCAACCGGGAGCAAAGGACAGCGGCGCGAGTAGCCGAGGTCTTCTGGCTTCACTGATTCGATCTTGCCGTCGCGCTCGATGACGACCGGGAGGCTGTCCTTCTTGTGGCGCAGCATCGCCTTCTGGATGCCTCGGTCGAGGGCCTGATCGACCACTCGCCGGTTTTCCCTCAGGATGCGATCGACGTCTTTCTGCTTCCTTCTTGGCTCGGGTCCACCCCTTGAGTTGCCGTTCGCGTTTGAGACAATCGGCGCGGGTCGCGTGGATCTCGAAATACACCAACCGTACTGGACGTCTCGGCGCGGTGTGCACGCAGCCTCCCTCATTGTGTTTCGCTAGGCCATTCTCCTGACAGTGGCTTGCCATGAGCGAGCCTTCGGCTTGACCTTGGGCAAGCTGAAGGTGAGTCGAATGGCGGAGAGGGTGGGATTCGAAACTTCTGGCCATTCAGAAATGCACAAACATTAGTAAACAGGCGCAAATAGAAACAATAAAACCTATCGAAGTCGACTTTGCTGGAACAAAACTGGAACACAAATGATCGATTGCTGCTACCATCGGAGACATGCCCGCCGGCAGTTTGACGCTCTATCGCCGTCACAGTCGAACATGCCCACATCGTCCGAAGGGACGTCGTTGGACCCGATGTAATTGCCCCGTTTGGGCGCAGGGCTCCCTTGGCGGTCAGTGGATTAAAGACACTCTCAATACGCGTGACTGGAGCGCCGCGGCAGCGACCGTGCATACATGGGAAGCAGCCCGCGAGATTCGCAGTGACGCCAAGGTTGAGGTCCCGACCATACGGGAGGCCCTCCAGAAGTATTTTGACGATGCGGAAGCGCGTCACCTAGCCAAGACGACCATCCAGAAGCGACGCGAGCTTCTGGAAGGAAAACTCCTTCCCTATTGCGATTCGAAGGGTTTCGAGCAGCTAAAACAGCTGAACGTCGATGCCCTCCGTACTTTCCGAAAAACGTGGAAGTATGCGGCGACATCCGCCGTTAAGCGCCTTGAGTACCTCCGTGGGTTCATGAGGTTCTGCCAGGAATCGGAGTGGATCGAACGGAACCCCGCCGCAGCGATTAAGCCCCCCAAGGTTAC
>Ga0163144_10023558_pt1 | contig 12136 bp, 6 predicted proteins | sample OliLak19BULKMAT1_FD_123175 | JGI IMG/M metagenome (GOLD analysis project Ga0163144, IMG submission 123175) | Freshwater microbial mat bacterial communities from Lake Vanda, McMurdo Dry Valleys, Antarctica - Oligotrophic Lake LV.19.BULKMAT1 | ecosystem: Environmental > Aquatic > Freshwater > Lake...
AATAACACGGCTTACTGTATACATAAAGAAGGTTTAAGAATGTGTTTTCGTGGTACTCAAGGATTTTTTTGTTCATTTAGTTTTCTAATCAGGTCTACCTCGTCCTGCCTGTAAGCAACACCATTGGGAAAGTAAATATCATGAAACCACTCTAAAGGCTGGGTACCGGTAGGCATAGGTGTATCCCAGGCATAAATGGTATTAGACTTGCCGGCCACAAAACCCCAGTTGATGGCGCCAACATTTTTTTCTTTTAGCATTGGCATAATCGTAGAAAAGCGGCTGTTTCTTGTGCGGGCCATGTACTCGCTACAAATCATCGGGCGGCCACTTGCTTTAAATAATTCTATAACCCGGCGATGCCAGAGTGCATCTTCATAATTATGGTATGTTAATATATCCGAGTTGCTTAACTGAATTTCATTTAGCTTTTCAAAATCCCACGACCACATAGCTGCGCTTAATGGCTGATCAGGATTTACTTTTCTTGCCCATTGAAAAACTTTTGTAAGCAAGGCAGCTGAAGAATCTTTTTTATTAGAGTTACCTGGTTCATTGTACAAGTCCCAATAGAGAATACGGGTATCTTTTGAAAAGGTTTTTAACACATCAGTCACATAGCTTTCCAGAAAAGGAAAATTGGTGCTGTCTGCAGATGCTTGCTGGCCGGGATCCTGCACCCAACCGGAGTTATGAATACCCGGCTTTGGAGCAGGTTGTTTTCCGGGCTTCGGATCGGGATTCCAGCAATCATCAAAAAAAACAAAAATCGTTTTTATGCCATTTCGTTGTGCAATGGATAAGTATTGGTTCATGCGGCTCTTAAAGCCTTCCACATCCTGCTTCCAGGCCAGGCTATGCAGGTACACTCTCATGGTATTAAATCCAATATTCTTTGCCCAGCCAAATTCCTTTGCAATGGTAGCCGTATCAAAGGTTTCTGCCTGCCACATTTCTAATTGGTTGATAGCTGTTGCTGGCAGGTAATTGGCACCAGAAATCCATGGTAGTTTACTATACCATTCAGCCGCTTTGCCTGCTGTCCACTTTTCACCGGCAGTAGTAGCAACTACATTCGTCTGATTATTTTTCTTTTGTGAATGGGTTACACTTAAACTTAGAGAAAAGGCGGAGAGTAAAAGAATAGCATATTTAAGTTGCATAGTGATCAAGTTAATAATTTTATAAAGTTTTTGTTGTGCCCGATGGAATTGCTATGGATAGGCCGTTCTTAACTGGTTTGCCAAAATTGGGCGTTCCATCTGCATTCCAGCCAAATCTTTGTGCTCTTGGAGATCTTCCGTTGCCACAACCCATACCGGGTGCAGCGTTTGCATGGTATAGTATCCAACTTTCTTTGCCATCGGGCGATTTAAAGAAAGAATTGTGCCCTGGGGCAAAAACACTGTCTTTTACAGACGTACTAAACACAGGTGTGGGCGTTTTCTTCCAGGAAGCAGAATCTAGTAAACTTCCTTTGCCCGTAAACGTTAGCAATCCTAATCCGTAATGCTCCGTCCAGCATCCGCTGGCAGAATACACTATAAATAATTGCTGCTGATGGCGTAACCATTGCGGCCCTTCATTTACAGAAACGTGTGGCGGGTTTAATGGGTCATTTAAATCACCGTGCGTTTCCCAGTCTAATTCGGGGCTCGAAATTCTTACCCTTTTTCCTTCTATTGTCCAGGGGTTTTTCATCTTTGCAATGTAAATTTCCTGTCGCCCATTTACGTTTCCTTCCCAGCCACTCCAGGCCATATACCATTTATTGTTGTGTTTGTAAACGGATGCATCAATGGCCCACTTGTTTGTTTCATCCTTTACCTGCCCTTTCATTTTCCATTCGCCTTGCAGCGGGTCTTTAGATCTATTTTGCAGCACATAAATCCTATGCGTTTCATTTAAGCCGTCATCTGCTGCAAAGTAGATATACCAATTACCTTTTATAAAATGCAGTTCCGGTGCCCATATCTCTTTTGAATATGCCGTACCCTGCGGCGGCTGCCACACAATCTTTTGCTGTGCAGCCTGCAAACCAGCAAAGTTTTTTGTCTTATAAAGCACAAGGTTTTTCCCGGTAGTATGGGTGAAATAATAATTGCCATCTTTCTCAATTATCCAGGGGTCTGCGCCGGAAGGCATGATTGGGTTGGTAAAGTTAAGTTGCCCAAATCCTTGTTGAAAAATGAATAAGAGTAACAGCAGGCATGTTCCTTTATGTATTTTCTTGCTGAAAAGCATGGTTGCAAACAATTTCTAAAAAAGATAAAAGCCTGTTTAAAAAATTTCTTTTACAGGCAAGGGTAATTTTATTCACCTGCAGGTTTTACGATAGCAGTGCTTGTACCTACCGGCATGCCAAAATTGGGTGTACCATCTCCATTCCAGCTAAATTTCTGTATTCGAGGACTCCGGTTATTTCCGCATCCCAAACCAGTTGAAGGGTTTGCATGGTATATTATCCAATCCTCGGTTCCATCCGCCGATTTGAAGAAAGCATTATGGCCTGGTCCAAATACAGCAGCAGTAGGATTCTTGGAAAAAACGGGGTTAGTTGCTTTCGTCCAGTCAGCAGCAACCAATGGGTCGCCGCCATCTCTTAAGGTCATCATTCCCAAGGCATAATCGTCCGTCCAGCATCCACTTGCCGAAAAAATAAGGAAAACTTTACCAGCGGGGTTCTTTAAAATTTCCGGCCCTTCATTTACTGCGGGTGGTGCACCGATAGACTCCCAGGGGTATTGTGGTGATGAGATCACAGAACGTGCGGTGGCCAGGGTCCAGGGGTCAGACATTCGTGCAATATAAATGCGTTGTGTATGCTCGGTTGCCGAAGCTTCTCCACTCCATAAAAAATAATTATCACCGTTATGTGTAAGCACAGTTCCATCTATTGCAAAAAAATCTGCAGCAGGGTCATAGATCTTGCCTTTGTCTATCCATGTCCCTGTCTGTGGGTCGGCACTTGCATTTTCTAATACAAAACTGCGTTGTGTATTTAAGTTGGAAGAAGAACCTGCAGTATAGTATGCATACCATTTGTTATTTATATAATGTAGTTCCGGCGCCCATACATTTTGAGAGTTCGGGCCAGTGGCCGGTGCGGTCCATATTGGTATGGGCGTTGCACTCCTAAGCTCTGTAACCTTCGAAGTCTTCCAAATGGAAACACGGTTGCCAAGGGTATGCGTATAATAATAACTGGTTCCTTGTTTTATGATCCAGGGGTCGGCGCCCGTGCTAAGAACGGGATTGGTAAAGCTATTTACCGGTGGCGGCGGCGGAGGCGGCGTAACTGGTCCATTGCTTCCCTTTTTTTTACAACTTGAGAAACCGATCATCAAGATCAAGGGCAACAGGAATATTTTTTTTATCATCATTAAATATTTTCCAATGCTAATTTTTGGTGGCTATTTTTTACAAATAATATTTCAAGCAAAGCAAACAAAGAAAACAAATACCAGCATTACGATCTTGTAAACCTATGACTATTTTACTTTGTGATCTTTGTTTGCTTTGCACAAAATATACTCTATAATTAAAGCATATTAAACTACTGCCAATTTGGATTTTGTCTCAGGTTGGGATTAATATCAATTTCTGCCTGTGGGATAGGCATAAATTGATTTCTGCCTAGAATAAAATTATTAAACTCATTGTCTCTTGCCCTTAACTGTGAAAGTTTTGTGGCATTCTCAAAATAACCCCAACGTGCAAGATCGTTCCAGCGTACGGATTCACCGGTTAACTCTGTAATACGCTCATGCTCTAGTTGTAATTGAAACTGTGCAGCTGTCATTCCCGGTCTTATTACCGATAATCTTGCGAGGCCTACTCTTTGGCGCACCCTATCAACAGGTACATAAGCTTCTGCTGTTCTGTTCAAGTTATTTAACGCCTCCGCATACATTAGCAATACATCTGCAAACCGCAATGCCCGAAAATTAATAGGACTATTAAATACTTCGAATTGGTTTACACGGAAATAATCATCCAAATACTTGCGATACCATACCCTATTTCTTATGTTATTGTCATAATTTTTAGAGGCAAAAGTAGAACCATATACCAGGGTAAAGTTTGGACCTCTTACATCTGTAGAATCGTATAAAGCCGTTGCTTGTAGCCGTGGGTCTCTACTACCACCCACAGTGGTTTCAGCAAGAAATTCGTATATAACCCAGCGGTGCATGTTGGCATCATTAAAGCCATGGCCGGGGGGTGCAAAAAATGGCGCACGGCTTGATCCCACGTTAGAAGTAGGGCCATCATCACCACCATTTTCGGGCCGCATTTTAAACTGCACTTCAAATACAGATTCCCTGTTATTTTCAGTAGTATGAAGAAAATTGTCTCTATAATTTGCCACTAGATCGTATTGTGTGGCTCCGGCTCCTGTAATAAACCATGCCAATGCGGTGGCGGCTGGCTGCCATTCTTTTTGTTGCATGTGTGCTCTTGCCAGATATCCATAGGCTGCTCCTTTTGAAGCCCGTCCTACTTCCTCTCCTGTATAAGATAGTGGCAATGCCTCTGCTGCTTCTGTGAGGTCTTTTTCTATTTGTGCCCACACCTGTTCCTGCGGCACCTGCGAGGGTTTGTCTGCAGGAAGCGAGGGCATAAGGATCATTGGTATATTTCCCCAAATGCATATCAGGTTGTAATAGTGTACAGCCCTTAAAAATTTTGCCTCGCCTAATATGCGGGCTTTTAGTGGTTCATCCATGGTAATGCCTGGCACGTTTGCCAGCACCTGATTTGCCCTGTACACGCCCCGCCAATGGTGCGCCCATGTATCATAATTTACTTCAAAACTGTATTGTGTAATATTTAAACCACTAATGCTTCGTAATTCATTCCACGGGCTGGTAGAGTAACCATCATCAGACCGTACATCCATATAATATGGGAGCCAGCGGGAATAGGGTGCGCCGTTGCGGTAAAAGTTTCCATACACCGCATTGATACCTTGGGTAGCATCTGTGCCTGTTTTCCAAAAATTAGATTCATCGATCCTATTCGGATTTTCCACATCTAGATCGAGGGATTTTTTGCAGCAGAGTGCCGATAAGGCTACTGTAAATGCAAGACAATATTTAATGATAGTATTCATGGCTGTTGATTGAATAGATGAATTAAAAACCAAAATTGATACCAGCAGAAATAATTCTTAATGCGGGATACTGGCCATTATCCAAGCCCCGCTCAAAAATATTTACACCCGCAACATCTGGGTCAAGCCCCTTATATTTTGTGATTGTAAACAGGTTTTGCCCACTAAGAAAAATGCGGCTACTGGTAAACCCGATACGCTTAAGCGATGCTTTGCTAAAAGTATATGCCACCTCCAGGTTGCGCAGGCGTACATAACTTCCGTTTTCTAACCAACGGTCACTTTGGGGCAATACATTATACTGTATTCCTCTATCAGGTGCACCTATAGCAGCACGTGGCCATTCTGTACTTTGATTTTGAGGCGTCCAGAAAGTAGCACCCTGTCTAAAATTGGTGTTCTGATCCATCCTGTCTACATTGTAACGAGGGCGATTATATAATTTATTTCCCACTACACCATACCACTGCATGTTGATGCTGAAATTTTTGTAAGACGCATTTAATTGAAGCCCTGCTTCAAAATCGGCCCAGGGGCTACCGGCATAGTAGCGGTCTTTGTCAAGATCCAGTTCACCGTTATCATCCACATCTACATAGCGAATATCCCCTGGTTTAGACCATGGCTGCAGTACCTGTCCGGTTTTTCCTTTGTGTGCATCTATTTCTGCCTGGCTTTGAAAAATGCCATTGCTTTTTAATAGATACCATTCGCCAATAGACTTGCCTATTTCTGTACGGGCATCGCCAGACTGGGTGTATTTAGTTGTTGCATCCCCAAAAGCATTCACCCTGTTTTGAATTGTAGTAAAGTTTAAAGTGGCATCCCAGCGAAAGTTGCGGGTTGCAGCTGGGCGAACCGTAAGTGCCAACTCAAACCCTTTGTTTTGAAGAGAGGCAGCATTTACTGCTGGGTTACCTCCGGCATTACCAGTGGTAGCACTAATGGGCAAGTCCACTAGAACATCGTCTGTTTTAGCAATAAAATAATCGGCAGAAATAGTAAACAGGCTTTTTAGTAAAGATGCCTCCAGGCCAATATTGGTTGTTCTTTTACGCTCCCAGCGCAAATCACTGTTAGCCAAACGGGTTACGATCTGACCGATCTGTTCTACTTCTCCAGGGCCAAATACAGCACGTGGAAAGGGATTGATATTGGCATAGTATAACCATGGTTGCAAAAATTCTGAGTTACCTAAACTGCCATAAGAGGCACGAATTTTTAAATCGTTAACAGCTTTTACATTCCAAAACTTCTCTTTAGAAATTCGCCACGCAGCAGAAGCAGAGGGAAAATTGCCCCAGCGGTTATTCTGGTTAAATAGTGAACTGCCATCCCTGCGAAAAGTGAAACTAGTTAAATATTTATCAGCATACGTGTAATTTAGCCTGCCTAAAATTCCAATATTATTCCAGCGGTTGGTGTAAGGATCTGGTACTGTGGCGCTGCCTTCAATGGTGGTAAATCTATATATAGGATGGTCGAATGTTTGATTACTGAAACCAACAACAGCACCAATTTTATGAGCACCAATTGTCTTATCATAATTTACAGTGTGCTCAAAAAGTTTAGATTCGAATTTTCCTTCGCTACGAAAAGTAGATAATCGATTGTTATTGGGAGAAGGTGTTCCCTGGCGAACTGTACCCGACCGACGTGTACCTTCTCCCTGATCATTTGATTTTTCTATGCCAAAATTAAAACGGTAAACCAGGCCATCCATAATTTTAAAGTCGAGAAAAGCATTGCCCCTGATCTTAAAATTCCTTTGCTCGAACTGGTCTAACCGTTGTAATGCCGGAACGTTGGCTGTAAGCGTACTTAAGTAAGCATTATTTAAACCAATTCCCCAGCCTTCCGGATTTTCGGGACTGATGTAACGACTGCCTTGCAGGGCTACTACTGGTGGCATTGTGATCATATCTACAAAGGGATTTACACCCACCCCGCCTGCGGCAATAGGGTCGTCTTTTGTCCAGCTAAACAATACATTTTGCCCAATGGTAAAGCGACCAAGCTTCGTATCTGTATTAATTCTAAAACCACTACGTGAAAATGTGTTATCGATCACCGGCCCTTTGTTCTGAAAATGATTTCCGCTGATATAGAAATTTACTTTTTTCTTCAACGAACCAGACATTGCAAGGTTTACCTCACCGATGGCACCACCACGTAAAAATTCATCCTGCCAGTCTGTATCTATTGCAGGGTTAAACTCTGAGCTAAGAGACGTAGGTACAGGTAGACCACCGGCCTGATAAAGGCTTGTGGCCAAGGTTCGGTATTCGGCAACATTCATCATATCGTACCTGTTATGCACCTGTTGTACACCGCTTTTAATACCCCCATTAAAAACCAATGGCCCTTGCCTTCCTTTTTTGGTAGTAATAATGATGACGCCGTTAGCTGCACGGCTTCCGTAAATGGCGGCTGCAGAAGCATCTTTTAAAATTTGGATAGACTCGACATCTTGTGGGTTAAAATCTGGTGTAGCGTCGGTGTACATTCCATCAATAATATACAGTGGGCTATTGCCTGCAAATGTACCGGCACCACGAATGTCTATTTTGGCAGCACCACCGGGCGTGCCTGTATTGCGAACAGTTACACCCGGCGTAAGCCCCTGAATACTTTCGGCTATTGTGTTACTAATGTTACGGTTTGCCGTTGTAGGATTAATAATGCTCACTGCACCAGTAAGGTCTTTTTTGCGTACGGTTTGGTAGCCTATAACCACAACTTCATCTAAAGCACCTGTCGCAGAACCCAAGGTAATATCAATTGTGTTACTTGCCCCAACAGTGACTTCCTGACTAGGCATGCCCACATAACTAAAAACTAAGGTAGCACCAGTAGCAGCACTAATAGAGAAATTGCCATTTGCATTTGTATTGGTACCAGTATTTGTACCTTTTACAATAACAGATACGCCAGATAAGGGCTGATTAGCGGTAGAATTTACACGGCCAGTAATTATTTTGTTTTGTGCCTTTGAAGGCATTGAAATAGCAAATGCACAAAAGATAAAAAATACTTTTTTAAGCATTGTAACCAGGAAGTTGCTTTGCATAATAGCAGGCTGGTTGTTGGTTGTAGTTAACTTATACATAATAGCAATCAATATGAATTTTTAATGAATTTGATAAGAATGAACTTACTCCAATTTCTTTATGGGCCTTTTACCAAAATGCAATTACCTTGCTTGGCATTCAACATCAGAAATTGAAAAACGAAATAGGCAGGTAAAAAACTTTTAAAATTAACGGCAGATTGCAAATGGATGTTTGCTCGAAGAATGGCTTTGTGATACAATTTCCTTGCATCATATAACTTAGCTTTGGGCAAACCGTAACCCTTAACCAGTATAGTTTTTTTAGTTTTCAAGCAGTTCAATCGTTTTTAAAATCTTAAAAAAAATAATAAAATTACCTTTTCGAAAATTCTTTCATAAAGGAAGCGTGATTAAACGGATTATCATTATTACTTCGTCTCAAAGTTTTATCATTTCGTCGCAATTATATATAGCACCTCTATTACTCAATGGTAAATTGGTAAGAGTGTCTTAATTTGTCATCACTATCTAAAGCCGAAGCCAATTGAAGTACAAACCTTTATTGTTATTAATTATTTGCTTCCTTGCCATTAATAATATCTATAGCCAGGATGAATTTTATTTTCGCCATTACCAGGTAGAGAATGGATTATCTCATAACACCGTAATGTGCAGTTTGCAGGATGAAAAAGGTTTCATTTGGCTGGGTACCAAAGATGGATTAAACCGTTTTAGTGGGAATGCTTTTAAGGTCTTTAGGCATAGCGAAGTAATTGAAAGCAGTATTGGGAACAATTATATCCGCTGCCTATATCTTGATGAAACCGGGAGGATGTTTGTGGGTACGCAAAGAGGCCTTTACCAATATCACCCTGTAACAGAGAGCTTCACCCACATTATTTCATCGGGCAATAAAAGTATCAAAGAAGTTTGTGTAGATAAAACGGGCAATATCTGGTATATAGCGGAAGGTACACTCATCTGCCAGCAGCAAAACAAAGTGGTTGTTTATGATAACACCGTGTATTTTGTTCCTACAGCACTGTGCATTACAAAGGACGGCAGTCTATGGGTTTCATCGGCAGATGGGCAAATCAGAAAATTTAATGTTGCTGCAAATTCGTTTTCGGCATTTCCCATATTAAGCAAGCAGCCTGCCAGCGTAAGCTGGATAGAAAAAATGTATGCTACTCAACATAACAGCATTTTAATAGGTACATCTGCAGAAGGCTTGTACTCATTTAACATTGCAACAACCTCATTTAAATCTGTCATCAGTCAAAACCAGGATAAGACGGGTATTTATGTAAGAGATATTCTACAAATCAATGCAGACGAATATTGGATGGCAACAGAATCGGGCATTTTTGTTTACAACGAAAAGACGAATTCTATCATTAACCTTAAGAAAAATTACCGCAATCCGTATTCTTTATCAGACAATGCCGTGTACACTTTATGCAAAGACACAGAAGGGGGCTTGTGGGCAGGCACTTATTTTGGCGGCATTAATTATCATGCCCAAGATCAGCTGCTATTTCAAAAATATTTTCCTGATTATAGCAAAACATCTATAAGTGGTAATGCTGTGAGGGAGATTATAACAGATAAATATGGCAGCCTTTGGATTGGAACAGAAGATGCTGGCCTCAATAAAATAGATAGCAAAGGATTAATTACACATTTTATGCCGACAGGCAGCAACACTTCACTTTCCTATTACAATGTTCATGGACTTTTGGCTGTAGATGATAAAATATGGGTGAGTACTTTTGAGCATGGTCTTGATGTTCTTGATATAAAAACAGGCAAAGTAACCAAGCACTATGCAGCCGGAAACAAACCTGGGGATCTTAAAAGCAATTTTATTTTTTCTTTATACCAAACAGCATCCGGTGTTATATTGGTAGGCACTACGGCAGGTGTATTCAGGTATGATAAAAATCATGATTCGTTTACACCGATACCCGCATTAAATGGTTACACCTATAATATTTTGGAAGACCATAAAGGTGTGTGGTGGTCTGCAACTATTGCTGATGGCATAAAATATTTTAATCCGCACACAAAAGCGGCTGGCAGCTTTACTTACAACCTAAAAAATGAAAACAGCATTAGCAATAATATGGTTAATGCATTGTTTGAAGATGAGCAGCATCAGTTATGGATAGCTACAGAAGGGGGAGGTTTATGTAGGCTGAGCCCCGATAGGAAAAATATTAAACGCTACAATACCAGCAATGGTTTTCCCAGCAATTTTGTTTTTAAAGTATTGCAGGATGCTCAGGGGCAGTTATGGATTAGTACTTCTAAAGGTTTGGTGCAATTAGACCCTGCCACAGAGTCTATTAGAGTATACACAAGTGTAAATGGATTATTAAATGACCAGTTCAATTACAACTCCGGATACAAAAATGATTCGGGGCGAATGTATTTTGGAAGTGTAAAAGGTATGATCAGCTTTAAGCCAATTAAATTACCGCAAAATTACTTTAACCCGCCGGTATATTTTACCGGCTTCCAAGTAAACAATGTAGAGTTGCCGATCCAATCAAAAAGTACATTGCCCCAATCTATGGTCTATACAAAAAACATTAAACTAACACATAACCAATCTTCTTTTAGTATAGACTTTGCTGCATTGAGCTTTACAGCACCACAAATGAATACCTACGCCTACAAAATGGAAGGAGTAGATACAGGCTGGACTTACCTGGAAAAAAACCGAAAGGTTTACTTTACAGACCTCTCTGCAGGCACCTATATTTTTAAGGTAAAAACAGCCAACAACATTGGGATATGGAATAATAACGAGGCCATGCTAAAGATTGTGATTACCCCCCCATGGTGGCTTTCTAAAACGGCATACATTCTTTACTTTTGCGTGGCAGCCATGCTGGCCTTACTTATGTTCCGTTATTACCACAAGCATTTAAAAAAAGAAAATCAGCAACGCATAGACCTTCTTATTTTTGAAAAAGAAAAAGAGATATATGATGCTAAAATGAAATTTTTTACAAATATTGCGCATGAGATTAGAACACCGCTCACCCTTATAAAAGGACCGCTTGAAAGGGTGATGGATAAAACTGCCGGAATGCCCGAAATAAAAAATAGCCTTGCAGCCTTAGAGAGAAATACCAACCGCCTTTTGCATTTAACAGGGCAACTTTTGGATTACCGCAAAACTGAAGCCGGTGGGTTTGTGTTATCTTTTGAAGAAGAAAACATTTCCCGCATATTGGAAGAGGCCTTTGTAAGTTTTACTACCTTGGCAGAGCAAAAAAATATAGATTACCTATTGCACCTGCCGCCTAAACCTTTAATAGCTTACGCAGATAATGAAGTACTTACAAAAATAATAACCAACCTTTTGAGCAATGCCATTAAATATGCACAAAAACAAGTAAGTATAAACCTGGCATCCGACTTGAAAACAAAAAGCTTTTCTATTGAGATAGATAATGATGGGTTCCTTATTCCCGACGATATGAAGGAAAAAATATTTGAAGCATTTGTGCGATTGAAGGGAACAGAAAAACAGCAGGGCACGGGCATAGGGCTGGCTCTTGCCCGATCTCTGGCCGAACTGCACCAGGGCACACTTACTATCCCGGAGGGTAATAAATGTTTTAACCGGTTTATTTTGCATTTGCCTATGTTGCATGCACGCCCCACAGCAAAGAAAGATGCGATGCCAGGCGAAAATATAATTGATGCACCCATCGCTTAGACAAAGTATATGAAACCAACCTTGCTGCTGGTAGACGACAATGAAGAAATTTTAGACTTCCTGGAAGAAGAATTTCAGGACGAATACCTTTTGCTAAAAGCAGCAAATGGTGCAGCAGCATTACAGTTACTTAAAATAGAAACGGTGCAACTGGTAGTGAGCGATGTAATTATGCCAGAAATGGATGGGTTTGAACTTTGCTGCATCCTGAAAACAGCAATAGAATTTTCTCATA
>Ga0163144_10023559_pt1 | contig 12136 bp, 7 predicted proteins | sample OliLak19BULKMAT1_FD_123175 | JGI IMG/M metagenome (GOLD analysis project Ga0163144, IMG submission 123175) | Freshwater microbial mat bacterial communities from Lake Vanda, McMurdo Dry Valleys, Antarctica - Oligotrophic Lake LV.19.BULKMAT1 | ecosystem: Environmental > Aquatic > Freshwater > Lake...
GACGTTACCGGAAACCCTATGGCGACAGTGCTAACAATAAACTGACAGACAAAAAATGAACATTTTGACAATACCAAACAACAACCGACACCGCTCTGAACGGCAACAGCTTCAGGAAAAAAAACAAAAAAAATCGCCAACGCACAAAAAAATTCTAAAGCCACCGCACATTGCACACATTTGCCTTTGCCCCTCAACCCACGAAGCCAACTCAGGGGCAAATTCAAAAGAGTGCAATCGCCAACGCTTTAACAAAATAATAGGCTCTTAAGAACTAAACTTCGTCTTAATGAATAGAAATCTTTTTAAAATAGAGCACCGGAGCAAAGCCCCAATCATTTGGATTGTGGTAATTGTTATTATCCTTTTATCAGGGTTCTTTTATCAATTTAAGTTCAACAAGCAAGATAACTTTCTAAAATTTCACGGACTAAGTGATTATTCACCTTTAACGGAAAATGGTAAAGGGTTATATGGCAAGGTGAATGTTTTATTACAAGAAGCACTTAAAGACACAAATAACATTGGTTACGCCATTTCCAATTTAGACAGTATTTACAACCGATTAAGATTTTACTATCCAACTGACACGACTGATTACCTTGTTTCTGTTGACGACATTCGCCTCATCGGATTTACGCCCAAAAATAAAGAAGAAGAAACTTTCTATTTTAATAGCGACTTCAAAAACGTTATTGAAAAGCAAAATCGAAACCTAACACAAAAATATTTCAATATTGAATGGAACAGAGCCAAATCAAAAATTATCGGAATCACGATTGACACCACATTGTTTAATTTTTCATTGCAAAACGACAACTGGAAAGGTTTAATCAAATTTAAAGACCCGTTTTTCGAAATTGACTCAAACATAAAATACCTGATAACAGAGAATAGTATCATTCCGCTTTTCAGCAGCAATAAAGATTCTATTGATTTTTATAAATATCAACATAAATGGTCAGCATGGACAACTATTACTCCTCAAACCGCAAAAAAATATTCCATAAGTGAGTATGAGAAAATATATGAGAATCTTAATCTGAACAATTCAGATAGCAGCAGAACTATTTTGCTCAATTATCGTGCAAATAATGACAATCAGGAATTTTCATTACGCATTTTGAATACAGGCGACAAGCTTGTTTTACAAACCCAAGCCATTGATATTTCTGTATATGGAGCAGGAAATAGTATTCGTGCCGTTCACGACACAACATTTGCAGTTTCAAATTCATTTGACAACTTAAAAGTACAACTAAGGTTGAGAGGACATTCGGAAGAAATTGCCCCTCTTTACATTTCAAACATTTCACCTTTCATTGCCTCAAAGCCACAAAATGAAGGCATAACAGGAGAGCGATTACATATAGACACAAGCTGTTTGGATTTGTTTTCATTACAGCAAGTTCGGCAAATAGAAACAAGTATATCAAGCAAGGACAACATTGACAAAGTTGAGCTAAGCACAAACATCATTTTATCAAAATATCTTGAACGAGAAATCAAGAATTATGTGTCAGGATTATTCAACAACTCATATTTCCGAAAAAGACCAGACGATGTGTTTGAAATGAGCGTTTGTTTAATGGATATTGCAACAGGAGAAATTATTGCTGCACCATATTACAGTAACGAATTTGAAAAAAACAATATTGACGAAGTTGTTGAGCAACGCAATTTTAATCTTGTTAAACATGATATTGGCAGCACTTTTAAACCGCTTATCTCATTTGCGGCTTACCTTAAATACAAATCACTTTCTCAATTTCAACTGCTTTTAAATACAACACGTTTTATTGCCGATACCGTCTGCACCATTTTAGGTTATCGCTCTCTTGTTTACGGATTAAATAAAACAACCAAAGCCCCTAACCCCTTATTTTGGTCAGACCATGTTGTTGGCAGGCAGGAATTTCTTTCAAAATCTCATGATAACTACCCAATAGCTTTGACAATGCTTGCATTAACAGAAGATAAAGACCCTGCATTTTCTTTACTTACCAATTCGTATTTGAATAATGCAGGGGTAAACAACCTATATCAAGTAAACGGCAATGAAACAAGCCGAATTAGGCAACAAAATAGGAGACTTATATTCAACAACATCTCAAATTCTTCATTTGTAAATCTTCTATCAAACCTATACAACGTAGAAGCAGAAAGTAAGGATAGCACGTACAACATCATTACTTATGATACGGATTCATGGAGCAGACTAAAAACAGGCAAAAAGAATTTTTATTCCCTCTATCCTGATATTGTCTATTTGGGAACGGAGCGGTTTGGGAATGTCAATTCAGACCTTGTTGATTTTAAGAAATTTCAGCTTTTTGTTCTCGGTCAGGGAGATAATCTTTGGACTAATGTAAAACTTGCAGAAGCGTATTCAAGATTATTGTCAAAACATAAAATAACAGCAACCTTTATCAAAAATGATTCGGCTTCTTTACCATACTTATTCCAAAATCCAATTTCATTGTTTCATTTAGCAAGCAACAATCATTATCAGTTTAATGTTACTTCTACTGGCATAGATAGCACATGGAATAGTTTTATGGCAGATTGGAGGGCAGCAGTGCAATTACCTAACCCACTTTTAAGAACTGCTTTCAATAATTTTCAACGAGGAGTTCTTAATCACAACGATTATTATTTCTACTGCAAAACAGGCACACCACAGGAAAATGATGAGCTTACAAATAATAAGGTATTCAAAAAGGGGAAAGATAGAATTTGGCGTGATGAAGGACTTTTTGTTTTTGGTATAACAAACACAGACACAAATTATCCGAAAGGCGTTGTTGGCGTTGTATATATAAAGCATTTATCTCTTTCAAATCCGGGCGATGGTGTTGAATCATCAACTGCAAGAGATTTTATTACTCCTGATATATATAAGAAGATATTGTTCTACAATCAAAATCGCTTTATGCCATGAAACGCATACTATACATATTGCCATTAGTTCTATTATTGCATTCCTGTAAAAATGCGTTTAAAGATGCATTGGTTATAGACATCCACAGTATATCATTTGAAAAGACTGACACAATATTTTTTGGAAGTAACCAAGATATTATTGTAAATGGTTTGCCTGATTCAACTATATCTATTTCATACTCAGAAAATGATTCTTCATTTACATGGAAGTTAGATAAACCAGCATATTTTAAACTTAACAACACTACACAGAATGCTATTTCTTTAGATTCTATTGTTTCCATAAAAGTTGGAGAGAATCAATATTCCATAAAAGATATTAAGCCAATTACAGAGCAATTTTTCAAAAAGAAAAAGAGTAATAGTTACATAAAGCTTAGTAACCTTATTACAAGTTTCAGTCGAAACATTTCACCCGAAACAGACAAAGTAAACTCTTTGATTGCTTACAACGAAAAAAGTCAAATTACATCACTGGTAATTCTGGACACTAATGTTGTTGTAGTTAAACCCAATAGAACACAACAGTCATTTAAAACAAATGGCTCAATAAAAAGCAGAGAATTAAAAGTTGAATTTTTCAGAACTTTCAATTCAGTTTTGCTTGACACCTCTCAAAAAAGCAAGTTGTTTCACATTGGTGACACCGCATTTTTCTCTACTGTAAAATCCCATTACACCCCATTTGGTGCGAATGAAATTACGATAATGGCAAATGAAAAATTAGACGTTTCTTTTGACAGGCACTTCAGGGAAGTGATACCTATATTTGCAATAGATTCTGCCCTCAGAAGAAATGATTCAAATTCCATTGACATAAAGCAAAAGGCTCATTCAAATACTTACAGTAATCATCTTTACACAATCAATATTTCTAACCGCAATGCAGTTGCTCTTGGCAGCGTTGACGCTTCTTTAAAATTTGCTCAAAACAAGAACAACTCCCTTTTAAACGGAGAGAATTTAAGTAGCTTCAAAATTGACAATTGGACATTCGTCAATTCAATACTTCCTCTAATTTTCGTCTTTCTTTTTGGGCTTGTTGTAGTCTACTTGGTAACAGAGAAGAACGATATTTATGAAATTGAATCCAATCAGGGAGAAAGTTCTAAATGGCGGATGCACTTTAGCGTTCTATTCATTTCGTTATTTATGCTTTCTGTGTGCAGAATTTTCATTGGTTACAATCTATCGTTTACAGCACCCTATTTTTCATTCGCATTTCCCACATCAATCATCGTTTCACCTTTATTGCTTTTAACCGTTCTTTATGTTTGGCTGATATTTATTCTGCATAATGACCAAGAGGCGATTGGTCTTAAATACAGAGTTTCTTTGGTTATCGTTCCTATTATCCTTTGGTGCGTTTTACGTTACATTGTGATTGATAAACACTTTCCATATTACATACAGGAGTTTCATAGAACTTTCGCATGGAATCCGTTCAGAATGGCAGATAATGAAGTCCATTTCCAAACAATTTTCACTTTAGTAACTTTTATTGTAGCAATTTGTTTGTCAATACTTATTGTAAGCCGTGCAAAAACAATTTTTATTGTTAGTTGCTTTATGTTGTTTACTCCTTTGATATTTCAAAAAAGTTCGTATTCCGTGACAGCACTTCTATTGTTATTAGCCGTAATAACGATTATCGCAATTATCCGACCTCAATACATCACAATTAAGGAGGAATCTGATTTTTGTGTTCGATTAAAAAGTTGGACTTGGTTGGTGTTTCCTTCTGTGATTATATTTGTTATTGTCGCACAAATATGGAAGCATGATGGTGGATATTTCATTAACATCATTTTTTTTCCCTTGATTCTCTCTTTAATCATTTTCTGGTTGTATAAGTATTATTCAAATGCTGATAGAGGTATAAACAGAGAAAAAACGAAATGGGACAGAATCAAAAGTGGAGTGATGATTTCAATTATTGCTATGGCTTTATTTGGGTATTCTTATGTAACATCCCAAAATTACAATCCTCTAGAATCTGGAAGAATGGGAAGCCGATTTACTTCATTCTTTGATTTCAATACGGTTCACGAATATGGAATAAGGGAATCAGAAAAGCAGGCACAATTCTTTGCTCAACTTTCCAAGTATTCATATCCTACTCAATTCAATTCTTACGAACCGATTCACCCAGGTATCTGCTCATTTATTGACCCTGTCGTTAAGAATGATTTAAGCGTTCCATTTGGGCTGATTAATCAATTTGGTGAAAAATGGTGGTTTCCTGTTTTGGCTTTAATTCTCATTTGGATTATTATTTTTTATTCGGTATTACGAACAGCAATTACTCCCACCGCCAATTCCAGCAATCATCGATACTTTACGCAATATGCCGTTATTAGGATTTATTGTGCCTGCATGTTAGTAGGTTCGGGATTATGGTTGATTGCATCTTACTACAATATCGTTCCGTTCACAGGCAGATTGATTTTCGGATTAGGACAAGATTCAATTGCGGAAGTATTTGAAACTATATTTCTCTTTTCATATATGGGCTTAATCAGTAAAACCAAAGAATAAAAATGTCTCAAACAGAAGAAACAAAAACACCGCTAAAATTTATTTTACGGTTTGCACTTATCAATTTCATTTGGGTTGTTCCAGTTATTGCATTTTGCTTACACGGCACTTTGCTGAAAACGATTTTCTTTTCCTTTTTGGTTTCATACACCTTCCTTTCATGGTTAAAGTATTTCGAAAAAAAACCTGTAACACTTCAAAAGGTATCAGTAGTAATTAAGTTCTTGTATTACTTGTCAGTTATAATTTTCTTAGGATTGACAGCCGTAGCAACTTATGAAGGCATTGTAAATGTATTTGGGCTTGTTGGTTGGAATCGGGCTTTTGCTGTTGTATTTGCAATCGGAATTGTGATTGGATTATTTGTAATTATACTTTTTATCAAAGAAAGAAAAACACCATCACTAATTTTTGGAGCATTAGTTCTTTACATTCTGTTTGATTCAATGACTGCTTTGCCTTACAACTTTCTTTTTTTCTATGAGCATCTAAAAACAGCATCTAATGTTGAATATGACAAAAAGAATTTGTCAGTTGTGATTGATGCTTGTGATTCAATCATTACACCGAAATACAATACAGCAGTTCACAACCTAACAACTATCACCAGTAAAATGAAAAATGCTGCATCGGATGCAGAAACCAACAATGACAGAAAATTAAAACATGACCAACAGCAGCTTGATGCACAACTTGTAAAAGGAACTATTACACAAGAGCAATACAACCAAAGCTACAACTGGTTAATGACTAAATACAGACCAAAGGACATAAAGAAATCGGAAAGGGATAACAATACTTTTAATAGCTCTTTCGCTGATTCAATAAAATATCAAAAACTATTAGAAGATTTAAGCACTTGCAAAAGCATGAAATTGACACTGGACAATATTGCTAACACTGATAGTGCAACACGACTTGGGAACAGAATTAAAATGAACTTGATTCCCATTTGTAACAGCGACACAACTTTGAAACAATTTGTCCAGCAACTTTATCCAAATAAGCCCTCTGCCTTACAATCAATAAAGCAACTATACCGATTCATTGGAAACAAACTAATTGGCAACGATGATGCACAATTGGTTGAGGCAAGCGGAAAAGGTTATGATAGAGACACGGACATGCTAATCATGATGAGTTTATCCTCATCACTTGTAATTGACATTCTTCCATTACTGCTGAGTTTACTTTATGCTAAGTTCAAACGAGATGATTAAAAAAATATTCTTCCCATATCATAAAGAACTTACTGTTGCATTAATTAGTAATGATGAGCAGAATTGCATCTTGCTGAACAACCTGATGCATTCGGTTTTTGATTCCAATAATTCCATTCTAAATCACATCGGTAATGTTCAATATTATAAAGAGAATAACACTTTCAATTTTGTAATCAATACTTCAACAAAAATTAAATTTTCAATCAGCAACTTAGTTTCAGATTCCACATCAATTGATTTTCAAAACCACGATATTTTGGTTCCAGTGTTTCGTTTGAATAAGTATTTGCCACATGAATATGACAGGACTATTATAGACACTGATTACCTTTTAAAGGTGTTGCTCAAAACGGATAAACTGATAATTGCATCATACCTCAATACTGAATACATTTTTGAAAACGAAATTGAAAACGAACAACAATGGCAGTCCGCAAGTAATGAACTACACAAACTTGTAATTGATTTCAGTTTTGAACCAACGGTCAGTTTAACAGAGCAAGGCAAAACAGCTATAAGAGGACTTTTTAAAATCCTCAATTATTACTCCAAGCAGCAGAAGGAATTTAACATTACACAGAAGATAAACTTCTTTTCATGCAATGAAAATGAAATTGTATTTGGGAAAAATGAGTTTATTACAAATCTTCTGATGCAAATGCTGACCTTTGACAAATTGAATTCTTATAGTTTTCAAATAAACTGAATACAATATGAGCATCAATACAGCACATTTGCAGAAATTAAACAATAGAGAATCAAAAACAAGCAAAATATTTTTAAAAATGATGAACCTATTTTCAGGCAAACCTGACATAATCCAACTCGGCATTGGTGGCTACTCTTCATCGGGTAAAACAGTTTTAATTGATGCCCTTTTTTCATTCTTTGACAACATGGCTATACCGGGATACATGCCACAAAATGATTATGGCACTTTAACAGAAGATTTTGACGGGCTACCTGTTTATGAAAAGCATGGAGATTTAAGAAGAAAAGTCAGTAACTATTTTCATCACGATAATAAAACTGAAGACAAAGGAATTTGGCATGAAAATACTCATTGTGCTAAACTTTCATTTGCTGGAAAAGAGGCGATAATTTTAATAAGGAACATACCTGGTGAAATGTTTGAACTTTATTGTCGTCAAAGCAATAACAATAGTGATTCCCTTAAAACGCAATTCAAAACATTTATTTCAAAAAACGGAAAAGATAAAAAGCTGCTATCAAATCTGTTTAAGTTTAAGATAAAAGGTAAAGACCAAGATAAAAGCAAAATCATTGAGGAAATAATTAATAAAATTAGAAGTGATTTCTTTAGCTTCATAGACCTTAATGGCACTTATTCGGCACAGCAGGAAACTATTCTTAAAATTGAGAAGAATTTTTTTTCTTTCCTTTTTTACTATACATCCGACTATAATATTTATTGCATCAAATCAAAAGGATTGATTGATGACGAAAGAAAAAATATTAACGACAATATTTTTGGAAACGATAAAAATAAATTCATACTCTGTTACACTCAATTTGATAGAATTCTTATTGAGAAAACACTACCAGAAATTATTACAAACAATCAAGCAAAAGAATTAACAGTAAAGGGCAAATTGGCTAATCATTTCTTTGAAGCTATTGGAATTAAGAAAAATGAAAGTAATAACAACACAAAAACAGTAAATGAGATGGAAAGGTATTGGTTAGTTATGGAAATGTTGTATGAGGATATAGCTAAGCAGCAATACAAGTATATTAATAAAGTGGATTGGGATGGGATAAAAAGTGTTACTCCTAAACATAATTTCAATTGGTTTTTTTCTTCGGTCGCATACAATTTCAAAAAGAAGAAATTTTTGAATTTTGAAAACCAAAGCAATGTAGCCAATGGAAATAATGGCGATACTATTTGGAACTTAGAAAATAACAATGAAAGAACTCCAATTGGCGTATTAGAGATTTTACTCTTTATTTTAAAGAGGAAAGGGTTTAAAGAATCTAATTGGAAGTTAGCGTTACCCAATTCCTATGACTATAAAACAATAAGAAAAAAAATAGGAATTAAGTAATGTATCAACACAACTTATACATAGCTGTAATAGGTGCTCTTAGTAAGTTTAAGGGATTTGGAGATAATATTGCTTCATCTAAAGCATTTTCAAAAGACCTTAACAATGTAAGGGCTATAGCTGAAATTGATAAGAGTTTTTCTTCTTTTTATGATAGTTATCCTGATGTTTACCATTCTTTGTTTCAGTATTTCGCTTTTCCAAAAACAATTGCAAACAATGGCTGCTTCTTAATAATAAGAGGCAGAAAAAAATTTACAGCTTTCCCAGAACAAAATAGATTTTATGACCGCAGAGAGTATTTCTACTGTAATCTAAAATCTGAAATTGACAGTATTGATTTTCTTTTTTCAATTCCTGATATAGCTCAATATGAAACCGAGCAGTTAGGTCAGATTAATGAATTTGAAATAAAGAGAGCAAATTATCTAACTGATGATAGCTTCACAAGGAGCATTGTTTTCTCTCTTTTGAATGAAGGGACTTTGGCAATAAAAATCTCGGAGCAAAACCATTCTGACATTCAAAGTAAAATACTTGGTTCATTAAATTCACTTCCTCCATGCTACAAAAAGTATTTAGGTTTTGGCTTCAACATTAAAAGTGATTCGGCATTTGTAAAAAACCATCTTCACATACTAACAACTCTTGATGAAAATGCTATTGAAATTGGTTCTTTATTACCTCATAGATTGCATGACAATGATTTGAATGAGTTTAGTGAGGGGATACTAAATAACTCAATAAAATATGACGATACAGAACTTGAACTTCTAAATGTTACGCCCAATCGGAATACTTTATTTGCGTTAGTGAAATATCACAAACTGCATTTTAGGATTGAAAAGTATTCAAACTCTTCATTAGAGGAAAAGAAGAAACAAGACCTATTTTCTGAATCAAAAAATTATATCGCAACATTTCTTACAAATGCTTTTGCCGATAATTCATACATACAAAAACGCATTATTAGCATTTACAAATTTTGGAATAATGGTAACTTTCTAAAAGCAGACACCTTTCTTTCGTTTTGGAAAAAAGTTGGTGAAGCTAATCTTAAACATGAAAGGTTTTTTAATGACTACGAAGTAAGAGAGAGTATTAATACATTTATTCAAATTGAATTTCGTTCAGTAAAATCACTCAGTGATGCTGAAAATAGATATTCAACTTTATCAGAAGTTCCATCTTTTAATTACACAGGTGTTTCACTTTTGGACGAAATAAAAATTGAATTCTACACACAGAAAAAAACAGATTCAACTTTAAGCATTGCAGAAATTAACGAACTGGATATTTATATCAAGGCAATTGCTAGAAGCACGAAAATTGATTTTCAGGAAAACCTTCTAAGAAATGTTGATTTTAAAAAACAGGCAAGCAGTTTATCAAGTGAAGAAGGTTTTGAACTGCTAAAAGAAAAAATTGAGGAACTCAGTTCAAATCAAATTGAAGAAATCATTACTGCAATTGGATTAACAAACCTATTTCAGTTTTTAAAGAATGGTTCACATCAAAAACTATTACGAAACATTGACTTCAATATGCCATTGTTGGAATTAGCTATCAAACAAGGTAACTTCAACGAGATTCTTAAATGGGTTTCATTACTTCATTCAAACAATGTAAAACCGAATTTTAATACAAGTAGTTATCTGACTGACCAATCAAAAAAGATTAACTCCCAAAATGAATTCCTTTTATTTGATTCTTTGTGCAAGTCAATAAGCAATAACAAATCTCTTTTTAAAGAAGATGATGTTCTTTCATTCATTGAAAAAATTGTCCTTAAAAGCAATTGTCAGCAAATGCAATTTTATTCTGCTGCTTTTCCTGTTGCTGAAAGCTTTAAGTTCAAGATTAATTGCCCAATTCCTTCTTCTAATACCGAGGAAGAGTTAATGGATTTTATTTCATTGTTTGGACAAAATCAAAACTTAGTAACTAACAAGAAAATCGTTGAAGAACTAAAGGAGGAGTTTTTCAATTTGTTTTTACAACACAAGTATAGTTTTGGAGAAGTGTTACGCTTCTCAAATGAGAATATCTTATTCGTATCAGCAAACACAAATCAGTTTTCAAGAAAACTTGAAGAAATATTCTCTAATGGAGACGACAGTGAGATGTATCAAAATACTCTTATTTTGTTTAACAATATAATTGATAACGAAAGAAATTTGTTCCTGAACTCAAACAGCAATCTATATAAGAGTATTTCAGAACTGGTAATTTCTGATAAAGGTTCTATCAAGGAATTGTATCGTATTGGAGAAAAGATTGACAAGAAAAGAAATACAGAATTTACTGAGGTTAAAAGTTTAATCAATCAGAAAATTAACAAGTATTTTGAAAGTATAAATCTCAACGCAAAATTTTTTACAAAAATGAAAAATAGAATATCGTTCATAAACAGGAACACGAAAATCCTTTGTGCCTGTCTTGTTCTTGCATTAGTCGTAACAATAATCGGTGCTGGTTATTTCTTTACTCAATACAGTATCTTATCAGTAACATTTGAAAAAAAATCCCAAGAAAACACTTCTCTGAAAACCGAAAATCAAAAATTGCAAACAGAACTTTTATCAACCATTAAAGAGATAAATAACAATCCAATTAATATTCCGACACCGCTTTCACCAATACCCAACAGAGAATTAAACTTAAACGATGTTGGAATTGTAAATAGCAACATTCAAATCGGTATGTCCATTGAGGAAGTAGTTGCAGTTATTTTCAAGAAGAACCCTGGAGATATAAATTCTCATTATAGTAGTCAGAAAAATGCATATGTGGTTGCATTAGCGAAAACCAATGTTAAGTGCTTTGACAATGGACAATATACAGGTGAACCACTAATTCATATTCCATCTTATAAATAGAAAATGAAGAAGCAACAGCACAAAAAAAATACACTCTTAAAAAACGCACAAGCTAATGCAGAAGGCCATTTTTTTAAGAGAGTATTTTTTTCTCCCACCAAGAAGAATTTTTCCCAACTCAATTTTTTTGTTTTTTTTTCGCCACCGCACGGGCTTTGTGCTAACTCGGACAGACACCGCTTCAAATGTAAATCGCTTCGGACAAAGTGTGTGCAAACTTGACACTTCAACACTTCGGAAAGAGAGAAGGGCATCCGGTAACAGCACATTTGCAATAGGCGGGGTTTCGTGCTTCGCAGACACATTTGTGCAAGCCGAAAGTTCAGTTCTCCGAATCAAGTTTTGTGGTAAAAGTCCCGGCCTTCTTTTAGCTGCAAACCGTCAGACTGTCTAAAAACTCAGGCACAATTCTTAATAAAATGTTGATTACTTTAATGGTTAAAAGTATTTAATTTACTGGGTTTAAGGTATCTTTATACCATGA
>Ga0163144_10023560_pt1 | contig 12135 bp, 12 predicted proteins | sample OliLak19BULKMAT1_FD_123175 | JGI IMG/M metagenome (GOLD analysis project Ga0163144, IMG submission 123175) | Freshwater microbial mat bacterial communities from Lake Vanda, McMurdo Dry Valleys, Antarctica - Oligotrophic Lake LV.19.BULKMAT1 | ecosystem: Environmental > Aquatic > Freshwater >...
GCACCTGTTGTTGATGCGCCTGTCGTTGATGCGCCTGTGGCTGATGCCCCTGCCAGCGACGCACCTGCTGCAGAAGAACAAAAATAGCCGTTTTTTGGCTTATCACCCTCATAAAAGTAAGGGACGTGGGCAAAATGGCTTACGTCCCTTATCATTTGTGGGGCTTGTGCGATACACATGACATTTTTCACCTATACAACGGTGGGTAAAATTCGGTATAATTTTCTCGTTTTTGGGGGACATTTTACGCCGTTTTTAACGCTTTCCTCATTACAAAAAGCGCATTTTAGAACCGACTTTCGCCGTATGCGAAGGCGCGTTTGTGTGTGTGGCTTCCAAAAACAAATACTATTCGTTTACGGAGTTTTTATCTAATGCAGAACGACATATTCAACACCGCCGAAGAACAAGACTTTGCCACAATGCTCGAAATGAGCCTTGCAGGCAACCAATTAGAGCGTGGCGACATCATCACAGGGACAATCCTTGCTGTAGATTATAATGGCTTGATTGTTGATGTGGGTTGGAAGCACGATGGTATTGTATCGCGCCAAGATATTGAACGTATGGGCTTGGAAATTAGCGAATTTGCTGCCAATGAACCTATTGACGTGATTATTATTCGCTTGGACGACCTAGAGGGCAACCTGATTCTCTCTGCCTCACAAGCTCGCCAAAACGAAGACTGGAAGCGTGCCGAAGTTCTTCAAGAAAAGGATGAACCCTTCCCCGGTACGGTAACAGCAGCCAACAAGGGCGGTTTGATTATGCCTTTCGGCAATTTGCGTGGCTTTATTCCCGCCAGCCATGTTGTAGACCTTCCCCGTAACCTTAATGATGATGACCGCCTAAAATACCTAGAAAACCTTGTCGGCAAAGAAATTAGCGTTAAGGTGATTGAAGTAAATCGCAAGCGTCGCCGTTTGGTATTTAGCCAACGCAACGCAGAACGTGAAAACCGCAACGCCCGTAAAGAAATCCTTTTAAGCGAATTAAAAGAGGGTGATGTGCGTGAAGGCGTGGTCAGTGGCTTGTGTGACTTTGGCGCATTTGTGGACTTGGGCGGCGCAGACGGCTTGATTCACATTAGTGAACTGGCTTGGCATCGTGTTCGTCATCCCAATGAAGTGGTGACCGTGGGCGACCGCGTAAAGACCTACATCCTACACCTAGATGACAATGGCAAGCGCATTGGTCTAAGCCTAAAGCGTCTACAAACCAACCCATGGACTGCTGTGGAAGAAAATTACCACATTGGTCAATTGGTAGAAGGCACGGTCAGCCGTGTTGAAGCCTTTGGTGCGTTTGTAAGCATTGATTCTGGTATTGAAGCCTTGTTGCATGTAAGCCAATTCCCAGAAGGTCAAACAGACCCTCGCCGTGTGCTATTTGAAGGGCAAAAAGTATTAAGCCGTATCATTAGCATTGAAGCAGAAAAACAACGCTTGGGCTTGAGCCTAAAAGAAGTGTCGGAAGGCGAAGCTAACCAATGGCAAGACCGCCCTGCCGATGTAACAAATACAGTCGAAGTGGTCGATGCAGTCGATGCCGTAGAAGCAACCGAAGAAAATACTGACAATAGCAATTAGCCCCAACAAACGCTATAATGCGTCCAGTTTAGGGCAAAATAAGAGCAAATAAGGACAGTGAGACGTTATGGCTTCTGTGAGATTAAAACCGGGCGAATCGCAAGAATCGCTTTTGCGCCGCTTTCGCAAGCGCGTCACTAACGCAGGCATCCTTAGCACTGTGCGCCGCAAACGCTGGCACATTTCTAAGAGTGAACTGCGCCGCATCGAGAAGAAGAAGGCAATTCGCCGTTCACGCCGTCGCCTACGTAAGGCGATTACCCGTGGTGGTTTATAATCTAAGCGGTGGCTTTGTGCTTCTTCTACAACACTAGCAAGAGACGAACCGTTGCCGAAGATTTCGGCAATGGTTCGTTTTTATGTTTTACTAAACCGTCTCGAAAGGACTTTTATGGCAAATGAATCTGACGAAAAAATTGAATTAGAGGGCATCGTTATTGAAGCTCTCCCGAATACCCAGTTTATTGTACAGCTAGACAATGGTCACAAATTGCTGGCTTATTTAAGTGGCAAGATGCGTAAGTTTTATATTCGTATTCTGCTTGGCGACCGCGTAAAAGTGGAAGTAACCCCTTATGATATGAATCGTGGGCGCATTATCTTCCGTAGCAAAGACAAAAACGACCCCAGCATGTAAAGAACGTAAGAGGGGCGTTGCGCTTCTTTTTTACAGTTTACGTGCCATACAACCCAATGTAAAAAGCCCGCAAGACGCGCTCACGGGCTTTTAGCGGTTACCCTGTTAGGCGAGCTTTTGCCCCCAATGGACTGCCATTGTGCCAAACATGAACGTTTTATAGCCCACGTTTTGAAAGCCTGCATCGCGCATAATCTGTGCCAGTTCATCAGGTGTTTTGAAGTGTTGTGTGGATTCTGGCAAATACTGATACGCATCCGCACCACTAGACCCACTAATCAGCCGCCCCAAAAGGGGAATCCCGTATTTAAGATAGGCAATGATAAACGGCTTCAGCAAGTTGTTGGGGGGTGGCGATGTATCTAAAATCACCACGCGCCCACCGTCTTTTAGCACGCGCTTTTGCTCTTTAAGGGCTTGGGGAATGTCGATGACGTTACGCACCAAGTACCCCGATACCACCGCATCAAAGATACGGCTGGCATAGGGCAAATACAGCGCGTCTGCGCCTGTCCACGAAATTTTACCGCCCATTGTTTCACGTTGCCCCACAAACATCATCGGAAGCGCAAAATCTGCGCCAATCACGTTGGCGTTGGGGTGAGTTTTCTTGGCTTCAAAGGCAATATCGCCTGTGCCTGTGGCAAGGTCTAGCAGCGCGCCATTAGCAGGAAGCTGTGCTTTTTCTACCACAAACCGCCGCCAGCGCATGTCTTGCCCACCTGTCATGACGCGGTTCATGATGTTATATCGCTCGGCAATGCGCCCAAACATATCTTGGACGTAGCGTGAGCGTTCTTGACCTTTTAGATGTGCCATGTTTGCTTTCCTAACATTAAACCTTCTTAAATACCACGCATCATACCCTTTTTTAATAAGGATAGGATGAATTTATTGTGCTTTGTCGCGTTGAGCGCGTGCATGCATGATTTCGTACAGCGCAAAAATAACGACCGCCGAGAAAAAATTAAACGCGAAGATGGCTTCTAGCCCCAGCACGCCCCCGATGATGCTCCCTAAGCCCATGACAACGCCTGCGCCCAACCCCGCCGCACCAATTTGAAAGCCAATGGTATTGGCAACGTGTTTGGGGGCAATGCGGTCTTGTGTGCTTCCTACCATAGAGGGGAAGATGGGTGCTACGGCAAACCCAACGAGGGGCAAAGACCACAAACTGAGGGTGTCGTTGACGTTAAGCATCATCAAGAGCGCACCCATCACCAACGCCAGCATGCTAAGGCGCATAAATAAATGTTCTGACATGACGCGCACAATCAGCCCACTGACCACACGCCCCAACGCAAACGCACCCCAATATGCGCCAACGAAAAAGGCGGCGGTGTTTAGGTCTACGTTGCGGGTTTCTGTAAAGAGCGTGTAGCTCCATTGCCCAATGCTGGCTTCTGTGCCAGTGTATAGCAAGAAGAACAGCACCCCAAACCGCGCAATAGGTTCTTTTGCTGTTTCTCGAAGCGGTGCAGAAGGCGTGGCTTTGCTGGCTGTGCCGTCCTCCTCAATGCGTGCGCCATCATCCCAAAGACGCGCCGTAAAAAAGAACGTGACCGCCAATACAATCTGGAATGCGCCCACCGCCCAATAGCCTGAACGCCACGTAGTGGTATTGATGGCGGTATTCATGATAAGGGGACCCAAGGTTGTGCCAATGCCAAACATGGCATGAAGCAAAAATAACAGGCTACGGTGCTTGTGTGAGATGTAATTGTTGATGGCAGCGTCAATTGCGCCACCGCCCAACCCTGCCATAATGCCCGTGAGCATTGCCATCCACCACGCAGGCACGATGGTATAGCTAATGAGCGCCGTTGCCGTTAGCGCGCAACTGACCGCCAATAAACGCCCAATACCCAGCAATGCCACCAATTTACCGCTAAAGACGGTACTTAACACATAGCCTGCGGTGATGCCAATGACGATAACGCCCAAGAAGTTTAATGGCACGCCAAAAGTAAGGCGCATTGAGGGCCAAGCCACACCCAACAAGCCATCGGGCAAGCCCAAACTAATGAAGGCGATAAACGCAATGAGTAATAAGAAACGCCCCATTCCCGAAGAAGATGTTGCCACGTCAAAAAGACCTTTGCATAGGGGGAGAGTAAAGAGCTTCATCATAAGCGATAGGGGATAATTTGGGCAGGGTAACGTGAAAAAACGCGCCTTTTATGCTAAAGTGGAAGCATTATTGCTCACCAGAAAGCGGATGCTCTTATGCCCCTCTATCATCACATTGTCGAAGCGCACCAGCCCTTCCCAAACCCACTTTCGCCCACCCAAGCCCTAGAGCTTGCCCAAATGTGTGAGCTTCACAGTGGCACACGCCTTTTAGACTTGCGGTGTGGGCGCGGTGAAATGCTTAACTTGTGGGCGCAAGCCCATCAAATACAGGGAACAGGCGTTGACGAAGACAAAGGCATTATTCAGCAAGCTATGACCCGCGCCAATGAGCTAGAAGTGTGGTCACAGGTGCAATTTGTGGTGGATACCGTCCTCGATTATCCGCAATCGTACCACCAATACAACATCGTTAGTTTGCTAGGGGGTGGGCTAGGCAATATTGCCGAAGGACTACAGACCATGCGCCAAGCCCTACGTGACAACGAAAACGGCTTGCTTTTGGTGGGGGAAAGTTTTTGGTGGCGCACCCCACCGCCCGAAGTGTGCGAAGGCTTGGGCGTTTCGCCCCAAGATTTGCTAGACCTTAGCGACCTTGTAGACGTATTTAGCCAGCAAGACACACAATTACAAGAAATGCTCTTGGTATCGCCTACCCATTGGGATAGCTATTATACGCGCCAATGGCGCACGCTAAACGAATGGCTAAAAGACAACGCCTTTCATCCCGATGCCCCTGTGCTTTGGGAACAATTAGGGACTGCGAGGCGGTCTTATTTGCGCTATGAACGCGAATATGTGGGGTGGGGCGTGTTTGTGCTAGAGGCAATGGGCAACCGCACCGCGAACCCCACGCCCCCAGAAGATGAAAAACCGCCTTGGCTAGACTAGCTCTTATACGGCTTAATGGCTTCAATCACCACCCAATCCGTCAATTGGCGACGGCGTGTGGGTACTAAGCCTGTTTTGCGCAGGGCTTCTTCTACTTCTTCAATTTGGGTGTCAATTAAACCGCTAAAAATGGCTTTGCCATTGGGGCGCACCAAGTCACCTAAGCCTTGTTCGCACATCGGCACAATCACTTTCGCCAGAATGTTGACCATCAAGAAATCAAAGCGTTTGCCCTCTGCCAACAGTGTATCTAGGCTTCCTTCGTAGGCGATTATTTGCTGGCTTACGCCGTTTTGTTGGGCGTTTTCGTTGGTCACGATAATGGCTTGTTCTTCAATGTCTACGGCAACAATGCTATGCGCCCCAAATTTGGCGGCGGCAATGGCAAGAATACCGCTTCCACAGCCTAAATCGCACGCTTCTACACCCACCGCCATCATATCTTCAATGGCTTCTAAGCAAAGCTGTGTTGTGGGGTGTGTGCCTGTGCCAAACGCCATACCGGGGTCTAAAGAAATCACCACGTCATCGGGGTTAATTTGAACGTCTATCCAACGGGGGCGAATGAGGATGCGTTGACCTAGTCTAATGGGGTGATAGTGTACTTTCCACGCCTCTGCCCAATCTTCCTCATCAACATAGCTAAAGACGGGCTTTGGCATGGGGTACATCATATTCATTAAGCCCAAAACGCGCTCAATTTGGGCTTTGGTTTGTTCGGCTTGTGCGTCATCAGCAAAGTAAGCACGCAATACAACACGGGTGGCGGGTGGCACATCGCCATCATCATATTTGCCACTCTCAATATCGGCTTGTTCTATGCTTACGCCCTGATGACAATAGGGTTGCAATTCTTGGGCGATCGCTTCGGCTGCTTCGCCATCGGTGGTTAATGCGACTTCAATCCAACGGGGCATTCAGATATGTTCCTTCAATGGTTAGTCTTGTGAAGGAGTATTTTACCCCTGCCCGTTCAAAAATTCCATCATGCGGTCAAAGAAACCGCGCCCTTTTTGCGGTGGTGACAGTTCTTTGCCAAAAGTTTGGGCTAATTGTTCAAAAAGTTCGCGCTGATGGTCGGTGAGAGCGTTCGGCACCACCACCTGGACATAAATCAATTGGTCGCCACGTCCGCTATGTGTGCCATTGCTCATTAGGCGCGGGATACCCTTGCCACGCAAGCGAAACACCTTGCCGGTTTGTGTGCCAGCAGGAATTACGAGTTCAACATCACCCTCGAGGGTGGGAACTTGGATTTTATCGCCTAGTGTGGCTTGTGCGATATTTAAGCCCAAGTCATAGATGACTTCGCTATCTTTGCGCTTAAAGAAGGCATGTTCCTTAACGTGAATGACCATGTATAAATCGCCACTTGGCGCGTTGTTTTCGCCAACATCACCCTCACCGCCCACTTGGATTCTAAGCCCATCATGCACGCCACCGGGGATATTAACGCTAACAGTAGCTTTTTTGCGCTTGCGTCCGCTTCCGTCACAGCTGCGGCAGGGGTTGGTGACAATAGTTCCCTTGCCTCCACAGCGTGGACAAGCCGCCACACGCACCACGCTTCCCACAAAGGTTTGGCGTACTTGGCGCACTTCGCCTGCGCCCTTACATTCGGGGCAAGTGATAGGGGTTGAGCCTTTTTCTGCGCCGTTGCCTTCGCAGATGTCACAGGTTTCAAGACGTTGGAACTCTAGCGCTTTTTCTATACCAAAGACGGCTTCGGTAAATTCTATGGTTACGTCTACGCGAATATCGCCGCCCTGACGTGCGCCACGCTGTCCGCCAGCCCCACGCCCCCCCATAAAGCTACTAAAGAAGTCATTGAAGATGTCGTCAAAGCCTCCCACACCCGCCGTATTTTGGTTAAAACCGCCACCTTGCACGCCGGCATGCCCAAAGCGGTCATAACGGGCGCGTTTGTCCTCGTCACTTAGCACTTCATAGGCTTCGTTAATTTCTTTGAACTTGCTTTCTGCGTCAGCCTCACGGTTGATGTCGGGATGATACTGCCGTGCGAGGGCGCGAAAAGCGCGTTTTACGTCGTCCTTGTTAGCATTTTTGGGTACACCTAAAACTTCATAATAATCGCGTGCCATAGTTATCCTGTTATGCTATGCTGTGATGTATTGTTTTGCGTCTTACAGCAGAGCAAGGCGCGTTTGCGCCCTGCTCATTTTGTGCAATGCGACTATTGGGCGGTGTATTCACCGTCTACTACGTCTTCATCGGGGGCGTTGCCATCGCTTGCTTTGTCGGTGTTTTCGTACATCTTTGCGCCCAGAGATTGCATGTATTGGTTTAGGTCTTCGGTGGCTGCTTTAAGAGCCACTGTGTCCTCACCGTCTTTAACGGCGTTTACTGCGTCAATTTTGGCTTGGGCTTCGGTTTTTGCGTCATCTGGCAATTTGTCGCTGTAGTCACGGATGAATTTCTCTAGCGTAAATACGGCGGATTCTGCCTGATTTTTGACTTCAATGTTTTCTTTACGCTTGGCATCTTCTTTAGCGTATTTTTCCGCGTCTTTTACCATGTTATCTACTTCACTATCACTTAAACCACTGCTGGCGGTGATGGTGATTTTTTGTTCGCGGTTGGTGGCTTTGTCGCGTGCGCTCACGTTGAGGATGCCGTTTGCATCAATATCAAACGTTACTTCCACTTGGGGTACGCCACGCGGTGATGGGGGGATGCCCTCCAAGATAAATTTGCCCAAAGACTTGTTATCTTTAGCCAAAGGACGTTCACCCTGTAGCACATGTACCTCTACTTGGGTTTGGTTGTCGGCGGCGGTGCTAAACACTTGGGTTTTGCTAATGGGTATAGTGGTGTTGCGTTCAATCATGCCTGTGGCAACGCCCCCTAGTGTTTCGATGCTTAGGGTCAAGGGGGTTACGTCTAGGAGCAGAATGTCTTTAACATCGCCACCCAACACGCCCGCCTGAATGGCTGCGCCCAGCGCCACCACTTCATCAGGATTTACGCCCTTGTTGGGTTCTTTACCAAAGAACTTTTTAACGGCTTCTTGGATGGCGGGCATACGCGTCATACCGCCCACCAGCAATACGGTATCAATTTCTTTAATGTCTAGCTTGGCATCCTTAAGAGCTTGGCGACAAGGCTCAATGGTGCGTTGGACGAGTTCGTCTACAAGGCTATCCAGCTTGGCGCGTGTTAGCGTTACGTTAAGGTGCTTGGGACCCGAAGAATCAGCGGTGATAAAGGGCAAGTTTACGTCTGCGCTAAGCGTAGTCGATAGCTCAATTTTGGCTTTTTCGGCGGCTTCTTTTAGGCGTTGGAGAGCTTGGCGGTCATTACGAAGGTCAATACCGCTTTCCTTCTTAAATTCGTCTGCCAGCCAGTCGATAATACGTTCGTCAAAGTTATCGCCGCCCAAGTAGGTATCGCCATTGGTAGACTTCACTTCAAACACGCCATCGGCAATATCGAGAACGGTAACATCAAATGTGCCACCACCAAGGTCATAGACGGCGATAATGCCATCTTTGCGCTCGCCTAAACCGTATGCCAAAGAGGATGCGGTAGGTTCGTTGATAATGCGAAGCACATCTAAGCCCGCGATTTTGCCCGCGTCTTTGGTGGCGTTGCGTTGAGTGTCATTAAAGTAAGCGGGTACGGTGATGACGGCTTGGTCTACGGTTTCGCCTAAATAGGCTTCGGCATCCGCTTTAATCTTTTGCAAAATCATTGCGCTAATTTCGGGGGGAGAGTAGTCACGCCCCCCTAATTCGATACGCACATCGCCATTAGGGGCTGCGCTGGTCTTATAGGGAACGCGCTTGAGGGCATCTTGTGATTCTGCGTCTTTTAAGCGTCTACCCATAAAGCGTTTAACCGAGAAAACGGTGTTTTCGGGGTTTACAACGGCTTGGTTACGCGCCACGCGCCCCACAAGGCGTTCATTGGTTTTGGGGTTTACTGCGACTACAGAAGGAATAAGGTTGCTGCCTTCTGAAGATGGAATAACAACAGGTTCTCCGCCTTCAATAACGGCAACCACGCTGTTGGTTGTTCCTAAGTCAATACCGATAATACGTCCCATAACTTGTCTTTCTCCTGTAACCTGTGATTGAGTGTTGTATGATGAGTGCTAATTGGCAACGCGCACAAGCGCAGGGCGCAAAACGCGCTCGCCACTTCGATAACCTTTTTGTAGGGTCGCTGTCACCGTCCCACTAGGGAATTTAGAGGTGCTTTCGTCCATCCCTATTGCCGAGTGCAAGTGTGGGTCGAAGGGTTGCCCAACGGGGTCAATTTCTTGAACGGCATATTGCTCTAGCACTTTGTCGAACTTCTTTAGAATGAGCGACGTTCCCATTACCCAAGGATTCGCCTTAAGGTCGTTGGGGATGTTGTCTAATGCCCTCGAAAAGTCGTCCATGATAGGCAATATTTCCGTTAGGGAATTCAGTTGTCCGTTATCTACGGCTTGCTGAAGTTCCTTCTCGATGCGCTTCTTGTAATTAGAAAATTCCGCCCGCGCCCGTTGCCAGCCCTCTAGGTTTGCTTGCACTTGTCGGCGCAATGCTTCCGCATCTTGTGTGGTGCTGCCTGTTGGGGTGTCTTCGTCAATGATGGGGGAAGTCTCTTCATTCAGTGGCATGTCGGTTTGTGTATTGTCTTCCATAAGGTCTGGCTACTCCAAATTGAATATCGTACTCGCTACACCGAATACAAATGCCTTTAGTGTAGCGAATGAATAATAGAAACGCATAAGACAAACGATAAAGATTAACCGTTTTCTTCGTTTAGGCTAGGGGGAGTGTGGTTTGGTGGCAATTTTGGGGCTTCCGAGCCATCTATCTCATATAAGTTTGCCATGCGGTGCGTCATAATGCCCGCCACATAGCGCACCGTTCGGATGGCGCGGTCATAGTTAATACGGGTGGGCCCAAACACGCCAATTGTGCCTGTGAGTTGCCCACGTACCCCATAACGGCTAAGGATGATGCTAAGCTGGCTAATGTCGTCAAAGCGTCCCTCACCGCCAATAATAACGTGAAGCGCATCGTCACGGTTAGAGTCGTAAAATTCACGCACGATAAAATCTAAGAAGGTGGGTTCTTCTATCACGCGGACGGCTTGTTGTGCGCCTTCGTTATCGCTAAAGTTGCGGATGATGTCACTTAAACCGTCTTGATACACAGTGGGCATTTGCTGGCTGGTGGGGCTTTCCATGAGTTCTACGACGACATCCAAAATTTCGCGCTCTAGCTCGGTCATCTGGCGTGCCTTTAAGCGAATTTGGGGCGCGTTTAGGCTTTCGCAAATGCCGTTAATGCGTGTGGCGGTTTCGCTAAGGGTGCTTTGCGAGAGCGCATCGGCAAGGTTAAGCATGCGCTGAAGCACAATGCCCCCCTGTAGCACTAGCACCATCAGCACCAAACGCCCCTGTACGACAATGAGTTCCGTGTGCTTAAAGCGCGTTCCATCCGCAGAAGGAGCTGTTACCCACGATGCAGTAGAGGCGGTTCGCGCCAGTACCGTTGCCGCCTGCCTCATCCATTGGTCTAGCACGCCATACGTTAGGCTAAACTTATTTGAAATTTGCGCTTGCTCAGTCAGGCTAAAGTCGGGTGCGCTTTCTAAAATGCCACGCACAAAATAGCGATAGCCTTTGACGGTGGGAATGCGCCCGGCAGAAGTGTGGGGTGCGGTGATGTAGCCCATTTCTTCTAGGCGTGCCATTTCGTTCCGTACGGTTGCCGAGCTTATGTCTAGCCCGCCACGCTCTACCAAGTGTTTAGAACTCACGGGTTCGGGGTTTTCGCTATAGGTACGGATAATCAGCGAGAGCAAGTCCTCTTGACGGCGTGATAGTTCGGGCAAGTTGTCGGGGGTATCGTGCTGGCTCATGGTGTTATTTTGCAGGTCTCTGTGTGCAGGTGATCCCTCATTTTACCATATAGTAAGGACATTCTGAAGAAAAGCGTCTATAATACAAGACGTTCTAACACATGACCATTTGAGGAGTACAAAACCGATGGGCGCAAAGACCATTGAAGTAAACGGCAACGACTTTGAACAACGAGTATTGGGGAGCAAAACCCCTGTTTTGGTAGACTTTTGGGCAGAATGGTGTGGGCCCTGTAAGATGATTGCCCCGATTGTGGATGAGATTGCCGGGGAATATGAAGGCAAGCTAACGGTGGCAAAACTGGATGCAGACGCAAACCCCGAAGTGCTAGAAGCCTATGGCATTATGGGCATTCCTACGCTCATTTTGTTTAAGGATGGCAAAGCAGTAGAGCGCGTAACAGGCTTTAAGCCCAAGTCTGAAATTGTGAAGAAGCTAAAGTCCCACGTCTAAAACACCTAAAAGGGGCATCTAAAAAAGATGCTCCTTTTTTTCTACATTGGGCAAGGCAACGGTTGCGCCCCTACGATGTTGCTCATAACCCAAACGCGCGCCCCTAAGGTGTAAAAATATCGCCCAAAAATTATTTTTCGTCCGTTTTGCTATAATGAAATGAACATCATCCAGCGTAAGGAAACCCCACCATGGGCAATCATCTTTTCCCCAAAAAATTAAAGAGCATTCATGCCCATGCTAAACCGTGAACGGGTACAAGCGCAAGCCATTGCGCTGGGTTTTGACCGTGTGGGGGTGGCACGTGCCACGCCTTCGCCCACGCTGGGGGCGTATTTGCGCTGGATTGATGAGGGGATGCACGCCGACATGGGCTATTTGGCACGCCCCGATAGGGTACAACGCCGTGAAAACCTGCAAACTATCTTGCCCCATGCCCAAACGCTTATCATCGTAGCGCGTGACTACCGCACCCAAGACATTCCCAAAGACCTCCTAAACGACCCTTCACGGGGGCGCATTGCTTCTTATGCGTGGGGGGTAGATTATCATGA
>Ga0163144_10023561_pt1 | contig 12135 bp, 11 predicted proteins | sample OliLak19BULKMAT1_FD_123175 | JGI IMG/M metagenome (GOLD analysis project Ga0163144, IMG submission 123175) | Freshwater microbial mat bacterial communities from Lake Vanda, McMurdo Dry Valleys, Antarctica - Oligotrophic Lake LV.19.BULKMAT1 | ecosystem: Environmental > Aquatic > Freshwater >...
GCTGAAAAACAATCACACCGAGAAAGTCGGCGTCAAGAACAAACGCCTCCTCGCCGCCTGCAGCGAAGAATACCTGGAGGAAGTCTTGTTCGACACGTAACTTATGACGCAATCGCCCTGCCTCACCCTGCCCTCTCCCGCAAGGGGCGAGGCGTTAGAAGCCAATGTTTTTTCGGTCACTCCAAAGGCAAATTGATGGGGATTTGGGAATCATCAGTGGCCGCGGAGTGGCCAAATCGTCGGGCTTACGTCCTCAGCTTGTAACCATCCTGTCACGGGTTTCCCAGGGAAGGCGGCCGACGCCAAACGTGCATTCACACGGCTAGACCGCCATCCCTGGGCTTGCTCAGGAGTTCACGCTTACGTTTGCGCCTCACCTCACACCATTCACCCCTCACTCTTCTTCGAGTCCGATTTCAATTCCTCGACGTTCTTGCGGAGCGAGTCGATTTCCTTCTGCAGTTCATTGAAACGCCGCTCGAGCAAATCCTGTAGTTGCTTGAGCGAGCCGTCAGGGGAGCGTTCCTTCTCGACGTCGTCCAGTCGCTTGAAGACGAAGTTGCGTCCCCGCTCTACGACACCGGATTCCTCAATCGCTTCCGCGGCCTCACGGCGAAGTTTTTCGGCGGATTCGTGCAGTTCCTTGGCTTTCTCCTCGGATGCCGCGGCGGCGGACTCTCGCAGCGATTCCGCTTGCTGCAGCAACAGATGCGCTTTCTTTCGCGCTATTTCGCCGGCCTCGCTAACGCGAGCTCGGATCTGATCGGGCGCGCGCTTCAGACGTTGCGCCGCTTCATGCGCCCGCTCGTGAAGCTCCTCGACATTGGGCACCCACGTGATGACATCGCGGTCGCCGCGCGGGAACGGCAGGGCCATCATCATCGGCTCGATCTGCTTGCGGACGTCGTCGGGCAAGTCTTCCAGGCAGTCGGCCGTCGTTTCCCAGCTCTTTTCGCCTTGCTTGATGGCGATCTTGGCCGGCGTCTTGCCCGTCTTAGTGATCGTCACCGTCATGTCCGCGGGCAAATCCGCGCGGAAGGGTTGAATCTTGATGTTGAACTTTTGCCCCTTGGGCAGCACCATGCCCGGCCGCACCATGCGCACGTTCAACGGGGAGTGCTCGTAGATCATAAACTTCTGATCGACGTCCTTTCGCTTCTCAGGTTTTACGGTAATGGTCTCGCTCTTGCCGGCCCGCAAAAAGCTCAGCTTCAGCTCGCCTTCTTTGGCCGCTTCGACGGCCTTGACCAAATCGGCCGCCTTGCCAACGGGTTGTTCGCTAACGGTGACGATCACGTCGTACTTTTTCAGTCCAGCCTTGGCGGCGGGGCTTTCTGCCACCACGTCGTGTACGACCAGTCCACGGCCTTTGTCTAGACTGAGTTGACTGCGCAATGTCTCGTCGACCGGGGTACACTCAGCGCCGATCCAATAGGGGCTGGCCGCCACCGTTAGTTCGATCCGCTGCTCCAATGGAAATTCATCGTCGTCGACTCGCACGCCCGCGGTTCCTTGCACATCGTGCGTTATTACATTGCCGCTCGCCCCGACAACGATGCGGTGGATTTCCTTCTCAACTTCCTGGGCATTCAGACGATGTCCCACGGCGGCGACCATCGCCACCACAGAAAGCCCCACGACGACGTTAAGAACATATTCGCGCTGCATACAATCTCCTTTTGTGTTTGTGTCTAACTTTGTGTTTAGAATCGCTAACGTAACTGTTTGGACGTCATTCCCGCGCAGGCGGGAATCTAGGGGCTCGGGGCGCGTGGTGGCGAAAGAGATTTGTACTCGGCGATTGTAAGTTTTGCGGTGCGGGGCCGTCTTGCGGCTCATTGGATTCCCGCCTGCGCGGGAATGACGGAAACGAGCTTATTGGACTCAGCCCCTTGGACTCATCCCCTTTTTCTAATCCGCCGTGCGTAAGCAATTCGTTTCGGCAGCTCGATTATTGGGAGCCTTTTCTTTTCTCTCCTCCCCATCGATGCAATAAAATGCTACTGATACGTCCGATTCGCCACGGGCGTGAAACTCAACTTATCCACAGGCACGACCATTTGTCTGCCGTCGTCTAATTGCACCGGCACGAGCTCACGCTCCTGCCGCACCTCGTGCCCGAGTCGCTCGAACAGTTCCAATAGCTCGGGTGAAAGGACGGACGAAGAGCTGGCGAGCAGCGATTCATCCCATGAAGCACCTTCCATGGCTGGCAACTCTGCCTCATGCAGCGTGCCGTCAGCTCCACGCCCTAAGACCATCTTCACAGTTCCCCAGCTACCATTCGTCCCCGAGTTTTCCGTACCATCGTCAGCTTCCGCCGTTCGCTCGCCGGGCACTGAAAATGTGTTGTCGGCCGGCGCATGTACCGGATCGAAGTCGCTGCCGACGGCGCCGATCGACGCATCGCTGGCCCCTCGGTTCGCCGCCGGTCGCAATGCCAGCCCCAAAGTGAAGGCCACCAGAAAGCTCGCCGCCATTGCCAGCGGCGTGAAGTACGCGCGACTCGATCGCCGTGTCGCATGGGCAACAATTCCACGACCGTCCAAATGTCCATTGGCGACGGCGCCGCATGACGTACTGCCGATTGAAGCACCGAAATCAGTGACACCGCCGATCGTAACAACACCCGTCGGCTCGCGTACGACCACGCCCATCTCGCGCCGCCAACTCTGGGCTTCCAAAAAGGCCAGCGCACAGCGCCGCCAGCCATCGGGCGTCTCGTTCAGGCGAACAAGTAGTTCGCGCCGTTGGTCGTCGGCCAGCTCACCGTCGACCAGCATGTCGAGCAGACGTTGATCGTGCGGACCTCGATCGTTCATGGTGAAACCGATTGTGTGGGGATTCGTGTCGCGATCGTTCATGGATTGACCTCCACGCCACTGCTTTGGATGTCGCCTCTTTCGGCGCGCGCATTCGAGGTTGCGATCACTTCGACTGCGCCGCCGGCGACTAGAATCTCGCGCATTCGCTGTCGCGCGCGGTGCAGCCGCGTTTCGACGGCGCTGTGGCTGACGCCCAAGTGGGCGGCGATGTCGTGGTAGCTCCAGTCTTGCGAGTATTTCAACAATAAAATTTCGGCTTCGCGACGCGGCAGTTGAAACAGCGCCGCGCGAACCAGTTCGCGCCGCTCGATGGCCAGGAGCCAATCCAAGGGGTCGCCCGCGCGAGCATCGACCTCGCTCGGCTGTGTTTGTTCGGCGTATCGATCGGTCAGCTTGCGGCCGCGGCCTCGCTTACGGCGATACAACAGCGACTGCGTGACCGCCAACCGGTACAGCCAGGGCGCGACCTTGGCCGCATCGTTGATGGGGGCCCGCTGAGCCACCGCGGCCAGCGACACTTCTTGCATGACGTCATCGACCGCTCCGCGCTCGCCCAGCCGCGCCAGCACCACGGTCCGCAGCCAGCGATCGTGCGTTTTGAGCGCGGACTGCCAGTCGACCGAGGGCCTCTCGGCAGACCCCTTCGCACCGGAGAGGGCAGGTGTGTCCGTCATGACCGAGATAATAGTTGCCGCCCGCGCCGGAGTCTTGCACGGTTAGGCTTAACTTCGGTCAGAAAAACAGACCGGCGACACAACACCCTAAACGGCAAGGGCTTGTAGACCGAAAGCGATGAACCGCAAGATCTGAGTATCTTGCTGCGGTTTCGCGGCCGCAGGGGCAACCGATCGAGAGGGGATTCAGTTGTGCAGGAATCGGCGGATATTTGGGGGTGCAGGTCGCGCTCTGTGTGGCCGCTATTTACGCGCGAGTCGCCGAAAGCTTTTCCCCAGCCCAGGCGTTTACGCCTGGGGATCGACCGGCACCACGACAATAATTCGTTACGGACTCGCGCAGAAATAACTTGTGCAAATTTTTAGCCACGGATTGAACCCAGCCCGGCATAGCCGGAACCAAATACGAAAGGGAATCGAGGGGTATTGAGCGTTATTACCGCCAAGCGCCACATCGTCTGCTCGATGTTGCCTTATGAACCACGAGAATCGCGAAAGCCCGAAAGAGCGAAAACCAGAAATCGTTTCGCATTTTCGCTCTTTCGGGCTTTCGCGATTCTTGCGTGAGTTGCCTACCAACCCAATCCCGTCCTCCGACTGCACAGGGCGACAAGAATCCGCGCAAGCCGCGTGCAAATTCAACGTTTGTAGTACCAGACGAAGAGAACCACAATGGACACAAAGACCACAAAGGGAAAGCGTTCGTGTCCGTCGTCTTTGTGTCCTTCGTGCCCTTTGTGGTTCTGACTACTGCGTGGCGCGGTAAGGCGTCACCGCGTCGTGCTGTCGTGACGCGTTTGCACGGCAATCTCCATGCTGCCGCGGCGCTTGACCGTGAATTGGCTCATGCCCTCGCCGCGGACTTGCGATGTCGACAGCGGACCCGAGAGCTCGACCTGCGCCGTACGACAGGTGGCGATCTCGATCAAAAACTTCCCCTGGATCTGCAACGCCGGGCCATCGGACTTGGGCGGCTTGACTTCGATCTTCGTGTGAAACAGGGCGCACTTGGCGCCTTCGACCGTCTGCGTCCCCAGTAGCAGCAGGTCCAATTTCGTCACCTCGCCCAACTGATCCCACGAACCGAACAACTCTTTGGCGACCTGGTTAGGCAAGTGGACCGTTTCGCCGACTTCGACGGTACGGCCGTCGAAGAACGCGGCCAGGGGATTGGCTCGACCGAGCGCTTCCATGCCCGGCACGATGATCGTCAGTTCCTCATCGGTGGGCTTGTTTCCTCGTTCGTCGGTGACGACCAGCTCCTCGCCGACGCGCTCAGCGACGTAGGTCTTGCCAGCCACGGGCAGTTGCGTGGCCGCCGGGGGCCGGTCCTTTTGCGACGTGACTTGCTCGGACGTGTCGAACGTGACTTTGGCCTTCGTGGCCTTGCCTTCGCGAGTTTCGAGCACTTCGACCTGGCGGCTTTGCGTGCGCTCGACGTTGCCGTCGGAGGTGTAAACGATCTGGCCAGACTGGCTGACCGTCATTTTCACGTCCAGTAGAAACCGCAGCTCCTGCTGAGACTTGTCACCGACCTGCGGCTTGCTGGCGGTGAAGCGATAGGTGTCGCGGGCGAAGGCCGTGTTGCCAGCTGCCGCGATGGCGGTTGAAACGACAACCAGGGCGACGCAATGAATCGGCCGCTGCATGGATGACTCCCGTTCGAGCTATGGTTCGCATAAACGAAGTTGGGTCTCGTTCCTCGACCCTCGACCCAGCTTACGTCCGCTAACTAACATTGCTAGGTGGTTGCGAAAGAATCAATTTGACCGTGTGCCATGCTTTCGCGACGCCCACGTCGGGTAAGCATGCCTGTATTTCGCTGCTACGAAGCATGCCTACCCGGGCTAGCGCCCGTGAAGGCATGGCACCCCGATGGTAATACACTGCGCATGGGCAATTGATTCGTGACCGCTCACCGCTGATACGGATTCTGCGGCTTCGAAGTGATCGTCTCGGATTGACCGCCGTCGGGCAGAATCAGTTTCGTGCCCGGCGAGAGATGATCGTAGTCTTGCCCTAATTGGTCGCTGTTGAGGTCGTAGATCTCTTTCCAGCGCGAAGGTTTGCCCAGCTCGTATCGGGCGATGTCGAAGAGCGTGTCCCCTTTTTCGACGACGTACACACGGCCGCCGCTGGTTAGCCGATCGCGCGCACCGGCTGCCGCGGTCATCATCTGGCCGCGGTCCGTGGGCCGCCCGCGCGGCTTGGGACACAGTTCGGGATACTTCTGCGCGAGGACTTCCACCGCCGGGACCGAGAGCGATTGTCCGACGTTCAAGCCCGCGGTGCGGCCGGTCTTGGGCTGGTTGTGCTTCTGGATGGACTTGAAGTATCCGCCCGTACCGTACACTTTTTCCGAGATGGTCCAGTAGCTATCGTTGGGCTCGACCGTGTACGTCTCGCCTTGGTGAAACGACCGTTCGCTGGCGTTCGCGTCGGGTAGGCTGGTTAGATCGCGAGGTTGCATCCGACTGTCGGGCGAGTCGGCGACGCGATCGCGGCGGTAGGGCATGCCGACACCAGGCGGTTCATCGACGACGTGCGGACTGCCTGTGGCGCCGTTTGCCGTACGGCCATACTTGTCGTCGTTGCGCTTGCTGTTTTCGCCGTACATGTCAGCGGCAGATGTTCCCGTCGAACGCTTTTCAAATGGGTCCGCGCCACTCGCCCCGCCTCGCTCGCCGCCGTCGCCTTTAAAGGGAGGCGGGTCGCCAGCGCTGGCCGTCGTGCTGAGCTTGCCTGCTTTCGCGTCGCGTGCCGTTCGTTGACCAGCAGCGTGGCCGTCGGCCGACGATGCATGCGGATTGGGGGTTAGTTGCACGTTGTCCACGGGCAGTAACCGCGTGCGCGCCGTGGGTGGTTCAGCTTCGGGAGCCTGCGCAGATCGTCGCGTGAAGGGATCGTCATTGGCGCCGGTTTCATTGGCGTCGCGGCCGTCTGCCGCGACTTCCGTCGCTTGCTGATTGCCGGCGGTCGCCACGTGGCTGGGATTGTCGCCCGCGGTGTTCTCCTCAGCCGTCAAGCGCTCTCGTGGGTAGCGTTCCTTCGCCGTATATCGGTCGTCACTGGTCGCGCTCTCGTCGCCGGCTTTCCCGGTCTCTGGCGGCGCTTTCGGCAGGAATGATGGCTTGTGCTGGTCACCGTTATCAGCCGATGGCGCCTTCGTCGTTGCGCCATAGGGAGGATAGCGATCCAGCGACCGTAGCGGCGCCTTGTCGCCGCTACGCAAATCGTTGCGCGGAGCTTGCTCGGGCTTATCGTTCGCGGCCAGCACGGTGGGGCCGCCAGGGCCGCTGGCTAGAATCGGTTTTTCGTCCTCTGATTCGCCACTCTCGGGTTCCATCGCGACGGAAGGCTCTTCGGTCGGGGCGCGAAGCTTGTAAACCAACACCACGCCGAACACGACCAGCAGGCTAAAGATCACCGACAGACCGATCTTGATTTCCTTAGTCATCGTGGGCCTCCTCCTTGAGGCTCGGTTTTTCTTGGCGAGCGGCCGGTGTCAGCCGGCTGGTGGCTTGGCCGGCGGCTCTATTGCTCGCTACGGGCTGCGACGCGCAATTTGGCGCTGCGCGACCGCGGGTTGCTTGCGATTTCTTCGGGCTGCGCCCGCAACGGTTTCTTTGTCAGCACTTGCCATTTCGGATTGTCGCGAAACGCCTCTTTCACTCGCCGATCCTCCAGCGAATGGAAGCTGATGATTGCCAGCCGCCCGCCCGGCTTCAGGCAGTCCGGCAGCCGCGCGAGCGCCAAGTCCAAGGACTTCATCTCGTCGTTCACCGCGATCCGCAGCGCTTGGAAGGTCCGTGTGGCCGGGTCGATTCGATCGCCGCGGCGCGGCACGCAGCGGCGGACCAGGTCGGCCAGCTCGCGCGCGGTGCGGATCGGTTTTTCTCGGCGTTGTTCGACAATTCGCCGGGCAATTCGCCGGCTGAATCGTTCCTCTCCGTACTCGTAAATCGTATCGGCCAATCGTTCCGCGGATTGCCGCTCGAGCAGCCGCCAGGCGGGTTCTCCTTCGGTCGTGTCGAATCGCAGGTCGAGTGGCCCTTCGGCATCGAAACTGAAACCCCGTGAGCCGTCGGCCAATTGATCGCTCGACATTCCCAGGTCCAAGACCACGCCGTCAACCGCCGTCAATTGGAGCTCCGCAAGCACCTCGGACAGATCGCAAAAGTTCGCCTGCGCTAACTTCACGCTCAACCCCGCCCGGTTGCCATCGGCCGCGACAAGCGTGGCCGGATCGCGATCCAAAGCGATGACCATTCCCTCCCTACCGACGCGCTGCGCCAGCGCTCGCGTGTGCCCGCCGGCCCCCAGCGTGCCATCGACCAGAATCTGGCCCGGGCGCGGGTTCAGCCACTCGACGATCTCAGCGAGCATGACGGAAACGTGTTGCGCCGCGGGCGAGTCTGCCATGGGGGGCCTGGACAAATGGATGAATAACTTCGCAGTCTTCCTGCGCCTCACCCTACCCTCTCCCGCAAGGGCCTAATAGCCCGAGCAGATGGGTTTGAGGGCGAAGCTATCCTTCCGTCGATCCTTGCTCCTCGCCGTGGACGTATCGGGGTGCAAAGCATACTTAGTTCGGGGGACCAGTCAAGCTGCGTTTTCGAGTGCTATCGCCGTGTGCGGGACCAGTATGAGAGCTTGAGCCACGATCGGCCGTTCGTAGGCGAGCTCATACAAACCAGGAGATGGTCCGCATCGAGACTGAACGGAAATCCCTCCGTCGGCACGGTTTCCGTCAAACGCTCCTCGTTCATCATTCTGCATTCAGCCTTTGCCCCGCGACCCTTTGCCGTCGCCACCGCGTAGGGAACTGTGATATGTTGTGCCGAGGCAGGCCCGCGCGCTACTGCAGGGACCGCTGACTTAAGAAACGCCACAGCCACCTATGGATTCGCAACCACCCCCCGGCTCACCCAAACCTGCACCCTTGCCGGGCTCGGGCACCGTCGATACCGATTACGGGATTCCCATTCTCGGCGAAATTCCACGCGCGGATTCCGCGGTCCTTTCGACGACACTGGAGTCGACCGCACCGCTGCCATCGCCCGAAGTGAAAACGGGCGTGCCGGCGACCCCCGCCGAGAGAATGGTCCGCGATCCCAACGCACCCATTCGCCGCAAGATCTTCTTGCCGCTGGTGCTGTTTCTGGCGACGTGCGCGTCGACGTTTTTCGCGGGTAGTTGGGCAAACTTTGGGATCGCGCAGCCTGGGCAATTCGACAAAGCTACTCTGCTGCGGATTGACGATCTGGGCGCCGCGCCTGGCGTCGAGTCTCACATTCACCGCATCGTCATCAATGGCACCTACGTGGTTGCCGGCCGCTGGCACGACGGCCTCATCTACATGGGCGCGGTCATGGCAATTCTCTTCGCGCACGAGATGGGGCACTTTTTGTTTACGCTCCGCTATCGCGTGCCCGCGAGCTATCCGATCTTCATTCCCATGCCGGTCTCGCCGATTGGCACGATGGGCGCGGTCATTGCCATGGATAGCTCCGTGGCCAATCGCAAGGCCATGTTCGATATCGGCCTCGCGGGACCTCTGGCGGGGCTGGCGGTGGCCTTGCCAATCGCGTGGTTTGGCATCGTTACGGCAACGCCATTCCCCCTGAACTGGCCGGCCAACTACGAGTTTCAAGATCCGCTGTTGTTCAAGTTGCTGTTCACGTACCTGCACCCAGAGTTGCAGCCCGGACAGTCCCTGACGTTGAATCCGCTGCTGATGGCGGGTTGGACCGGCATGTTGATCACGGGGTTGAATATGCTGCCGATCAGTCAGCTCGACGGCGGACACGTGGCCTACGCGCTCTTCGGAAAGCGCGCGCACACGCTCGCGCGGCTCGTTGTCCTAGCCGCGATTGCGTTCATCGTGTACTCGGGAGTGTATGGTTGGGCCGTGATGTTGGGCGTGGTGTTGTTCATCGGCGTCGATCATCCGCCGACACACGACGACAGCGTGCCCATTTCCTTCGGTCGACGGATGCTGGGCCTGGCCTCGTTGGCGATTCCGATCCTTTGCCTTTCTCCCAATCCCCTGACGATTCACGGCTGAGAGACAGCCGCGGTCGGGAGACCACGACGGAACGGAGCTCGTCGCGCCACAACCGGCCGGCTTACGCCGACCGCTCGCCTCGAGCGTACCGCAGGATCAGCCCCGCCAGGATCAGCCCGCCGCCGGCGATCGTCCACCAGGCCGGTTGTTCTCCCCAGGCCAGATAGACCCAAATCGGCAGCAGAACGGGCTCGATGAGGGCGATTCCCGAAGCCTCTTGACTGGGCACCTCGCGCAGACCGCGGGCGATCAGCAGGTACGGCAGCCCCATCTGAAACAGGCCGAAGCAGGCCAGCACACCCAGCCGTTGGGCATCGACACCATAGCCCAGGTGCAGGCAGTACGGCGCGAGAACGGCCGCGGCCGTGAGATGGTTGACGGCCACGAGCCAAGCCCCGTTTTCGCCGCGCAAGAATCGCATGGAGACGATGACCGCGGCGTAAAAAACTCCAGCCAATAGCCCGCAGACTACCCCTTCCAAGGAGCGATTCTCGGACGAACCCAGCTCAAACGCCAGGATCAACGCCACGCCCGCCAGTCCGAACCCCAGCGGAATCAGATCGCGCCGGTCGTGGGCTTCTCGAAAAAACAACAGGCCGAACACGAAGACCCACAAGGGCGCGGTGCTTTGCAGCCAGATGGCGTTGGCCGCGGTCGTGAGCGTCATCGACCGCATGAAGGTGACGTTCATGCAGGTGAAGCACAACGCCATCGGCACGAGCCACATGTTCCAGCGGGGTCGCCGCACGGCCGGCAACAACAAGACGCCGGCGAACAGGGCCCGCCAGAAAGCCAAAAGCAAGCCGCGATCCGCAGCGGGCCAGATGTCGAACAGCGGGGCCTTGGCAAACAGGCCGCTCGAGCTCCACAACACGGCCGCCAGCACGATCAGGATCCGCGGGCCGATCTTGTGGTGCATGCTCGACACGCGCAGCAATAAACGGTGCTAACTCTGCTTGCTGACCGCCGCCGGGTCGACGACGCCCATATTCTCGCAAATCGCCGACAAGGTCTCGCGCAGTGCGGTCAATTGCTCTTCGCTCAGGCCGCGCGTGGCGCGGGCACGAACCGCTTCGCCGCAAGCCACCATCTGGGCCCAAGCCGGCATCACGCGATCGGTCGGGCGGATCAGCTTTTTGCGACGGTCGTTGTCGTCGGGAATGCGCTGGATCCAGCCGTCGCGTTCCATGCGATCGAGCACGCCGACGAGCGTGGGCGCCTCGATGCGCATCCGCTCGGCCAGATCGCTCTGCGAAAGCTCGCGCTCGCGCGAGAGCCAGGCCAACACTTCGAATTGCCGAAACGTGATGCCGTGCACCGCCAACTCGTCGTTCATCGCGCAGGCCATCGCGTGCGCCGCGGTGAAGACCCAATGTCCCACGCTCTTGCGGTAGTCGATGTCGAGCATCAAGGCCTCTGCTGTTCGCGGAAATGTCCCGAGCCTATTCTAGGTCGGGCGAAACCGCCAAACAAGCGCGGTGTGAATCCAAGCTTCTCGGCTGCGATTCGCGGTCCAAGCCCGAATCGCCAGTTTGCTGTTGCGCTCGCATCCCGACCCGACCCCGGCAGGGGTCCCAGCCCTTAGCCGGTGGTCGAGCGCAGCGATACCACCGGAAACGGAATTCGCGGAAACCGTCGATCGACCCCACAGGGGTCGCAGCACCGTCGACTAACGCTGCGCCACTTGCGGGAGTCGGCGGTCAACATGGTGCCTCGCGAGGTCTTTACCCCTGTACGGCTCGGCGGTAGCAATCGTCGAATAGCAATTGCCACTCCACGCGCTGAATCTCGCGGCACAGCGGTTCGCAAGTGGATCCGTCGTTGGCGGCGTGCCGGCAAAAGTCGACAAAACGCGCGGCGTCCCATTGCGTCTGAGTCGCAAGGAAACCGGCCGCGGGATCAGGCCCTTCGCCAGTGGAATTCGACCGGGCTGCGATTCCTCGCGCGGCACTGCACAACGGCTCGAAGACCGGGTGCGTGCCGACACGGCGAAACCAGTATTTTGCGTTGTCGTAATCCGGTTCGCGACGATGCGTGATTCCATGCCAGTAGGCGATGGTCGCCATTATTCCCCGTAAATGTCCGCTGTCATTGGCTTTCCGGTTTTCCACCAACCTTTTCGACATCGAGCCTTTCATCGGCCTTAGTTCGTGAAAGGCATCGGGGTTTACGCCGATTATTTGCTCGATGCTAGGTGTGAATTCGGCCATTTGGGAATAGATGTCTGCCGTCTCGCCAGGCGGGAATTGCGGTGACACTGAAGGGGCGGCTGAAAGTGCGATGACGACGCCTATCGGTCGAGTTGGAAAAACGCGGGATTGGACCAGGCGCTAGGAGATGCAACAATAGAGTGCAGCGGAACGAACCGGTCTCTGGAGGGAGTAGCTGATGCCGAGCCAAATGGAAAAAAAGGAAGAAAAGGACAAGCAGGCAACGGAGCTTGCAAAGAACCCGTCTTATTCACCCTGCCGTTTTAAAAGCGTGAAAAACATCGCGTGATTCGCGGGGTTTCATGGAGTGTGAGTGGCATTCCACGGACCCCCAGGAGATCACGCGATGGGTGAAGCAC